>Ga0265797_10007866_pt1 | contig 14401 bp, 15 predicted proteins | sample P2T30metagenome_FD_192433 | JGI IMG/M metagenome (GOLD analysis project Ga0265797, IMG submission 192433) | Plant litter microbial communities from East Loma Ridge, Irvine, California - P2 T30 | ecosystem: Environmental > Terrestrial > Plant litter > Unclassified | place: USA: California... | reverse complement strand
GCTTTGTCATGCTTGTAGCCGGTGGCGAGATCGAGGCCGAAGCGCAGGACGCGGACCATGGCCATGGCGACTTTGTCGGAAGCGGTTTTTGCTTCGCGGTGGGCGACGACGACTTCGTTCATTTGGGCTTCGGTGTAGACGGGATGGCTCCATGCGGCTTCGGTGGTTCGGATGTGTGGCGCGTCAGGGGCGGGGAAGAACTCTTTCATGGCTGTTGGGCGCGTTGTGCTGAATTGTCTCCGTGGCGATGCGATGTGCTGTGCGTAGACGAGGCCGGGCTTGGAGGCCCTGCTGGCGAGATGGGTGCCATTGAGAGTCTTGAGGACCGAGGCGGCGGATTGCCTGGCCAGAATGGAATTGGCACCGATTGTTCTTGTGCAACTCATTTGTGTTTGTTGGTATGGTTGATGATGTTCGTAGTGGGTCAATATAGCTTCAAGTGGTGGATATGGTAGTTTGGCGTTTGATGGTATGTGATGACAAACAAAGGAAGCGACAACAGACCTGAGACCAGCGTTCTACTTAAGAGCTGGCGCTTGGAGCTATTTACTTGCTCAGGTGACATTTTTCTGTATCAAGATGACTGGAACTAGTCTACGTGCAGTCGCCGTCAGATTGGTGGCACAGGCTATGCGCACAGGAACAAGGGAAGCTATCGGGGCGATAGACGGAGCTGAGGTCGGAGCTGAGTGTCGCTTGGTCCCTTGGTCGGTCCCAAGAGAGAGAGCCGCGTCCGACTTGCGCTCGCTTGCCGCAAACGAGCCGCTTTGTCAGTCGATTGCATGGAATTTGGTCTTGGAATGATCGTATCAAATTGCTTGGAGGCTTCTGTAATGCAGTTAGTATTGTATTAGGAATACTATCATTCGCGGAGAATGATCTCCTCTGATCGCAGACGGTTACCACCCCAGCCGCCATCTATTCACAGCGCATGCAAGATGTAGATCCGGCTGGTCTCCGCACGTGACCCGGGTAAGGACGAGAATCCTTCGGAACGCGGGCAGCAACGGATCGCTGAGGCCGTGTTTTGGTCACCAACGCGTGAAAGAAAGCGTCACCACGAGCAGTTTTGAGGCTCTGCTTATTACCGCCTACCTGGATTTTATTGCCGCTCTGTTCATTCGCTGGCGCTGCCGCTGAATCTATCTTGAGACCTCGAGCCCTGATGCATGATTGCCATGTGCGCTGCTGGGTCAGCAAGCTTCTCAGCTTTCCAGACGCCGTCTCGCTGTTTGATCAGCGAGGGCAGAGATGGTCTATGCGTGGCGACATTATCACGACCGTCGACGCGTCGGAGGGTCGCAAACATGCTCATGGTCTAGTAGAAAAATATGCGCAGAACATAGCGGTCAGAAAATTAAAAGCGATAACGTTTTACTAAGGATCGTCTCATGTTCACAAATTTGCTCACAGTGTCTCAACTATCGTGACGCTGATATTTCTTGTATATGCAACGATAGATATGCTTGTCAGCAAGAATCAAGAGTAGAAGCATGCCAACATTGCCCAATGAGACATTTCACGCCATCCCGGAGAGATGATTCCAAAGCTCTCGGCGACTGTCCTTACTCGGCATCACTACGAGTCTTGCGCCAAGCATACCGCGGTCACGTGAAAAGACTCATCGTGACAGGGCTGATGTCCACTGTCCATTGTCGGACTCGGATGTCGACCTCACACCGTTGCGATAGATATATAGAGCACTGCCATTGATATACTTTGATAGACAATAACAAACACAGATCATCAAGAGCATCGCTCGAGCTACCATCAAGACATACTAACCTCAACACCTTCTTATCAACTCCGCCAATTAATGCCACTTGTCGGTGACACAACAGCAACAGCAACAGCAACCATGGAGGCCCAATCGAACTGGGATGCAGTCTCTGCTTCCCAATCGCCAGACCATATCAATCACAACGACCAAATCGATACCACCAATTCGCCATCATCCAGCATCGACTACGAATTCGACGAATCACAATGCCTATTCTGCGATCGACCAAGCTCAGACTTGGACCAGAACCTAGAGCATATGTCAAAAATCCACGGCCTACACATAGTGACCTCAAACTTGTTGGTCGACATCGGATCACTTCTCGCCTACTTCCATCTAGTCATCTCATCCTACCACGAGTGCCTCTACTGCGGAACGCAGCGAAACACTCGCCAGGCAGTACAACAGCACATGACCGCAAAGGGCCACTGCAAATACGACCTCACAGCTAAAGATGCCGAGTTCAGAGACTTCTACGATCTCTCGTCATTGGAAGCGGAAGAGGAGTCGCAACGCAACCTGATCGCCACACGCATCTCAGACATCGAACTGGCCGCTGCGCACGACAAGTCCAACAATTCGCGGTCTTTAAAGCATGCAAAGAAGCACAACCTCGATATCACATGTTCACAGTCAGAGCCGGAGTTCAGATCCTCGAGGCGCTCTCCAGCGCCACAAAGTGACAGCGATACCAGCTCGGACGACAACGAGACCCTTTCCGACCCCTTGCGCGAGCTGAGCATAAGAGAGCAAAAGCGTGCCTACACGCTCAACAATCAACTATCTCAACTCCGTGCCGACGATCGGAGGAGTCTAATGCACCTACCTGTTTCACAGCAAAGGACATTACTTGCGACTCACCACAAGCAGATGGAGAAAGCTCGGAGGTCAGAACAAACGCAGCGAGGTAACTTGGAGAGCGCAGGGAATAGCTTCGCTCGTCTTGGCACGATCAGGCTGATTCGCAAGCCTCCTCACACGGGGAGGGTGCAGACGTTGAAGCGTTGAATGGCCGAAAGGTCGTAGACATGATAAGATATACAAGAACAAATTGATTTGATTGGCTCGATACACTATGCCCACGAGAAGTGCTCCATGTGCAGGTAAACATCATTGCGTCCACCCTTCAGTACCGCGAGCTGCTCAGCAGCCACCGCATTGGACATGTCGATCTGCATGCTCGCTGGGCCGCAGACGAACACACCCAGCTGTCCCGCCAAAGTCGACAACGTCGCTTCTGCATGGACTATGCTTGGGAGTGATGGGCGGCCATTGAGGCGCTTCATCGAATTGGAGCGCTTGATATCGGAGGAAGAGTCTGAGCCTGCGCGCTCGTTGGCATCCTTGGCCTCTTCGTCAAGCTTAGGTATTTGGTGACTCGTCACTGCTTCGGATGCCGTTTCTCCAGCTCCAGTGTAGTACATCTCAATTTCAAGGTTCGCTGGGACCTTTTCCAAGCCAAAAGTGGCTAACATTTCTTGAACGGTTTCGTCGAACCACTGGTGTGTCTCGGCGTCGCGTGTGACTAGCACGATCTTTGCGCTGCGAGCCAAGTTTGCGGCTGCGGTCTCGCTCTGTTGCTGATGGCGAAGGAAAGTGCTGATCATTGGAAGAAGCCATCCAGCACCGGAACCACCAGCGACGATGAGCTGTCGAGGGCTTCGTGCGATCTCCTGTGAGCTGATACCTCCGTAAGGGCCATCGAGCAGGACTCTGATCGTGCTGTTGGGGTGAGTCTCTGCGTGTTTGGCGAGGCGAGCGGTGAAGCCCTTTTGCGGACGGATGTAGAGAACCAGTTCGGATGTCATCTTGTCGAAAGAGCTGGTGTTCGCTGGGAGCGAGCATGCAGTGAAGGGGTGAATGGAGAAGGCGTGGATTCCGAGCGACATGAAGCGGACGAAGAAATGCTGTCCGACGCCCCAGGTCGAATTGGTGGGGATACGGACGCAGATGAAGCCGTTGGCAGCAAGGCTTACACTGGCTTGGTGGTTTACGCCGTGCTCGAAGTAGATGCGGATTTGGCGGTGCAGCCATGATAGGGAGAATAGAACCCCCGTAGCGATGAAGTAGTCCCTGCGGGCGTGTTAGTGGTTTCTTGCATTTGTTTTTGTTTTGATGGAAATTTACCAAGAGGATAGGGTGTGGTCGCAGTGGAAGAACATGAAGAGCGTAAAGATCAGCGCTGCCAGGAAATGAGAGAACTTGAACCACTCGTAGCCCATAGATCTGTGTGAACGTTAGCGAGAATGCCTCCGCAAGATGGCGATCGACTTCTACTTACCGCAGTGGTGAGATAGAGGCAAATGTGAGGTACCCTTGCGCAATAAGCGCTACGACTCCGGTCCAATAGAAGACGGAGGTGTTCCAGTTCTCAACCATCGTTCCCTGGGAGATATTGAAGATGATGAACGGGAAGGTATGGATAAGTGCGGTGATGAAGCAAGCGTAAGAAATCCATCGGTGGAAGACTTGCAGCTTCTCGTGGCTGACTCCCGTGAGCGCAGTGATCAGGTTGCTCTTGCCTGCAGTTGCGAAGATGAATGGCAGACAAGCAAGGGAGAGCCATCCTGCTCGTGTAGCAATAGGCGGGGAGTTGCCCCAATGGCGTCCATCATTGCTAGGCCAGTAATAAGGCTTTGGCGCAAGTGTCATGCAGAAGAAGTAGATGGTTCCGACTGCACCGAGTGCCAGAATACCCAATGGAGCGGTCGTCCAGTTCAAGGCAGGGATGCGGAACGCTCGGTAGCTAAGGAAGCGTACTGACGCGCTCGACAATCGGAACACCTTCGTCGTACGAATTGAGCGAGACGCCAGTACATTGACTAGATGTCCAAGTCCGAAGAGTACGATTGCGGCCATGAAAAAGCCTATGGTTGGCAACGCATAATGCCAATCCGCTTCGTACCTATATCGCCGATCAGTACCTCGAGTCCGATTGTGGTTTTTCTGCTATTTGACATACCAGAATCTCCAGTAGCTGCTCTGGTAGTCGCACAGAGCAGTGTCGTTGAGTGAACATTCATAAGCCCGTCCGCCTACATCATGCAGCGCGATTGGTTTGTCCAACCAGGGCGTGCCCATGGGCATATCCATACCGTCCATGTTTGCTGTATTGCTGGCTGTTGCAACTGACGGCAAGCTCAAAGGTGTGCGTGAGCTAAAAAAGCGTCGCAATTGATGGCCACCGTTGCTTTTAGTAAAAGGTCATTGTCTTGAGTCTCGTTGGACATATTTGAAAAAGCAACCAAGCAACCACAAGCCGATCAAGCCGCCGTTGGGCGATGCTTACTCTGTGGATATTAGGCGAAGGCCAAAACTAACCGTCTCGCCCGCTTGCCACATGGAGCAATATCTCGATATCGTCCAATTGAATGGGAGAGATATTCTGTAGGATCGCGACCCTAATATGCTCGAGAGTGCGGCAGAATGATATTTGGTTTAGCGTTGAGCAAGTTTGCGCAGCTTTGCGAGAGACCTACAGAACGGCGAGAACGGCTACCGGCTCTTAGGCTCCACGATGCACAAGATCGCGGCCAAGGTAGAACTAGAGGCACGCGTGGAGCTTGTGGTCCATGGCTTATATACGTTAAGCGTTTTTGGCCGTAAGCATTAATGCCTTTGGCGTGAGCCTGCGTCTTCCGTCGCACCATTCTTCCCGACTCCCATAATCGACAGCTGGGTCTTTATCGACACAACGACACCAACAAGCACGACTATCACATCACCGCCAAAATGGACATGGGCAGCATGTCAATGCCTTCGGGTTCCGATTCCTCTTCTTCAAGCTCGATGGACATGTCTGGCGGCATGATGGGCATGTCGGACATGATGATGGTCTTTTTCACATCAACAGGCACTCCTTTATACTCCAAAGCCTGGACTCCAGGCGGTGCCGGTACCTACGCTGGAACTTGCATATTCCTCATCGTGTTGGCCTTCGTTTTCCGAGGTTTGCTGGCACTGCGATGCCGCTTCACGGAGCTGTGGAACCGATCAACAGGCAACGACTTCTGGAGGAACGCCACGGACTTGGAACTCGGTGCTACCGGTCAGAAGAGAGAGCCTTGGAGGATTAACAAGGCATTGACGAGAGCGATACTCGATACTATCCTTGCAGGCGTGAGCTACTTGCTGTAAGTGTTTCCAGAACGCACACCGCATCGAGGTGTCATCAGCTGATTTTTTGTGTAGTATGTTAGCAGTCATGACCATGAATGTCGGGTATTTCATGTCTGTACTCGGTGGTACATTTTTGGGAAGCTTCGTCTTGGGCGGATGGACCTCTGCAGCGACACACTGAGCCTCTCCAGTCTTAGACACGTTTCCATCTTGTTCATCGGAAGTTTGACTGTTTCTGTCGGTAGCCACATCGAACCCAACCAAGTGCCTTGTTCAAGATACACGCACAATCCTTTTCCGCTCTTCGCGAAATTGGTGCCTGCTTAAACAGTATATTGACCCTAACCCTGAACCTTAGATAATCCTCCAATGTCTTACAGTGTCAACATCAACTCAAATTTTGATCACACGCGTCCTTCGCATCGCACACGTCAACGGCATCTTTATCATTGGCACGCCTCAGATGTCATGGTGCACGACCAACCGTCTCTTGCTTTGGAAGTTTACATGAACATGGTCGCTCCGCCGTACAGCCTAACCTGTTGCGAGATTTGTTATTGAACTCTCGCCGCGTCACGTCGTCTGCATCTCATGCTGTAGCAAGGTGAGCACTCGCGCGAGCGGGGTCGATCATCTCATGCTGTCGCGCGTGAGTATATATATGCTGCTGAGTACTCAGGTCTTCTTGTGCTGTTATTGTGGTACCTTCCCATATCTTTTAACAGCACGATACATGGTATTGTGATAAAATGCCTCGACGAAGGAACAAACATCTTATTAACGTCAATTTACTGGAACACGTCATTGTACGACAAGACGTCAATGGATGTGAAAACGTCAGTCTACGTGACCACCCATGCTACACAGTCAACCCATCAACGGACGAACAACACAAATTCCTGCGGGAACTGGTAGCGCTTCGACGCGACCCGGGCGCGCTTCAAGACATTGGAATCGATCGCGTTGAAAGACTCTGGGCCCTCGACTGGTCTCACAAGTCAATCGCAAAAGTTTCAGGACTCGGAGTCAACTTACTGCGAACATTGCAACGTAAGAGGCAAGCGAAGCAGCGGATCAGAACACCGGTGAAGACCAGACGGTAGAAGAACACCTCGAAAGGGACCGCCAAAGTCGATGCGCACCCTGGAACAAAAGGCACCGAGGGATCTCACACCTCTACAGTATAAGCCAGTGCTTGAACTACTACACAAGATCATGCGATCGGTGCTGTCGAAAGAGATGAAAGCTTTAACCCGAACGTGTGAAGCGATGGCTTCCATCAACCCGGAGCACATCGACGCCGAGTTTTGAAGCTGATATCGCACCGTGCCAGTTCTGGTCCGTTCGACTTTGGCACAATGTTCACCAGACGAATCCGATGACCACAAAGGCGGGATATGAAGACTGAGAAGATTTGAGACACGCGACTGAGAGTTACGTGCTTGGAGTTGGTCCGCGTTTAATTTGGGATGGATGTTTCTACGACGAAACCAACGAAGTAAGGCCATGGTTTGGCGAAAAACATACTTACGAATAATCTAAAGACGATGGAATGCCAGATGACCTGAGTGGGACTACGTTTGGGATGGTTTTGACAACCGCGTCTTTGCGGCGCCAGATTGGAAAATGGTGGAAGACCTTTTGAGTGGTTGTGTGAGACAAAACATTGTGGTCACAAACAAAGCGTCACCCATGTGATAGGTTAACGTTGATCGTTTACATGTACTCAGCCGAATGCTTCATACATGTAGTAGCAACTTCCTCGTAGCACATGTCATTAGCAATGCTGCTCCGTCCTACCCTAGTCATATGTAGTCCTTGTTACATCCAATCGCTCATACAGATGCATGTAATGTACATACATAACATTCAATGATGTGATCTGTGTTGCAGAGCAAGTACCCCAAACCCTAAGCCATGAAAGCTCAATTAGGGTACTGCAGACCCCTGCCGAGGCGCAAGCTGCAAGGCGACGTCAGTGCAAGCTGCAGGCAGCAAGAAACGCCCTCGCGAATGTTGATCACCCGTACATGTACATTCATGTTACGCCAACTTAGACACGACGTTCGCAGGACCGCATAAAATACAACTCGTACCACCAAGCAGTCTCGATCGACGTGGGAACACGCGACTAGGCGCTACACCGAACCATCTCCAAATCAACTACCCGATCGCGCTCTTTCAACCGACTACAACACCAGAGGCACGACCTCAATACCAGCCATGCCCTCCCAAGCAGCCTCGCGCTTCATACGCGCCAACTTCACACCCGCCTTCTTCTACCCGCTCAAAGGAATCTACTACTTCGCGACCCATCGCTCCCTACATCCGCTCCTGCGCAGTCGCCTGCTACCACTCACTGTGCTGTCCACCGCGATCCTGGCCATACTCTTCCTGGCCGCCTACATCCCACTCGTGGCCTTCCTGGCCCTCTTCCACTTCAAGGGTAGTGCCTGGGTGAATGCGACTTTCTTCCTGCTTGGCGCCGGCAACCTGCTCATTGCATTGCTGTTCGAAGCCATGTTCGTCGATCACACACAGGTGGACATCTTTGACGCCGTGATGGTCGGAGAAGGATACGAAGACTTGGTCAAGAGCCGTCGCGTAGTAGCAGAGGATTACGACGAGAGCGACCCTGTGAAGCGACTAGGCGCGCGAGAGAAGGGCGCCGTCTTCGCGCCATTCTCGGTCAGGCAGCTGATCGAGCTGATGGTCGTCTTGCCGCTCAACTTCATTCCCTTTATTGGTGTGCCACTCTTTTTGCTGTTGACTGGGTACCGCGCTGGACCACTTCTCAACTGGCGATACTTCGCGCTCAAGGGCTTCTCAAAGCAGGACAGGAAGAGCTTCATCCAGAGAAAGAAGAGAAAGTTCGAGTACATGTGGTTCGGTACGGTGTACATGACCCTGCAGCTGGTGCCGGTGCTTAGCATGCTGTTCTTGCTTACTTCGGCGGCCGGGTCAGCGCTGTGGTCTGTGAGGATCGAGGAGGAAGAGAGGGTTGCGGCTGAGGCGCATGCTGAGCGGGAAGCGATGCCCGAGGCGTATGCAGATGAGCCTTTGTAGAATCCTGTAACAGGGACATACTCTATTCTCCAGCTTTGTACCAACTAAGAATCATCCTGTATATTCAGTCTTTACGCATGCTCCTCGAGAGAGTACCTGTCACAAACGATGCAGGTGAGATGTCGCAAAGCCAGGACGTGATGTTCGCAGGACTGAGGGCACTGTCTATCCAACAAACTTCCGTTTTCAGGAAAGTACACGAGCTCTTCTCTGGGTGTCCATACAGATAGTGCACATATTATAACGGAAGTCACTGCGATTTGCGAAGACATATTACTGCTTACGATGAATGGACCAATACGCAAATTGTTGGCAAGCCTTTCGTGTGTGGTTGGCGCGACCTCCTTTTTCTCTTCACTCTGAGCATACCACAAATTATGAAGCCTTCCCAGAATTTTCGGTACTGTTCATTTACTATGTTCACTTCCTCGAGTCTGTACCGTCGACATCAGCTCCGTGTTCAAGCGATATCTTCATGGTTGCTTTGTCTCCTTTCAGAGCCGCGAGGTAGTGTGAGGTCCGGGCCATGGAGCATCTCGCATTGAAGTCAGCTCCTCTATCAAGTAGCAGTCTTATTGTCGCTTGATATGCGTTTCGGTGGCGCGAGTCCACCGCCACATGGAGGGCGGTTCGTCCTTCTCTATCTCTGCCGTTGATATCAGCCCCGTGGTCAAGCAGCAGCCTTACTGTTGATTCATGACCATTTACAGCCGCCGAGTGAAGTGCGGCCCATCCCTTTCTGTCTCTGCCGTTAACATCGGCCCCATGGTCAAGCAAGATCTTTGCTATCCTTCCATGACCGGCTCTAGCCGCATTGTAGAGTGCTGTCTTATGCATATATTGTTCTCTGGCATTGACATCGGCCCCATTGTCAACTAATAGCTTCACCATTGCTTCACGTCCATCACTCACTCCATCTACTTTCATCGTTGCCCGATGGAGTGTGGTCTCTCCTAATTTGTTTGTAGATTTGGCATTAGCCCCACATGAAATTAATAGCCTGGCTGTCGCTAATTCACCAAAGCTGGCTTGAAGATGGAGTGCTGTATTGCCCTCGTCATCTTTGGCGTCGACCTCAGCACCATGTTTTATCAGTATCATAGCGACTGCCTCGGTCCTGGCCCATTGTAGCAATGTGGAATTTGTGTGAGATTTGGCTTTCACGTTGGCTCCGTAATCGATCAACAGTCTTATCATTGCTTCATTCTCAGCGCAGTGCAGTGCTGTTAACCCGCCGTCATCTTTGGCGTTGACGTTGGCTTTGCGGAGCAGCAAGAGCTTCGCAACCTCAAGCTGGTCGTACATTGATGCATAATGCAGCAATGATCTCTCGTACCCGCCAGTGGAATTGACTAGAGATTTGGGCGCAGATGTGTACTGGAGAAGTGCATCTACTATCTCAATGTAGCCTTCTGCTACTGCGTGGACTATTGGGGTATGACCCATGGAATCTCGCCTCTGCAGATAAAATCTTTTCGATAACCAGCTATTGTGCTTTTCAAGGATATCATCGACCCAAGGCTTGAATCCGATGGAGCAGGCCATATGCAGCCGAGAGATATTTGCATAACACAAGCCCATCGCCGGGCTCAGACGTTTATCGGGAATTCTTTTCGTCCAACAGTCGTAGATTTGAGGACGCAAGGTTAATTGCCACCATTCGTTGCGTAATTCGAGGTTGTTGTGGAAAAATGAGCTTGGATGTGAGAGAAGCCCCTTAGCGTGTTTGCCGGACGCTCTTGCATGTTGCGGCCAGAAGATTTGGGCGTACTCCCAAAGGGGGCTGCCAGGGTTGCATAAGGAATCGAGGCACCTTCGAGCGATGCGTGCATGTATGTCTTCGGACGACATGCGAACTCCGGCCGGGAAGTCGCCCTTGTTCACATAGTCTCTCAAGGACTCGTGAACAAGGCTAACAGGGCCAAGCTCAGTCTGCTTCGCACCGTGGAGCAGTGGCCCGTAGCCCGCAATGAGACCTCTGATGTTCTCACAGGGAGTGATTCCTTCACGTGGCGTACATCCGACTACCGTGGCCAATTCCATGAGGTCAAGAGGCCTAGAAGCATGGGTGACACATCCAAGGACACGCAGACCATCCTCTCTCTCGTGTGCATCAATGTTCTGTACCATACGACCATAGTATGGAGACAAGCCAGCAGGCAGTTCTTCCAAGAGATCAAGGACCCTGCTGACATTTTCTTGCTTCATCAATTCAGTCACAGCAAAAGAGATCCATAGGAAGGTGCCTCCAGCTTTGTCGACGAGGGTAGCCTTGATGCGGGCCTGAATTTTGTCACTGCATGTGATTCGCAAGAACAGCTCTTCACTCCTGACATTTGAGAAAGCTTCGACCGCCCAGTTAACGTTTTCGTGGTGATCGGTGTTTAGCTTCACCTGAAGTGAGTCCCTCAGCTCGAAAAGCTCTCGACTGAATATTGCCAACTTGATCTTCTTTGCACTGCTCCCGCTGTGCATAGACATCAACTTGTTGGCGAGCCATCGTCTCGAGTTCTCTTCACATTCGTCCAATCCGTCTATGATGCAATACAGTCGATCGCAATCCACTGACCCGATCACCCCCGAAAGTGTAGTCCACAAGATCTCGCGTGATGACATCGCAGCTTCGAAGTTGGACTCGAATCTCTCACGAAATGCTCGCGTGAGCTTTGGAAATAGTGTTGTCAAGTGCCAGAGCAATCCGCGAAGAACCGCAACTGCGGTATTGCGCTTGCCATCATCTGCACTGCAGAAAAAGTATAGGGACTTCGCCTCAGTCTCAAGCTCTTGCGACAAAAATATTGACAGCATAGTTTTGCCCTTGCCGGGTCCACCCCATATCCACAGCGGCCGTCTGGTGTGCTCGTCATGCCACGACGTATATTCATTTGTCTTTTGGATCCATTCGCAGGTCTTGGGCACGCTTGCACCCTTGATATCGATCAAATTGGCACGGTCAATCATGGGATCGGTGACGAACAACCGTCGGCGGAACTCCAGATCCAGCTCCTCAGGGCTTGGCCCGCTAGGGATATGAAAGGACTGGTCGATGTACTGTGTATTACCGGAGCCACCACTGATCGTGTTGTTAAATTGCTCGCCACGAGCGCTGTGCACATTCTGTGGCCCGGTACCGGAATGCCTGGCGGCGACAGTGTCGAGCCTTGATACATCGCTTGAAGCCATGACAACAGGCCAGTTCTGATGAGAGAGATCGTAGCTGCACTATGTCGCGCAGGACTGTGTTTCACGATCATCGAGTATGATGGTGGTTTCGCAGCTTCTCACGAGGTATTGGAAGCGCGTAGAGTTCTCGCCGTGGATTGTGACTGCAACTATGTCGCGCAGGACCGTGTCTCACGGTCATCGAGTATGATAGTGGTTTTCCAGCTTGACACAAGTTGTTGGAAGCGCGTCGAGTTCTCACCCATGGGTTGTGGCAGCCAACTGCTCAGCCCGCCCAGATCAGCCCATCATGTAGCCACAAGGCGCAGTGCATACAGCTCACAGCTCACGTGGGCCGGATGAGCGACAGTAGAGTAGATTACCGTGCCCTTTGCAAACCGCAGCCTGATCACTCCAACACACTCACACGAAACCGTAGCCTGGTATCTCCAACCGAACCTCCACCATGTCCGGCGCAGAAGGAAGTCTCGTGCTCGGCCTAATCTCATCAGTAATCACCATCATCAAAACCTCCCAAGACTTCTACGACGCCGCCCGCGACGCCAAAGGCCTGCACGAAGCTTTCCGGAAAGTCGCAGAGAACGTGCCGCTCGTGCTCGGCACGCTGCGAGCAGCAGAAGAAGTCCAGAAACAAATGAATGCGGAGTGGCAGGCTTCAACCGACGCGCCGAAGAAGCAAGCGATCGAAGAGGCCGCGAAAGAAGTTGAGCCGGTGTTCCAGACCTGCAAAATCAACGCGAGAGCTTTGCGTGAGATTTTCGAGGAGGTGGTGCCGGGAGACGATGACGGGCGGGTCGAGCGGTACAAGAAAGCTCTCAAGACCGTATTGCCGGGCAAGAAGCACAAGGTGGAGAGTTTGATGCAAGAAATCCTCGAGAAGCTGCAGCTGCTGCACACACAGCACTACTTCCAAGCCGCGGTCGACATTTCGAAGATCCGGGCCGGGATTGAAGAGCTGCGCAAGGTTGAGTCGTCAAATCCCGAAGACGATGATGCGAGATACGTGAATAGCGGATCTGGGCCGCAAAACATTCACAGAGGGAGCGGGAAGCAGTTCAATAATACTATAAGTGGTGGAGAAGGGAACTCGCAGCATATTGCGGACAGCCAGACGTTCCACCACGGTGCTAAATAGACTCGAGACAGCGCCGGAAGTGCGAAGCTTAATATCGGATGTGAATCAGGGCACTTTGGCAGGTGCAACTGTAGTATGAAAGGGTATAGTATAACTATGGTATATACAACAACGTCTTCCCACCCGACCTGCGTCTCATTCCTACTTACTTTAATTCACCTTATGAGAATAAGATTCTACTCCTCTTCCTGGTAGCTGATCTTCCTCATCTCGCCCAATCTATGCCTAGCAGCACTGAGCGAGTTCTCGAGCTGCAGGATTTCGACCTAAAAAGCACAATCATCGTCAGTAACATATAGAAAATGGCTGGAGCTGAGAGAAAATTGCGAAAACATACCTGCTGCTCCATCTGCCGGACCTTAAAGTCGTGTCCGCTCAACTTCGAGTAATCAACATCCTCACCATCATCGCGGTTCCTGTTCTCGATGATAGCTTGCACCTGCTTGACCAGACCACGGCAAGCACCAGTGACAGCCTTGCTGGCGTCCTCGAGCTTCTCTTGAGTCTTGCTCATGAAGCTGGCCTTCACTCTCGACGCAGCGACAAGCTGAGCGGTGGAAGCGGCAACATCATTGGAGGCAACGATCAGCTGCTCGGGGCTGTTACGGCCGGAGATGACACCGTCGGCAGTCTCAATGAGCATGTTGGTGGACATGGCGACGGCCTTGGCAGCGGAGATGAGACCTTCGGTCCAGCGGTTGTTCTTCTTGTAGAACTGTGTAGCGCTCATGCTGCTGCCGCGGCCTTGCTGCACGATCTCGGCTTGCGATGAAGCGGAGGCCTTGATCAAGCGTGCAATGGCGTTCGTGACAGCGATGGCGGCCTCGAGAATCGAGTCGTGGATCTTGAGCTCGTATGAAGTGTACTGGTCACGCTTCTTGTTCATGAGCTTGGTCAGACGGTCTGTGGCGGCGTCGATGGCGGCAGCAGCGTTGGTCATCTCACGGTCGACAAGCTCGCCCAGGTCACCAGACTGGTTGGTAACCTTGGTGCCCTTGGGTGCGAAGGCGTCAGCAAGCTTGGAGAGGTTGTTGAGGGCGACCTGGACGTCGTTGTTCTTGTTGATGACAACGTCGGTCTTCTGCAGATCCTCGAGGTCAGACAGGCGGTACGACATG
>Ga0265797_10007864_pt1 | contig 14402 bp, 14 predicted proteins | sample P2T30metagenome_FD_192433 | JGI IMG/M metagenome (GOLD analysis project Ga0265797, IMG submission 192433) | Plant litter microbial communities from East Loma Ridge, Irvine, California - P2 T30 | ecosystem: Environmental > Terrestrial > Plant litter > Unclassified | place: USA: California... | reverse complement strand
GCCCATCGGAGTTCTCGGTCGTTTGGGTTGGTGAAGTGGCGTCTGGGTTGCCGAGCTTGATGTATCGTTGGACAGTTTCGTACTGCGTCTTGTCGGCCTGTGGTCCGTGGCTGACATCGGCTTTTATAGGATCGCCGAGAGATCGATTGCTTGCTAGCTTGCTGAATTGTTCGATGAACGCCGTTTTGATGCTGCTGTGCACGTATATGCGGCTGTTCGCCATGCTGAGACAGAACATTAGCATTTGTTTACCTCGGTCTCCAGTTCGATGTCACTACTCACCACGTCTGCCCACTGTTCCAATTAATACTATTCTCAGTCTCCCTCACCGCTTGCTCAACATCCGCATCCTCAAACACAATCGCCGGCCCTTTCCCCCCAAGCTCAAAAATAACTTTCTTCAAATTCGATTTCGCAGACGCAATCTGAATCGCCCGTCCGGTCCTCGTGCTGCCCGTGAAAGACAAACACCGCACTTTCATGTGCTCTGCCAGAGCATTTCCAGAGATCTGTCCATGACCGGACAACACGTTGATCACGCCCGGCGGGAAACCGCACTTTTCGATCCATGTGCTGACTTTCCACGCCGTGAGCGGAGCTTTCTCGCTGCTCTTGAGCACGACTGTGTTTCCGGCTGCGATAGCTGGGGCGACTTTCTTACTGAAGAACACTAATGGTGCGTTCCAAGGTATGACAATAGCGACAACGCCGTACGGCTGGCGAAGCGACATGTTTAGGAAACCGGGCGTGTTCAGACTGGTGTGGCCTTGACCGTACGCTGCTTCGGCGAAATATTCGAAGTGGGTTGCGGCGTAGTGGCTGTCGAAGAATGTGTTGACTGGGCGGCCCATGGAGATGGCGTCGAGGCGGGCTAGTTCGTCTTTTTCTGCACGCACGAGTTCTGCCATGCGTTTGAGAGGTATGCCGCGTTCTTGGGGGGAGAGTGCCGCCCAGGATGGTTGTGCGGCTGAGGCGGCGGATACGGCTGCTTCGACATCTTGGAGGGAAGCTTCGGGTACTGAGGAGGGGTTTAGTGGATGGGTAGGTTGACGGTGGAGTGTGAGGCGAGCGGAGGATACCTTTGGCCACTACTTGTCGAGTGTAAGGCGAGTAGACGTCGAATGTCTCGCCTGTGGATGCTGGGACGAGCTTGTAGGAAGGTTAGCAAAGATCAGTGGGCGGTACTGGCTGCGAGTCTCGCCGTACCTTATTGTTGATGAGCAGCTCAGTTGTGATCACGTCTGCCATTTTTATTGATTGCTTGTGATTCCAGGTGTCACTGGTCTGTTCTTGATTGGAGAAAATATACTGCTAAATATCCGGGTGAGAGTGACAGAAGCGTGACCTGTAGGCTGTGGCTCGGACGGTGATTTCCTGTAAAGAGAAGGTGTTCTCTAGTATCTCGCCTGAAACAATCATTGTATCGTTAAATTGCTCTGCATTAATTGTCGATTGATGATCAGCTGATGTGGCCGCAAATGTGCGTGTGGTCCAGCCATCGGAAGCATGCAGCCGCCAACGAGCTTCGGGAGTTTGCTTCCGATAGTCGATGCAACCTTCGATAACAACATCGATACCGCAACATGTGATTGCAGGCACCGCAGCACTTGCCAGATAGCTAGTTAGTGTTGACTAAGCTTGTTGGTGGGTTGAGATTACGTCGTATCTCAATGGCCGGCATTTACACCAAAATTTGGAGTCGACCATCAATCCAGCACCTTTAGTCTTTACGTTTGTGCTTGCACTGGCCTAAAGACAACCAGATACATACGCCTCATCGAACACCACAGCTAATTATCCTAATGCCTTACCACTTCGCTCCGCGAGGTTCCTTCGCCGTAATCATCCCCTCCTCCAATGTCGCCGTCGAAGCCGAATACAACCAGCTGTTGGTTCCCAATATCTCGCTCCACTATGGGCGCATCCTGATCAAGAATCCGGACAAACTAGGCAACGACGCCGACTTCAATCAATTCATCGTCGACCTGCGCAAAGAGATAGGCGCCGCGATCACCTCGATCATGCAGATTTCTCCGGATCACATAATTATGGGGATGTCTCTTGAGACCTTCTGGGGTGGCAAAGAAGGCGCCGCAGAGTTCGAAGCCTGGATGGCAGAATTGAACGGCGGGCTAGATCTCGCGACTGGTGCTGCGGCATGCAAAGCGGCCCTTGAGGCTTTCGGCGCCAGCAAGATCGGGATCGTGACGCCGTACCAGCCTGTTGGCGACGAACAAGTACGGAAGTACTTCTCTGACGAAGGGTTTGAGGTGAAGGCTTTGTTGGGAATCAGATGTTCGTCTGCCGTTGCAATCGCGGAGGTGCAGCCGGAGAGACTGAAGGCCAGTTTGAGGGAGGTCAATGTGGATGTGGATGCCCTGCTCCAAGTTGGGACGAACTTATTCTGCGCGAAGGTTGCCGCGGAGATGGAGCATGAGTTGGGTAAGCCGGTGATTGCGGTGAATGTTGCGACGCTTTGGAGTGCGTACAGAAGGAATGGGATTGATGATAAGATCATGGGATGGGGAAGCCTGTTCGAGAAGCACTGAGTAGCCCTGGAAGCCATGCATGTCCAGCTTGTTCGTCGAATTGTTCTTGTGAAATAGAGTGCGTTTTAATCTGCTCCTTGGGAATACTTGCAGTGTAGTTGAGCCGTTGCCAAAAGTAGCAACGATCCCTGAAGTTCTCATACTGTACTATGGAATATCTCGTCGAATCGACGTACTGCATCTTTCACATCTCTGTCCAGGTCATGGTTCCATAGCCAATCAAACCTCCGATTCAAATTGTCCACAGTCTTCTGCATATCATCGCCAATTCCTGGATGGGAGAGATTGTACACTAGCCCACACTTCACACTGGTGTCGATTTGATGCTGCGCTCTCGGCCTGCGAACGGCATCGTAAGCCTCAAAGGCGGCGTGTAGGGCTCTGCTCGTTTCTGCCGGAGCGGCCGATTCGGGTAAAGTTGCGTAAGCTCTCTCGAGCATTTTTGACAGTATCAGAGCGTCCTCAAGACATTGGCCAGCGCCAGCGGCTTGGTTGGGCAATGAGGCATGAGCTGAGTCTCCAAGCAGGCATACAAGGTTCTTGTGGTATGTTGATGTTCGGGGGTGATGAAACATGCCCCATTGCACTGGCTTCGCCCACTGTGTTCACATTAGCTAGAGCATGAGCTGATACAGGTCAAAAAGCGTACCTCAAGTAATCTGATTATACGCTCATCCACGTCATGCTTCGTGAAGTCCGCAAGCATCTGGTCACGGCTGGTCTCGCGAGTGACCTGGCCAGCAGACTGCCATGGCAGAGGATCGCGCACGAAGCCCACGATGTTGATCTCGCGTCCATAAGAGATGGGATAAGTTGAGAGATTGACCTCTTTGCCGAAGTACATCCTGGCGTCGCTGGCCAGATCGCCCAGGATTTCCCGACATTTCTCGAGAGGCAGAACAGCACGGTAAGCATACTGCTGCGCATACACCGGTTGTATTTCTTCCGGGTGGCGTTCCAGAACATAGCCACGTGTGAAGCCTTTGACCCCATCGCAGCCAATGACAGCACTCACCCTGGCCGTCTCACCATCCTCGAAGCTGAGCTCGACGGCGTTGTCAGTCTCCAAGATCCCGCTGAGTCGCTTGTTGAACTTCACAGACCCCTCCGGAAGCAGAGCAGTCATGATGTCCAACAAGTCTTTGCGGTGTGCTGCTGTCCTCCTGTAGTAGCTTTTAGAGCCCCATGGCGTGGACTTCCATCCACGCTTCTCACCGAGGCCGTCCTCGATCATGGCAGCCTCCATCATAATGTGCTCTTTCCCAGGAGTCAGATTGCCAATGCAAACTTTCTCAAACTCGACACGAAATCGCTCATCGATCGAATCCATAGCTCGCAAAGCGTTGGGACCGATGCCTACACCTGCTCCGACAGTGGCGTAGGCGGCGGCGCTCTCGTAGATTGTGTATGGGATGCCATGGCGACTGAGTGCTATCGCGAGGGCAATGCCACCAAGTCCAGCACCGACGATGGCGATGCGGAAATCTTGGGCAGGCGCGGGTTGCGGCTCTGACTGCTTGTTGGTGCCGCTTTGAGCGGGCTTAGACAAAAGGCTGCCCATTGACAAAGGGCTTCGATCACAAGTGACAACGATACACCAAAGCAACGGTTGCCCTACTCAGCCTCAAGATGTCTGAATAGACTGGATCAAGTGCAATGCCCGTGTGTCGTGTTCGGGCCGTCATGCAATCATTAGATTGCGGAGGAAGCATCTCTGCAATGTCGCATGCATGCATCCGTCAATGAGAATCGGAAGCTTGCTTCCGATGATCGACAATAGCTGCAGGGGGCTGTAAGACGGATGTTTGCGGGATCGGTGATGTCTGGTAAGTGTTGGCCAACTCAGTTTTCGCAGACCTGCAACGTCTCGGAGGAGGGAGTGATAAGGCGATGGCAGAGATCTCGGAGATAGCGGTCTCAAGGTTCATGAATTCAGTATCGCCTCAATGTCTTCCCATTGCCACTGTTGCTGACTCTTGGACAGTGAGTGTTCGGCGTTCATGATACGCGGAGAGTCCATCCACAGAGAGGGATCGATGTTGTGATGCTGCTGCTGCTCCAATCCACGAGTGCTCAAATCAGGACCAGACTGTTCCGCAATAGATATATGCACCGTCTGCGCTTGCTGGAGACCCATCAACAACTGAGCATCTGAGATTGCCGGCTCTTGTTGCATCGCTACTGCCTCGCCCATAGAACGCCCGTAATCTCTCCTTTGGCCGACAGAGAATTTCCTGATCATGCCAGGCATCTCAGAGATGAGCGTAGCCCATTTGCGAAGGGTGCCAGGCATCTTGCGATTGCGTAAATGCTTCTCAGCAAGCATGGCCATCTTTTGAAGCAGGGTGCTGGTTTCCGAATACTCGCTCCCTTCTCTCAGCATAACGACGATATCCAAGACCAAGATCGATGCTCCAGTGATGCCGTAGAACATGTCGAATCCAGTGACTGAGTCGAAGCAACCGCTTTCGTGCATCTCGACCAGAGCTCTGCAGAGTAATGTGCCCGAGGTTCTGCATTCGTTCGACAACGTTTGTGGACCTTCACGATGTGGGCCCGGCCAACGAAGGCCTCCCGAAACAGATGTGGCGTGCTCGAGGAGAACTGACCGTGTTAGGACAATAACAGAATAGTGATATTGCACTCCCAAGAGTAGAATAGGCCGGATGTAGCATGGAGCAGTCGTCCGCGTTGCTTCAGGCTGCAAAAACTTTGGGAGCAGCTCTCTCCAGCGTTGTAGATCCCGTAGCGCACTCAGAGCAGGTGATAATGGCCCGAGCCCTTCATCGTCGTGTGAAATCGGGCTGCGTGCACGACAAGCTGATCCTAGCAATTGAACCAAGCGAGTTGCCCACTGGGAGTAATCGGGAGGATTCATCAGCCCCAGGACACGCTCGTCTGGTGGACTGACCGTAGAACTCGGTGCATTGATGGCAGAAGGGCGATCTAAAGAAGATACAAGGAGCTGCTCGAAAGCGAGCAAGCTCCACCAAATGCTTTTGCGGAGCTCTCGTACCAACGGCGGCAGCTGTGCCGTTGCGTCGTCGCTGTGCAACCCAACAGCGTGGGCGATCCGAACAACAGCTCCAATAATGTTCCAGCAGGCATCGCGATGGCTAGTATGGTGAAGATACAGCGCCACCAGCATGAGGGCTTGTAGAGCCGCCATGTCCGTCGTGAATAGTACAGTTGGCAGATGAAGCTGGACTTGTTGCCACCACTCCAGTTCTTGCTCAGCAGCAAATTGATGATGGTCGACTTTACTCCCAAGTATGCAGACGCAAAGCAAGGTGACCGCCCAGCAAGCATTCATATCGTCTCTATCGCCTGTGGACGACCATACCTCGAATGTCGCAAGAAAAGATGTCTCGTGCAACACGGGAAAGCCCGGATGAGTATGAGCAAAGTAAGCCTGTACCAGCCGTTTGGAAACCGTCGTGCCCGGTAATAGCGTTCTCTTGTTAGACACAAATGGCTGCGCCGAGTTTCTTGGAGCCGAAAGCCGTGATGCAACATCAGGTGTGGCTGCATGAGGGGTGCTCTGAGGTTCTGCTTTCGCTGCGTTCGGACCAAACATGACAAACTCATGTGTCGGATGGGTGTCTAAAAGCGAGCCGAGCTTCGAGTGGAACGAAAAGGAAGAGGCAGGTCCAGTGTATTGAACATGACCTTGCTGATCCGGCAGCAACGGAAGTGCTTTCTCAATGGTCGACATATCCTTAGTCGCCACGGGTCCGCTTGATGGTGCATCCGCAACATTGTTGGATGGTAGCGGAATTCCCAGTGAGGTGCCCAGACGTATCAGTTCGTCGTTGCTCGATAGATCGGCCTCTGGAACTAAGCCTTTCGTGATGGCCTCCAGCAGGCGGATTCGCGTGCCAACGTGCTCTAAGCTGCCATACACGCGCTGCTTTCTCGGCTGCGTCGTTGCACAGCTTAGACCGTGCTCTTTGCAATATCGACAAGGGCCCAGCTGTTTGTCACACTTCTGTTTGCGCGACTTGCACATGTCACAGCTGTTTTCGGTCCGCCTGCGCTTGTCGGCCTCAACCCGTCGCCTGCCACTCATCGCAGTCGTCGAATGGCCGTCCAAAGACGGTCTGGAGTCTGCGACAAGAAGTGTACGAAGACGACATGCTTGCAGCAAGTTGTGGTGATAAGGTAAATGAGTTATCTTCTACAAGACTACAATGTTACGCGTGGGCGGAAAGGCTCCATCCAGTCGCCGATCGTCGGCAAGGATTGTCGGCACAAATTGTCCCGACGAACAGCAAAACACCAATCAAACATTCTCGACCACCGCTTTCTCTCCGACAGTCACAGAATCAGAATGCTTCTCGTCCGCGCCAGTCTCGGCGCATGGCTCAACTCCTTCTACGATGATCATACCATCCACGCCAAAGTCCACCTGCTCTCCTAGACCCGGTGGTGGCGAAAACGTGCTGAACAGGTAGTACAGAGATGCGGACACGATGTAGCCAAAGAAGAAACTGATCTGGTAGAAGCGAGTCCAAGTAGTGCCAGTTGGCACCCCAGAGACTGCGGTGACAAAGCCCTGTGCACTTATTAGCATTGATCACGATACTGGGTACTGTGGCAGACGTGACACACCGGCACTGCGGGCCACATTCCGAGAAAATACGCGGCGAAAGCTCGCCAGTTGAAGCCATAATTGAACCAGTAGATTCCTCCTGGGACATATAATTCTGGTATGTTCCATTTCTGCTTTCGGACCAGCCAAAAGTCGACGACTAGTATGGCAGCAGCAGGAGACATGAAGACACCGAAACTTGAGAGCACGGTAATGAACGTCTCGGCTTGTGTCAGGAAGCGCCAGGGGTTCGCGAGTACTCTGCAGTTTGACATCAGCTCCAGACTCTCAATGAAATATGTGTAGCGCTGACCCTAATATGCTGAAGATGACAGCGCCTCTCCGCTGCGAGATGAATCGCGGTGCCAGCATAGCCATGTCCATGCCTGATGATACACAGTTCTGGGTGTAGTTGACGAAGACTGTGAGGCAGAGCAAGCCGAGACCAGCGAAGAAAGTCCCAGCCCTGCATGCAGGTGTGTACTCCTGGGCTTGGATGTATTCTACAGGTAAGTCAGCACAGTATCTCAAATGTTCCATCGAAAACTTAGGCTCACGAAGCATGATTAATGGATTCCATTGCAGTACCCCATATGCCTCGGCGAAGGCAGAAGTTGCGATAATGCCCACTAGAGCTGCTAGAACCACAGTGAAGGCAAGCACAATGATTGCTGGCGTTGAGGTGTGTCGTCGCTTTCCATAGCGTGTCCAATCGGAGACACGGTCTGTACCACCAGTGTAAGTGCCTGCGACGCTTGTGATTCCTTGAACGATCCGGAATGCTGCGTCGGTCTTAGATAATTTGATTGCAGGCTTGACGAGATTGCCTGCACTACCTCCGTTGGCTGCGACAGCGTATCCCATGATGCCGAAGAGTGTCACAGTGGCTATGACGACCTGTACTTCGAGGTACTTTTGTACTCTGTACGCTGGAACCCAGTAGATGATCGGGAAATACAGCAGAATGAAGAGTACGAATCCGATCAATCCTGGCGTGGTAATTCCCGCGCTGCATGGGTCAGTCAATCTCATCAACAGGCTAACTAGTTATTATCACAAATGCGGCTTACCTTTCTGGCAGCGTATTGCGCATGTGCAAGAAGCCAGGGCTGAGGGAGTTCAAGATGATCACGAAGGCTTGTCCACCGAAGTACATCTGTGTACCATAAAAGACAAAGCTTTGGAAGACATTCAGCATGACGACTACAGAATCTTCAGTATCAGCATGTTACGGCATTGCTGCCCAAAAACAGATTCGACCTTACCGAAGTACGATCCCCAGAGTCCGAAGGTGGAGCGCGCAAGCATTCCATAGCCCAGATGGTGTTTAGCTCCTGGAGTGCCATTGAGGTATGCGTTGCACGAAGATATCACCATACCCACGACCTGATACCACCGTCAGCGCAAGTACACGGCAATGGGAACTCAGGGAGTGCAACTTACCACGGCTCCCATAGCCTGACCTGCTGTAAGGCCAATGCCAATCAAACTGCTGCCGATCGTCCATGAAGACAGACACATACCGCATGTTCCCTGGAGATTATCAGTGGTTATACTGGCGCCGGAATCCATAATGTAACAGCACTTACCCAGTAGGAAATGAAGTCGTAGACTCCGTACACGCGCTTGTCGTGCGCTACGGGATAGATGTCGCGGTTTCCCCATCGAGTGGTCTCAATGGCTTCATACTCATCGTCTGTGGGCTTCACCTGGAGTTTAGCTGCTATGGTTGCAAACGACATATTCTGGAGAGCTGTGGGAAACGAGTAGCTAACGATTCCTGGAACTGGGAACGATTTGTCGAGACATTATTGCGATTGAAAGCCATAGTACCTTCCACCATGCAGTATGCTTCGCCCTCCCATTCGCGTCCAAAAACCAAGATAAGAGCTTTCGGTGGCTGGCTGGGCCTTCGAATCGCCGTCCTGCAATCTGACGCTCACATGTTACTGTGTCCCCTACCGCTTGTCCGCATCCGACACCATGTTGGCTTGCCTCACAGCTGTCTAGCAATTTACTAGCGCCGTAGGGATCTACCTATCGTATATAGTGCGTGCATGTGCCTATCTGCACAGTCTCAACTTGCGGAAGCATGCATCCGCAGAGTGCAACGACGAATCGGCATTATGTCGAGTATGGCGTGCGCCGTGCATGGCCTTTGATCTGCGAACTGACAACAATTATTGCACGCCGACGAACGCCACCGTTAGTCAGATGTGACAGCGTAGCTTCGATGCAACATCGTAGCGATTTGATCAAATAACGTCGTCACAGGCCCAGCGAGACAAGTCAATGATCTCGATGGAAGACACTTTCGACTTCATCGTAGTGGGTGGTAAGTCGTACCTCCGGTTTCCTCTCAATCTCTACAGACGCATCTAATATTCTTCCAGCGGGGGCATCAGGCTGCGTCGTAGCATCACGCCTCGCCAACACCCCAGAGAAACCCTCCGTCCTCCTCCTCGAAGCCGGAGGATCAAACCAGTCCGCCGCAGATCTCTCTGGCACCGAGCGGTTCAAGCTCGCCTTCACCTCCGAATCGCCATACAACTGGAGCTATGAAACCACGCCCCAGCACCAGTTAGTCGGCCAAATAATCGACTACTCGCGAGGAAAGGGTCTTGGCGGGAGCACTGCCATCAACTTTTGCGGCTGGACTGTGGGTGCACGAGACGACTTTGAGGAGTACGCTGCTTTGGTTGGGGATGAGCGCTTCGGATGGGAGAATGTGAGGAAGTGCCTTCAGCAGATTGAGCGTGTGCATTTGGGTATACCGGATGAGCAATTGCGCAAGTATGTGAATGCGAAAGTCGAGGGTATGAGCCCTCCATATTAGCGAAGCAGAAACAGGGCGTTTGCTGACGTCAAGCAGATCATGGCGTGTCTGGCGCCATCGAACTGACCTATGGTGACGCATGGATGGCCAATGTTGGCGATATCTTCGTCGCAGCCGCTCAAGCAGGTCTTCCTCTTAACGAAGATGTCAACTCCGGCAATCCCATCGGTATGGGCATGGGCACTGTTTCTATCACCCCCGATGGCCGACGGCTCACAGCCGCAGATGCATACCTTCAACGCGCACCTGCCAACCTTACTATCGTAGAAGACTCTGCAGTAAGCCGTGTGATCTTTGAGAACAAGCGGGCTATGGGCGTGGAAACGGTGTCCGGGAAGACATACAGAACAACATGCGAAGTCATACTTTCCGGCGGAGCCATTAACACTCCTCAATTGTTATTATTATCAGGTGTGGGACCGGCCAACGAGCTCAACCGGCATAAGATCAAACAAGTTCAGGAGCTTCCAATGGTGGGCCAGAACCTGCAAGATCACTGTTTCTCAACAATTGGTATCGTCCTCGACCAGAAAGCCGACATGAACGTTGTTTCCCAGAGTCCATCACCAATGGGATGGTTCAAGCTGGCGAATATTGACGATGTGCAAGAATGTGTCGACCTACCCGAGCCGGTTCGCACCCACAGGTTGCGAGCCACAGTACCAGATTTTGAGATTGCGACGGTGAGTGATCATGACATCCAAGTGATCCGATGGCTATTCCACCGTTTGTTGCCTTGCTGACAGCTCAGTAGCATACACCTCCATCTTTCGTTGGACACGCTCCTGATCCTAATACCGAGTTCCTCGGTGCAATCTGTCTCCTCATGAACCCTCAAAGCAAAGGTTCCGTCCGACTGCACTCCAAAGATCCTTCCGCCGCCCCTCTGATCGATCCGGGCTTTCTGAGCCATGCTTTCGACCGAAAAGTCCTCATCGAAGGAATTAAAATGACGAAACGTCTTCTGTCTGCACCTTTGTATGCCGAGAAGACGTTGAAATCATACATGCCGGTCGATGACTCGGATGAGGCGATTTGGGTGCGTATAAAGGTAGACGACTTGTTAGTTCGATGATGCATGCTGATCGAGTTATCACAGGAGCACATCCGGACCAATACTGCAAGTTCTTGGCACATGTCGGGGACGGCAAAGATGGGTCGAAGCCCCAAGAATGCATGTGTGGATTCGCGCTTTCGAGTATTTGGATTAGAAGCCCTGCGAGTCGTTGACATGAGCGTCGCTCCATTTGTGCCTAGGTATGTCACAGCCGATGCTCGCGAATAGGACTTAGTGCTGATTGTCCCTTAGTTGCCACACCCAATCGACAGCATACATCTTCGGAGAGCTTGCAAGCGAGGTCCTGTTGCAGGACTATGGCTTCGGCAGCACAACGAGGGCGAAACTGTAGGATTTATTATGTGTTCTTGCATAAAATTGTGGTATCCTGACCTTGCCATTTGGGAGATTTGAAGGCTATAGTTGGTGCTATCGTACCACACGAGATGAACCCTCAGCCAGCCCTCACTCCTCAGTATTGATATCTATAACCCTGGCAATCATCCACCACATCCACAACACCACTCTCGCTCCTCTTCTCACCCAGCCTGCAATTATGTCTCCACAAAAGCCCAACATAAACTGCACACCCCACCGCCCCAGCAGCCGTAATCCCTAGCCCCGTCCTAAACGCAGTGGGATAAAACGGCGCCTCCTTCTTAACAAAAACATTACTCGACACAAAGTTCGCGCAATTACCAATGCCCAGTATAATCGCCGTACCCATAGCCAAACTCGCGCGTCCGCGCAAATTATTCGCTAGCCATGAAGTCGTGAGTGACATCTGTATGAACGTGCCGGCGGACATGAGAAATAAGCTGAGGTAGCGGGCAGCTGCGGAGACGTCTCTGCCCTCGGAATAGGCGATGTGGATGGACCAGCCGATTAGGACTAGGAGGATACCGCCGAAGATGAAAGGGAATCGTAGACCGATGCGGGCGGAAAGCCAGGCTCCTGAGAGCTGGGTCACTATGCCCGCAAGCCACACCGGAATCGACATCGCCTGCGCAAGTTTGGCTGTCCATCCAAGCTCGGTTAGGATGGTTGGAATGAATGCAGACATACTGGCTGCTGTCACATCGCAGCAGAAGAACATGAACGTACTTTGCGGGCAAAGTCAGCCACCGATCAAAAAGAACATTCCAGAACAAGAAGACTTACGGAAACAAGATCTTATAGTCAAAGATGACCCTGATCCAGTTCGTACCCTTCAAATCGATCTTCTGATCGCCCTTATCCGCCCGCAGCGTCTCAAGCAGATGCTCCTTCTTCGCCGCAGTCAGAAACTTCGTTCTCTCAGGAAAGTCGGGCACAAGCCAGAACACCAGGAATGAGATAGCCACTGTGATGAGACCCTCAAGAATGAAGATCCACCTCCAGCCTTCTCTGCCTTGGATGCCGTCCATCTCGCGGATACCATATGCGAGCAAGCCGCTGAAGCATGGCCCCAGCAGACCAAATGTGAAGAACATGGCGTATCGTAAGGACGCTTGCTTGCGCGTGTAATACTCCGCAAGTAGCAACGCTGCACCTAATATTGTTGTCAAGACTCGTCTCCGAATTGAGATCTAAAGGCAATCCTACTCACCAGCAGGCAGCGTCGCTTCAAAGATCCCCTTCAAAAATCGACACACCAAAAGGCCAGCATACGATCCCGTCAGGCCCTGGTATGAGGCCACGATTCCAAGTATCAGCATGTTACTGCCGAGGAACAGATTCGGTCTCACTCGCGGCAGACTTAAGATCATATTGCTCGGAACCTCGACCAGGACGAAAGGAATGTAAAAGATCCAGAGAGCGGTGTTGTAGCCGGTCGCGGGCATGTGTAAGCTCTTCTCCATGCCTTCGATCCTGGCATTTGCGACTGCGCAGGGGATTGTAAGCCGCGTGAACGTAAATTCAGTCTGTAAGGCCAAGTGCAACTTACTGTTGGTGCGGTCTAGGAACAAGATCGTGTAGGTGCATCCCAGGATCGGGATATGTCGAAGATCTAACTTCGTGGTGTATGTCTGCTTAATTTGTGAGAGCGACTCGATGGCTCCATGGTCGACACTACTTGTTGCTGTCGTTTCTACGACGGATTTCTCGCTGGGTTGCATGGTGTCTTGGCTGCCGCGGGATTCAGTGGTGGTCGCAGAGCGAACACAACTCAGTTGCAATTAATTCACCTTCAATGCAAACGGTCTGTTCGAGAACCTCGATTGCACTGCACTTACCCTTAACGTTGTCCAATGTTCTTGTTGTGTTAGTCGCATACTATCAATTGTGGGTCTCAATCTACGCGATCGCTACCCCCCGGAGGCAGCGTCTACGCTAAGTCCTATTAGATGAATTGATAAACAACTCTGCATATATTTGCAAACCTACCAATAGTAAGCTACCACGATATCACAGAGCTTTGAATGTTCCATTGCATGAAGTGCGGATGCATGTAAGCGGTGCTAACCACAACAACTGACACGAGCTGAACTCTGCTTAGTGCCACGTCTGCATTCATGGTTGCAACGCAAGATAATCACTGTGTTAGAAGCGCGATATCTTACCCATACCGAGGTTTTGTCCCTGTAAGACGATTGTGACAAGCAGCCTTCGCCGAGCGTTCCACGCTTATCGAGTTCTTTGCCACATGACAGCTGCCGTCAGATAGGCGTGAGCTGATGTTAAGATCGCGAACCCGACCTGTAAGCAGCGAGAACAGTGTCTCTGGAGGAGAGCATCGGCGGTATTGTCCACAGACTTCGCATCTTGTGTCATATCAGAAACAGCATCAGCTGTAGAAACAGCCGTCAGTGGCAATGGCGAACGATCCACACACATTTAAAACGAAGATTTGAAGGTATCCTGTGATTGAGAACACTTATCGGTGAGGAAGTGAGGGCCGGACGATTTTTGCTCTCATCCGATTATAGCACAGTCTCATAGCCACCGAGCCACCAGATACATAGCCAGTGCGTCGGACGGTTGTTGCGTAGGACGTAGATATATCTACGATTGCCATGCAGAGAGACCATAGGAGGCCAGGGCACAGTAAGTTCGGCGCAGCACTCCGAGCCTTAACGATCTATCAAAACCCCCCGAAAAACCCTCCTCAGCGGGTTTTAACCTATAAGAAAAGCCACAAACCACAGATATATGGGAAATTGTTTTGTCTGTGCATGCTCAGAGGTGACGCCTACATGGTAACAAAACAGCGCTGATTGGTTGGGTAGCGAAGCTATTGTGAACGGTGCAGGCGAGAAGCTTAGGATGAAAGCTGAGTCGGAGGATGCTTTGACGGAACGGTGGGTACGTTGGAAGGAGGCTCTTCAGAGACTGAGCTAGGGGGAAGCAGACTTTCTGATGAAGGAACGGGCCTTGCGGGTCTGTGAT
>Ga0265797_10007861_pt1 | contig 14408 bp, 11 predicted proteins | sample P2T30metagenome_FD_192433 | JGI IMG/M metagenome (GOLD analysis project Ga0265797, IMG submission 192433) | Plant litter microbial communities from East Loma Ridge, Irvine, California - P2 T30 | ecosystem: Environmental > Terrestrial > Plant litter > Unclassified | place: USA: California... | reverse complement strand
CCTTGTCCTGAGGTAAAATACGCCTCATCTTGCTTGAATGCAAGAAAAAACGGGGCCACAGCCCCGTCTTCGTCATGACAATCGTTACATTCTCAATGCAGCAGGCGCGGTTCGGCATCCTCGTCGTCGGAGCCGAACAGGTCGTCGAACATGAGCGCGTCCGGTTCCTTGCCCTGGCTCCACAGGAGCATCAGGACGATGATTTTCAGCTTGCCCAGGGTGACCGGGGCTTCGTCCAGCGCCAGCGCGCGTTCGATGACGATCTCGCGCTGGGAGGCGCTGAGCAGGCCGGCCAGTTCCAGGAACTGGATGAAACCGACGGCGGCCGTGCCGAGGGTATCGACTTCCTGGGCAATATAGAAGCGGGTACCGCTGGATTCAAGGGCCGGGTCGACGGTGCTTGCCATTTCGGTCAGGCCATTTAACCAATCCAGCGCCTCGGTAATCTCGACATCGTCGAAACCGACGGCCGACAGCTTGCGCGCCAGGGCTGCCGGCTCGGGGCAGGCATCGGGACGATAATACGTCTCGTAAAGGTAGACTAGGATGTCGAACATAGTGACGCTACTGTAGCAGCTAAGCTTCGGGCGGCACAAGTGTGGCACGATTTCAGTTGACAGGCGGAAAACATCATCGTTGTTTATGCGCCTTATTGACGTCTAGCATTTAGCGCATGCCGCTGGCCACTCTCTGGACCAGTCCGCCGGGCAGGCGCTCGAGCTGGCCCGCCAGTTCGAGCAACAGCAGGCGTGTGCCGAGTTCGCCGGGCGTACCGCCGACCCGCGCCAGCAGCGCATCGGGCTCGACCGGATCGTGCCCGAGCGCGGCCAGCAAAGCGTCGTCGCTGCCCTGCGCGGCCGGCACGGCAGGCTGCGCCTGCGCCTGCGTCAGCACCAGCGGCGACACCTGCATCGCTTCCAGCACGTCCTGTGCCGTATCGACCAGCTTGGCACCCTCGCGGATCAGCTCGTGGCACCCCTTCGACAGGGCCGCATGGATCGAGCCCGGAATCGCGAACACGTCGCGCCCCTGCTCGGCCGCCTGGCGCGCCGTAATCAAGGAGCCCGACTGCGCCGCCGCCTCGACCACCAGCACGCCGGCGGCCAGGCCGCTGATGATCCGGTTCCGCTTGGGGAAATTGCTTGGCAATGGAGGCATGCCGATCGGGTATTCGCTGACGATGCAGCCATCCTGCGCGATACGCGCGGCCAACGCCCGGTTGCGCGCCGGATAGACCAGGTCGGGGCCGGTGCCGACCACGGCGACCGTACTGCCGGGGCCGCGCAGCGCGCCCTCGTGCGCCGCCGCGTCGACACCCAGCGCCAGGCCGGACACGATGGCGACCCCGGCCATGGACAGGGCTTCGGCAAAGGCCTGCGCATTCGCCTTGCCCTGCACGCTGGCATTGCGGCTGCCGACGATGGCCAGTGCGGGCATGTTCAGCAGTTCCATGCGCCCATTTATATAGAGCAGCATCGGTGGATCGTGGATATTGGCCAGCAGCTCCGGATAGCCGGGCTGTCCGAGTGCCAGCAGGTGGCGGCCGGGCTCATCGAGCCAGCGCTGGGTGGCCTCGATCAGGCGCACAGTGTCGGGGGAAACAGCTTGCAGAAGCGCATCCGCCTGGGCCGGGCTGACGAACTTGCTCAAGGCGCAGAAGTCGACCCGGAAAATGGCTTCCGGGCTGCCGAAAGCGGCCAGCAATGCCGCCGCGGCGCGCGGTCCGATGCCGTGGGTGCGCTCCAGGCGCAGCCAGGCCGCCAGGCTGGCCGGCGGCATGGACACGGAAGCAATGTTGCGATTGAGATCCGTGTCCTGCACGGGAAGTCCTATTCCGGTGATTTCGCCACGTCGCCGATTTGTACCGGCGCCGTCACTTGCATGACCAGGCCGTATGAAACGCGCCCGAATACCCGGAAGATGAACAATTCGCCATACTGCTCGTCCGGGAGCCGCATCTTGGCCGCGCCGATCCCGAGGAAGCCTTTCTTGCCGCCCGGGTCCTTCACGGTCTGGCCCAGATGATAAAGCTGCAGCACGGAGCCGACATCGAGTCCGTCAACTGCACCCCGATTGACAGCCACGACCTGGCTCTGGGTCGCGTTGTTGACTTCGGAGGGGAGCGCCATCACACGTGCCCTCACCTGCTGTGCCGGCACGTGCGGCATGTAGTTGCGGGCCGGGGCCGGCATCGCCGGCAGCAGGCGGTCGCCCACGGCCATTTCCTGCACTGAACGGGTGACGATCATGGTGTGCACGTCGACGCCCGGCTTGGCTTCGGCCACCAGGCGCGCGGCGCCGACGAAACCGGCTTCATGCGCCAGGACCCTGTTGGTGTCGGGATCGCGCAGTTCCTTGCCCGGTCGGAACACCTGGAAGCTGGTCGCGCCATGCAGTTCGCCGCGCACGTAGATGCGGTCGCCTTCGCCCAGGTAGACCCGGCCTTCCTGGGCCGCGGCGATGCGCGGCGTGCTGGCCAGCGCGTCGCCCTCGACCACCAGCGGCTGGGTCAGGTAGGGTTCGATCACGCCGGGCGGAATGGCCGGCACGGCGCCATCCGGCCCCATGTCCTGGGTGCGCAGCTGCGGCGACAGGCGGGTGACCGGCGGCAGGCCGGCGTCCGGGTCCGGCGCGCCCGGCCTGGTCAGGCTCAGGCGGCCACGGGCGCGGTCGAAATAGATGACCTGGCCGGGATAGATCCAGTGCGGATTGCGGATCTCGTCGCGGTTCATGCCCCAGACCTGGGGCCAGCACCAGGGATGCTCGAGGAAGGTGCCGGAAATGTCCCACAGGGTGTCGCCCTTGACGACCAGGTGCTGGTCGGGGGCGTTCGGACGGAAGACGCAAGTGGGGGCGGCCGGCGTAGGCGCTGCCGGCGTAGGCGCGGCCGGCGCGGCCAGGCTCGGCGCGGCGACGAGGCAGGCCAGGCTGGCGGCGGCAAGGCTGCGGACCAGGAGCGAGCGGGCGGCGCCTGTGCTAAAATTTTTCATTAAAGAGTCCGTAAATGCGGCATGAACAGGATTGCTGCCAGCCACGGCGCAACAGACAGCACGAGACAGCAAGTGAGCAAGAAGTCCCTCTGACCGCACGGCATGACGCCGCGGACGACGAAGGGTTGCCTTACTGAATCAAATTCTGCCGAGAAATCCTTGAACTAGCAAGACAAACCGCGTCCCGGCCCCGGGTCGGGGTGTTGCGTTTATGCCTGTTCACCTTTAACTAATTAACGAATAAACATGGCCTTACTGAACATTCTCCGCTATCCCGACCCGCGCCTGCACAAGATCGCCAAGCCTGTCACCGAATTCGGCGCGCGCCTCGAACAGCTGGTCGCGGACATGGCCGAGACCATGTACGACGCCCCCGGCGTGGGCCTGGCCGCGACCCAGGTCGACGTGCACGAGCGCGTGATCACGATCGACGTGAGCGAAACCCATGATGCCCTGATGGTCTTCGTCAACCCGGAAATCGTCTGGGCCAGCGAGGACAAGCAGGTCTACGACGAAGGCTGCCTGTCGGTGCCGGGCGTGTACGACGGCGTCGAGCGCCCGGCGCGCGTGAAGGTGCGCGCGGTCGACCAGTTCAACAAGCCGTTCGAAGTCGAAGCCGACGGCCTGCTGGCGGTGTGCATCCAGCACGAGATGGACCACCTGATGGGCAAGGTGTTCGTCGAATACCTGTCGCCGCTCAAGCGCAACCGCATCAAGACCAAGCTGCTCAAGGAAGAGCGCAGCGGACGCCGCGCATGAGGGTCGTCTTTGCCGGCACCCCGGAATTCGCCGCCTGTGCCCTGCGCGAACTGATCGCCGCCGGGTTCACCATCCCGCTGGTGCTGACCCAGCCCGACCGCCCGGCCGGCCGCGGCATGCAACTGCAAGCATCAAGCGTCAAGCAGGTCGCGCTGGCGCACGGCATCGAGGTGCTGCAGCCGCTGTCGCTGCGCATGGATGCGAAGGACCCGCAGCGCGCCGAAGAAGCACAGGCCGCGCACGAACGCCTGCTGGCCCTCGAGTACGACGTCATGGTGGTGGCCGCCTACGGCCTGATCCTGCCTCGTGCCACGCTCGACATCAAGCCCTGCATCAATATCCACGGTTCGCTGCTGCCGCGCTGGCGCGGCGCCGCGCCGATCCACCGCGCCATCGAATCGGGCGACCTGGAAACCGGCGTGACCATCATGGAGATGGAAGAAGGCCTGGACACCGGCCCGATGCTGCTGATGGAACGCATCGCCATCGAGGACAGCGATACCACCGGTACCCTGCACGACAAGCTGGCGCTGCTGGGCGGGCGCATGATCGTCGAGGCGCTGCGCAAGATGGAAGCCGGCGCCCTGCCGGCGGTGCCGCAGCCGGAAGACGGCGTGACCTATGCCGCCAAGATCAGCAAGGAAGAGGCAAAGCTGGATTTCAGCTTGCCGGCGGATGTGCTGGCACGCAAGGTGCGCGCATTCAACCCCTTCCCGGGTGCGCATGGGCAGGCGGGTGGCGTGACGGTCAAGGTCTGGCATGCCCAGGCCGTGGACGGCAAGGGCCAGCCCGGCCAGGTGCTCTCGGCCGATGCCCAGCAGGGGATCGTGGTGGCCTGCGGCGCAGGCGCGCTGCGCCTGACGGAACTGCAGAAACCGGGCGGCAAGCGCCTGGCGGCGGCGGAATTCCTGAAGGGATTTTCGTTCGACGGCGTGACGTTCGAATAAACGTGGCGTCTTGATGTCTTTTGGTGGGCACCCCGTGCGCACCAAAAGGCATCTTGTCCTATCTTACATATCTATCAGTGCTGCTCGCCCTGAGCACGCACGCGATTGGCTTCCATGTACTCGCGCAGGACCTGGTTGATGCGGGTCTGGTAACCGGGACCCGCCGATTTGAACCATTCCAGCATGTCCACGTCCAGGCGAATCGTGACGATCTGCTTCACACCCGACGCAGCGTGCTTGGCCGGCGCGCTGTCTTCATTGCGAGCGCTGGCTTGGTCCCACTCAGGCACATATTCTTTGTTCATGACAACTCTTCCCATTAAGCGGCGGAGCAACGGGTCCGCGCATTCCGTGATTTGGACTAGGGACCGCGCTTCAGGCGGTTCCATGGGTTTATTGTCACCGCTGTATGTATCCGGGAAATTGCTAATTAGCCGCAATTTGTATCCGTATGTAACAGTCGCTGCCTACCAACAGTGCAGCGCAGGGCTTGACGAACTTAGTTTGCATCGCTTTGATGCACCATGCATCGGCGCCCCGGCGTCGGAACAAACTCTCCAGTAACGGTATAATCGAAGACCCGCCTCATAGTAATAGTCACGCCGGCCCGAAACCGGCCTCAGGAAAACATAACGATGACCACCGCCCGCCCCGCCATGTCCCCCACCGACGCCCAGCTGCGCGACATCCTCGCGCGCCGCATCATGATCCTCGACGGCGCGATGGGCACGATCATCCAGCAATACAAACTCGACGAAGCGGCTTACCGCGGCGCGCGCTTTGCCGATTTCGCGGCGCCGGAAGGAAGTGGTGCACGTGAGCTGTTTGTTAAGGGCAACAACGAACTGCTGAACCTGACCCGCCCGGACGTGATCCAGGAGATCCACGAACGCTACCTGGCCGCCGGCGCCGACATCATCGAGACCAACACCTTCGGCGCCACCAGCATCGCCCAGGACGACTACCACATGGCGTCCCTGGTCTACGAAATGAACGTGGAAGCCGCGAAGCTGGCACGCGCCGCCTGCGCCAGGTACACCACGCCGGACAAGCCACGCTTCGCCGCCGGCGCGCTGGGCCCGACCCCCAAGACCGCTTCCATTTCCCCGGACGTGAACGATCCGGCCGCGCGCAACGTCACTTTCGACCAGCTGGTCACGTCCTATTATGAGCAGCTGCGCGGCCTGGTCGACGGCGGCGTCGACCTGCTGCTGGTCGAGACCATCTTCGATACGCTCAACTGCAAGGCGGCGCTGTTCGCGATCGACCAGTATTTCGACGAGCATCCCGATACGCCGCGCCTGCCGCTGATGATCTCCGGCACCGTCACCGACGCCTCGGGCCGCATCCTGTCCGGCCAGACCGTGCCGGCGTTCTGGAACTCGGTGCGCCACGCGAAGCCGCTGACCATCGGCCTGAACTGCGCGCTCGGCGCCGCCCTGATGCGCCCGTATGCGCAGGAACTGTCGCAAATCGCCGACACCTACGTCTGCATCTACCCGAACGCCGGCCTGCCCAACCCGATGAGCGACACCGGCTTCGACGAGCTGCCGGCGGACACCTCGAACCTGCTGAAGGAATTCGCCGAAGCCGGCTTCATCAACGTGGCCGGCGGCTGCTGCGGCACCACGCCCGAACACATCCAGGCCATCGCCGAGACCATGTCCAGGGCCACGCCGCGCGCCGTGCCGGAAGTGCCGACCGCGCTGCGCCTGTCCGGCCTGGAACCCTTCACCGTCGACGAATCCTCGCTGTTCGTGAACGTCGGAGAACGTACCAACGTGACCGGTTCCAAGGCCTTTGCGCGCATGATCCTGAACGAGCAGTTCGACGAGGCGCTGTCGGTCGCGCGCCAGCAGGTCGAGAACGGCGCGCAAGTCATCGACATCAACATGGACGAGGCGATGCTCGATTCCATGGCCGCCATGACGCGCTTCCTGAACCTGATCGCCTCCGAGCCCGACATCTCGCGCGTGCCGATCATGATCGACTCCTCGAAGTGGAGCGTGATCGAGGCCGGCCTGAAATGCGTGCAGGGCAAGGCCATCGTCAACTCGATCTCGATGAAGGAAGGCGAGGACGAGTTCCTGCGCCAGGCGGCCTTGTGCCGCCGCTACGGCGCCGCCGTGATCGTGATGGCCTTCGACGAAAAGGGCCAGGCCGATACCTTCGAGCGCAAGACCGAGATCTGCAAGCGCGCCTACGACACCCTGGTTGAAAAAGTCGGCTTCCCGCCCGAAGACATCATCTTCGATCCGAACATCTTCGCCATCGCCACCGGCATCGAAGAGCACGACAACTACGCGGTCGACTTCATCAACGCCACCCGCTGGATCCGCGAGAACCTGCCGCATGCGAAGGTGTCGGGTGGCGTGTCCAACGTGTCGTTCTCGTTCCGCGGCAACGACCCGGCGCGCGAAGCGATCCACACCGTGTTCCTGTACCACGCGATCAAGGCCGGCATGACCATGGGGATCGTCAACGCCGGCATGGTCGGCGTCTATGACGACCTGGCGCCCGAGCTGCGCGAGCGCGTCGAGGACGTGGTGCTGAACCGCCGCGCGGACGCCACCGAGCGCATGATCGAATTCGCCGGCACGCTCAAGGCCGGCGGCGCGAAACAGGAACAGAACCTCGAGTGGCGCAACGCGCCGGTCGGCAAGCGCCTGGCGCACGCGCTGGTGCACGGCATCACCCAGTGGATCGTCGAAGATACCGAAGAGGCGCGCCAGCAGGTCGCCAATGACGGCGGCCGCCCGATCCACGTGATCGAAGGCCCGCTGATGGACGGCATGAACGTGGTCGGCGACCTGTTCGGCCAGGGCAAGATGTTCCTGCCCCAGGTCGTGAAATCGGCGCGCGTGATGAAGCAGGCCGTGGCCCACCTGGTGCCCTACATCGAAGAGGAAAAGGCGGAAGAGGAACGCCGCACCGGCGTGGTCGCCAAGCCCAAGGGCAAGATGGTGATCGCGACCGTCAAGGGCGACGTGCACGACATCGGCAAGAACATCGTCTCGGTGGTCCTGCAGTGCAATAACTTCGAGATCGTCAATATGGGCGTGATGGTGCCGGCCGCCGAAATCCTGGCCAGGGCCAAGGAAGAGAATGCGGACATCATCGGCCTGTCGGGCCTGATCACGCCCTCGCTGGAAGAGATGGCCTACGTGGCGCGCGAAATGCAGCGCGACCCGTGGTTCCGCGAGCGCCAGACGCCGCTCCTGATCGGCGGCGCCACCACCAGCCGCGCCCACACGGCGGTCAAGATCGCGCCGCACTACGACGGCCCGGTGGTGTACGTGCCGGACGCCTCGCGTTCCGTGTCGGTGGGCCAGTCGCTGGTGACGAGCGAAACGCGCGACGCCTATGTCGCCGAAATCGCCCAGGACTACGACCGCATCCGCGAGCAGCATGCCAACAAGAAGGCGCTGCCGATGGTCGGCCTGGCCCAGGCGCGCGCCAACAAGGCGAAACTGGACTACGCGCCCGTCAAACCGAAGTTCATCGGGCGCCGCTTGTTCAAGAACGTCGACCTGGGCCTGCTGGCGCGCTACATCGACTGGGGTCCCTTCTTCCAGACCTGGGACCTGGCCGGCCCCTACCCCGCCATCCTCACCGATGAAGTCGTCGGCGAGGCGGCCTCCAAAGTGTTCGAGGAAGGCCAGGCGATGCTGAAGAAGATCATCGAAGGCCGCTGGCTGACGGCGAGCGGCGTGGTCGCGCTGCTGCCCGCCAACAGCGTGAATGACGACGACATCGAGATCTACACCGACGAGTCGCGCAGCAAGGTCGACTTCACCTGGTACGGCCTGCGCCAGCAGGGCGTCAAGCCGGTGGTCGACGGCGTGCAGCGCCCGAACCAGTGCCTGGCCGATTTCATCGCACCGAAGGCGTCCGGCATCGCCGACTACATCGGCATGTTCGCCGTCACCGGCGGCCTGGGCGCCGAGAAGATCGAGAAGCGCTTCGAGGCCGCGGGCGACGATTATTCGTCGATCATGGTCAAGGCCCTGGCCGACCGCCTGGCCGAGGCCTTTGCCGAATACATGCACGAGCGCGTGCGTACCGATTTGTGGGGCTATGCGGCCAGCGAACAATTGTCCGCCGAAGCCTTGATCAAGGAAGAGTACGTCGGCATCCGTCCGGCGCCGGGCTATCCGGCCTGCCCCGAGCACACCGTCAAGGCCGAGCTGTTCCAGACCCTGCAGGCCGAAGAGATCGGCATGGGCCTGACCGAGTCCTTCGCCATGACCCCGGGCGCGGCGGTCTCCGGCTTCTATTTCTCGCACCCGGCATCGAAGTATTTCGTGGTCGGAAAAATCGGCCAGGACCAGCTGGAAGACATGGCGCGCCGGCGCGGCATGGACAAGGCGGAACTGGAGCGCCACCTGGCACCGAACCTGTAAATATACCCATGTAAATACGCTGTTGCGCGATCCTGCACACGATTGAAGTCTTAGCGAATCTGAAACTTTGTTTCCGGTATGATGAGTGTCAATTTCATCAATTCGTATTTAGCGAGCGGGGAGACAGGGGCATGGCGACAGAGACACGCTGGTTCAGCGAACTCGACCTGGAGCAAGGGGACGGGTCCGCGCTGACGGAACTCGACGCCCTCCGGCATGAGCTGGAGGAGCGCATTGCCCACCTGCTGGCGGACAACAGCGACCAGGCCGACCTGCTGGGCCTGGCCATGCGCAGCGGCGCGCTCGGCGCCGGCAAGCGCATGCGCCCCCTGCTGCTGATGCTGGTCGCGCGCGACCTCGGCTGCGTGTCGACAGCGCTGGTCGACGTCGCCTGCGCCGTCGAGATGGTGCACGCGGCCTCGCTGATCCTGGACGACATGCCCTGCATGGACGACGCCAAGCTGCGCCGCGGCAAACCCACGATCCACGTGCAGTTCGGCGAAGATGTCGCCATCCTGGCCTCGATCGGCCTGCTCAGCCGCGCCTTCTGCGTGCTGGCGGCGGCCCACGACATTCCGCCCGCCGTGCGCGCGCGCCTGGTCGCGACGCTGGCCGAGACGGTCGGCGCCCAGGGCCTGGTCAAGGGCCAGTTCCTCGACCTGCGCGGCGGCCAGCGTTCGGCCAGCGAGATCGCCACCACCAATGAACTCAAGACCGGCGTGCTGCTCGGCGCCGCCGTCGACATGGCCGCCATCATCGCCCAGAGCGACGACCGGGTGGCGCAATCGCTGCGCGCCTTTGCCTTGGCCACCGGCCAGGCCTTCCAGCTGCGCGACGACTTCCAGGACCTGGCCGGCAACGACAGCGCCATCACCGGCAAGGACACCGGCAAGGACCTCGGCAAGGCCAACTTCATCAACACCATGGGTGCGGATGAAGCGCGGCGCCGCCTGGCCGGCCACCTGCACGACGCCGAGCGCTACCTGGCCGAGGCCCTCGGTCCGCGCCAGCGCACGCGCCGCTTCGTGCGCAGCATGTTCGCGCAGGCGCGCCCCGAAGTCCGCCCGGAGGGTCGCCCCGACCTGCGGCGCGCGCCCGAGATCGGCCCGCGTCCGTTCGCGGACGTCGCCGCCGGCGTGCCGGCCGCTGCGGGAAGCGCCAACCTGCACTAGGAGCTCTGCATGGCACACTTCGGTGTGGTCGCGCCCGCCTTCCTCAGCCATTTCACCACCCTGGCTGCGCTGGCAGGCGCGCTGGTCGAGCGCGGGCACCGCGTCACTTTCATCCACCGGCCCGACGCCGCGGCCTACGTGCGCGATGCGCGCCTGGGCTTTCATGCGGTAGGCGGCACCAGCCATCCGCCGGGTTCGCTGGCGGCCTCGCTGCGCCTGGCCGCCAATCCCGGCGGCCCGTTCGGCCTGCGCCGCGTGATCGGCGACATGGCGCGCTCGACCACCATGCTGGCCGAGGAACTCCCCGCCGCCTTCGAGACCCTGGGCATCGATGCCGTGCTGGCCGACCAGATGGAAGCCGCGGGTGCCCTCGCCGCCGAAGCTGTCGGCCTGCCCTTCATTTCGATCTCCTGCGCGCTGCCCGTCAACCGCGAGCCGGGCATCCCGCTGCCGGTCATGCCCTTCGGTTACGGTACCGACGAACGCTCATTGAAGATGGTCGAGGGCAGCACCCGCGTCTACGACTGGATGATGGGTCCGCACCGGCGCGCCATCGAAGCGCAGGCGCGCCGCCTGGGCCTCCCTGCGCGTGGCCACCTGCACGAATGCCTGTCGCCGCTTGCCCAGATCAGCCAGACCGTGGCCGAGTTCGAATTCCCGCGGCGCGAACTGCCGCCGCACTTCCACCACGTCGGCCCGCTGCGGCCGCTGCACCGCGCCGATACCGTCGCCGCCCCGCGCCCGCTGCCCGCCATCGATCCCGATCGCCCCTTCGTGTTCGCCTCGCTCGGCACCATGCAGGGCGGCCGCTTCGATCTGTTCAAGCGCATCGTGCGCGCCTGCCGCGAAGCCGAGGTGCAGCTGCTGCTGGCGCATTGCGGCGGCCTGGATGCGCAGCAGGCAGGCGCCCTCGAACGCATGGGCGCCGACTGGGTGGTCGACTTCGCGCCGCAGCTGCCAGCCCTGGCGCGCGCCGACGCGGTGATCTCGCACGCCGGCTGGAACACGATCATGGACGCGATCGCGGCCGGCACGCCGATGCTGGCGCTGCCGATCGCCTTCGACCACCCGGGCGGGGCGGCGCGCATGCGCCATGCCGGCATCGGCATCCAGGCCTCGGCCCGCTTTACCGGCGCCGGCACGCTGGCGCGCCACTTGCGGCAGCTGCTGCAAGACCCGTCGTTCAAGGGGCGCCTGGCACCGCTGAAGGACAGCGTGGCGCGCGCCGGCGGCACGCCGCGTGCGGCCGACATCGTCGAAAGCGCGCTGGGTCTTGCACCTACATCGTCCCCCACGCCCGACACGGCCGCCGCATGAGCACGCCCGACTACGACCTGATCCTGGCCGGCGGCGGCCTGGCCAACGGCCTGATCGCCTTGCGCCTGCAGCGCCTGCGCCCCGAGCTGCGTATCCTGGTGCTGGAGCAGGAAGAGCGCATCGGCGGCAACCACACCTGGTCCTTCCACGCCAGCGACCTCACAGCCGAGCAGAACCACTGGATCGCGCCGCTGGTCTCGCACCGCTGGCCGCGCTACGACGTGGTGTTCCCCCAGCATGCGCGCACGCTGGACGGCGCCTACGCCAGCATCCTGTCCGAGGACTTCGCGCGCGTGTTGGAAAGCACGCTGGGCCCGGCGCTGCGCACCGGCGCGCGCATCGTGGCGCTCGATCCGACCCGGGTCGAACTGGCCGACGGCGAACGCCTGCGGGCGCACGCCGTCATCGACGGCCGCGGCCCGGGGCGCAACCGCTGGCTGACGCTGGGTTACCAGACTTTCCTCGGCCAGGAACTGCAACTCGCCGCGCCGCACGGCTTGAGCGCGCCGGTGATCATGGACGCCAGCGTCGAGCAGCAGGGCGGCTACCGCTTCGTCTACCTGCTGCCCTTCGGACCAAGCCGCGTGCTGGTCGAGGACACGCACTACGTCGACTCGGCCGCCTGGGAACCCGAGCGCCTGCGCGCCAACATCACGGCCTACGCCGCCGCGCGCGGCTGGCGCATCAAACAGGTCGTGCGCGAGGAACAGGGCTCGCTGCCGATCGTGCTGGCCGGCGACTTCGAGCACTACTGGGACGACTTGCAGGGCCAGCCCTGCGCCGGCCTGCGCGCCGGCCTGTTCCACTTCACCACCGGCTACTCGCTGCCGCACGCGGTGCGCCTGGCCGACCGCATCGCCGCGCTGCCGGACTTTCGCGCATCGACGCTGTTCGCCATGATCCGCGCGGAAGCCGAACAGGAATGGCGGCGCCAGCGCTTCTTCCGCCTGCTGAACCGCATGCTGTTTTTGGCCGGCAGGCCGGACCAGCGCTGGCGCGTGATGCAACGCTTCTACCGCCTGCCGGCGCCGCTGATTTCGCATTTCTATGCCGGCCGCCTGGCCTTGCGCGACAAGGCCAGGCTCTTGAGCGGCAAGCCGCCGGTGCCGATCGGCCAGGCCTTGTCGGCCGCTTTCCGGATCCACCCTCACCAGTTCAGGAAAACCGAATGATCGACTCCAAACATGCCGTCGTCGTGGGCGCCGGATTCGGCGGCCTTGCGCTCGCCATCCGCCTGCAGGCCAGCGGCGTGCGCACCACCTTGCTGGAGAAGCGCGACAAGCCGGGCGGCCGCGCCTACGTCTACCAGGACCAGGGCTTCACCTTCGACGCCGGCCCGACCGTGATCACCGATCCATCCGCGATCGAAGAACTGTTCGCGCTGGCCGGCAAGCGCATGAGCGACTACGTCGAGATGCTGCCCGTCACACCCTTCTACCGCCTGTGCTGGGAAGACGGCAGCCACTTCGACTACGCCAACGACCAGGACGCGCTGGACCGCCAGATCCACGCGCGCAACCCGGCCGACGTGGCCGGCTACCAGCGCTTCCTGGCGTATTCGAAAGCCGTGTTCGAGGAAGGCTACATCAAGCTGGGCGCCGTGCCCTTCCTGTCCTTCCGCGACATGGTGGCGGCCGGCCCGCAGCTGGCGCGCCTGCAGGCCTGGCAGAGCGTCTATAAACTGGTGTCGCGCTTCATCCAGGACGAGCACCTGCGCCAGGCCTTTTCCTTCCACTCGCTGCTGGTGGGCGGCAACCCGTTCGCGACCTCGTCGATCTATACGCTGATCCACGCGCTCGAGCGCAAATGGGGCGTGTGGTTCCCGCGCGGCGGCACCGGGGCGCTGGTCGATGCCATGGTGCGCCTGTTCCGCGACATCGGCGGCACCCTGCACCTGGACGCGCCGGTGGCGCGCATCGAAACCACGGGCGCGCGCGCCAGCAGCGTGCTGCTGGAAGACGGCCGCCGCTTCGCCGTCGACGCGGTCGCCTCGAACGCCGATGTGGTCCACACCTACGCGTCCCTGCTGGGCCAGCACCCGCGCGGCGCGGCCCAGGCCGAGGCGCTGAAGAAGAAACGCTTCAGCAATTCGCTGTTCGTGCTCTACTTCGGCCTCGACCACCACCACAGCCAGCTGCAGCACCACACGGTCTGCTTCGGCCCGCGCTACCGCGAACTGATCCAGGACATCTTCCAGGGCGACGCGCTGGCCGACGACTTTTCGCTCTACCTGCATGCGCCCTGCGTGACCGACCCGTCGCTGGCGCCGCCCGGCTGCGGCAGCCATTACGTGCTGGCGCCGGTGCCGCACCTGGGCAATGCGCCGATCGACTGGGATGTCGAAGGGCCGCTGTACCGCGATCGCATCTTCGACTATCTCGAGAAACGCTACATGCCGGGCCTGCGCAGCCAGCTGGTCACCAGCCGCATCTTCACGCCGCACGACTTCCGCGACCAGCTCAACGCGCACCTGGGCTCGGCCTTCTCGCTGGAGCCGATCCTGACCCAGAGCGCCTGGTTCCGCCCGCACAACCGCGATGCCGAACTGGCCAACCTCTACCTGGTCGGCGCCGGCACCCATCCGGGCGCGGGCGTACCGGGCGTGATCGGCTCGGCCAAGGCGACCGCGGGATTGATGATCGAAGCGCTGCGCCAGGAGGTCCCGGCATGAGCGACGCAGTCAGCCCATCCTTGCTGGACCACGCCACCAACACCATCGAGGTCGGCTCCAAAAGCTTCGCCGCCGCGGCGAAACTGTTCTCGAAAGACACCCGGCGCGGCGTGCTGATGCTGTACGCCTGGTGCCGCCACTGCGACGAC
>Ga0265797_10007860_pt1 | contig 14408 bp, 14 predicted proteins | sample P2T30metagenome_FD_192433 | JGI IMG/M metagenome (GOLD analysis project Ga0265797, IMG submission 192433) | Plant litter microbial communities from East Loma Ridge, Irvine, California - P2 T30 | ecosystem: Environmental > Terrestrial > Plant litter > Unclassified | place: USA: California... | reverse complement strand
ACTGACATACACACCTACACGCATACCCCGACTTTTAAAACGAAACACAACAACACTAGAAGAAAGCACACCACCCGATATACATACTCGCCAAATTCATCGGATCCACCGCCATAGCAATAAGCGCGTCAACATAGCCCTCGACACTCAACGGGACACTCTCCCCCTTGAGATACCCATTCACCTTTGTCCTGGTAATATCCAGCACCTCCTGCGGCGTATCCGGGACGCCAACAATCTTCTTACGACGTTTGCCTCCCAGGAAATCGGCCGTAGGATCGTGCACAAAGGTTTCCAGAATAGTGATGAGCGTGTCTTCGTGCTGGCGGAGCAGTTTGTAGGTCAGTTCGGCGGCTTTGCGGAAGGGGCCTTCGACGCCCTGTGGGCCCATGGCATCGACCATGTTGTGCGTGAGACGGAAGGGAACGAGTTCGGGTTTTTCGAATGTGAGACCTTTGTCGAAGAGGCAGTTGAAGTCCACGTGGAAGGTACCGCCGTCGCCTTGCTCTAACAGCACGTTCTCGCCGTGTCGATCTCCCAGACCGAGGACGTGGCCAACTATACTCATCACAGCGCAGGACCTCGTGTATCGCAGACGCGCCGCGAACCAAGCTTCCGGCTCAGGAAACGTCTCAACAAACCATCCATGTAACACAGGCACGAATTTACCGAGGATGCGTTCAGTGAAGATGGGGATCTTAGACGGGGACGACGAGGCTTCGTTGAGGAGAAGTCGGATCTCGCCGTAGTCGATGGGAATGGCCATTTCGCGGTAGAAACGGAGGATGATGTCGCGCATGGGCTTGAGGCCTTCGACCCATTCGATTGCGCCGCATTCTTCGTTGAGGGGCGTGACGGCGTAGGTTTTGATGTAGAGTCGGCGTTTGCTGGATTCGATATCTTTCTGGAGGGCGCGGTTGATCATGGCGTTGAATTCCATGAGGCGTTGGTCTTTGCGGAGGTCGTCTTTGGGCTTGCAGAGGAGACCGTAGGAGCGCCCGTCGGAGCCGCGGACGTTTAGCTTTCGGGGGCGCTGGAGGGAGGATAGGACTAGTACGTCGTCGTCGAAGGATTGGATGGTGATGGCGTCGGCTGGGAATGGGTTGTGACGGCGGATAGTTTGGCTGTCGTTGCCAGCAGGCAGGTTTGGAAGCAGATTGGCTTCGATAGGAACAACCAGCGGCGTAGGAGCAAGCTTGTGGTTGAATCCAAGGTTCCTTGTTAGACTCACGTGTGCTATCCGTGATTCTATGGGGGCATCGCAAGCCGCTAATAGTGCGTCAGTAAGACGCTGCCCTTGAATGATGAGCGCCTTGAGGTCGATAGGAGCCCCTTTGCGCTTCGATGCGTCCTTCTTTTTGTTAGCTGATTTCTGATCTTGACCAGATCGAGAACTTACGCGTAGTCGTTGCAATACAGTAGCGCCTCGAGCTCTGCGGTCATCCTGCGTAGAGTGAAGAACAGCGAGCAAAGCCCATAGCGCCTGTTGCGGATACGTCGACGCAACTCGTATGATGATCGTCTGAAGAGCATCCCAAACGCTCTTATTCGGATGGCTGATGCGTGTGATGATCTGCGGGAAAGCGGTGTACCATGCGAAAGCAGGCATCCGCTCTCCGGCGTAGCGCTTGAGGTATTTGTTGATGTGGTCGAGATAGTTGAGCCGATGCTCGTGAAACTCCTTGTCTTTGGCGGTTTTGGGTGTGCTGCTCATAACTTCCATACCCATGTCCAACCACAGCGTAAGTATCTTAGGCAGGGTCTGGTAGTAGTACTTCGTCCCGTATACCGTAGAGCGGACAAAGTTCTCGATGACTAACTTGATGAGACTACCAGCAAGGTATTCGGAACTCTGTTTTGTTATTGGCTGTTGCTTCTCTGACTCAAGTAGCTTCAGATACCATCGACCCAGGTAGTAGTGACCTTTGTCCCAGCGAGGATAGGTTTGCACTCCAGTCACATACTCTTCCTTCAAGGACATTGACTGTGTCTGACCCGCGCGGTCTAGCCATTTAGCGAGCAATAGTTGAGCATGGCACTTAACCTTGTTCATCGAATGCTCTTCGCCTCGACCGGCGGTAGTTACTGAGACGTTAATTGGCACTGTGTCTTCCTGCTGGAACGCGTTGCTGTCAATTGCGCCACGAAGGTTTTGTATCGCCTTGCGATGGTGGCCTTCCTTCCATAGCAGTTTTGAGTACTCAATTTTCGACGCGTTGTCTCCGAGTCGCTCAGCATGAAGGACTGAATTGAAAGCTGTAGTCATGAAGCCTCCCTTGCGAGCCAGCCTTCCGGTCGTTAGCCACGCGGAAGCCACATCGAGATTTGCGAATTCGATGCTATTGTCTGTTAGTGTGCGTAACGAATGTCAGGTGAGATATGGTTACCGAGATAGCGTCATGGCGGCGCGACGTAGTCCCAGCAGGTATTGTTTGTCTGATGTGTACGCCCCAATGATGTCCAAGCGTCTGTCCAATTTTTCGAGAATGGTTTCGCGGTCTGTTACAATCCCACTACCCATGCCGCTTATAGTCTCAACCTCGTACAGTGCATGTAGTTTGACTAGATGATCATGCGATGCCTGCACAGATGTTGTACTTGATGGAGACATGCTCTTCGCCAGAAGTTCTCGTAGCTCTTCGATGATGCCCTGGAAGTCTGGGCGGCTGTTGTGACGCAATGCCAATAGCGCTCTGCCTATCCCAACATTGAAGTCCGCGAAGAGGCTGGAATCAGCGCTACCGGTAGCAGTAAGAAGGCGTTCGAGTTGTTCCCATTTGCCAGTAGACCAAGCGGCTTCTGCTGCGAAGGGTAACGTGCTGCTCGGAAGCGAGTTAGTCGCATGGAAGCCGTCTACATAGTTGAGAATGGAATCTAGACCCTTCGTTAGCTTGTCTTCGTGAGGTATGCACGTACTGACTCACCGTATTGACCAGATTCCTTCAAACAAGTGAGGAGATTGATCTGAGTTTCGACATCGTTCGGTCTCTCAGCAAGTGCAATTTCGTACCAACTTTGCGCCGCCGTCCACCGCCCAGCTTTGCGATCCTCGAGGATCTGTTGCTCGGGATTGAGGATTTTGAGATGAGCTGATATTCCTTCGATACAATCCGGTTCATCGATGTGCGCGTAGATCATCTGCAGATGTTGTAACAGTTCGTCCTTCTCTTGGAATGGCTGGTTTGATTCAGCCTTCATGTCGCGCTGCTGGCGCACGTACTGTTCCCAGTGGAACAGGGCACGAGCGTACGAACCACATTCTACAGCTCTTCGAGATATGATTTCCGCAGGAATGAGCTGAAGAACTCCCTCTACGCGACTGAGCTGCTTGATGGCGTTCATTTCGTCGTCCTCGGAAACACCGCGCCCCGTCTTTCCTGCCATCGTTCTCGCGTCGGTAACGGATTTTCTCTTCTCTTGTAACCACGAAGAAAGATAATCCAATGTCTGGAAGACGTTCTGCGACGTGTTAGCAAATGCATTCGATGGAGTAGTTGTAAGATCATACCTCGCTACACTGCTTGATGATCGAAACTTCGTGCTGCTCCGAGGTATGTATATCTGCCTGCAGCACCTGCAAAAGCTCCCGTCCTACGTTCTCCATGTTCTCATCATTGTCTGATACGATGACATTCAGAGCTGCAAATGGAAGTATGAAGGTGGCTATCGAGAGATCGTATCCTTTGATGATTCTGGCTAGAACAGGGAATACCATCTCAACGTTTACACCCTGCCCTTTTCGCAGCAGGTCGTGAACAAAGGTCTGGAGCCAGGTGCCATGACTGATCTTCGAGTTGAATATCGGGTATGTCGCACCCTCGTATTGTATCGAGGTGTTCACATTGACGGAGTATTTCGAATCAAGGAAGGGAGTTAATACAGTTCTGACAGCCTCTGGGATCTCATTCCAGCGCTGGGCCTCTGTACTAGCTTGCGAAGATCGGGGCTTTGCTCCACGGAGTGCACTAAACCCACAATGCTTGAGCATCTCCTGCATAACATAGGCGATCCAGCCTTGTTGTTTAGCATTTGTGGTAGAAAGGAAGACCTTGACCAGGACTTGTTCGAGAAGCAATGCCACGAAATCGATATCCTCGTCTCTCCGTGCGAAGTTCGAAAGCATCAAGACGCGCTTCTTTTCACGAACTGTTTCCACTCGGTATGGATCAAGACCACCGATGATACCAAGACACTGAGCACAAAGAATCGTGACATCGGAGTGGTCTTCTGAGAAACGAACGCTGGCATCGAGGAGTGATCGCGTCAATGCGGCCAAAACCGGAAGAGGCTTTTGGCCAACTATCGACTGATGCAATTCCTGCTGATTGGCATCCAGAAAAGGCACAAGCTCTATCAGAGCCTGACGCACCACGACTGATGTCTGGTCTTTGCATCTATTGCTAAAGGCTTGAAAGACCTTGATGGTCTCAATCATATCTCTGAACTTTGCCAACTCGCCTTCAATCTTGGAGAACATTGGTATGCCGGCCAGTGAGGGAAGATATTCGACTCTAGCTCGAAGCTGGGGGTTGTACTGGCTTATGATGCTTCCGACAGCTTTGTGGGCTTTGAGCTGCGTGTCTGAAGAGAACAACGACCAGTGTTGTACAATCAGTGCAAAGGTTTGATCCACGACTAGCATTGTTTCATCTCCATCAAGAGCTGCCAAAAACGCAGTCCAAACGGTGAATGTATCGTCGCATAGGTCTGGATCTCCGATGGCTGATTGAAGACAGGCGCGGATCTGCGGTAACGCGCCGTTTACGCTAAAGCGTGCAAGAGAGATGAGGTCGCCGATAGCAGCTATGCAATTTTTCCTGTCGGGCATCGTATACTGTGCGGCTTTACCCTGGGCGCTAGGAGCCGCGATGACGTTCGAAAGATATGCGATGATGCCAAGAATATGCGTCTCGCAGAAGGCATCTAGGTTCTTGGACTTTGACGTCGATTTGCGCTGTCCTGATCTTGTATCTGGTGCGAGCGACGCCAGCGTGCTGAAAGCGCTGTAGTATGGCTTCTTACCGACTCCCTCTTGGTCTGCAGCCAGCCTGAGTATCTCGATAGCAACACCAGTGATGTCTAGGGCAACCCACGAATCAAGCCTGTTGTTGCTGCTCTCTCGGATAGCAGGCTCGATAGCTGCTAACGTTTCCATTGCTGTCTTTTCGACGTCGGCAACGGGCTGTGATAACAGTAGAGCAAGTATCTTCGAGAGGTTACCTCTTGGGTACGTCAAGACGTCGATGATAGAAGCCTTCCGTGCTTGGGCGATCTTCTCGATGATATCTCTTCTTTTGCTCAAAACGAGATGCGGAAGGGTATCCGCTTGCGTCAGTACCAACAACTGGCGAACGTTTTGCTCGATCAGATCTGCCAATTGCTGCGCTTTCTGAGGCTTCTTGATGTAGTCTTTGATCACTGAGAAGCCGATGACCTTCCAGTAAGGACTTAAGAGCTGCATCGTGGACATGGACAACCCTTTGGCGATGGTTTCAAGTTCGCGGTAAGCCATACCGCACACCAGTGCGTTGGGATGACCAAAGTATTCGACCAAGTGATGTAATATGATGGGTAGCTCGAGCTCTCCACACGTCAACGCTGTTCGACCATACGCGATGATAAGCGTCTCCTGATCGGACAGAACGTCGCGCTGCGCTAAAGCGTCCAGGAACTCAATGAATGACCGCCGATTCTTACTGCGAGTATTTTTGGATATATCGTTCCGCAGAAATACCATCAGGGAGCTTGTTGCGGCAAGCTTCAGTTCTCTCAGAGATCTACTCATGGACGCAAGCAGCCACTGCCCTAGTTCACAAATCTCGAGAGACAGATACTCAGAGTCAGAGATGTGGTTATAGACACGGCCAATAGCGACAGCCATTAGTATCCGAGCTTGCAGCGACTCCTCAAATGCTGGCTCTTTGGTTATGGTAAGCATGGCGGCAATGACTTCCTTCCAGCTCTCTCTATCGTCCTGTTTGTTCCAGTATGTCATGACGCTTCGTTCGTGGCGAGAATTCGTATCGCATAACACGCAGCTCAGCGAATGCACTGGCTGCGATGAAGATTGAGATAGTTCTAGGCACCGGGAACCGGCGCATGCAATCTTCGCAAACGCTGTCATGAGTTCCACCTGTACACGCTCATTTTGCTGATCGTCGTCCATCATAGAAGAGTATCTTGCCCTGTAACTGTCAGCAGTGTACGTTTAGGTCATCTTAGATAACTTACTCAATGATGTTGTGGAGATTGGTTAGGTTGAGAACAGGGGAGTCATGGGTACTGCCATTCAGTATCATTACGAGTCGCTCATAGGTGGTATGATTGATCTCTGGAGTATCCAGGAGCTTCTTTCGCCGCTTCGCAGGCCTTTCCTCGTTGCCCAAGTTCAACATCCGGAAACTTTTCAGGATTGGTGTCGATTCTTCGGAAAGTTGAGCATCCGAGAAACTGCCAGTATCACCCTCGCAGAGCTCTCTTCTTATGTCCGCAATGTGTGTAGGCCATGTACCTGGTGCCGTCCAGAGGCAAAGGGAGAGCTAAAATTATCAGTATAGACAAAAACCGCGGTGCTTCACTCATACCTGCAAGTCTTTGTGAAGCTGAGAGAAGTGCTCAGCATCCTGACACGCTCTAGCTACGATAGCCTCAACGTCGTTCAAAATGACTGATCTGCTCATGTTCTGTCGACGTCGTGGGGTTGGGTCGTTCGTCGATGGCGAAGTAAGAACACTGCGTAACCGGGTAAAAATGATAGCCAGTCGCACTTGAATGACTTCTGACGCTAACTCTGGCGCTGACGATAAACCATCAACGAGATCGCTGAGGCTATTGATAAGCGACTGTGCATTCTTCAGTGATTCCAAGGAGCGGTCTCCGGGAGCGCCTGCAGGAAGGAACAGAGTTTCGAGTAGCTGCAAATATGCGAGGGTGATTTCATTGACGAGGATGCCTCTCTCCGAAGTTGCCGTCCAACGCCGAAAATGCTTCCATAAGTCTTGAGCACTGTCGATGATCCATGGCACATGGTGATCTAGGGAACTAGGCGTCGCCAGCGCTCTGCCTTGGGGCGGAGCAACACGTGCCAAGGTGGTGAGAAGACAAAAGCCGGCATGGATGGCTCCGAGTCGTGAAGTAACTGCTCGCTGCAGGTCATGGGGCAAAGCAATAATTTGTTGGCTGTCTGGCCAAAAGTCGCTGATGCTGCTTGACGATGGTAGGAGTAGGTTGAAAGACAGTACAGCTGCCGAAGCTGGATCGTCCATGGACCGCAGCTCTGTCAAAATAGCTAGATAGACGTGAGTACTCGCATAATAAAAATCAGGGCAGTACTTACTTTGCGCACATGATCTGTAAAGGTGTGAGACTGCTGCAGCGGGACGCCAGAGGGCAGATGTTCGTGCGAGCGCGCTGAGGCAGAGATGCAGTATTTGGTGTACATGTTCGTGCACATAGGTGAGTGCTTCATTTGCTAACAGGCCCAATAACTTAGGAACCAACCAGAGAATAAGCGGAGGACGAGAAATGCTGTCATCTTCGGTCTCTCTAACGCTCAGCAGCAGATGTGGCTTTTGTTGCAAGATGAAAGTGAGCGCGGCAATACTGTCAATACCCTGCTGTCTCTGCTGGTCCTGGGCAAACGGATCATCTTTGAACAAGCCTTCAAGCCCTGCTTCGGCGATGACACTTATGAGCGCTACGAGCTGTGCATCAGGCTCGTCCGTGTTTGGGTGTTGAAGGAACTCTTTGACCAGCTCTCCAAAGCTGACTTTGGTTGCCTCGCCCTGCCACGCATGAACATTTGACGCATTATTGACGATTTGGGCCGCAATGGTCGACGGTGGGGGCACGCCATTCGAGTTGCCGTTAGTCACAGGTGGCGGTGCCATCCGCTGAGTCGAGCTCCCGCCTTTGCGGGCCATGATGCACGTTACCGATGTGGCATGTCGATTAGGTAAGGAAAGAGTGGGATCTTGGCAACTGGCTGCTGGCGATGATGCTGAGTCTTTAGACTAAAGCGAGCGTTCGTAGTAGTCTTGACTGATTCAAGATGGTATTGACGGTGGATTCGCCTGATTGGACGCTGGTGGGGTTCCTGTCCGCAATTTCCGGCGTGGCGCTCGTGGGCCTTCAAAGAGTGTCGTCTCGCGTTATTAATACGTGGCTCCGTCTGCAATCGCGAAGTTTGCGATATGGTCGGTGGTTTGACGAGTGTGTGGGGTTTGCTAAGAAGATGCATGGGTTTACGTGGACGCGAAATCACGTAGTCACGGGACCGCGCTAAGCCCGATCTCGGGAAAGAGCGCTAGGTACTCCGCAATTCGTTATGGAAGCATCGAACCATCCTCACGCAAAGCACTGCGCCCGCAACATCGAACGGCATATACGTCAAGCGCGCATACCAACGCCCATATTGCATAATTCTGGGTCGAGAACGCCCTAGACCGCAGCCATGCCTGGCCCCTTCACCTCCAAATCCTTCAGCGCCACACTCCCCAACTCGCTCGCCGCGAAGTACAGAAAGTCGTTACAAAAACACCCATTCCTACTCTTCGGCCTACCGTTCTTGTCTACGATACTTCTCGGATCGTTCATGTTGACTCCCGCTACGGCGCTACGATACGAGCGATACGATCGCAAGAACCAGCAAATCACACATGAACAGGCTATGGGCCTGAGAGGAGAGCGGAGGAAGGTGAACATGAAGGACGAGTATTACGTGCGTATACTGGGCAACAAGGCAACCGTAAGGGTCTGGACTGACAGCTGGCAGAGATTACAGGCGAAAGACATCGACGACTGGGAGCAGAGGCGTGTCAAGCGGCTACCGGGCGAGCCAGATGGCACCCTTGTGTAATTGTGCTATGTACACATACGACAGCATCGGAAACGGCGTCACGGACGGCGATTAGCGAAACAAACTCGATATTTCTGCACAATACAAACCCCTCTATTCTGTTCAATGCGCACGCGTTGTATTCGTAAACGCATAACTGAGCTGGTATGGTCGAAGGCATAACAATCGCACTTATACTATGAAAGCCTATGCCGGGAAACATCCAAATACAACGACGCAGTCATTGCAGCCCTGCTTCCTCAACTCGGTCGATCGGAACCGGGTCCAACGAAGCTGTAGTCGAGAGATCACTATCCTGGCAGCCCTGTGGACGTTGAGCTGCCAGGTTGTGAGCCTTCAATAACTCGGTCTCCTTTTCGTGGCTCGTCTTTGATCCGTCTAGTCTCAGCCACAATCCGCCATGATACTTGAACGTTCGGTCTGCGCTATCGTAGTGATACCATTGCTTACGGCCCGCGTCCCATGTCCAATAATTCTGACCCATCGTTGGAGTAAGCTGAATTGGTTCCGGCTTAATCGCGTCGAGATCGTGCTCCATGTCATCGAGGAGCTTGGCAGCTACGGTGCGTCTCGATAGCCCATCTCTGCTCCAACCTTTAGCTGGGTCGATGATTCTTTCCATGAGATGGTCGGTTCGGTAGATGTATACAAGGGCATCGCCGCTGATTTGGGTCCCTGCGTAGATCTTCAAGTATAAGTTGATGGCCTTCAATGTTGTCATGATAATGACCCTGCGTTTTTCGAGCTCATCGCCTATCGACATCAGATGGGAGGCAAGCCAGAGTCCCAAGAAATCATTGTCTTACCAGACGGGTGAAGACTGCTGGTATCGGGATCTCTAAACTTGTAGACCAACAAGATCATCTCAAGGTGGCGGACTGCATACGTAATTCCGATACTGAGATTGTGTCGTCGAGTTATATCCATGGTTCTCCAAGTGGCAAGTCTACGTGCTGGCCTCGTTGTGAAACGCCGATAGCCGAAAATGAGGAACAACTGCGATGCGTGCTAGATGAAGGAGATGCGTAGGCGGAGTTTCGGGGCAAGGGCTTGGAATAGCGATAGATGCGTTGTGATCTAGTTCTTCGTACGCTGGGCTCAGATACTCAGCCTTGCGTCTGACGCCCGAGGTGCCCAACGCAGGCAGCCACAGGAGGACACCATGGAGGTCCATACGATCGCATCGACGTGTTCAAGGAATAAAACAGTTGTAAATACACTTCGACGAACGTTCGGGGCAATGCGCGAGCCTGCCTCGCCTCTCAGCCTGGTACAGCCAATGCGTCTTCGTTGCATCTGTCGGATACCCCTTTTGATGAAGCGGGCTTGCATGGTATTCGTCAGAAGCAAGCAGTGGCGCTGTGTATGGCTTCAGCGCCTGCCACGTCTCACCTACCGCATGACAAGGGGATATCGTAGAAGGAAGGCATGAAGGCGCCACTGTGGATCTTTTGGATACCGTCTGAAAGAGCGTGAATAAAGGTAAGCCATTAGTGAAACGTTGCCAGGGCTGTACATTCAGCCCATAAGAGTAACAAAAGGCTTACACAAGGCTGTGGTGACAAAAGACTCAGCCTGAACCAAGACCAGGCCCCAGTCTGTGTTGAAGGCGCATTCTCTTCTCCGTTCAAACAATAGAATCAAGCGATGGGTGAAGGCATCAGCGCTATCGTACTACACACTGATTCGCTGATTATAAGCGGCTTGCATCACCGTTCCAAGACACTGGCGCACGATCTTTTCTCCAGCTGATACACTGCCTCACTGCGCAATTTCCTCAAATAATCAACACGACCTTGGAGCAGATACTTATCCAGCCAAGACCTTCAGTATCACGGCGGTCTTCACGTCGCATTTCTCCCGAAAGGCTATATAGCGCTATTATCGCCACGAACCAACTTCCGTCACAGTTCAGCTGAGCTCCTGGCTTTTCGAATCTCTTGGTGCCATTATTCTGGTCGTCGCATCACCTGGCATTCATAGAATGAGCGGCGTTCAGGTCTCTATAGATCCCAAGGCTTCTGATGTAAGCTCACCGGGTTTTCCTCTAGCATTTACGACGACTGACACACATACTAGCGAAAATCGGGGTTTGGCGAGGGAGAATATGTTAAGATACTCATCACAAAACTTACAGAAAAAGGGGTCACTCGGCGCGAATTCAAGAAGTTAAAGGTGTCTAAAATGACCCTCAACAAAGGTACCGACTACTGGCAATATCAGCTTGTCGATCCCACCACTGGCGAAAAGTGGGAAAACGGTAATTGGATAGCGGAGTCAAAGCTCATGTAGTTTTCGTTTCGAGGTGCGTCTGCAGGCGTTCAGCTCATGCACACCACCATGACCTCAGCCTGATAGAGGCTTGCAGCAAATTGACCGCATTCGACACATGACTACTTCTCCGCTTCCCCGCGCGTGTTATCCGGAAATCGACTCTTTCTATTCTTCCGCAATCTTGATCTGGCTGGCCCTAGCAATTGCTCCCTCCCGATGAACGACCCCGATGCGGGTCCAGTGGCCCCTCCGATTATACCGGCGCAACAAGATGATGCAGGATATGAAGACGTTGAACAAGCGGGGGACGATGCAGGCCATAGTATTCAAGCCTTGACCGACTGTCTGACTTGTCCACAACTAACTGAAGTCAACAGGACCAAAGAAGTCTTGGAGAAGGCGATTTGGAAAAGAATCCAGGCTGAAAAGAATGATGCGGATAGAAAGCCAAGCTGACAAAGTTGAGAAACGTATTAGGAAGGTCTTTTCTTTCTCTGGTAAGTCCCTATTCCAGCTGTGCAACGCTTTGCTTACTACGAATCGTGTCCAGTCGACGACTTTCCACCAGGCTATCCACTATTGTCAGCCTTTCAGTCCAGCAAGCCTGCCTTCTCAATTTATCGATCTTTTGATTACCTCCATTCGCGTGTAATACTTGAGCTCCAGGATCAACTTCGCGAACTTGAGGACAGACTCAGAGATCTAGACCTAGCGCATTACGCATCACCTTCCGGAAGGCAAAACTGGCGTGTCAGCTCACGCATAAGAGATCTTGCTGCCGCTATGTTTGAGAGCGACAGTGGTTATAATCTCCAACCAGACGAATCTTCAGATCGCGAACAGGATGGCTCACCTGGTCGATTTTACCCCCGAAGCGAGCGAGCTGATATACTGGATCAGATACAAATCAGGCTTGTCAAGTATGACGAAATCTTGGCAAAGGCACGCGAACTGGTGGAGTTCCAGAGGCCAAGCAAAGACGAATGGTTGAGCTTTCGACGATGGTACAACAACAAGAAGCCTTTGCGGGCCGAAGATGAAGATAGATTCATCAGAATGAGAGATGACCTCATTACCCTAAGACCCAGGAACGATGCCGGTAAGATCGACGATTGGATTGAGCGCGTCGTGGGTAAAATGCCCGAGGGTAAAGTCACCGTAAGTGAATCCCGGAAATGACCATAGCACCGAATCCGCGAGGCTGACAATCCACGAGACATATTTCTACGATCACGGCATGCTCAACGATAAGCACTTGCTTTACTTCAAAGTCGCTCGAGTCGAAGCTCTAGCTGTTCTGATCGTCGCGTTCGTTATCATTCTCTTGTTAGCTGTGCCCATGTTCATCATGTACCGTGTAACAGAGATGCGTACCCGTTCTAGCACGTATCTCAATATTTTCCTTTTGATTGTCTTCGCGCTCTTGTTTTCTGCGGCAATGGGCCTTCTCACAAAAGCCAAACGGGCTGAGCTCTTCGCAGGAACAGCAGCATACTGCGCCGTCCTTGTGGTATTCATTGGGAACTTCAGTATTGACGTTTCGAGTTCTTCGTAAGGAGGAAAACCAACAATCGTTTGTGGACAGATGGCGATGACATGGACGTTATGCAGTATTATTCGTGATTGTATCTCGATGACGCTCGAGTAATCTGTGTTGAGCTTGTCATTAGATGGAAAATGAGAGAAGATGAAGGAAGTACGCTCGTGACCGCTGTAAATGCAATAGAAAACAACTCGCTCGAACGCTTCGCTACAAAAGACAGACAGGAAACAACAAATTAAGCCTCCAAGATGCAATCGAGGAACGACAGTACGCATGGCCGTGAGACAAGTGTCGTAGAAAAAGAAAACAGGGAAACGCAAGCGGGTATCCTCTAACGAATCTAGTCGTGATAATGTCCCGCTGAGAAAGAAATGTGATGATGGAAGGTACGAACAAGCGTACGAGTATGACGAAGAGCCAAGTTGGGGCAAATTTTAACAACACCTGCCACTCTTGCTCTTCTGCGCCCGGTTGATGTCTTCTTCCCAAACTTGCTGATGTCCAGCGACGTTGGGTGTAGTGGGGAAGCCCAGCCAGCTCCGCCTTTTGTCACCTGTGCCTAAGCGGAAGCTTCCATTACCCGTTCCAGGGTAGTCGAAGTATCCAGCCACGTTGCCGTTGTTGTCCATGGCTGGGGTGACACCAGCCATGGCGTACTGCCGTTGTTCTTCCTCGAGCTTCTTCTGCTGCTGTTCGACCAACTTACGGGTGATGACGCGAAAGACTTCGTCTACACCCTCGCCGTCTTTGGCGCTGATTTCGTGGCAACAGTCCCAGCCCAAGTCTTGTCCCCAGAAGCCGCTCGATCGGTTGCTCTGTGGAGACGCCATACCGCTGTGGAAGGCTGCCGGTACGGAACCCCAACCGCTTGCTGCAGCGCTGTGTGGTTGTCCGTTCTGTGTGGGGTGGAGGTTCTCAGCGACGTATTCGATGCAGCGCTCAAAGGGCACTTTTCGCTTGGTGGGGTCTTCGGCTACGACGTCTGACTTTGTTCCTACAACGTGAAGGATTACGTCCTCTCCGAGATTCGTTTTGAGTTCCTTGAACCAGCGGCCCATCTCTTCGAACGAGTACGGATCGGTGATGTCGTAGCATAGTACTGCAGCATTTGCGCCTGGAAGACGAAGTCAGTTCTGTGCTGAACGTTTGCTCATAGTAGACGATCCGAACTCGGCTACCTAATGTGGGGTATCCAGATAGCGGAAAGAGACCCGATGTGTATTGCGACAGAATATGAGAGTTGATTTGGCGAAAGGAACAATACTAACGTACCCCTATAATACAACTTGGATATGGACCGGAAGCGTTCCTGGCCCGCGGTATCCCATATCTGTAACCGAACCACGGTGGAGGTGTCGATATCCACAACCCTCTTTGTCAAGAAGGAAGCACCCACTGTGGACTGTGTCGTGGGAGGCGTAAAAGCGTTTTTGACATATCGGTGGACGAGAGAAGTTTTTCCAACTCCTTGGCTACCGAGGACCACGATCTTTGCTTCCAGGCTGTTGGACATGTCGCCGTATTACGCCAAATCTATTTGTATACGTCGGTGTTGGCGGTGCAGGGATGGGGCGGCAGGCGGTGTTGTGGGGTCGGCTCAGATATGCGCGGTCGCGGTGCCTCGGAGCAAGAAAGAAAGGAAATGCGTGGGAGGCGGCGGGAGAACAAGTTGCATGGCGAGCAGTGAGAAAGAGTCGCCGGCAGATGTGAGAAGAGGCAGAGGATTGACGTAGA
>Ga0265797_10007859_pt1 | contig 14409 bp, 11 predicted proteins | sample P2T30metagenome_FD_192433 | JGI IMG/M metagenome (GOLD analysis project Ga0265797, IMG submission 192433) | Plant litter microbial communities from East Loma Ridge, Irvine, California - P2 T30 | ecosystem: Environmental > Terrestrial > Plant litter > Unclassified | place: USA: California... | reverse complement strand
TCCAATATAACAAAGGCAGTCTGCAGACTAGCCAGTTCCACCAGCGTCTCCACTGCCCTTGCATACGTCTCTCTGCATCTTTGTACTTGCTGACCACCCTTGCCCAGACCTGTCAGGGCAAAGTCGTTGTTCTGCTCGACGGTAAAGCTTTCGAACTGAGGGAGGAAGACACCAGAGACGTTCTCTTGTTTTGTCCGCACACGGAAGCGGGCTTGCTTTGCGGACTCCTGGATCTGGTAGCCAATGTCGCCGCCGACGGCGTAGGTGACTTCGGCGAGGGAGAAAGCAGCAACCTGCATGACACGGCCCATCTTGCGCTTCGCCTCATCGATACGGCGCGTTATTTCTGGAAACGGCTTCAGTTACACGGGCACATGGTGGGGGAGTCTACGGCGTAGTCGTACCTCGGAAACGCCTGCATACGGTCAGCGAAGCTTGGGGAGGGTAGAGCAGACAGTGAGTGCATACTTGGTGAGGGCTTCACTCTTTCGCTTCAGCAAGTCGTGGCCGGTCTGAGCGCCCTTGAGCTTGCTCTTCATCAGACCCAGCGACTGCCGCGTCGCGAAGACGGCCTCTCGTGCCTGGGGGTCGAGTTAGCATCATCGACGGTGCTGCATTGGATAGCTATCGCTGGCCGTACCCCGCTGCCAGACATGTTTGCGGCTCGAACAGTTGGTGGAGAAGGCTATGGGGCTAAAACCGAATATAGAGGCTGACAATGCTCCGGCGATAGTCTGGTAGGTGTCTCGGAGCCAGTCAGCGTGCGCAGTCCGACCAAGTGAATCCAACGGAACGTGACGCAGCTATGCCGGGGAGCTATGTGAGACGAGTCCGTGCTCGCGCGCCTGCCAACTATGCAAAGCGGGTCTTCGGGATGCACGTTGCTTATTGGCTGCAGGCTACCGCTGACCGCTCGGACTCCATCACTCTTTCCCTCAGAACTTTAACGCTGCGACACGCTCCATCAGCCGTCCAGCACCGCATCCCATCGCCTTCCTGCCCACCGCGGGCCAACACACGCCCTGGCTCTGGCGCAATCATGCCCGGCGAACTCCTCAGGACCGTCACCGCGAGCCTCTCGCGGCCCACCAAGCGGAAGATGGAGCCGTCGTCGGACCTTTTCCTCATCACCGACCAGGACGTCGCGTACGAGCAGGACATCCAGCGCAACGCGGGCAGCGTGAAGCCCTGGCTGGACTACTACAGTTTCAAGAAGTCGCGTGGGAGCATCTTGGAGCAGGCCTTTGTGCTCGAGCGCGCTGTCACCACCCTGCCGCGTTCCTACAAGTTGTGGAAGCTGTACCTCGAGCTCCGCACCAAGCACCTCTCCAAGAAGAATCCTGCCAAGTTCGCCGCCCACTATGTCAAGGTCAACGCCCTCTTCGAACGCGCCCTCGTGCTGCTCAACAAGATGCCGCGCATCTGGGAGATGTACCTCAACTTCCTCATGCAGCAGCCCCTCGTTACCACCACCCGCCGCACCTTCGACCGAGCACTGCGCGCCCTTCCCCTGACCCAACACAACCGCATATGGGCCCTGTACCGGCCGTTTGCGACGTCTGCCTCGGGCGAGACGGCCGTCAAGATCTGGCGTCGCTACATGCAGATTCACCCCGAAGACGCCGAGGACTTCATCGAGCTACTCAAGGACATGCGCAAGTACACCGAGGCTGTGAAGCAGTACATGGAAATTCTCAACAACCCGCGCTTCAAGAGCAAGGAGGCAAAGGGACCCTTTCAGTTTTGGACAGAGATGATCGACCTGATGATTGACCACGCCAAGGAAATCGACACGAGCGACGACAGTGGCATCAACGTCGAGAAGATCATCCAGAGTGGCATCTCCAAGTTCCCCGACCAGCGCGGTATCCTCTGGGTTGGCCTCGCACGATACTGGATGCACAAGGGCGAGTACGAGAAAGCGCGCGACGTCTTCGAGGAGGGCGTGACCACTGTCATGACTGTGCGCGACTTCTCCATCGTCTTCGACACATACGTGGAAGCCGAGGAGGCCATGATCGGAATCAAGCTCAACGAGGCTGCTGCTCGATCGGAGAAAGGCAAGATCGATGAGGCTGCTGACGCGGACCTTGACATCCGGATGGTCCGCTTCGAATCACTCATGCAGAGGAGACCGTTCCTGCTGAACGATGTCATGCTAAGACAGAACCCGCACAATGTCATCGAGTGGGAGAAGCGTGTCGCGCTTTGGGGCGACAACAAGAAAGAGGTGGTACAAACCTATACCGATGCCATCGCCGCGATCAATCCGAAGAAGGCCCTTGGTAAGTTCCACGAGCTCTGGACCAACTACGCAAAGCTCTACGAATCAGGCGGCGATCTCAAGAACGCTCGCGTCATCATGGAAAAGGCCGTCAAGGTGCCGTTCAAATCGGTCTCCGAGCTGGCTGAGATGTGGTGCGAATGGGCTGAGATGGAGCTCCGCAATGAAAACTTCGACAAGGCCGTAGACATCATGGCCAAGGCCACGCAAGCGCCTAAGCGATCAAACGTCGACTACTTCGATGAGTCGCTGTCGCCACAACAGCGTGTACACAAGAGCTGGAAGCTGTGGAGTTTCTACGTCGATCTCGTCGAGAGTGTCAGTACGCTGGAGGAGACAAAGAAGGTTTACGAAAGAATCTTCGAGCTCCGCATCGCGACGCCGCAGACCATTGTCAACTACGCAAACCTCCTGGAGGAGAACAAGTACTACGAAGACTGCTTCAAGGTGTACGAGCGCGGCCTCGACCTGTTCAGCTACCCTGTCGCTTTCGAGATTTGGAATCTCTACCTGACCAAGGCCGTGGACCGCAAGATTGGAATGGAGCGGTTGCGAGACCTTTTCGAACAGGCTGTCGAGGATTGTCCGCCAAAGTTTGCCAAGGTACTGTACCTGATGTACGGTGCGCTTGAAGAGGATCGCGGCCTAGCCAGACATGCTATGCGTATCTACGAGCGTGCTACACGCGCCGTTGCAGACGAAGACAGACTGGAGATGTTCAACTTCTACATCACCAAGTCGGCATCCAACTTCGGTCTCACCTCCACGCGACCGATCTACGAGCGCGCCATCGCTGCCCTCCCCGACGGTGAGGCCAAAGAGATGTGCCTCAAGTTTGCCGAGATGGAACGGCGATTGGGAGAAATCGACCGAGCCAGAGCAATCTACGGCCATGCCAGCCAGTTCTGCGACCCGAGAACAAGCCCCGAGTTCTGGAAGAAGTGGGAGGCGTTCGAAGTCCAGCATGGAAACGAGGACACATACAAGGAGATGCTGCGCATCAAGCGCAGTGTTCAGGCTCAGTACAATACCGACGTCAACTTTATCGCCTCCCAGGCTGTCGCCCGCGGCCAGCAGAATGGTGCGCCTGCCGACGAAGACGCCGACGACGCCGATGCTGCTGGCGAGGATGCAATGGCCGCTCTCGAACGTCAAGCTCGCGCACCAGCTGGCTTCGTCGCTGCTAGTACAGGTCCTCAAGGCGGTAATATTAAGCAGGACGAAGAGGCTGCCGCGAATCCCGATGCGATCGATCTGGACGACGACGACCTATGATTCACGAAACCAAGGTTACTTCCCGTGCGAGTGCCTTTAGGGTATATCACCAGGTCAAGGATGGGTGGAATAGGATGAAAGATTTGCATTTTCAACGGCGTTACATGAGAGGTGACAACAACACACCTGGCTATCTTCGCAGGCTACCATGCTACTCCGGAACTATTTCGTTACTTTGTGTACATTTGGGTTGATTCAGTGCGATCTCCCTTGCTTCGGCCTCGCCCAATTTTTGAGGTTTCGACAGTCTGATCTTTGTGTTTTACTCGACTTCGATCGATACCTTGACAACTTGTCACAACTTGTCCGTTTTGCATATATGGCGTTTTTCCTTTGTGAGGGGTTCTCAAAACGATGTCAGAGGCATCTTGGCTGGAAGAGAGCCCCTGGTTGATGGGCTGATTTCTTTTGTCGAGTGGTCAAACAAACAGTATGTTCTTGGCAACATCTTCTCCCTTCACCATGTCATATAAAATACTCTAGCCAAAAACAAGCACTATTCACTCCGCAGCCAACGTATCGACTTTTGTCGCATGTACGTGGTGTGTCGCAAGCACGTTCTTGTCTCTTTTAACAAGGTTGTGACTTTTTACGAGCTGTCTGGACTGTCTTAACTTTGAACCTCGTTCTGGAACAACCACGGACTGCTTGCACCCATTCGGTTGTTCCAAGTGCCTTTTGCTTCAAGAGCCGATTGCTCCTGATATTGGAAAAGGGGTGAGGAGATTCACACATTCTTCTTTACAATAACGTAACCTTATAGGTCTCTCACCATCGAAACCGTGGCTGCCCAGTTTTAGAGTCACTCCCACGTATGACTTCTATTCCTAGAACTCAAAGACTCCTCATGCCGTTTGTAATTCCTTTTGTTATCCTCGGCTTCCAGATCATTGGTGTTTACGCAAGTCAATTCGTGCCTGGCCTTAGCTGAATATTGTGTTCTAGAGGGAAGAAGCAACGGGATGAAGCGCAGCGACTTGATCGGCGAAGAAGAAAAAATTGATGTGAACGTATGCTAGCCTCGTAACGAGACTTGCTCGGGCGAGGAGCAATCCAGAAGACGCTCGTGCAGATATGCTACATGGGCAGGCTGTTCAATGAAAGTCCCATGACGCACCACAAGACCGAGGATGTTAATCTTTGAGTCAAACATGCCGAGGTGCAAAATGCGACTTCTTAGCGGTGGGAAAAATGATAGTGGGGAAACATTTCCATAGAGAACACTGCTTCAACGGCGCTGCGTGTCACTTGTTTCTCGTTGCTTCACGCACGCTTATGCTGTGGTCGACGAGATCAGTTACCGCTCATGCTGTATTGGCTTCGTTCTGAATAAGCACCAACGGTAGACAGAGCCCAACATGTTGAAGGCTACCAAACTTTCTCTTCCCTCGCTGAGATGCGCGAGTCCCTATACGTGTTCCCCACGATGAAGGTCCATCCCAGAACGTCACGATACCATGTCGAGCAGGCCAATATACCCCTTTAAGTAACCAGGCCCATCCCTCGTCGAATTCGGGGTGTCACCTGTCACTGCCTCAACGGGTACTTGTACCCTTAACTATGATGTAGCCTAATCTCCCAGGGTGGAAGATTTTGCAACTGGCAGCAGCGGTTGCACGGTGAACGGCAACTGAAACAACCTGACAGCCGTGTGCTACCACGTCAAAGTATGACGAGGATGCGCCAGTGTGGAGATGAGATAAATTAGCAGGCTGAAGCTCGTCGGCATCAGCCGCATAGCGTGCACTGTTCTACCGGCCCTGGTGATCATGAAAAACGATGTGGTGGTGTGGACATGTTTCGAGTGGCACAGGGCTCAGTGTGGCTCTGTCGAGTCTCGAGGCGTACCACTATCCGGGTTGTTGGTTGTTGTCGAGTCATGGGTCCGGTTGGACCTGCTCCTGTTTAGCGCAAGCAGTATTCAGACATTGAATTCCAGGCTAGTTGATGAAGTAGTTCATTGTCAAGTCGGAGTGTTCAAGCGTTGAGGTATCGCAGAATATGCTGTACGAAGACGCTGCTGTCCGGCAGTGTCGGTTTCAGAAGTGTTGCAGGAGCCAGGAGAAAAGCAGACACCTCGCCTGCTCTCCGTGATGCAATCTGCGAACGTCCAGTTGACACTATGAGTTATATACAAACTTTCGTTATCTCACTCGCCATATGCGCGTTTGCATCGCGTGTTTCTGCCTCACCACAGTGCGCGAATCCACCCCGACACTTCGATGCCCAACTACCGCTTCAGTCACAGCAGTGTGTAGACACTAAAGACGAATTGCGACTGTCGCAGGATGTGCAGTCATTCCAGCACCCACTATGGTCGCACAAACCCACTTGTGCCCAAAGAAAGGGCCAGGAATATTGTACTTACACGACGTCCGAGTTGCGCGGTGGTCATGCTCTGAGCATTATCGCGAGATCTGTCGCTGCAGACGCAATAGCTGCAGCCTTTCTAGCATTAGGGAAGGATGATCAGAGCAATGATAGCGGCCTCGAAGTTCGCTCATTCCCAGGCAAGGGCAAAGGCCTTGTCACTACAAAGGCTGTCAAGAAAGGAGAAAGGATACTCCTTGATTCTGCACACATCATCGCAAGCTCGCACTTTCCGACGCAGGTCACGCGTTCGCAGGGCAAAGCTCTCTTCAGTGCCGCTATCGATCAATTGCCTCAGGCAGACCGAGCTTTGGTGCTCGCGCTAGACCAGAGTTTGGGAGGTAGCAAGGTTGAGGATATCATGAAGACGAACGCCTTTGCGTGCCAACTGGCCGATGGCGATGCAGACGACGCTTACATGTGTCTCTTCCCATCTGTCGCCCGGATCAACCATGCTTGCCAACCCAATGCACATGCGCGCTTTGTGCCGAAGACGATGTCGATGGAAATCAAGGCTCAACGGGACATCGCAGCTGGAGAAGAGATAGGCATCTCGTACGGCCGTATTGACTTGAAGCACGCGGATAGACAGACACTGTACCAGGAAGGCTGGAACTTTGGATGCACATGCCCCCTCTGCACTGCTTCGGAGTACGAGAGGACTGGCAGTGACCAGCGCCGCGCTAGGTTCGCTCAACTAAGAAAGATGTTGGAGAACCTGACAGCGGAAACCTACGACGCCCAACAGATCGTAGCGTGGGAGAAAGAAGTGATGGAGATCGGTCAAAGAGAGGGTTTGGAGACTATGCTAGCCCAGGACTATGAGAGACTGGCGTACGTCTACGCAGGCCATGGCATGGTGAAAGACGCAAGACGTTGGGCCAAGATGGCTAAGGAGAGTTTATTGGAATGGGTGGTTGTCGATGGTGGACCGGACAATCAGATTAGGAGGGTAGAGGGGTTACTCAGAGAGCTGGATGGCTGAGGTGGACAGGTCATATCTCGGCTTGATAGCTAGGTCACTTGGGTTACAACGCTGCCTGAAGACGGACCGTGAGGGCTGTAAAGTTCGAGAGAAATGCACCACGCCTTACAATATTCACGTTGGATCGCGGATGGACCTCTGGTGTCCGCGTCCGGTCGCCGTGCTAGTGAGCTCGTAAGATCAAGCGGTTCTACGACGTGTAGCCCCCAGCCCGAGCTAAAGGTGCTGACTCTTCTTCGTTCCGCCCTACGATCGTGACGTGGACCGTGGGCGAAGACATGGTCGGGTCGGTCCATATCCACAGATCGTCGTTGTGGCTTCCGAATCCTCCGTGAGTCCACAATTCATCATTGATCCGTCGGCCGTGCAGGAATAGTCGTTGCTACTAAAGTCGCAATGCCTGAAAGTGATCCTCAAGAGCAGACTAAACCTCAATAGGGTCCAGAGAGTTGGTCGTAAGATGACGTGAGCGATGGATTGGGCAATGGCCGATGGGCAATGTGCACTGGGCAATGGGCAACGAGAACTCGAGAGATGAGGCTCCTGAAGGCCGTGTGCAAATTAACACGCGTAGTTCGTTGTCACCCGGAGTCCCTGCCGGCAGCAGCAACAGGTAAAATGTGTGGCTGGTGCCGCAACCAAGGGTGCCCAGATCTGCACGTACCGGGTACAGGCGAATTGAGATCTTGTAGGCGATCATCTCACAGTCAGAAGAGGTAACGGTGGAGTAAGCCACTGCGCTGAGTAATCCCGATCGAGGGGTTGATAGAGATGTACGATGAGCCGTCCCTGCTTCGGCCAATTGATGACATCCGACCTATTGACCGAGTGAACGACTCACGATTGACTTCTACCAACATCTCCAGGCAAAGTGACAGGACGGGTCGGTCGCGGCGCCGTTGTCAACGGTGATAAGTCGCATCGTGCGGGAAGAGAGTTCGATGGTGGAGATGCAGGTACGAGCCGAAAAGGGGTCTGTGATGTTGTACTAGGCCGACGCTTGACCAATCAGATGCTAGATGTGGCCTACTACGCCCTGCATCTCAAACCTTCTGCCATCCTTTGGCGCATCATCGCCCCCAATACATCATTTGCTGTGAAGCTCTCGTCGTCTTTCTCTGCCTACCTTATGCGGCTAAACTCGAGCAAAAGCACGACCAAACGACCCGTCAGCGCAAAACAAAGCAAAAGTGGCGGCGCGCATCAGCAAGCGCCACGATCGTGTGTACGTGGGTCTGAAAGCGCGCATCTCTTTGAGCAAGTGAAGGAGGAAGCGCCGTCGCGCCTTGTTGAATTAGACTTTGTCGTCTTTGTACCACTGCTTCTGAAGTCGAGGCTGTACACTTGCGTCGAACTGCTCGTTAGCTGCGTCACCCCAGCCTACCGCATACGGGTCCCTGGGTCTTTGGAAGACCGGGTTTGATTGTCCTGTTTCAAATGGCGGCGGGGTCTACCCTGCAACCACCAGCTTTGCCAGCTGAAGAGAGTTGCACAGGGCTTCGCCGCATAACATTGCGAATGTAGGGCTCGAAACTAAATATGGACCTGCATGTCCTGTCGGCTCTCATATGGGATTCATTAATGGTCTAAAACACCCTTAGTTCTCCATACTCGCAGTCTGCATCAACGCTCATTGTCAAATATTTCCGATCCCTTGCTTTTGCAAACAGTCACTCCTTTACTTCTTCTATACTGTCTTTTGTCTAATATGGTGTCGAGCCGGTCCCTCCTGACGGTCTTCGCGACCTTCATTGCGGTCGCTGCCAGCCAAAAATGTTACGCGGTCGACGGTACGGCCCTCGACAGTACATACACGCCATGCAACCCTAGCGCGAAGCACAGCAGTTGTTGCGCGTCCACCGATGTTTGCATGAGTAATGGATTGTGTATGGGAACAACGAACGAGTCGATTGGCATGATCTTCTCAAGAGGATGTACGGACTCCAAGGGAAAGGATGCTTCGTGCCAACAAATATGCCCTGGTGGTATGTCCACGAATGTCCGTCATCTTTGGTTCATCAACTAATCCGCTACAGTTTCCGACGACTCCAACGGTCTCAAGCCGGTAAAAGCTTGGCAACTCCAAACGTGCGACTCGGGGGAATACTGTTGCCGCGGCGCCGATGATACAAAAAGCTGCTGCGACAACGCAAAGGCACCGAAAGTCACAACTACGTTCAGCGCTACCCTTCAGTTGCAAACTCCAACTGCAACCAATCCTGTTGCAGAAGTCGTCGCAACCGCAGTCTCTACCGGAACCCCCTTCGAAGCCACTACCACACCAACCGCCCATGCGTGCGCCAAAGAGAAGCGAGAGACTGCAATAGTCGGCGGTACCATCGCAGGTGTATTCAGCATGCTGATAGCGGGCCTGTCTGCTACTGTCTACTGGATGTACAAGAGGGAGAAGAGGCAGCGCAAGCTAAAGGAACACTACGAGGAGCAGTTCTCGCAGACCAACGCGTATCGAAAGGCGTTGGCTTCGAGCGCAGGATCTTGCAGAGGCAGTGTGCTCCTGGACGAGCTAAAACTGAAGTCTAGTGCTTCAGAGTAAGGGTCACACACGACCAACGTTTCTTTTGTTTCACTCTTTCACTTTAGCGTCGGTGTTTCATGGTTCCAGTCTTGGTGATGGGGGAAGGTAGTGGTGCTTTGGTCTGGTGTTGACTGGTCTTGGGTATTAGCCCATTTGGTTATGTCTTTCGGCAGTTGCGAATACCCTTCGGTGCATTCTTTTCCTTTCGGTTGGTTTAGAGGTTCGGTTATGTCACGATGATGTTAAAAAGGAATAACACTTAGAAAGTAGTTGTTAGACACCTCGGGGTGCGATAGATATATGTATTTTAATGTAGCAAATGTGTACATCAACGCTCAACCTCTCCCAACTTTCCCATGAGCAGTGCCTCGACTTTCTCACCTTTCTTCAGGCTACCCTCGCCCTGCGGCATCGCAAGTAGCGCATTTGCACCCCTGAAGCTGCCAATCCGACTACTCCTCTGTCCCCCTGTCGAGCTAGCATATAGCAGCCCGTCTTCCTTAGTCACAACTAGTGCACGGTGATACTCTGGCCGACCCTTGTCCATCCTCACATCCTCATCCAGTATGACCTTGATTCTCGGTAGACCGAGTGGCTTAATACCAGCCTGTTGGTGCAATGCAGGCAAAACGAAGAGATGGAAGCACACCACAGCCGAAGCAGGATTTCCGGGAAGCGAGAAGACAGACTTGGTTACAGGGTTTCCAGAGTTGTCCTTTACTGGCACCGTGGCGAAGGTGGTCGGTTTGCCAGGCTTCATGTTTACGCGACCAAAGTGGATCGTACCGCCGAGAGAGCGCTCAATCGTTGGCTTGAGGAGATCGAGCTCGCCCATTGAGACGCCGCCAGAGGTTATGATAACATCGCACTTGCGCATAGCGTCGCGAAGTGTCTGCTCGAGGCTACCAGGTCTACAGAGGGTCAGTGATGGCTGATTCAGACACTTGGGTCGCGCAATGTAACTCACTTGTCTGAGACGATCCCCAGATCGATGACTTCAAATCTGTGGCTTCTTGCAGCGGTGATGAGTGTAGGGCGGTTGGTATCGCGCACTTCTCCGAGCCGCAGCGAGCCTTCTCTGTTGTGCGGGATGATCTCGTCTCCTGTGCTCAGGACTCCGACGACTGGTTTCTTGTAGACAGATACCTCTTTCGTGCCCACAGACGCAAGGAGACCAAATTCGCCGCCGACGACTGTGACGCCTTCACCTTTCTTCAAGATGGTCTCACCCTCTTTGACGTCACTCCCTACTTCGCGTACGTTTTCGTTCGGTTTAATTTCGTCAGTCAGTATCTCGATCTCTTTTTCTTCTTTGCCGTCGTCTGTAAGACTCTTCAGCACTGTATCTTCGACCATGACCACTGAATCGGCACCAGGAGGGAGAGGGGCGCCAGTTGTAATTCTGGCAATCTCCCCTTCCCTCAGCTCTTTAACCTCGCCAGCCTGAGCGTGAGATACGATCGTAACGGGGTAGACTCCTTTTTCAAACTTGCCTGTAGAAGGAATCTTTACGGCGTAACCGTCGACGATGCTAGCGCGGAATGCTGGGACGGACTCAGTGGCTTTGACATCTTCGGCAAGGACGGAACCACTCAGTCTCATGTCTACTGGTACGTGCTCTACTACAGGAGCTGGAGTTTGCTCTGCGATGAGCTTAAGCGCATCGTCAACAGCAAGCATGGGATAAGGAGATGACCGGTATCTACGTGTTGGTCCTGCGGAAGGGTCATTGGACTGGGGACGCTCTTCAGGGTTTGTATGAGCTCTAGGTCCTGCGTGTCCGCCATGACCATGACCATGACCATGATGGTGATGCCCACATCCGGTTCCTGTTCTTGTTATCTATGGTATTGCTAGGAAAAATGACGTGCCGCATACCTGTGGTCGTGCCAGCGGAAGAGACCCCAGCGTCCTTTTCAAGCTTCTCTACGCCACCCGCATGCAGAGGTCTTGATTCTGCACCAGCTGCCTGAATGCACGCATGTGGTAGTAATTTGAGAACCGCCTCCAGATTCTCTTTGGCACCTTTGGGCGACCCAGGGAGAGTCAAGATCAAAGTCTTCTTTCGGAGACCCGCAACAGGTCTCGCCATAAGTGCGACTAATAAACCTTAGTCTGTGTCTTTGGTTCGGGTTTCCCTGACTCACAAGGTGTGACGGTATATGAAGTTGTAAGCATGCCATGTCTGCGTCTGTTAGCATTCCAGTGGACTTTCGGGAGAGTTGGCCTACATAAGACCGGGGGCATGTCTGTCAATCAATGGTGTAACTGCCTTGTTGCTATCAGCTGCCTACTCTCCACCAATATACGGAATGAAGCGCGCACCTCTGGAGTGACATCTTTGGTTGCAAAACCAGTGCCTCCACTAGTGACAATCAGATTGATTGGATCAGGGCCGTCAGTCCAAGTTCTAATTGTCTTCTGAATCGTGAGAGCATTGTCGGGCACGATCTCAGTTTCGCTAACATGCCATTGGTCATTTCCGAGATCGCCGAAGACTTTCTTCAGCACTGGTATGCACTTGTCGGTCGATGGGTCTTGGGAAGCAGTCTCAGATACTACCAAGACTGCTGCTTTGAGCTTTGGATTTGTGGTGGCCATTTTGATAGATGTCAGGTTAAGTCCATGCGGAGTAGTGCGGACATGCCACTCTGGTGACGTTGCGCACGGACCATAGATTACATTGATTCTCAACTCCGCGCAAGGGAATTACACAAGCAGATTTGATATGGAAATCGATAAATGATATTTAACGCCGGTACTCGCTCATATTACATGCATTATACAAGCGCCTCCCTATGTACATGGTACAACCTCTACAAATGACGTCCAGTAACCTCTCGACCAGCTCCACAAGCTGGAACTTGAACGCCTTCTTCCTTGGCGTCGTTCTGAGTGGGACCAAGGTTCGATGTAGTCCGTATAATTGTGCCCGGAGGCGAATTCGTGAGAATCTTGTGCGCTCACTGGAAGTCCTTGGCATTGCTCTGCATGAGCAGCCCAATGATGAGACCAAATAGTCCGAGAATGGCAGCGAAAATCTCAATGGTAAGAATCTTGACGAACCTGGGATGGAGTTAGCAGCTAAAGATAAACCCAGAGATGGCAGGCGCGTACATTGCAGGGTCGGCAGCATCGGCCAGCGCAGCGCTACTTCCGTTGATGCCTACGCATACACCGCAGATGAGGTTGCACATGCCCACAGTGATTCCGGCCCAGAACAGCGCGTATCCAGTGAAGTAGTTGGAACCGGAGTAGAGCAGCTCAGGGTCGGAGAGCTGGTTCATCTTGGAGGAGAAGATGATGGCCATGATGACACCGTAAATGGCGACGACTTCGCAGAAGATGATGGAGATCAAGTTCTTGGTTCGTATCCGCGGCGCCTTGACACCTCCACCCACGATGGACACACCGGTTGTCCAGATTCCCCTTTGCGACAGTCAGATGGCATGCGTGCAGAAATCCAAGCGCGAGACGTACCATGCCGAGCCTACGACAGAGAGACCAATGCATAGCGCAATTCCGACACTAGCAAATGTGTATGGCGAAATGCTTTCGAGGAAAGCTCCGACCTGGGGTACAATCAGTCCTGTCCGTACTGTCGAGGTGCAAACGCGTGCGTACGTTGAAGGCCTCTCCTTCGTTGTTGAAGAGCATGTCTGGCCGTCGTTAGCTATTGCCTGCGCCCCTGCGCGCTGTACGTACACAAGCCCACCACACCGAGGGCGGCAGTCGCACCGCCCGTTCCATAGGTAAGAGACATGTTGGGTGTGTTGGTCGGCGAGTAGGAGATGGATGGGAAAAGTGGCGGCTGGAGCTTCGTCGTGATGGACTCGCTGCGAAGCTGGCGATGATGCACCTGGGCAGGCGGAACAAGCCGCGTCGCGCTAGTGCCGGACAGCTTAGTAACCGCCTCCGCGCCCCCGTCACTCTTCCCGCCCAGGCGTCACCTACGCCAGACCACCAGCTCGTCGCAAACACCAGCACCATGGCCACCGACAACACCAAGTACTATGAGCTCTACCGCCGAAGCAGGTACTGCATCCACTTCTCGAAGGGCTTTCCCGTGGGCGCTGGCTAACAGAGGACAGTCTGGGCGGCTCCCTCACAGACACGCTCGACAACCTCATTACCGAGCGCCGCATAGAGCCCCAGCTCGCCATGAAGATCCTCTTGAACTTCGACAAGGCCGTCGCCGATGTGCTCTCGGAGAAGGTCAAGTCGCGCTTGACATTCAAGGTCAGTTGCGCAGATGCGACCAGTGGGAAGCATGCCATACTGACGTGCGCCTTTGCAGGGACATCTCGACACCTACCGCTTCTGCGACGACGTATGGACCTTCATCATCAAGGACATCAACTTCAAGCTGGACAACACGCACCAAGTCCACGCCGACCGTGTCAAGATTGTTAGTTGCAATGCGAAGCGCCCTGGCGAGGCCTAGAGCTGTACTATATCATCTTTCTGGCGTTAGGGATCAACCAAGGCTTTCACGATACCTATGGCATAAATAGGAGTTTGGGATCGGATGCGCATTTGCGCTGGCTGTATGCCGATAAATTGAAATCATTATGACCTGCATCTCAACAACTACTACTTGCTTGTCGTGAATACGTGACCAATTCAAGCTTGACTGGTAACAGAAAGTAAATGAGAGCATAGGACGAGTGGTTTGAGATAAGCCCCAATATGCACAAGAAAAGGCTGCCTCAAGCATTGAGTCGACATGCAACCTGCATCGACTACCCCATACATTGACTAAGCGCGGAAGCGCATCCGGTACCTTGCAGATCATTAACCAACGTCTGTCAATCAACATCGACCTCTTTCCCCGCAGCACCCAAGACGGCTGCGACCATGTCTCTTCCGCAAACTAAATCAGCCTGGCTGATGCTTGCCATCACCAGTGGCGCATGTGCAGCTTGCAATGGTGTCTTCGCGAAGCTGTAAGAGACCGTC
>Ga0265797_10007858_pt1 | contig 14410 bp, 13 predicted proteins | sample P2T30metagenome_FD_192433 | JGI IMG/M metagenome (GOLD analysis project Ga0265797, IMG submission 192433) | Plant litter microbial communities from East Loma Ridge, Irvine, California - P2 T30 | ecosystem: Environmental > Terrestrial > Plant litter > Unclassified | place: USA: California... | reverse complement strand
CCACCCACACGCCACTATCCGAGCCCGAAACCACCGTCCTCATCGAGCTCTTCTTCGCCGTCATAAACGAACTCTACACCCTCTCCTCCGCCTGGACCCTCCGTCGCACCCTCCTCAACGCCGCGAAATCCTTCCTCTTACGCCCAGGAAACCCACAACTCTCCTCCATCACATCACTCCTTCAGACCACCGTGCTTGACGGGAATGCGTCCGACGCCGGCCTAGCCTATCACATCAGAAAGATCCGGGAGAACGGTCTGCCAACCGAAGAAGAACTCAAAGGATGGCCAAAGGAGATGAGCGATGAAGAGAAAGAGAAGTTGAGGGTCAAAGCGAGGAAGCTGCTTGTGGAGAATGGTATGCCGCAAGCGCTTACGAGTGTTATGGGCCAGGCTGCCAGTGGAGAGGCGTTGGGTAAGGTGTTTGATTGCTTGCAGGAACCTAGGGTTGCGAGGGGTGTTATGTTTGGGTTGACATTACAAGGATTAAGGGCTATCACGCAGTAATGCTATATGTAATGGTGTTAGGCGTTGGAAGAGATGGGCGTTGCTTTCATGTTGTATTGAACATTGAACGCTTGGTTGAGCTTCTGTTCATCATGCGGACGATCGTGATAACGACGCCGGAGAGCCGGCCGTGTATCATCTTCGTAGCGTGTTCAGAGAGCATCAATCTCTTCGTCTCCAGCACCCTCGCCTTCATCAGCTTCTTCCTCATTCTCGCTGGCCTTGCCGGTGGTGTCGCTGGTCATGACCCTCTTCATCTTCGATGGCTAGTCCACCTTCGTCATCAGAACGCCCACAGCCAGATCGCTGTGAGCTACCACCATAGCCCGTATTTCGGCCTTGCGCATAAGTACCATATTGTTAGACATAGTATCGATAATTATCGACCTCAAGCCGGTGTCCTCGGGAAGGGTCGAACAAAAGACATGGTCGATGGTGACGGCGAAAGACTCCACGTCCCAACATCCGTCGCAAGCGACCTGAAAGTACTTAACTGCTAGCTCTTTGAGGCCAGTGACATCGTACTTGTCAGCGGTTGCATACATCTTCGAGTGCTTGAGAAGCTGGGGTGGTCCTCCAAGACGCCCGACTAAGCAGCATTCGTCGCAGATGAAGGCCTTGCAAGCCAAACTGCAAGTATCATGGTCGCAGTAATGATGGGGACATAATGTCCTCTTTCCACATTCCTCTGTGCAAGTGTGCGGGAAATCATAGGTATACGGGTCTCCCATGACATCCCAGGTCTCAGTCCGCTGAATTGGGATGTTGGAGGGCGTGATCGGGCTCGCATGCGCATTCCTCGGGGTTGTAGAGAAGTCGTCTTGGTATTTGCCTGTGTAAAGGTATTGGATAAGAGAGGCGATTACGTTCGGTTCGTCCTCGGGGAGATCAATGACATCTGTCTGCGCTTCCTGTTTGTCGTCAGACCGAGTTCTTTCCAGACCTCGGGAATCAACTATGCATACCTTGCCACTAAACCTGAGAGCTATAGTGAAGAAGCTTACTTGCTTGCACACGATGATCTTGTGAACTCTGTGGATGTCGGCTCCGCATTTGATAGTAAGGTCCGTGTATTCGCCGGAGGTGAAACAGCTATGATACTGATCAGCTTTGGGCTTTTCGTAGGAGCTTGAGGAACTTGCCTTTGAACCGCATCTATAATCTGAAGGCGCGGAGTCTCTGCCATTTCTGCGTATCGTGGCGTTGGCGCTGAGGTACAAACGTGTTGGGCGCACAAGTAAGACGCCCGATTTGCAAGTGGTGAGCTACCAGGACGTACGTAGCCTTCGGGTCTCGCTTGGTAGATTACGTAGAAGTGAAAGTGAAGGTGAAGGTGAGGCATGAGCGCGAGCGCGAGCGCAGACCACAACACATCGGTATCCCCTGGGTCTGTGATGAACAACACGCAGTCATATATGCCGGCCACGTAGTCTGCAAAGATAAGACTCGATGTTCTAGACAGCGGTGATTGCTACGACCAATATAATCAGAAAATGTGCTGTACTTGCCGCACACAAGACTGAGAAACATCGCAATCATGGGAGATAGGTACCTATGTATTTTACAACGCATCCCTCAGACGATGTCAATTTCTAGATACAGTGTTCGTGATCCAGGCGCGAGAGCCGGTAGCGCACAGCTCGATGCTCTCTAGTAGCTATATTGCTTAACTTTGGAAAGGGTAAGAGCCATTGCGAGCGAACTTAGGAATATAATAGCACGTGTTCAGATTGGAAGCTGCTGTATAAGCAGTATGCGGAGAAGAAATCCGGGCTAAGAATGCAGGGCAAGATGGGGTGCGCAGGGGCTGTGCTGATCAAAGGAAGGCGCCGAAGGCAGGCACTGAAGGAGCGTTTCCCGCGAACTTGGGGTAGACATGTAGGGTTAGCGCGAAACTGCAAACGCTGCAAAAGCGATTGGATACTGGAAAGTGCTCGACTACTTCACGGCACCATGAGTTCGTGCATGCACCCCGATAACCAGCCGAAGTTTACCCGGCTACCTCAAGACTTTGGTTAGTCCCTGCGTGATACAAATCAGATACGCTTTGAATGGCTCGAGCAATCGCTGAGCCATGTTTGGAGTGCATAGTGGAGTCGGAACTCCAACCACTAAACCGTGGTAATGAAATCCCATGGAATCTACGCATTCGCCCATTAGTACATAACGCCCTGCTTCTGCTGTCCCTCTTAGCTTTTTTACCATCACAAAAACATCTTACATCCAAATCCAAAACAACTCAAAGATACCACAAGCCATCCACTACTACCAACCCAATACCAACCAACACACCAACCAAAAACCTCCCCACCACAACCAACAAGATGCATTTCAACACCATCATCATCTCCCTCTTCGTCACCCTGGGGCTCAGCCTCCCCATGTTCCCCAACCCCCGCCCATACATCCCAAGCGGCATGGGCACCCTCCCCCTCATCACCACCAGCGACTTCATTGTCGCACGGGCAAACGACAACGATGCCGATGACGAAGTTGTCATCCCCGACAAATGGAGGCACACTCACGGAAAACTGTTTGAAGATACAAAGGCAGAGATGGTGGTGGTTCAGAAGAGGGATTTGGGGGACTGCAAGGAGGGTATGTGGGGTTGTTAGGGGGTTGAGGCTATTGGAAGCCGGGGATGTCAGGGGTGTGGAAAGTATACTGAGAGTATACTGCAAAACCCTAATCAGCCTGGAGCCTACGTTGGCTTTGGGTCACCTACTTTGCATAGTTTCATGTTGATGTGTGCTGCAGACCTATTTTGACTTTTCGTTGTTCAGTGTGATCTGGTAGCGAGATTTCAATACCACACATAATACACACGCATCCCTTACACTATGTGTCCTCATGCCTTCGCCTTCTCCGCATTCAACTTGTCGTTGATAGGCTGGAGCATGTTCGTCATGAACTGCTCATCCAGGTCTTGTCCCGAACCTACGCCTTTCGGTGGCTCAACACCCCACTCCGGGATAAACCTTGTCCCGCCAAGAGTAATTTCCAGTACACTGCCACATGGGTACTCCTTCTTCTGTAGCAGATCCAACAAAGAAGTCGCGCATGCGTCTGGCGTCAATGCCTTCTCCGTGGTCACAGAGTATTGCTTGAGTTTCGCGGCGTCGAACAACGGTGTCGCCACGGCGCCAGGACAGAGAGTGGTAATCTTGACACCTGTGAGTGACTCAGATGGCCCAAGAGACTTTACGAAGCCCACGACAGCGTGTTTCGTTGCGCAGTAGAGCGGAGCTGCTAGGTTGCCTGATATGCCGGCTACTGACGCCTATTCTGCTGTTAGACGTGCCATCGACTACGTGACGGCCCTTCGAGTCGACCCTGATATGTGGTATGACTTACGATGATACAAACACTAGCCCTTTTGCCCTTCCCTAGACTCTTCCTGATAGCCAATCTCGTCAACTTGATTGGATGGTTCACGTTGACCTCCACCTGCTTATACCCTTGGTCTTCAGGGTCTTGCCAGAAGTTGGAAAACGGTGGGTCGAACAGTCCCGCGCAGATGGCGTATGCATCGGGAACGTCGTTCCATTGCTTTTCGCACGCGTCGAAAAGTTTGTCAAAGTCGGCCCATCGCGTCACGTCAGATTGCACGTAGAGAATGTTCGACTTCTTGGCAGCAAAGGTATCGAAGTCGGGTGTTGTTTTGAGGTCTGCGACAAGGATGCGTGCGCCGAGATCGTGTGCTTGCTTCGTCACACAGAGGCCGATTCCTGTTCATGTTAGACATACACCTTTCCGACATCGATAGTATTCTAAGTACCAGATGCACCTCCTGTAATGAGGAGTATCTTGCCGTCCAGCGGCTGATCGATGGACGTCATATTGGCTCTACACTCAACAATCGTGTTGTATTCCAGCAAGTGATGAGTCTTTATCAAGGTTTGCCAGAAGCTGAAGTACTCTGGTAGTCAACGTCGCTGCTGTGTCATGCGGCAGTCGGATAATAGCTTCCGCGGCCTCGACCGAACATCGCCGTTCCTTTAAATGAGGGGCTACGGGTAGCCGAACGCCCCATGGCGGGCGCTACCGATGGCCGTATGTGAAAAGGCCCTTTTGTTCATGTGTTGTCTGGAAGCTAAGGTCGTGCCAGCGATTGATGATTGATCGCAGAGTTGAGTGGAGAGGTGGAGGGGTGGAGCACCATCCTTATCGTTCTACAGGGTCAAGGCGGGGCGTAATGAGCAAAAAGTAAACTGGCGACGTGGTCCGCAGCGACAGGTACGATAATGAGCATCGCATCAGTGGTCCGGGGTAATCAGTCATGGAATAGCACATTGAAGTCGTGCATGCGGTAGGTTTGGATGGATGCCGATCAGGGTTCCTGCAAGCAGTGATGCGTCATCGACCCGGCATCCTCGTCCCAGCCACCCGTGGACGCCAGCCACATTCGCGACAACTCAAGCAACAGCAATCATGTCGACCGAAGAATTGATACGCATCACTGTTTTTGCGAACCGCAATGCTAAACTTTCTGAAGATGAGTTCAACGACCATTGGGCGAACAAACATGGCCCTCTCATCACATCATGGCTACAGCGTCACGGCATCATCAAATACGTCCAAGTTAGCTTTCCCATCAGCTCTCCCTACTTGTGCAGTCACTCATTATCTTGACGCTGCGCAACTCGTCTACAAACACTGATCATTCCAAGTATCATACTACATCTAGACACAAAGCGCGGCTAAGCATGCCTACTCTTTCTTACGACGGCATGGCGGACTTCTGGGTGCGGAAGTACGAAGATTTTGAGAAGGCTTACGAAGATCCTTTTTACTTGGAAGTAGTAAAAAAGGATGAAGAGTACCTCTTCGATATGGAGAGTTTGCGTGTGACTGCTGGTGTCGACATCTGTGTCATCGAAGATGGAAAGGTGATGCAAGAGCACGCCCATAAATTCTGAATTGTCTGCTTGCGTACCTAGGTAGCCGTAAAAGGAGAGGTCACATCAAGATGCGAATGTGTGAAAGGCTGAGATGCAGATTGGTTCCATCACCTCCATTCCGTGGTACTGCGATGGCCCACAGACGGCGAGCCAACCACACCTGCCGCATTTCATACAATTCGAACGCACAAAGACGCTTTCCCAAGAGGAATATCGCAAATTATTCTGGGCACACTTTCCTACAAGGGCGAGGCAGGAGTCTTATCCGCTGCTTCGTCTACCACTCACTACCTCCCGTATACGTAGAGCCTTCATTTCGCGTATATGAACAGACATCGATAGACCTGTTCTCACGATTTCCACCCATTCCGACTCTTACATTCATTTCTCTTTGCACTGTAAGTTAAATCTCTTCTAGTACGAAGACCTTTCCTGACAAGACAGGAAATCGCAAACATGCCCGTTGTCCTCATTCCCTTCTCAGTAGCCGGCAGTCGATTTGGCATGAACGTCGCGCATGATGCTGCGACATTCCAACTAGACGCGGCGACATTTCCCGATATTCAGGGTTCAACCATCACTTCAACCCCGTCTTCCAGTACTTCGCACCTGAATCTTCAGACTTGGGCTGAAGTAGTGAAGCATGGCGTGCTACCCGGGTCGAAGAAGAGTAGGTCGCTGTGGGATGCAAGGAATCACGAGCTATGCTTACAAAATACAGTGCCCAGATACATCAAAGGCGAGCCGTGGATTCCAGAGAGCGATGCAGTCGCAGACGTCTACGAAGCCCCTGCCATCAAGCCGAAGTTTCACCGATTCCTTGAGTTGCCTACTGAACTCCGCCTCGAGATCTGGAAACTTACCCTCGATGTCGATACGAACGTGATGGAAGTGCGCAAGGCAGTCAGGAGGGGCAATAACCCCATTCGACCCGTGTTTCTTCCCAAGTCTTGCTATACATCGCGACGAACCTTCGACGAGACCGTCGCCACAGTCACCGAGAATTCACAGATGATGATTTGCTCATACGCCGACAACCAATTTGCACGCGCGTTCCTGGCCGCAGAGCCGAGCCGCTTTGATCTCGTTCGTCACTTGGACTTCAGGTTCTTCAGTCGCTTCAAGGAAGAGTTTGTTGTGAACGCTGATCTAGAACTTGCTTTCGAGTGCAAGGGTTTGCGCACCATCAAGCTTAACTTTCACTGCAGCGATCTGATCAGGCTGGAAATCGAGGATGGCTACGACTACTACGAAGACGATTTCACCCGTTACCCTGCCGAGGGTGAGGAGCTGTTCAACAAATACAAGCTTGCTCGGATATTGGACTGCGACGCGCTCAACGCAGTTATCATCGAGCACTCAGGGTGTTACTGTCGAATGGTGGTGGAAGCGGCCGAGGACTTGGGGAGAATCATAGAGCAGAAGTTCGCAGGCAAAGTCCCGAAGCAGATCGTAAAGCTTGCCTACACTCGTCAGCCGAGCAGGCTTCGTAAAAATAATGTTTTTGGCTGGAGGACGTGATGAAGTACATAGGCGAGAGTGGAAAAATGAACGGAGCTCGAGGACAAAGCGCTGGAATCGGCTGTACGTAATCAAGCAGCCGTTGTGTTAATAGTAAAGTCTGTCAACTCCTGAATATACCTAGTTATATCTTTCTGGAAGCCGCTGAGCTCATTGTGTTCCGCCAACAAAGTGCTGCGACACGCATATACGCCAGAGGGCCCTCGTCATGTTTTCTTCTAGCCACCGTGATGCAACTCTCTCGCCATCAACTATTTATCCTTCAGATTCTTCTCTACTAAGCCTCAATTGTCCTGACATAAGATGCCAGGAGTCAGGGAGACCAGACCGTTCGCTCGTTATGTATCATTGCGACGACGTGAAGGTGGCTGTGAAGTCGTCACATCCGCCAATGTTCCAATGGCGCCAATCTCCCGCTGAGTCTCGTATCTGAGAGTGGACTTGATATCTCATTGGGGCGATGTTATTCGATACTATCGTATCTTTCGATTTCGAAGTGTAGTCGAGGATCCGTTCTTTCGTTCGGTCGCGGAAACTTAGGGGCGGAGACGATAGTACCTATGTCAGTCTTGCGTCGGCATCGTGTTTGGGATACCCAAGTGGCCCCTGTCGAAATGTCTCTCATTAGAACGTGTATCGATGACAGGCGCTGTATCTCCCGTAACTTTCTACGATGGCAAGCGGCGACTTTGCTGTGCCGTCTTGTGAAGTGGCTCAGAGGTGCGCTGAAGAGCACAGGCTCACAGTCCGGCCCGTCATTGCTGCTGGATCAGTCTTCGCACCGTGCCACATCACGCTTTGAGGATGGAGGCTGTGAGTAGTGTTGAAATCGTGTTCACACAGAGGTCTCATCCATCACCGTGCCGCCTTTCCGCTCTCCGCTCCAGAAAGAATAGCATGCTTGGCGTCTAGCAATATTCCACCACAACGCCACCACCAGATGTGGCCGGCTAAATGTGTGATCCGCTATCGAGAGAGCTGCGCAGTCCCGGCTGACCGGGGCCCCGTCTTTGTCAGGGCAAGGCTTGGTATCATGTCTCTAAGCGCCATCCATCACGACATGAGTGTACAACGCGAGTAGAGGACCGGGGTGGGGCCTTCTGCGATGGAAAGAGGGGCCCCACTAGCCTATTCGCTTGCGCATGAACAATATACTGTCGACTCCAACAGCTCGGCGCGTGGAACTCTCTACACACATATGCCTCCCAGGAAATTGAATGTGTCGCATCAGTACGAGCACCGACCTCGCAATTGATTACTCCCATGGTTGCCGCCGGTGCATGCCGCCAAGGCTGCACGTGGCCCGCAATGTAGCTCCGATGTGCACCTGGACACCGACCCGCCTCGTCGCTTGCGCGTATGCACAGCGCGGCTTCCCCCTAACCATTTGCACACCCTATCCGAATGCGTACATCGAAGCCGTCTGAGCCTTATCGACGTCTGCCAATGCGAAAAACCATGAAACGACTTCGTCAGTACAATTGTTTTGTAAAGTCCAGTCACCGAGCTCCAGATCCGGCGCGCAGGCCCATTTATCCATCTTGGCTGGTCCTGGCATCGCATGGTAAGCTTGACCTACCGTGAGCGGACTCTTGGTTGGCTCGTCCAAGCCTTGAGTGCAGAACACCAAGAGGCATACCGGATGCTAAGCAAAATTATCCGCGGGACGAGTCGCCTGTTCAGATGGGGATCCAGAGCTATCGAGGCGTCTTACAATCAAGCCCGGGGGCGTCTCAAGCCTCAACGCTGGGCACAGCGGAACAGCAACAGAATCAGGGAACGCATGGCTTGATGGCGAAAATCACTCGGCAGATCGGCTTCGACATCTCATGATGAAGGGGTCTATCATCTGATGAGTTGAAGCAGACCGAGGCATAGGAACCAACAGGCCTCGCCAGCAGTCGCCTTTGCACATGTCGCTTCTCCAAAATGCAACATACTGTTGTCGTATCTGGCCATCACGAAGTTAATATCAAGGCGCTTTCGAGGGCCAATGACTGACAGCGACCCGTGTCTGGGTCTATTGTCAAATGTGGTCACACGTTCTAGCGCCACCAGGTTATAGACTTCTGGAAGGCAGCCGAACGCCCCATGGGGAGACAGCAATTTGCATCGGACGTTGGATATCTCCGTTGGCGGCCAATGCCTAGATATGACAAGACGGGACTTCTCTGTTCTTGTAAGTCTAGTCCCACGGCGCTACGGGCCTGGTGCCAACAGATCGCTCGGTGGGGATTTCTTGGTATCATCTTACTGGCCCTTCCCGCCGTTGCTGTCAGGCAGTCTTCCTGTAAAGTGCGGTACCCATGTCCGTCAACCCGCGGTGGAACAAGCATGGGACTATCCCATCCGGGGTGTGGGGTCGCTTGCAGTGGAGGTGGATCGAATATAAGTACTCGACGCCGGACGAGGGTCATCCTCAACCCAAGGGACTTCGCCCATCAGTAGCACAGTCTACTCGTCCTGAACTTCGGTCAATCTTTCACTTAACAGTTCCATCGTTCTTTATTCAAGATGGTCGGTATGCACGTCGGAGCCGCCAAGGGCAACAGTGCCGTCCGCGAGGATGTGCCTGAGTTCGAGAAGGTCATTTGGTACAAGGACCCAAACATGCGAAAGCTGTTCTGGCACTCGTCGGTCCTTTGCATTGCCTCCGCCACTACTGGTTATGACGGGTGAGTGGAGTTTCCAGTAATGCAGCGGGATTTGCTGACCATCTTCAGCATGATGATGAACTCTTCGCAGCAGATGAGCAGATGGCAGGACTACTTTGATGAGCCTACCGGTAACCGCCTGGGTCTCATGAACAACATGTACAACATCGGTTCGATCGTCAGCTTCTTCCTCGTTCCCTTCCTGACCCAGTGGACCGGACGTAAGATTCCAATCGCCGTCGGCTGCTCCATCATGATTGCTGGTGCCCTTGTCTCGACCTTCTCTACGAACTGGCAGATCTACATGGGTGGCCGTTTCATCCTTGGTTTCGGTAACTCTTTCGCCCAGATGTGCTCGCCTATTCTTCTTACCGAGATCTGCCATCCTCAGCACCGTGGTATCTTCACTGCCGTATACAACTGTCTCTGGAACTTGGGTGCTCTTTTCGTCGCATGGATCGCATGGGGTACATCTCAGGCGGACAACCACTGGTCTTGGAGGTCCATCACTCTGCTTCAGGCTCTGCCTTCGTTCCTCCAACTCTGCTTCCTTTGGTGGGTTCCTGAGAGTAAGTCAAACACCACACTGCATAACGAATGTACGCTGACATTGCTTTCCAGGCCCACGTTGGTTGATCTCCAAGGAGCGCTACGAAGAGGCCCTGGACACTCTCGCCTACTACCATGCCGGAGGTGACCGTAACAACGCCACGGTTCAGTTCGAATACGTCGAGATGAGGGAGGTCATTCGTCTGGAAGCCGATGCCAACAAGAACTCCAGCTACGTCGACTTTGTCAAGACCAAGGGTAACCGATGGAGGTTGGCTATTCTCATCTCTCTCGGTATCATCTCCCAGTACTCCGGCAACGCGCTCTTCTCCAACTACATCAACTTGGTCTACGAGGGTGCTGGTATCACCAGCGAGAACCAGAAGATGGGTGTAAGTATCGCTGAATTGTGGCATGAAAACACTCACTAACATTTGGATTAGCTTACCGGTGGTGAACGTATCTTGGCTCTCTGTGTGTCCGTCTACGCAGCTACCCTGATCGACAAGGTTGGTCGTCGCCCGCTCTTCCTCGGCGCAACCACTGGTATGGTCGTCTCATTCGTCTGCTGGACCATCACCTGCGCCATCTATGAGAACTCCGGCGACACCAACTCCGCAGCCGGTTACGCTCAGATTCCATTCGTCTGGATCTTCGGTGTTTTCTACGCTTTCGCCTGGTCTGGTCTACTCGTTGCCTACGCTCTCGAGATTCTGCCTTACGCTCTCCGTGCTAAGGGTCTCATGATCATGAACATCACTGTGCAGGCTATCCTCGCCGTTGGTGGTCAGACGAACCCCGTCGCATGGGACAACCTTCCCAAGCACTGGAACTTGGCTCTCTTCTACACTCTCTGGATCACCGTCGAGCTTGTCTTTGTCTACTTCGTCTACCCCGAGACCAAGGTACGTACATGTCTAGTCTACTTGGAGAACATTGCTAATTCGTACAATAGGGACCTACACTTGAGGAGATTGCCCGTATCTTCGACGGCCCTGCCGCTGTGGCTCCTGTGGACATGGACGCCATCGCCAGACAAGCTGCTAAGGAGCGCCTCAACAACTTCGGTGATGAGAAGGAGCCCCATGTCGAGCAGAGCCACGTTGTTTAGAGTACTGGACTTCACTCATTAGTAGTTCATGTCGCATGAATAGGAGAGTTTGGGCTTCGTAGTTTTGGCATTCGCTATCCCTAGAGCAGTCTTTGCTTCAATATACCCACTGCTTTGGTACACACTGTCTGATTCATTCTTGCTGTCCTAAAACATTCGCGCAGGACCTTCGGCGCTGACCTCGGGATCTCCCACGAAAAGCACGTGTTAGCGCGGTGGCCAGGACGCCAAGCCATGCTAATTTGATGTTCACCCCGCAATCATTTGAGCGATTTCCGCAGTCCGTCTCATCTCTTCTCAACCCGTCTTGGCATCCAACATTGAAGAGCCCTTCCGTGTCTGGCGCGTGAGCAAATTATCGTTCAGCTTCATCAACCACCCTGATCCTTCTTTATCCAAATAGCAACCCGAATCACACCACGTTCATCTCGGTCGGTCGGTCATATTACTATCTTACTGACTCCAAACGTTCCATCACTGGAGTTCCTCGGGAGCATCTCCGGACGCGACGTGCATAAGACGGTAGTTGTGAGTCTATGAATCGGAGAGCCAGGGCACTGACGCCGTATGCATCTTCGTCGCGCAGTGTCGCTCTACATCGCAAGGGATGTGTGTCTGCAGAAATCGTGGAGCTTGTTACTCACCTCACGGCACGCACAATCTAGCCCATGCCTATTGCGCCTGATGAGTGTATCAGTTTCCTTGAATGAAGTGATTGTTTACACCAACTCAGTATCCAGATTTGGCCATTGTTCCTGAGTGTCATTCGACTAAAGCTCAGGACATCTTCGTCACAATGGACCGCCTACCTCAGGAGATCATCAACCGGATGGTGACGTTTCTCGATCGGTATCCAGATCGAGAAGGGGTTCCCAATATCTTACAACAACGGTTGGTCGTTAAGTCGTCAGCACTGCCACCTTTTGCTACAATATCCAAGCAATGGAAGGAGGCTGTTGAGTTCATTACATTCCATCGACTAGACATCAGAAGCGAAGATCTTGGCGAACTGCGGACCATCGTAACACGCAATAGGTGCAAATATTTGAGGAACTTGAAGTACAGCATTCTGCTTCCAGAATATCCGGAAGAGCAGGGCAATCTCATGGAGAGCAGTGAGGAGCAAGAGGCCAACAACGACATCTTCACCCATAGCATTGCTGAACTTTTCTCGACCTTGAAGCAATGGGAGGATGCAGGTGTCCGTTCCGAGTTGCGATTCAACCTAGCAGCTCCGGAGTCCCCGAGCGATTGTTACGATTCCGAGATTCGGTATTCTACTGCCTATCTCACGCTGTCCGAGGTGGACAAAATACCTACAGTTTCGCGAATCGGCTATTTCCAGATGCAAGGCAATTACAGCCGAAAGATATCGCCATCCGTTGCGCCCAGCTCATGTCAGTTCTGCCCGGCCTGAAGCACATTTACGCAGAATTTTGCGAAGAGGGTGCACAATCGGCCGGCGTTGAGAGAAGATCAACTTTCGCAAGGTTACTTGAGCGAACGAAGCTTCCGGTTGGCTCAGTAGCGATGTTCAATTTCCACCAGGAAGCGCCGCTCGATCACCGAGAAGCTACGTCCTCTAGTCTTCCACAAGGCACACTCTTCGATCCATTTAGCGCGTCCCTACGCGTCTTCTCTCAGAATCTTACAACCTTCATTCTGGACGCTTATGTCGACTCGACGCTGTTCTGGCCCTCTGTCCACGAATCGCGCGCCATGCCATCGTGGCCCTCGCTCAAGAAGCTCAAGATCTCGTTCAACCCCGTCGCGCCTTCTGGTGCCTGGTACTTCGTTGGCACCCCGAGGGACGAGGAGGACACTCAATACATGCAACACGGTAATCGAGACACGCTAGACCCGTTTCTCATCGCCTTTGCAAAAGCGACGCAGCAAATGCCTGTCCTCGAGAGCTTTATGCTCGAGTGCGAAATCGGTCATAACGTGGGCTTCTTCGAACTATCCTACTATGCGCCTGGCGTGAAAGCGGACTGGAGTTTAGATTGTGATGAAGACACGGCGACGGTCCGACGATTGTATTACACGGTTGGAGATGTGTGGAGGCCGGATGCATTCGTTGAGGAAACTTTGCGCCATGTTGGAAGGGAGAGGCATGGGCCGGAGCTGATCGAGAGGTTTCTTGGGCACAGGAGTTGGGATTCGCAGTCGGCTTGGAGTTGGTTTTAAGCATGCGGCATCGGGTTCGTCAGATCATATAGCGATTAATGCCTCCAGACATGGGGTCGAATGGAGATAGCAATTGCTACGAGCGAAGGGTGAACCAAGACTGTCTTTGCGAGATCGTACTTTGTTGCACAGGGTTGTGTACAATCACATCTTCCCTGATTCGGAGCTGCGGAGAGACTCAAAATTAGATCTATGGGGTTATTTGCTAAGTAGGAGTGTCGTAATTATGTTGAAGTCCACACACTCTTGTTGCATGTGCTCAAACCGATGCGCTACACTGATCGATCACGCTGGTCAGTATGCAGCTGGTGTCGCACATCTTTTACCACGGGGTTGTTGGAGAAGCGCAATTTTGTAACGCCGCCCACAACCACCAGACGCCTGAGGCTGACAAAACGGTTACAAAATAAAGACATCATCATACGATGGCTGTAGAAAAGAGCATAGGGCGAGTTTTGAGCAAAGAATCTGCATCATCTGCGTAAGATGACGAGTCGTAATGTTAGTTTTACCAAAAAACGCAAAAAATCCCAAACCTTCACCACACCTCCACACTCTCCCCCATCTAGGGAGCGGTACAGCAGCGCAAAAAGATGGACTTGCAGGGAATCGAACCCTGGACCACTCCCATGCTAAGGGAGTATTATACCACTAAACCACAAGCCCGGTTTTGCTCTTTGGCCAAGAGGACCGCCGAATTCACCGTCGCCCAAACGGGCGATGAGCGGTGATCGGTGATCGGTGATTGATGAAAAGTCGCCAAATTGTAACGTTTATAACGTTATTTTGCGGTTCGACGCCCTGAGTGAGCGAGGCCTGACAAAAATTCGTGTTACGGGCCAGTGACATTTTATCCCCACTCAATCGACTTAGCCGTTCTCGCCGAAAACACCATGCAAGTTTGTGGGGCTAACTCGCGAATTATGCCGCCAGTCAAAGCTACATCTTTCATTGGGATGGCTAATTCACGCAAATATTCCA
>Ga0265797_10007856_pt1 | contig 14415 bp, 16 predicted proteins | sample P2T30metagenome_FD_192433 | JGI IMG/M metagenome (GOLD analysis project Ga0265797, IMG submission 192433) | Plant litter microbial communities from East Loma Ridge, Irvine, California - P2 T30 | ecosystem: Environmental > Terrestrial > Plant litter > Unclassified | place: USA: California... | reverse complement strand
TAATTCACTACTCATTACATCTTTCTCACTCAATACTCTCGACTATCTTCAACTCTTTTTAACCCTTTTTATCAACCAACTTCATATCCATCAAGATGCGTTACTCTCTCGCTGCCATTGCTGCTATTGCCGCCTCCGTCCAGGCCCACGGTGTCGTTTCTGAGATCCAGGGTGCCAATGGTGTAACCATGCCTGGTCTTTCCGTCCAGGACGGTACTCCTCGCAACTGCGCTTCTCCTCTCTGCGGTTCGGAGGCTGATACTTCCATCATCCGCACCCGCGAGATGGGTGGCAAGGCCTCTGCTCTTGGACGCACCCAGGGTGGCGGTGCCGTTGACGCTGGTGCCGCTATCTCCATGTTCATGGGAGGTGCTGGAGCCGGTGCCGGTGCCGCAGCTGGTGCCAAGCGTGGCTTCCTCGATGCTCTTACCGGTGGTGGCGCTGGCGGTGCCGGTGCTGCCTCTGCTGGCACCAAGTCCACAGGAACTGAGGGTGGTGTTGCCAAAGCCGCAGGTACTGGAGCCACATCTGGTCTTCCCACCACTGCCGACGACGGCACCATCACCATGACCTTCCACCAAGTCAACCAGGACGGTGCCGGTCCCCTGACCGCCCAGATCGACGCCACCTCCGCTGGCACCGACCCCGCCGCCTTCCAGGACGCAACCGTCATGCAGAACGTCCCCGGTATCGGTATTGGAGGTCTCTCCGCCGCCGCCGTCAAGGACTTCCCCGTCAAGGTCCAGATGCCCGCTGGCATGACCTGCTCCGGTACCGCCGGTGGCGCCACCAACGTCTGCATCGTCCGCATGCAGAACGCTGCCCTTGCCGGTCCTTTCGGTGGCTCCGCTGCCTTCACCCAGAGCACTGCCGCTAAGAAGCGCGCGGTCGAGTACAACCTCCGCAAGCGCCACATGGCCCGCGGTATCCTCGGAAAGCCCGAGTAAGCTTCTCGCCATCCATCAAGCTTTTTCTACAATGGCCCCTCGGAATCATACAACGATGACGACAGCAGCAACCACGGATAGCACGACAAAGAAGAGTTGGATATAATATAATGACAATAACACGGAAGAGATGAAGATGAACAACTTTGTGGTTTTGCTGGGCAATTCCTAGAGAGATCAAGAGAGAAAGAGATATTACAAGTACATACGAGTATGAATAAAGCGAGCTCGGCTTTCTCAAGAATCCCATTTGTTATGGTGGGGTTCTTGGTGCCACTCCTTTAGTTCTGTACATAACTGACCTACCATACACTCATTTACTTGAGCTGTTTTCCTTTTTAGTTGTTTGGTTATATAAACTGTAATTAGATGGATGGATTGGGAGATGGGGTCCTGCGGAAGGGGAGGGGTTGTTTCTTGACGGTTTTGGATGGGAGCAGCTTTTCTTTTTTTTCGTGGGATCTTTTCGTCTGGGTCTGTATATAGATGAATGTTAGCGAGTCTGGTTTAAAACTTCTGGGTGTTGCATGTGTGATGTTTGTGAAGTGATTGTATTAAATCCACGGTGAGATACCTGCGACGGCACCTTCCCGGAACAACAGCTCGCGTAACTCTTCCTTCCAGCTGCCCAGTGGGATGGTATACGAACTCTTCGGATAAGCACTGACTAGCTCCTCAAACAGTGACTCCATAGATATTGCGTAATTTGGCGAAATGGACCATGCTTCGCGCTCGTCGGGGTTAAGTAACGAGAGTAACGCGTATATACGATCGCGTGGGTCGACACATTCGCAAAAGTGTGTTCTGCGCAACAGTTCGACCATAGGATGACCGGCCCTCGCATTCACTCCAAGGGACATCATGTCCCAGGCAACTGTGCTAGCTTGGGGAAACCCAGCCCAGCGCCTAATGTGAAAGATGGACCATCGCAAAATTTCAGCTTGGATGGTCCAGTTGTTACACCAGAACTCTGCATTTGCTGAGAGCACGTACTCTTGTAGAATCCATTTACGAGTCCAGTAGGGATTTTCTATCACGTAAAGGAACACTGGATTGTTCCGCAATTGTGTATCCAGTGGGTAATCCAGTGAGTATTGACGACGTTCATACAGGCGTGTCAAGACCTGAATACCGTCCGCTATGTCTGCTGCTGTAACGCCAAGCCAACATATCGTAGTCTGCGCCTGCATGTATATGGATCCCATGATGGCAACTTGATGATTCTTCTCCTGGTTACTTGTTTGGTCGATTGAGAGGGCGTCAATCCAGAGGTAACCCTGGTGTCTCTCACTTCGTAACCGATTGAGGAGGTTCCAGAGATTCTCGCGAATGGTAAAAGCTTCTCCGTTCAGTAGGATCTGTTTTGTGGGCGATGGTTCTCCCCATACGTATGAAATGGCGGTGTAGGGAGGTGCATCAACCAGGGACGTAACATGGAGTCGCACAGAGATAATGAACGAGGGCGTGATAGCTGAAGAGCCTAGCTCGAGTTTGAGCAGCCGCGTGTTGATTGTAGGGCTTAGGTCCAGCGGAGCAGACTGATGTATTGCCGACATCGCGGTGTGGGATGTTTTCCAAGGTTGACGCGAATTGTTCTATATAGGAACAGAACTACACATGTGTAAGTATTATAGGTATTGATGGGATCTACAGGCTATGCCGGTCTGGTAAAAGAGAACTCGAACCTTTAGACGGTGATGTAAACTCCTGGCGTATCTGCTCGTACGCACGATTTCCTACTACTAATAGACAACCGTATCACAAGATAACACGATTGTAAGGAAAACCAGGACCTTCGTATGCAGCGTACGTGAGTTGTGTTAAGAATGTGTTGAGAAGGCTGAAGCGCCGTCGCAGAAGACGGCAGCCTACTTATATACGTACGGCTGAGCGACTTCGTGTTAACCAATGGAAGGCTCGATGCGCGGCATAGCCCTCTCCTTCATATCTAGGCGTCATTCTGGTGTACTTGGGTACATGCGCAGGTATGATGGGAACCTGCTTTTGCAAACGCGTGGTTCAGAGGTGAGAGCACTACGGAAGGGTGGATCCTGGTTTGTGGAGTCGTGCTAGGGTCGTTGATCGCCGCCCGGCGCGTCACCTCTACAGACATTTTGCGCCTCACGCAACGCTTCTCTAACAACATCCTCCTCCGCTACATATATCCGACATGGGCAAAGGAACCGACAAGCTATACATCACCCACTCCGAGTGGTCATCTTCGGATGCGTTCGGCAACGCGCGCGGCGCAAACAGCGCGAATCGAGCCTCTGCTGCCGGCCTATCCTCGACCTTTAAGCGCCTACCCTTCAACTACTGCGCCGTCTCGCTCCAGCCCTTTACAGATCCCGTGTGCACAACATCGGGCACCATATTCGATCTCACCCACATCCTTACATGGCTGTCGAAACACCCTGACACGAATCCCGTCGACGGAACGCCATTGAAGCGCGCCGACCTCATCACACTGAACTTCACCAAGAACGAGGACGGCGAATTCGTTGACCCAGTCACATACAAGGTCTTCACAGACAACACACACATCGTTGCGCTGAGGAAGAGCGGCAATGTCTTCGCATGGGACACGGTTGAGAGGCTGAACATCAAGGCGAAGAACTGGCAGGATCTGGTCAGCGATGACCCGTTCACACGGAAGGATATCATTACGCTTCAGGACCCTCAGAGCATCGAGTCAAGAGACTTTAGCTCATACAAGCATGTGAAGGACGGAGACACAGTGGTGGCAGAGGCGGAGACCGGTGTGAACAAGGAGGCGCTGGGCAATGCTGCGAAGATCCTCAAGGCGAAAGAAGCAGTTGCGAAGGCGCGCGAAAACAGGAAGATCAAGGAGCAGAGCGGAATTACATCGAAAGCGCTTGCGAACCTACCCAGGAATAGCACAACAGCATCGACATCCTCCGAGCCCAAGAAACCAGCATACAATGCCGCCGTGTACACCTCCGGTAAAGCTGCCGCGTCTTTTACCTCAACCGGCGTCACACCGCATACCTCCGGCGAACGCGCCCTCCTCTCCGACGAAGATTACATGCTCAAGCCAAAGCGCATAAAGAACAAGGGTTATGCACGCATCTCCACCTCACTCGGCGATCTCAACGTCGAACTCCTCCCCGAATACGCACCGCGCGCAGTATGGAACTTTGTGAAGCTGGCACAGAAGGGATACTACAGCCACACAATCTTCCACAGGAATATCAAGGGCTTCATGATACAAGGCGGTGATCCGACGGGTACCGGAAGAGGCGGGCAAAGCATATGGGGCAAGCCATTCGAAGACGAGTTCGAGGGGCCGGAGAGGCATAATGCCAGAGGCGTACTCAGTATGGCGAACAAGGGCAAGGGCACCAACACGAGCCAGTTCTTCATCACGTACCGCGCCGTCCCGCATCTCGACCGCAAGCACACCATCTTTGCACGAGTAGTTGGTGGTCTGGATACTACACTAAGATCTATGGAGGTCGCAGAAGTAGGCGAGAAGGACAAGCCTGTGGATGATATCGAGATACTAGACGTAGTGGTCTTCGTAGATCCGTTCGAGGAATGGCAGAAGGAGCGCAAAGACAAGGAGAATAAAGAGCTCGAGGCTGAGGAGATCAAGAGGCAAGGTGGCACAGCGGATGACAAGACAACGTGGACGGGCAAGCGTATACGCGCAGATGGCACTGTGGAGAACGGCACTGGTGATGGTCTCGGCGTAGGCAAGTATCTCCAAGCTGCGAAACAGGAGATACAAAACCAGGGCGACGATGAGATAGTTGGATACGTGGATGACGAAGAGGATGTTGCGCCTGTCAAAAAGAAAGCCAGGACTGGTGGTTTTGGCAACTTTGACGCCTGGTAAGGTGTTTTACGAGTCTTGACTGGAGGTTAGACAGCACTAAAATGATACCCCTATGCATTCTGCCCTGCAAATTCGCAGAGATGGTTGCACGTCTCCTCTGTTGTTCATCCCTACGACGCGTTTAACACCCGTAAACCCCGCGCCCAACCTAGCATCATGCGGAATCCGACCGCTGCCACTCGCTGACTACATACATGACCGTATATAACACACCCAAATGACTACCTTGGCTCTGTCGGCGTTAGCCTAAAGCCCATTGGGCGCATCATCATCCTCCAATCGGTACGCGAGGAGCAAGTATGCCCAGACTAATCCGTGCGCGGAGATAGGTGGGGTGATGGTGTAGTTGGGAAGGTATGGACGGCCGCGACATGTATTGTTGTCATATTGAGAAATATGTTTCTAATCCGGATGCACAGGGTGTAGTACGGGATGTCGCGGAAGTATGTTTCGGTCGACCAGGGAGGGATTTAAATGTTTAGTCGTTCGGTTGATGCGGGGAAGAAAGGAACGGTGATAGGTGATAACGATGATGTATGCATACGCATACGTGCATGACGGAGGTAGAGATAAAAGAGGGCTAGGTCGCGCCTACCTCAACGCGTTGACATCACAGCTGATCGACAACTCAACTACTTTACCTTTAGATAAATCCACATCAGGGTTCAGGAAAGCTTACATCTCTTGTCTTATCTCTTGTCTTCATCTGCCTATTCTCGGCATACTAGTACACCAAATCCCATCATGTCTCCGTCTGACATCCCCTCCTCTTGCCGCGCCGTCGTGATTGAGAAGAAGGGTGCGCCTTGGACGATCAAAGATGTCCCCGTCTCTGCGCCAAAGTCGGGCGAGGTCCTGATCAAGGTACTTGCGTGTGGTATCTGCCATTCGGACAGCTTTATGCAACAGGGCCATCTGGGAGACGTCTACCCTCGCGTTCCGGGACATGAAGTCATTGGGAAGGTAATCGCAGTCGGCGATGGTGAAAAGAAGTGGAAAGTGGGAGACCGTGTCGGTGGAGGATGGCATGGTTCTCATGATGGAAGCTGCAAGTCGTGTAATAAGGGAATGTTCCAGATGTGCGAGAATGAGCTTGTTAATGGTGTTAGTAGGGATGGTGGATGTAAGTTTTACTTTTATGTTGGCAAAGACCTGAATATCCAAGATGATGGACTGACATGTGACATCAGATGCTGAGTACTGTACTCTCCGCAGCGAGGCTGCAGTGCGTATTCCCGCCGATGCGAACCCCGCCGAATACGCTCCTTTACTCTGCGCCGGCGTTACCGTGTTCAATGGCATCCGCAAGATGAACATCCAGCAGGGTGACACTGTCGCCGTGCAAGGACTTGGTGGCCTAGGTCATCTGGCACTCCAGTACGCTCGCAAGATGGGCTACCGCACGGTCGCTGTATCATCTTCGGACAGCAAGAAGGACTTTGCTCACCAGCTCGGCGCAAACGACTACATCGACACATCGAAAGAAAACGCCGCCGAGGCACTACAGAAGATGGGTGGCGCAAGCCTCATCGTTGTTACGGCACCGAACCCCCAGATCATAGGGCCGCTGGTTGATGGACTTGGACCTCTAGGCAAACTGCTCGTCCTTGCGCCTGTTGGTGATATTCCAGTCAACACCGTGAGCCTGATCATGAAGGGCAAGTCGGTCCATGGATGGCCATCCGGACACGCACTGGACAGCGAGGAAGCGATTGACTTTGCAGAGAAACAGGGCGTGAAGTGCATGGTGGAGAAGTTCCCATTCGACAAGGTAGAAGATGCTGTCAAGCACATGGAAAGCGGAAAGGTGAGGTTCAGGAGCGTTATCGTTATGGAGTAGGAAGATCAAGAAGCACCGCGCCTGACAAGGATCCTGCACGCGGTCAGCGCGGATATGGAAACTATAGAAAAACGTCAGGAACTATAGCTGAGGAGACGATTGAAACAATGAAACAATTGCCATCATGCAAAATGTCTTGCTATATGAAGCCCCGCATATGGATTTGTGGTCGTACTGGGATGATGGAGGTTTGCTTGCAAGGAAGCGGCGGCAAGGTAGTTAAAGCGCGAAGAGCGGCCATCAGGGTAGACGCAGCTCGCATCTATAACCATCACACACACGTCAAACCCGTCATACGTACACTCCAAGAAAGCCAAGTCCGCATCTTGATAGCTTCTCCCTTCTAGGCTCTTAGACTCCACGTGCGAACGCATCCACGCGCCACAGCCACGCAGGCGCCATAACCGTCTCATCTCGGGCGATTGTGGTTCGCGCCTCGCCCGCCAGTCCATACGCAGCCGCCGAGGCAGCTCAATTAAGTACACGCGCGACACACACCTCTCACACATCTCCTGTCCAGCTCCGGGTACCTGCATCTGAAGCGCGGTCGCGACATGTAACGCCTGCGCTGGCTCGCCCAGCCAATGGGCGGCTGCAACGCCGCAGCGACACTAACCACCGCCTACCCCGTTGTTTCAGAAAACTGAATAACGGCCACTTGCGACACTCAGATAGCTGTACAAGGACTGCCCGTCTCGTGGCTACCCACTTGAGCTATGATGAGGCAAAGGCAAGGTAAGGGTCTTCTGTGTGCGGATAGGACGGGTGTCCTTGTAGATCTACCTTAAGATGTGGCGGGTCCCGCCGCCTGGTCCCAACGCTGCCTGAGTTTGGTTGTTGAGCGACTGAATATCACGAAGATCGCGGCTCTCCTCCCTTCTCCTTTCCTTTCTTTTGCAAACTGTTTTCTTTCTTAACGCTGTGCGTCTTTGTTCCCCAACAGTTCGTTTCGGAAGTACATTCGCTCTTTTGCAGGCCCGGTGCCAGGAAGAAACAACAGTCGTTCCCTCGTTTGCGTGTTGCGTCATTCACGTTCTTTATTGCAGCTTTTCTGGATAGTTCTGTATAGACAAGGCGATCTTTGGTATATCCGCGCACTGCCGTTACACCATTGTGTCGAAACAGTTCGGTCGACATCCCCATACGTGAGAAGTGGGGCGCATCACCATCTCTCCCAGAAGGTTGACAGCAAGTACTCAACTTCGGTTGTCCACGGCAACGCGCAGTCACCGGAACATCACGGCAAAAAGCCCAGTGCAGTCGGCAGGTGGCAGCACTCGAAATTTCACACGACGCAAACAATCCCGCTGTCTTGAAAACGTCATACCGCCTATTCAAACGCCAGTCGTCTCACCACCTCCGGAAGACATCTTTCCACCAGGACATCCAGGCTTCGTGATCGAAGTTCGAGATTGGCACTCGGAACTCTGGGTCACGGCCCTTTCTCCATTCGAGACCTACGGGTCTGCCGACCCCAATTCACGAAAACCTTCACAACACTCACAATGCTACCCGCCTCAATACGTTCAGCCTTGGTGGCGCTCACGCTTGCGTCGATATCCTCAGCGACAACAGTTTCGCTCTCGGCCTTTATTCCGCGGATCCAAAACCTCCCAACTTCTTGCAACACCGTCTACAACTCCGCCATCTCGGGATGCTCAGCCGACGACTTCAAGTCTGGCGCAACATGCACCGCATCCTGCGTGCGGGGTCTTTCAGCGCTCGCGGAGGAAGTGAAAGACAAGTGTGCGGATGTCGATGCGGGTGAGCTGAGCATTATCGGCGTCTTTCAGAATGGGCTCGGTATCCAGAGTCTATGCCCAGGAGTGACTATCGTAACGACCTCAAGCGAGACTGCCGAAAAGACGAGCACGAAGACATCAGAGCAAGCAAAAAGCACCCAGGCGGTCTTAACGTCTACAAGTTTCACAAACTCGGCAATCGAAGCGACGTCAACTCCGTCAAGTTCAACTGCGGATTCGGACGATGGGGATGACGAGCCGACGAGTTCCGCGCAACCGACAACTACAAGCTCGTCAACAGGAGGCTTGACGCTGGATCCGAATGCCACTGGAACGTTCACGACTTCTGTCGCACCACCCACAGACACTGCGCAGGCGGCAGATCCCACACAAGCCCCCAACGCCCAGCTGTCAAACACTGACTCGGGCGGTGGCTCACCGTTCGACGTCGTTGCGGTAGGCGCATCATGGCAGCTCAAAGCTTCGGATCTATCGATAGCAAGTCTGTCTGCGATAGCCATTGTGCTGCTCACGAGCAGTTGGTAGCACTGTGTCTACACCTTTCTTATGTTTATGCATTGCCGAAGAGGCTCACGATATGGCGTTGGAGTTTGCATTGTTTGTACTATACCCGCATTGATGGATTGGCAGAGAAGAGTCACGAAAGCCGGGAGTGTCAGAGAGACCATGTGTCACGGAGTAGTCATGTAGCATATGTGGACACAATTAAGAGCAGCAAAAGCTTGCGTGAAAGGATGAATCAAAGCACATGAATACCCCACACTCTCAATTACCTGCATGTGATTCTCCTTCTGCCTGCGCATTTATCCAACCTTCTCAAATTACTCTCATGCCGTCGTGCTGCTCCACGGCAATCGACCCTTCCGGCCAACAGCCCCCTGCCAGGTAAGCGAGCGTAGCTGCACCCCAGACGTAATCGCCTTCCCGCCCAGTCGACTTATCGTCAGCCCTCCACTAACCCAGCCCCACCACCATGCAGGAGCACAGGAGTAGAGTCGAGGACCATGAGGAAGACGTTATTGCTGTGTTTCATCCACGGCTTCAAGGTACGTGTCATTCACGAGATAACCTCATTACGTCATCGCCGGGGTCGTGTCCGCATGTCTCAGGCCCAGCCATGTGCAATGCGACGCCCGATGCGATTGGAACAAATGCGAGAACGATACTGACACGTGCTATAGGGTGGAGATGAAACATTCAGAACCTTCCCGAGCCACGTGAAGGCGCTCCTCCAGCATGCGCTGCCCAAGGTCACGGTCCTCACCATCACGTACCCCCAGTTCGAGACGCGAGGCGACTTGCACGAGTGCGTCGGCCGCTTCAAAGAATGGCTGCAGAACAAAGTCATAGACCTCGAGGTCGCCAATTCGACCCCCTCGCCCACCGTCGACCCTTCTGTGCGCACGATACTCGTAGGCCATTCTATGGGCGGCATTGTTGCGGCTGAGACACTCCTCTCCATCCTCGCTGAACAGCCGATCCACTCGCAGTCTAATTCGCAGACCGGCTCTACAGGCTCGCTTGCCGACCATTCGGCGCTAATGTTCCCGTACATACAGGGCATCCTCGCTTTCGATACACCGTACCTCGGTATAGCGCCTGGCGTAGTGGCACATGGCGCGGAGAAGCATTGGAACACCGCGAGCTCGGCATACTCGGCCTACAACAATCTTGCGGGCGCGTTTGGATGGGGCGGCAAGGACACGGCGGCTGGTGCCGTCGATACGAGCAAGATGCTGCCAGCACCCTCGTCAACTGGCGACGCAGCATCGGCACCGCTCTGGCAACGCTACGGAAAGGTAGCCATGTTTGCTGGTGCAGCGGGCGCGATAGCAGCAGGAGGCGCAGCAGCCTACATGAAGAAAGACCAGATAACTCAAGGCGTGTCATGGGCTACATCACATCTAGAATTCGTCGGCGTCTTAGCCCGCCCTGAAGAGATGCGAAAGCGACTCGAGAAGATCGCCAAACTCACCACGAGCCACGATCTTGGCTTCTGCAACATGCACACCACTCTCGGTCACGCCGTTAATAGCGAGAACAAGGAACATGGTTGGACGGGCAAAGTCGCAGGCAAAGACCGCACCTTCTGCAACCTACCCAAAGGCCCTCTCAAGGACTTCTTCATGCCCGCCGTGAACGACAAAGCTACGGCGGAAACCTGGGCCCACACCTCCATGTTCGAGCCTCGCAATAACCCCGGCTACTACACTCTCAGCGAGACAGCCAAGGAGAAGATCATCGAGTGGACAGAGTCGACGGATTGGTATGAAGAGAGCGAGGGCCCGTTGACGGGAGAAGTTGGTGAAGAAGCGGAGATTGTAGAGAGACAAGAGGTAGACGAGCAGATGCAGAAGGAGGCTGATAGGAAAGAGGCGGAGGAACTACAGAAGGCGAAGGAAAAGGGTGATGTTGATGCGCTGGAGGATGAGGGCGAGTTTGTGGACTTGAAGAGGACGGGTGAGGTTGCGGAGGGGGATGAGGAGGCGAGGAAGAGGAGGGAGTTGTGAGGGGGGTTGTTTTGTGAGTCTGTATACCCTTTGATCTGGAGAATGGATACATGACTTTTCTCAGCAAGAGCGAAGCATATTCAAGTTCTCAAATAGGTCACATCCGAGGTGCCTGTTTCGAAGTTCGATACACAGCTTACATTGCACGCCCGCTCGGCCTTCGTTCTTTTGCAGGTTAGCGTAACAGTTCCAGACCGGTAAGGACTACTTGGCGCATACTGGCCCCCAACAGTGATTGACATCCCGTCTGCCAATCTAAAACCCATGTCGTTCTTCTACATCGGGGAGAAGCAGTCGTTATGGCCCCCGCATGGTTAGCTTTCCCGCCACTGCTTACTTCCCGAGGATTCAGCCAGTTTCATGTCCACTTTTTCTACTCACGAACTACAACATCATTGCTTTGACGAATGTGCTGGTGCAGAACCGCGGGCACAAGAACCAAATCGTCATGGCATTTCGCCTTCCCGTTCCCGCTCACACGTGGCTCGCAGCAATCTGGTTAGGGTGCTCTTTGGGTCAGGCAGCCTCTGTGGCGCCGCTGGTCGTTGCGCCTAGCGGACATTGGTAACTTGTCATGATGATGAGTCCGAGATATAACTAATTGTGGGATAGGGACGGCGCAGACGGTCCGTGGTCAACCTTGGACCTCTCTGTGGGTAATCCAGTTCAATCCTTTCGGTGCATTCCTGGCCCGATTTCCCCGGTTGTCATTGTGCCGAGGGAAAGCAGATGGTGCAATGATACATGCGCTTTCTTTTATGGAGACTCGTCAAATACCTGGGAGTGGGTAGAGCGCAGTCGTATGCCTGTAGAGATAACCGAATATCTGAGCAGCTACCCCGACGTTAGCGAAGAAGGCGAAGAAGACAACCCGGGCCTCGCTTCATGGGGCGTTGATGATGTATACCTCGGAAAGACCGCACAAGACCGCCAAATTCCATCACAGTATATCGCCGAGACTTTCTTCAAGAGGTTCCAACTTGCGACACTGGGTCTCTTCCCGGATTTCGTCGGCCCTCCTGGGGCAGCAAGACCTTCACTCCTCTTATCACTCTGGAACACCAAAATCATTCCTAGCTTGAGTTTTGGCTATACAGCGGGCTCTTTTAATCGTACGTAACTAATCTGGGAGGACTCGTGGCTCGTAACTAAATGTTTTCGCAGGCAATACGTTAGCTAGTCTGATCTTGGGCGGGTACGATTCTTCACGATTCGATCCTGAAACCACTACGCAATGGAAATTCTCAACCGAGAAGAGCAATTGGTTCTTTATACACTTAACTGCAATCACTATCAATGGGGTCGCTTCGTGGGAACGAGCGCAACCATCTCTGCAAACAGCATTTCCAATTGATACCGCAGTTCCACAAATATGGCTCCCGGAGGACGCTTGTGCGATGTTTGAAACGGCATTTGGACTGGTCTGGGACGACACATTGGAACTGTATCTCGTCAACGACACAACACATACACGGCTGTTACGCGAGAATCCCGAGGTACACTTCACTATCGGACTTGACGATCAAGCAACAAACTATACGCTTCCATATTCAGCTTTCGATCTCAAGCTCACATACCCTTTTGTGGATACTCCTACATACTACTTCCCGTTGAAACGAGCTCCAGAGCCCGCACAACACATGCTCGGTCGAGCATTCCTGCAGGAAACTTACATCACCGTCAACTACGAAACGCAGAGTTTCAATCTAAGTCAAGCGTCTCATGACAGTGGTTCCACGAACATCGTGTCAATTCCCTCACTATCCGAACCCAGCCAAACTTCAGATCTGCCTCTACCTTCACCCACAAACAGCCCGAAGAACCTTTCCTCGGCTGCATATGCGGGGATCGGCGTTGGCGCGGGTATCATAGCGCTTTCGGCGTTGTGTCTGATGGTAGCCTGGAAGAAGAAATGGGTACCTTTCCGACGCAACACCTCGAACGGGGACGGCCAGAGCGACTTCAATAAAGCCGAACTGCATGGCGAGCACAAATTGGGAATTGAGGCTATGGAAAAAGAGAGATTCGAATTAGATGCAGGTTCAGCGAAGCATGAGGCCATGGACAGAGAAGCATCTGAGCTCCAGACTGTGGAGAAGGCTTGGGAATTGAAGGGCTCGGGTGAAGTAGGCGTTGTAGAAGTTCAGGGTAGTGATCTGATGTATGAGCTGCCTGGTAATGGTGTTGACGTACGGGCGGCAGATGAGAAGCTGAGGACTGCTTGACCTGTAGCTCAGTCATGAAGATGTACAGTTCACATGACAGCGCTATGATATAGTAACAAAAGTGAAATTTTCGGAGAACATAATGTGATTTCGCTCCTGTTCCCGATCGACAACAAAAGGCACCTAGATTGGTTAGCGCTAGACAAGCTTTTTCACACGCGCGTCGGCGTCGTCAACGCTTTGTGCATCGTCCGCTCAACCCATGCTTCGATGTCATCTATACCCACACGACGCATTCCAGAAGCGCCACAAGGTTGATCCGCAGCGATCCCACGAGCGATGACATCCGTCATACGGCGCCCATTCACACAGCACGTCAACCGCACGTTGATGGAGCTGTGTTGACCCCTCAATCATTAATATAACCGTACACTGTGTATCTCTCATACAACGACCCAACTAGCAATCTAAGCGCTGTTGATATGACAGAATGCATCATCACCCTCCTAAGCGTCATCGACATCCATTTCATCACCCCAGTCCTCCTCGTTAGCATCACCATCCGTCGTCTCACTCCTATCCTGGACATCGCCATCATTCGCCGTCTCCGCTACAGGAGTCTCATTCCTCGTAATGAGATAGTCGGCACTCCGCTCGTAATCTTCTTCCCACGTTTCCAAGAGGTTGTTCCCACCGCCAACGAAATAAAGGTATCCAACCTCGCCTGCTACTTTCCGGACTTGTCGCTCCCATTCTTCGCGCTCTTCCTTCTCTTTCAGCGTTTCCTCAAAGCCGGGCTCGACTTCCACGTCGTCCGTCGTCTCCGAGTAAGACAGTGAGCTGCGCGGCGGTCGGGGGCGCACTGTATTACCGCGCGCGCGCCGTTCCGCCGAACGTACCATTTCTCTGTTATTCTGGTGGGTAAGGCGACTAAAGTAGCCGGAGATTGGGTAGTCCCAGAAATCTTTGTTGATGGGCATGTCGCCCAAGCCGTGCTTGCGACGTAGCGCTGCCTCGGTCTTGTCTCGGGCTTCCCAGGCTCGACGCAAGTTGGCGTCCGAGAGCATTTCTTTGCGCTTGTCTGCGATTATCTTGCGCAGTATGGGGTTGCCTCTATGGGTTTGCGTGGATACAGGATGTTGGTTGCGCGAACGTGGTGGTGTCTGGCGCACGAGTATGTGTGAGGTGGCAAGAGCGCTTGGTTTCTCCCACCAAGCCTCGTACTTTGTGGGTTGCGCCTCAGGCATAGTTGTGGGGTAAGATGATACCAAGGAGTCACAGACGGGGCACAACGAGGGTGATTTGTTGGGTAAGACTGCTGCCTGGATGTT
>Ga0265797_10007855_pt1 | contig 14417 bp, 19 predicted proteins | sample P2T30metagenome_FD_192433 | JGI IMG/M metagenome (GOLD analysis project Ga0265797, IMG submission 192433) | Plant litter microbial communities from East Loma Ridge, Irvine, California - P2 T30 | ecosystem: Environmental > Terrestrial > Plant litter > Unclassified | place: USA: California... | reverse complement strand
TTGCATCCAAGGATCGTCTTGTCAGCACGGCTTCGTATCGGGCCGGCGGACCGCACTGTGTGTATGAAACAGATCACATGATATCGCGGCATGTCTTCTGAAGACGGCATATCGCTGCGGAGCCGGGGGCTCGCTGGCGTTAGGTGGCGTGTGCTAGTAATCCTTTCGATGCTCTCGACCATGCGCAAAATAACAAGTCCGTACTTCACGCTCCACCTCTCATCAGCTGCATGCTGCAAACCAGCATGAACACGCTTTCTGGCTAATACCAATGCTTGCATGCCGCTCAAATAGGCAGCTGAGTTCAGATAACATCAACAGCTTCCATATTGACGCAAGCATGCAAGCGACGCCTTCAGACTTTCACTCGAATCTAGATCATGAGCCAGGACCTGCAGTGTCAGAGTCGGGATAATCATCGCCGCGATCAATTAAACCAGTGGTGATAGGCAGCGACCGAGAACGTTCAGCGCAACTATATTAATGGTCTTGTCCGTCGCCTCAAAGACAGACATTCTCAATCATCCTCAACCATTCAAATCTCCAGATCCTTCACAAACCATCTCAAAGCCGACTCTTAGCCACAATATCTCACCATGAAGATTTCCACCCCTCTCGCCCTTGCCGGAATCGCCATGCTCAACACACAGGGAGCGATGGCCAAATGCTACGGCTCCGGCAACATCTGGCTAGACACAAGCGAGGCGCAAGAATGGGTCAGGTTCGCCTGCAAAGGCAACGGTGGCATGTTCACCGGCTGGTTTGCGCCGGGCCAGACAAAGAAGATGTGTCCTGCGTCCAAATGGGGCGGCCAGACCGCGGGCTTCGAAGTCCAGAACTTGAACACCAAGACAGGTTTCGACTTGGGGGACAATGACTGCTTCGATCGTCTTTGGTCTGAGATCAAGAACTGTCTCTACGGTGGCACTTCTACTGTTGCTGGCTGGAGGTTCAAGTGGGTGTTCCTTTCTTCTGCTTCGTTGCTAATGTGATTGTCACTTACATTTCGACAGGGCTGACCCGGGCAAGTGCTAAGCACTTGATCATTGATGAGAGCGATATGGATTGGGCGGTTTTGATGGGTTGATGGAACGAAGTGTGTTGATGGAATGGAGCATGAAGATTTACATCTGTCCTTGAGTGATCGATCGATTGATAGTCTCACTCATTCACGCTGCTTGCAGTTATCAATCGACTGATCAATCTCTCAGCGCTCCATCGTATGGGCAAAAATTCTTCACTTCCGCTCACTGTCTACTGCTCCATCCTGATGGTGCACAGCAGGCCTGCTATACCGTGACTTTCGTTGTGGCGAGACCGAGTGCACGAATTCCCTTCTTTAGTCTACATGACACTACCGAGCGAAAACACAGCAACAAGCCCTACTACTACACGAACGATCGACGAGCCCAGACGAGGTGCCGCACTCGACCCCGACCGATCACTTGGCAGATCGCCAGTCGTCGCAGCAGCAGTCTCTCTCCTGGTCATGTTCCACTCGGCAAAGAACTCAAGGAAAATCTTCGTCGCGCTCACTGGCGCCTTCTTCTTCTTCATCGGCCACCTATGGCCCATCTCGGGGATAAAGTAAGACTGAACCATGCCAGCGTTCGCACCCTCACCGAAAGAATAGTGGACGACATCCGTGTCAGCGACTTGGGAAGTGACGTTCGTCGCTCCGAGCCCATCACGTTCAGCCCAAGCGGTCACGAAATGTGGGACCGATGGCAGGCAAGCCTTACGTCGCTTTCCACCCTCGTACTTGATGACTTTATCGCTGCCGCCATGTGTCAATACCAGAGGAACCTTGGCGCCGTCGTTGTCGCATTTCAGCGGTACGTTGTCGGCATCGCATTTCCCTTTGACACCAGTCTGATAATAGGCACCGCTTGCAGCGGCGAAAGCGGCAAACTTCTTGGAGGCGGTGGGATCGCAGGCCAGGATGTTTGCGACGAAGCCACCGCCGTTGCTCAGACCGGAAGCGAAAATTCTCTCGTCGTCGATGCAAAAGCTCTTTTCGATCGCTTCCAGCAGCTCCATAGTGAATTTAACATCGTTCGCGTGCGAGTTTGGGTCGCCCTGCCATTGGCCCTTGCTAATTTCTCCTGAAGAGCGGTCGCCCTCGTCGTCGTCCTCGTCCCACTGCCAATCATCATATTCATCGTCCTCGTATCCGTCGTATTCGCTTCCTTCGTCATCCTCGCCTTCTTTACTCGGCTGTCTCTTGAGTCTCCTCGTTCCAGAACTATCCGAAGTGCCATTGGTATCGGCTTGGGGATATACCACGATATACTCCGAATTGAAAGCAGTGTCCGAAAGTTTCGTGATCTTCTCTTGATGTTCAGCCTTCTTTCCGCGACCGGCGAAGGACCAGATCAGCCCGGCGGGTTTGTTGATATCGTATGCGTCCGGAATGTGAAGCAGATACCGGCGAGTGGCACTGTCCGATGTACCAAAGGTCAAATCGTTGCTCTTCCCAACCTCGCCCTTCGAGAGGCCTTTGGGGATAGGCTGCCCGCAGCCTGGGCTTTTCGCTGCATCGCTTGTTCCGACGATAACTAGTAGTCCAAATAAAAAAGGAGTGACATACATCGTAATTGATGATGAAAAGGGTCAACGAAAAGAGTGAGAGAATGTGGTACGGCGCATGTTGAAAATGACGACGAAATCTTCGGGTTTTAAAGTTAGAGGAGCATTCCAGAATTTTTGCTCGTAACTCTTGCGAACAAGCATGTGAATCCGAAGCTCGACGCATTATTGTTGTTTGAGATCTAGCACAGCCTTGTAGTGGCTGGGGCTTTATAGGGCTGAAAATCTGATTGGTTGCCTTTACGAAAAACGTCTTTGTGGTCTAGAACGGTAGCTCGTGCGCCAATAGCTGTTACGCAAGCGCCCCACTCTGGTCTTCGGAAAGTGAACCAATCGCTGGTGACTTGGTAAGTGAATCGATTATACTTGTGGAAAGTCACATGATATTCAGGTTCAAAGGTCTGTATAGGAAATTACATGTGATGCGACACGAGAGATAGGGACATCTTCAACCACTTCGACCCGACGTCCACGTATTTCTTCGACCCGTTCTACCAACCAAGCTGGATCTTGAGGAATTACCAACACAAGACAGTTGACTCACTATTTCGCTACCTCAGCAAAGCCTCAGCCGATTGTTGTCACATGGCGGCCAGTCACAACATGCCTCGAGTTTGGCTACCCTTACAGAACTCCATCGCCAGGATGGCTGCCGACAACATCGCAGAAACCTCACTCGAAGAACGCCCACCTCGAAAGATATTCTGGAGCGACGAGTTCGACAGTCTCATCGATCTTCCAATCAATGACGCACAACAATCGGTCTTACAAGAGCAACTTTGTCGCATGCCAACGAACATCATGACGGACACTGACTACGACAATCACTTCGAAGGATCGATCCCATTGATCGGACAGCGGGCAGCACTGCTCAGCGACGACTGTTTCGTTCACGGGTTCAGTGAAGGACTCGGCAATGTTTTGGTGGTCGCATTTTTGCTTCTTCTCGTCGATGTGGCATTGATAGCGATTTGCCTTCGGTTCCGACTGTGGAGGTTGGCACTCTACACTCGACGCGACCGACTCACTGCAGGACCAAGCGTCGATGAGCCTGATGTTAAGATGGAGGTATGAGCTTCGAACTCCTAGAATGCAAGACTGCAGCTTTGTTCAATGCCTTTGTTGGTGATCGTAGTCGATTCACAGAACGGCTTAATCGAGAAATCGATGCGCAAACATCAGCATGAGCTTTTGGTTTGACTAACGGATTTGTATACCGGAAGGATTTGGAGAAACCGCAAGTTACATGGCTGTTCTACTTTCGAAGGATGGGAGCATGAAGGATTGCGGGGGACGAGACATGCGTAAACGAGGCCCTCATCCTGCCAATTTATAACTATAGCTCCCATTGGTCGAACGTACGAAACACTCTCGAATCGCAGCGAGCTAGCGATTTATTAGTCCCTTTCCGTTTCAGGTCAGCAAACCCAAATCAGCATCCTTGTCGCGAAATCAGACTACAGATTCGCAATTTCGCAGCAGGTCAAGCAAGACTTGGCGATGACAAGCGCATCAACTATCTAGCTTAAGCGGATTGTGAAACGTTGATGGTCTTCAGCATACCCATCGGATCTCCCAGAAAGGATTCTCCAGGGAAAAGGAAGGCAAGGGAAGAGGTAGATTCCATTCACCGGTGTCTCAAACGCGATTGCGAGAAATCCTATTCCCTTGTGCTCAGAAATAGTTACGGGCACAAAGCCTCGTCGATGTAAGTTCACGCGATATCACTTTCGCTGACAACTTCTCAAATGTATGAATTGCGCGTCTTTTCTTCAAGCCTCAAGCCACGTCGCCTAGTCACATACTGCGCCTGAAACCGCGGCATTACTCCTGCTTTGATACGAGCCTGGCAGCCACTGTAAAGCAGGAATAGTCTCCAAAGGGAGGCACGTCGACAGAGAAGTCGAAGTATAAGAGTGGTGAAGAGACCACCAGATTTCCACTCAAACACAGCTCATCAACACCATCAATCCACAACAGCCTACACACTTCCAACCTCACCACCACTACAGTCGACATGCAGCTCTTCGGAATTCTTGCTTTGAGCATGGCAGTGCTCGCCTCTGCCGCGACGTCTAGCCAGCCAGCCGCAGCCGCAGCCACGTCCGCTTCGTTGTCCACGAGCAAAGGACATTCCGAGACAGCGAAGCACACGTCTACCACCAAAGCAAGCTCAAGCACGAAGAAATCCAAGGGCGCGGCCCCAGCGACCAACATCCCCGTCCTTGCCGCGGGAGGCGCTCTCGGTGCGGCCATGCTGGGATTCCTTGCCTAGTCGGACTGCCGTAGGACGGTTCTGCGAAGCGGACTCGTGAAGGTGGGTTTAATGGTGCCGAGCGGTGATATGAGACTGGTGCCAGATTCGAGTGCTAACGCAGTGTAGCTAGAAGTGTTTCAGACCGGTCCAAGTGGACTGCGTAAAGATTTCAGTCAGCATGGAGAATTGGAGCTAGCGTCCAAGGTGCAATTGATGGAGTGCTTGCTTCTGACGAGGCCTTGCCAACAACTTGGTCCAGATAGTTGGTATCAGAAATTTGCAGAGCCAAGATCAACCCGTGCCTTGGGTTCCTATCGTGGTTGTTTCGGTGCATCGATCGTTGTGATGTCGGTCTTTTGTCGAATTGAAATCCTCACGCATCGGCTCACTGCCTTTGACAGCGTAAACTGGCGGTTTGACGCAAGTGCAACAGTGAAAGTCAGCACCAATTGCCAGTATGCCTAGATTTGATTGTCACGGCACACTTGGAAAACGCTCTCTCCAGTCTTAAGGTCCCCGTTACGACCGCCCTCTACAAACACCATCAGACCGTGGTTCTTCCGATAAAAATGATCGTCGCATCGCTCCTCACAATAGCACATGCGCGTTTCGACAAATCTCGCATCCAGTGGAATGTCCGCGCATTGGAGTTCGACGGGCGCCGCTGGGTTTAGTGCTCGAGCTCGCGATTCCTCCAAGTCGATAAGATGCCGATAATAGCCAACCAGAAATGACATATCGAACGTCCCTCGCAAGTCAAATTTCTGCAAGAGATCGATGCCTCGTCGCCGGATTCTGGAGTCCCGACACTTTTCCACTACGATGCAGATGCATGCAGCGAGATTATTTCCAAAATTCCGGAGACTGTGCAATGTGCGCTGTGTCCCGTTGATCGTCTGCGCCTGCACAAGCATGAACTCTTCAGCTATCGTGATGGCCTGCTCGAACTCGTCATGAAGTCCATCGCACAACACGTCTCCAGGGTCGCAGATTGTGATGAGCGAGAGCCAAGTCTGTAGGAATTGTGACTCGAGGAGTAAGACCGGCTGTGACTTGTTTTGTGACTTGGTCAAACTGGCAAATGCTGACCGCCATCTTGAGAGAGCCATCATAACCTCATTGAGGGAGGCGTTGGAGTTGGATTGTCCATCGTGCCCGAAGCATCGAGCTTCTGCCATTTCCAGACACTCTTTCGCACACTGATGGCGTTCCGAATCCTGCCCTCCAGCCTTCTGATCTAGTGCGCACGATATTTGTTGGTAGAAAAGTAACTCATGTCTTGAAGCCTCACTGCACAAAGCATCCAAATGCACAGAGGCCTCGAGTTCTGATTGGAAGTGTGTTGGTAGGCGATCTCTGCAGACTGCGTGGAATGGTGAGTCTTCTCCGCCGTAGTAGAATTCTCCCGATACCAGCCAGTCGGAAGCCAGGCGAAGTATCAATTGGGTGAGTACACTTGTAGACTTAGCAGATCTGGACTCCAGTACCAGGGTCGCTTGGCCCTGTAGGTTGTGCTGGATGCGGTGTTTCGAAAGAATAGAGAACGAAGCTGCCAAGTGTTTTGCAGCATATTGGTCGTTGCCGCACACCACCTCGAAACAGAATAGGAGCAGGACCACAAGAAGTGTCGTCTCAGTTGTGACAGCAAGCCCGAGCTGCGGGGCGCGATCTATGTATCTCTGCAAGACCACTACGGCTTTGTGGTACAGCGCAAAGGCGTCAGCGTATCTTTGAGTGCCGGACGGTGTAGTTAGCGACTGATCAGTCTGAATTTGATGTATACACCCCAAGGCAGCTACAGCCCGAACGACTACAGGCTCGCAGGAGTCTGTGGAGAAAATGATCTCCGGCCAAGGGAGCCCAATATCGCTTCCAGGGAGCTGTGTGATAGTATGTAGCCGAAAAAAGTCAAGATGCATGGTATCAAAACCTTCGATGCTCCCCGTCGCCTCTGACCAGACACTCTTCGGCAGCAGACCAGGTTTGGGCAAGATAAGGGCATACTGCGCTGGTCTGCTCGGCGGAGGCGCCAGGTCAGCATAGCCAGCGCAGACGCGATTGGAGGCCAGACATTTACGACATGACGGGCGAAGTTCGTCGCACTTTACATGCCGAGCTCTGCAAAGAATGGCCAGGGTGAGCGATGTTGAAGGCTGGCTTCCAGAGGGTCGAAGTTGCGGACTCACTTGCAGGTGCTGCAACCAGTCCTGACTTTAGGCTTTTTAGCTCTCAGTCGTACCTTCTCAGACGCCATGGGTTTATGACTAGGTAGTTAAGAGCCAGGCACGGCCAACAAGCAATTCGAAGGTTATACCATCGTCGCCAAGCTGTCCAAGGTCCAAAGTTGTGTACATACAGTGGAAAGCCGCGCGGACGCGCCTCGGGGGTGACTGCGGCGAGATCGGACGCTCATTGGTTCTTTAGGTATCCTGTCGCAGGGTTAGGGCTGGGGTGAATGACTTCACTCTATCTTCCATCTTGTTCAATATTCAGACACATTCAACGATCAATCGATCTCAGTCTTGCTTGCTGGTTGAGGACTTCAATGTTTGTCACGATTGACTAGACAAAGGGTCGTTCCATCGGTCAGTTTCCATCCACCAAACTGGTTCTCGTCATCCGCGTAATTTTGCATCCTCTTGACCATTTTTGGGATCCGTGGTATGTTTTGTAAGAGAAATCGCTTCCATAGCAGCGGCATGTAGACATCGTAGACGCCTTTCAGAGACAATTTGATTTGGTGTGCGATTTCTGGCTCTGAGCTGACAACGGATCGGAAGAATACATGGTAGATTGAAGTAGAGCCGGGTGAAGTGCGCTGAGCCGCGTTAATCGAACAAGGACTATAGCAACCACCGAAAGTAGTATTGTAGAGCAGGGAACCTAAGACTCGGCCACTTACAGTATCGCAACCAAACAGGGAGTCGCAGTCACTCTCCGAAGCGTCTCTCTGTCGGTCTCATTTTGCAAACCAGTCCCGTTACTTCAAATCTTCCGTCGCCTCCTTTGCCTACACACTTCCGACTCACCTCGATTCTTACGACTGCTGCAGCAAGTGCGCATCCATTCTAGCATCAACGGCGGCCACGCTTGAATTGACACCAAATCTATGCATGTAGAACACTCCGGATTGCTGCGATCTGTCTCAATTAGCCAGCTTCGGTGGGCGTGAGTACCAGAGAGCCCAACTGTCGTCCCTATCGCTAAGATTGACATAGCGACAGAGCATGACTGAATATGGCGCCTTACACCATCCAACATCTTCCTCGGTACAACCTTCAATCTCAGGCCATATCTCGACTTGGCGCATGTCTTCGCGTTCCTCTTCGGTGAGTTCGTCTTCGTCGTACGCAGGGTCTCCATTGTCGGGTTCTTCCGCCTCCGGAATCTAAGTCTTGTCAATGAGGTTGACATGCCAGTTCGAATTGTCGAGAACGGAGCGAAGAGACGTCTGATCGACATGGATGCAGTACCGGTATTGTGCCATGGGTGTTGTTGGAGGTGGAAATCTGGCATTGGGCTGCTTAGCAGCTGCTTCGGGACTGTTGACCCATTCGTTGAACAATCGACGCACGTCACTTTTGGTTGCATTTTCCAGTCGCTCTCGATCTTCGACGAAGGTCCAGACACGCTGTTTCAACATTGCCTAGGTCGCAGCGAAATGTTTGAGTGTGAGTTGCGACTGGGATTTCAACTTGTCCTTGAACTCCGCCCACTCACTGTCCGAGTTGTACGTGCAGCGTTAGACTACCCAGCCCCAAAAATCATGGCCTTGTTCTTTGAGTTTGGAATCCAAAATGGCAAGAGTATCCTGGCTCATGTTTGCAGCCGCAAGCGGCTGCTCTTAGTTGTTACTGAAGTCGCGATGACTGTATCGACGATGGCGTGTTGTGTGTGTGAGATTTGATCACTCGCCAGGATGGTTCATGCCTTCGAATGATGACTGTGATGTGGTTGAGTATTTTGTTCCTGTGCTTGTGCTTGTTCTTTCTGTTGGTTGTCGGTTGTTGTTCGAAGCCGGTGGGTCCAAGGGTCCTGCTGCGCCAAAAAGCCATGATCACGTGTGTTTGACTCGCTTCAGCTCATTCACGATCATCTTCCAGACCGGACAGCATCACAATGTTGTCCGGGAATCATCGATCCGCAGACAGATCAGGCATCTGGTCGCCACGAGGACAACGGAGGAGACAGAGGGAATCTCAATTCGTAAAAAGCTTCAATCTAGATGCCTCCCACCAGCCCACGGCTGAACAGAATGTTTTCTTCGTGAATGATTGTTTTTATTTTTGCCATTCTGATAAATGTCTACTAAAAGTCCTCCGTTGTTGGAACAAAGCTTCTTGCTTCCAGTTTCATGCCTGCAGTTGAGTGCCACCCCCTAAAAGAATGTGTCAGTCCGAATTTGCGGTTGAAGTGCAAATCGTATCAGCAGCAACAATGCTGCTTGAAGACGTTGAAGTCTGACCCCAAGACTCATTGTCGACTCCTCCACCAAAACCAACAATAAGCCTCACCTACGCTCCAAGTCCAAAGAAAACTCGAAACGCCCTCCCCTCCCACCCTCAAAAGGCGCATGTGTCGCTCTCTCCCATCGTCGCAGCAACACACCCCTTTTTCAGCCAATGTTATTCTCCCCCACGCCCTTCGACCTCTCCCTTCTCCACGTCGAGAGAACCCTTCTCCTGCGAGCTGGCGTGTGACAACGGAGAAGGTTCCGTATTCTTCGCAGCCTGTCGGCGGAAGTACACACGTTTCGCGAATTTCCAGGCTTCGATGCCGGAGAAGAAGAGGATGGTAGCGACGACCACGACGGCCCACTCCCAAGTGATCATCTCGTGCTTGAAGACGACGCGGTTGATGACGGGGATGTAGAGCGTGGGGAAGATGGTGACGAAACCGATGATGATGGCCCAGAAGAGGAATTTGTTGCGGCGGACGTCGTAGTACCTGGAAAGAGGTGATACGTTAGTTTGTTGTCTCGTCGATTTGTCTGATTAATAGCCGTAACATACCATTGAGTGAAGTACTTCGTGCTGTCCGGCTGCATCCTGAAGAAACTTCTCTTCATGTCGACCAACTCCCAGGCGAGGAACAGCGCAAACCAAGTGAGGCAAGCAAAGCAAGTTGCTCTGGCTCTGAATACAGTGTCACATTCCTCGGAGTAAGTCTCGTTGCAGCCTGTTCCGAGATTACCGTCTCCAAAGCCAAAGAGGACAAGTGAGAAAGCGCCAAGGCAAAGTGCTGCTATCCAGAGACCGTATACGAGCATGTCAAGCATGACTGACAGGGTGAAGACACCTCGCTTGAGAGATTGCGGCGGTCGGTTCATGATGTCCGGAGTGGCGACTTCGAATCCGAGACCCATGTCTGGCAGACCTGAAGTGATCATGATGACCTGTGGAGGTTAGTAGAAGTCCGGTGTGCTTGGCAGGGGAACAACTCACCCAAAGAATCTCCACGGGCGCCAAAGGGAAAACAGAAATTCCGCGAGAGTCCTTGAAGGCTAGACCAATGAGCAGTGTGCACGCTTGTGCAATGTTCTCGGCGAGAAGATGCAGGATGAACTTCTGAATGTTGTCAAACATTCTGCGTCCTTCCTCGATAGCGTTGATAATCGAAGCAAAGTTGTCGTCCGTAAGAACAATGTCAGAAGCATCCTTCGCGACATCAGAGCCGGCTTGTCCCATAGCAATGCCAACATCAGCACGCTTGAGCGAGGGTGAATCGTTGACACCATCACCGGTCTATCGTTCAGTTAGCATGGCACACTCATGTAAGCAATATCTCGACATACCATAGCTGCAAAACGTTTCCTCCTGTGCAGCGCTTCGATCATTCGGACTTTCGTGTTCGGAGCACACCTCGCCACCACCAGGGGTAGCGTCGGCAATTGGTCAATCTGGTCGTCGCTGAGTTTGTCAAATTCGCCGGCTGTCATCACAAGGGCATCTGCGACGTCCTTGGCCAAGGTAGCAAGCTTTTCCTTCGAAGGCAGAATACCGACGTCGATGGCGATAGCTCGTGCAGTACCAGGGTGATCTCCAGTCAACATGTGTACCTCAATACCAGCTTGGCGACACTCCTTTACAGACGCTGCGGATTCGGCCCGAGGAGGATCGTAGAGACCAATAAGACCACGGAACGTCAGATCGCATTCCACCTGGTTACGGTCAAGCTCCTTCTCGTAGTTGAGATGCGAGGGCGCCACACGGCTGGCTAAAGCGAGGACGCGGAGACCTTGGGACGCGAACTCTTCCATGGTATCGAGTATGCGGTCACGGTGGTCATCGGTCATCTCAGTCTCGTCGTTGGAGTCTGCAGTGGCGTAGAAACGGGTACAGCTTTGCAACACACGCTCGACCGCACCTTTGGTAAAGACTTGGAGTGCCTCTGTGTCGGTATTCTCCAGAATGACGCTCATCTTCTTGACATCGGAATCGAACGGGAATTCCACAAGAGTCTTCCAGGTTGGTTGTTCTGTCTCGATGAGTTTCGACCTAGACCATCCGAAGCGAGCGGCAAAGACGTTGATTGCAATCTCGGTGGGGTCACCCCTAGCATGCCATGCACCGTCTTCCTTGCCCTGCCAGACAGTAGAAATGTTCGCCAGAGCTGCAACGTCGAGGAAAGCGCCGAGGTTCGAATCAGACCTGGCGGAAGTCATGTCCATTGGTGTGTTGGATTTCTCATTGTTGATGGCGTCGGATTGTGTACTGCTCTGCGTTACGTGGCCGTCCGTAGGATTGAAGGGTTCGTTCGCTCCTTCTACCGAGAAAGTTCCACACGCCGGAACATAGGCCCTTTTGGTGATCATTTTGCCTTGAGTGAGGGTACCTGTGAAAGAGATTAGACATGTTCGACATGCAGATTCGATGGTACAAACCTGTCTTGTCGGAGCAGATATCCGTCACAGCACCCAATGCCTCAAGAGACTTCAAGTTGCGAACGACAACATTTCTCTCTACCATACGCTTCGTTCCCGCAGCCATAGTAATCGTAAGGACAACGATCAGAGAGGCCGGGATCATACTTAGGCCAGTAGCCACTGCGTAGATGATGACCTCCTGCTCGCTAGAGAAACTATTAGCGGCAAGCACGATGATTGCGCAAACCACTGCGATGAAGAACAGAAGGACTGCAAGGCGCGAGAGCTTTTTCTGCAGAGGCGTGCCGACGTTGATTCCGAGGAAACGTCCAATGGCGTCGGTGGTAGTAAGACTCCATGCCTGGGCGTATCTGTGAGGACCAGCTTTTCCCTTATCGTTGCGTTTGACAGGACGGCGCTGCAATGGGTCAGCAAGCGACATGGTAGAATGGAAACTGGGGGGAACAAGCGTACTTTAGAGCCAGTTGCTCGGAGTGCAGCAGCAATCGTTCCGATCTCGGTACTCAGTCCAGTGGCGAAGACAACGCCACGAGCTCGGCCTTTGGTGACAGTGGAAGAGCTGTATGCCACGTTCAGGCGATCTCCTGGGCCAGTATCATCGTCAAGAAGCAGGGTCGGGTCTTTCCGCACAGGAAGAGATTCGCCAGTGAGGAGGGCTTCATCAGTCTCGAAATTGACAGCTTCGATGAGTCTAGAACTTGTTACTTTGAACGCAGGATGACTCTTAAAGACAGGGCGACAAACCTCAAGTCAGCAGGAACGGTGTCTCCGGTTTTGAGCTCCACCATGTCGCCTGGGACGATCTCTACGGTAGGGACGGTAATGTTCTCGCTGTTGCGGATAACAGAAGCCGTCGGAGAGCTAAGGTTTTTCAAAGAGTCCATTGTCTTTTCCGCGTTGAACTCTTGCCTGACGAGGGGAACACCAATTAGCGACATGACCGGGATCATAGATGTCTCTGAGAAGCCCGACACTACTCACCAAAAGCCAACAACAATATTCAAAGCAATAACGGCAGCGATGACACCGCCTTCAATCCAAGATTCGATTCCAAAACTCACAGCCATGGCCATGATGAGCACCTGCCAGCCAGTGGATCAGCGATCTCACCGCGAAAATGGGGACATGGTAAACGTTACTAGAGTCATTGCATTGGCGATTTGACGGAGAAGAATTTTGGCAGGTTGAACGCCAGCGCCGTCTCCGAGATCATTGGTTCCGTAGACCTGGAGTCGCTCTTTGGCTTCCGCCTGAGTAAGTCCAGCATCGTTGTCGGCTTTGATTTCGTCGATGACGGCCTCGTACGGTAGGGCGTGTGCTGGTTTGGACAAAGGCTTATTGCCGGAGCCTGAGAGCGCGACGGTCTCGGTCGGGCTGGTTGACGCCATCTCTGCTGATGGTAGTGACAGTCACGAATGCTAGGAACGGACGATAAGTTGGGAAAGAAGGACACCTTCTGCCGATGTTTTTGCTCGAGTATCTTGGCATGCCCAGACGAGATCTTGGTACTCGGGACGTGCGACCAACCATGTCTGCTTGGCATTGATGAACCGACACGGCTTGTCGTGATGAAGCTCTCCAGTGGCTCTAAGCCGAAAGTACACATAACGACGGGATTGCAGTCAACAAAACAGATGTCGACCTATTAGAGTTTTTGGAAGACACGATGAGTGAGGATGAACGTGGCGAAAGCGATTCTAGAGTTTGCGTGGAAGCCGACTTCCGAGCAACGGCTTTCCGTGCCTGACGACCTACCGATTACCTTTGAGACAACATGTGCAGCGTTCCATCTCCCCCTGAACAGAACAGATGATTGAAAAAATCACTGCAAGCATAGCGAAGCACGAACATTTCGACACGAGTCCCGCACGAGTCTTTGCTTGTCTTATTGCCACGTCTTGCCTCATGGCAATTGCTTCTCTTTCGGCTCTTCAAGTATTGATCTGCATGCCAAGATCTCGGCGAATGTCGCCGCGATAAGCTCAGGCGAAGCAGCCGTAGAACATCCTCCGCTGTGCTTGGCGGTCACGGCGGTGAAAGGACAACGATTCAGATTTGGCAAGAGCACTCCACTTCGTACTCCGAGGCTAATGAAATGCGATGGTGTAGGCCGAGCATGTTGCTGTTGGAGTTGCTGCTTCGAATCCATGCGATGTCGCCGCTCGAGGGTAAACGCACTCGAAGAAGAAGATACATGTGTGCTGTCAGTGTCAGTTGCAGGTGAGAGTAGCAGGTATAATATAATTGTTTTGATTTGTCGTGGATCTAACAACGTCGTTGTACTGTCCTGCAGTGACCGCCTCCGTCATCATGGCCAGCTCGCATTGAATCGTAAACCCCAAGCCTTCGTAATCGTGAGTTGTAAGAGAGAACAGTGCTTGAACATTGAAGAAAAGAAAGAAAAGTAAACCGAAAACCAAATCATCGCTATCGTGAATCCAGGTCGCTCGGCCGTCTCCTAGCATGGCCAAGGCAGACCAGTGCATCGCCTCCCTTTCCCAACCGTGGCGAACACACGTCAAAGACGTTCGTTGCCCAAACCCAAGATGAACTCCCAGCTGCGCAAAACCAGCATGCCGTGTGTGTGTGTGTGTATCTTCCTACGCCGTGTAGAGCCCCCAGGATGCAACGCCGTGCTCCGAGGTCCAGAGATGTGAAAGGGGGAAAAAAAAGTAGGTAAAATGC
>Ga0265797_10007854_pt1 | contig 14419 bp, 12 predicted proteins | sample P2T30metagenome_FD_192433 | JGI IMG/M metagenome (GOLD analysis project Ga0265797, IMG submission 192433) | Plant litter microbial communities from East Loma Ridge, Irvine, California - P2 T30 | ecosystem: Environmental > Terrestrial > Plant litter > Unclassified | place: USA: California... | reverse complement strand
AGCCGTCCGCGCATAGCGTGACGCTCCGGGTGGCCGTCATCTTCGAGGTCGGCAAGACAAGCGCCGTGTCGGCAAGCGCGCACTCGATCTGTACCATCACATCATCATCGTGTAGCCGTCGCGCGTGACGCGGCTGCGGTACAGGTGCGAACCGATCAGCACAATTTCCGGGCTTCCCAACCTCGGCAGGCCTACCGATTCCCTATAGGCGTTGATGGCCTCGTACTGCACTTGGGTGAAATGCCCGATGACCACGGCGCGCACCCGCCCGCCCCGCTCGCATTCCTCCAGGTTGGCACGGATCAGGTACTTGGCGTTCTCGTAGAGTGGCATCACGGCGATGGGTTCAGGTCAGCCCGCTATCTTACCGGCTATCCACTTCCTTTCCAAAATTCCATGTTGCTCCGTCGATCGACCCCGACAAGTAATTCTTGAGGCCGGCACGCCGCGCCGGCTGTCGTGACGCCACTGTAACGCCGGGGGTCGTCCCCGACTTTATAGGAGCAACACCATGCAAACGACTTGGACTTTCGAATACGGCCGGATCTGGGCCACGTGCGCCGATGGGCGTCGTATCGCCACTTGGAAAGCCGAACCCGCGTTCGGCTACCTGGTCGACGTGCTCAATGTCAGCCCGGGCCTGAGCGCCTTGCTGCTGGCCAGCTGGCTGGCCGAGCTATAAGCGCCGATCGCGGCGCCCGGGGCGGTTGCTCAGCTTACTAAAGTCCGCTTCAGGTCCAGGCTGTGTAAAAACGTAAGCTGATGTAAACGAAATCGGTTCGGTAAACGTTGAGGAAGTATCTCATCACTGGGGCGCCAAATGAAGCGCTTTATCGAAGGCGAAAATCGCGGACAAGGGACGCTTTTTCCTGAGCTCCTGGACGACTACGTGGCTGAGGATAATCCGGTTCGTGTGGTCGATGTATTTGTCGAAGAACTTGATCTTGCCAACCTGGGATTCGGGAGTGTGCACCCGGCCAAGACCGGACGACCGGCTTACCATCCCGCTGTGCTGCTCAAGCTCTACATTTACGGTTACCTCAATCGTATTCAATCGAGCCGGCGGCTTGAGCGCGAGGCCCAGCGCAACGTTGAGCTGATGTGGCTCACAGGACGCCTGGCGCCTGATTTCAAGACGATTGCGAACTTCCGAAAAGATAACGGCAAAGCGATCGGCAAGGTCTGTCGGCAGTTCGTCATGCTGTGCCAACAGCTGGATTTGTTTTCGGATGCAGTCGTCGCTATCGACGGCAGCAAATTCAAAGCCGTGAACAGTAGCGACCGAAATTTTACCGACGCAAAACTCAAGCGCAGGATGGCGGAGATCGAAGCAAATATCGGTCGCTATCTGGCAGAACTCGATACCGCTGACCGGCAGGAGCCGGTCACTGCACAGTCGAAAAGCGCTCGTCTCAATGACAAGATCGCAGCCATGAAATCTCAAATGGCGACGCTTAAGGAAATTGAAGCGAAGCTGATAGAGACTGGGGAAACGCAGATTTCGCTCACTGACCCAGACTCGCGCTCGATGATGTCGCGTGGCTCAGGCATTGTTGGCTACAACGTGCAGACCGCAGTCGACGCCAAGCACCATTTGATCGTCGAGCATGAGGTGACCAATAACGGCAGCGACCGCGACCAATTGTCAGGCATGGCCAAGAAAGCCCGTTCCGCAATCGGCACGACGACACTGACAGCAATTGCCGATCGCGGCTACTTCAAGGGCGAAGAAATCCTAGCTTGTCATGAGGCTGTCATCTCAGTCTTGGTGCCGCCTACGAAAACCTCGGGGGCCAAGGCTGATGGCCGATTCGACAAGGCCGACTTCATTTACGACCCATTGGAGAATGAGTATCGCTGCCCAGCAGGCGAGTCCCTGATATGGCGTTTCGCAAGCGTCGAAAAAGGCATGAAGCTTGACCGGTACTGGAGCTCTAACTGCAAGGGCTGCCACCTGAAGGAAAAGTGCACACCAAGTGCGCAACGGAGAGTGTCCCGCTGGGAGCATCAGGTCGTACTCGACGAGATGCAGAAGCGCCTTGAGGGAAACCCTGATGCCATGCGAATTCGGCGTTCCTCGGTCGAGCATCCGTACGGGACGATCAAATCTTGGATGGGGGCGACGCACTTCCTAACGAAAGGATTGGAGCGCGTTACAACCGAGATGAGCCTGCACGTGCTCGCTTATAATTTCCGTAGATTGATAGCGGTGCTCGGCGTTGCCGATATGTTGGCTGCAATCCGGGACTATGCCCGTTTTCTGCGTCGTTTTAGCTCGTTGTGGAGGCTTCGCTTACTCGACGACCGAAAACTTCAGAGAGAGACCAAGGGTCTTCACAGCCCATCCTAGCACTCCACAACTAACCAAATCATTGCCGCAATTGGTCTTGCCGCCCAATTTCACGTTTTTACACAGCCTGGGCCAAGAGCGGACGTTGGATAACTCACTTCCTTTGCATCCCTATGCCTGTGAGCACAACACTTGCTGAAATTGTGGACTCGTTAGAAACGCTTGACGAGGAGCACTGCATTTTCGCGTGCAAGCCGTGGAGCACGGATACTTCAGCCACTGTCGTGTCACTTACTTACGACTTCAGGGTCCCAGCTGAGATGGCGGGTGAAGGGCTCGAATATTTCCTTGAGGTCCATGTTGCGATAGACGTTCTGCAGGTGTTTGTAAACACGCGGACCAACTCTCCAAGAGCGTAGAAATTTGATTTTGTACTATGCCGAACACGACGCTTATCCTAGCATCGAAGTGGTCATCCTGGAGCTGGGCGGGATGGACTTGACCTCGGCCGAATGCAAGTTGATGTTCACCCTGGTGTCGGCCACGGCGGAGATGGAACGCGACCTGCTGGTCGAGCGCGCCCAAGCCAAGGCGGCACGAGTGAAAGTCGGCGGCGCAAGTCGCCGCGTCTGGCTAAGCCGGGCGGCGCGGGCCGCACGCTCAGCCCTACTGCCATCGGGGCAGGCCGCGACATCTGAGCGGAGAGCTCACTGCGCAGTTGCGCGGGCGCGCTTCCCGGCCTGCAGCGCCCATGATGGAAAGGGCGGGTCTTTCGCATTCCGATTCTGTAGTGAATCCGCCAGTGTGTATCCGTTGCCGCTGCACCGGGTTGCCTGCCATCCTCCCGGGATGCGTGCCAGCGTGAAAACCACGTACATGTTGAGCCGGTAGCTGTGGGGGGGCGGCGAGCGGCAGTAGGGAATCGATCAGTGCGGCGACCGCGCGCGGGCCATCGGGCCGGTAGAGCTTGATCAGTGCGTTGCCAACGTCGCGCCGCTGTGCATGTCATTGAGGCGTTCTGCGCGTGCCAGCTCCTTGTCCCGGTGGTCCGGAGGAGACGCTCCGCGTCGATGGCATAACTTTAGAGATCCAGGACCAGCTTGGTGATCGACGTACTCCTTAGCCACGATGTTTCCGATCATGTGGACATCGACAAACGGCCAAAGGCTGGGCGCTCCATCGTAAGTCACGGTTAGTCGAAACCCCAAGCGCCCTCTGTCCGGTGTGCTTATTCGGCGACAGTTATGCAAAAAGAATTCAAACGGTGGTAGTTGGTATAGGATTACATCACGTAGGAGATTTCCGACAAAAAGCACGGACATTCTTTAGGGGGCTCGATTCTCATGGACATCGATATCAGCGATACTGCTGGTGCCCGGTCGCTGGGATCGGCCATGCTGCGCTCGGTCATTGCGAGGCCGCTGCAGGAGCGCATTCAATGTGAGCTCGACCTTGGCAAGCGACTCGAAAAACTCCCTGCGGCCTTCAGGAAGCCCGACCGCACTGTCATCCTTCTCAACGACAAGTTCGAGGGCGGTATCGCGGCAGCGCGCCGCACGGTTGAGCGGATGCTGGCGCAGGAATCGCGGCGCGGCGGGAGCGACGGCAAGGCGGCCTTCGCCGCTGCCCATCAGCAGAAAGCCCCTGATCTCATGCTTAGTTCCCTTGAGCAGGACATGGTCGAGTATCTGCAAGCGCTCAACGCCAACTTCGCCAGTCCGATCCGCTGCATCCTGCCGTCGCGCTGGGATGTCATCATCGACATCAACCTGAAATTTCGCGCACTGCCTGATCCAAATGCCCCGGCTCCCCGCGCCGGCACGGACGGGGCTAAACGCAGCAATCCCGTCAGTTCCGATCCGCGCCAGGCAGCCAAGGAAGTGATCAGGGAATATATTGACACGGCAAAAAGTAACTGCGTGGTGACGGACCCCGAGCAGGGCATTCAGGAATACAAGACCAGCCTGTCGAACCAGTACGTGTTTGCCCGCTTGGAAGGCAAGGTGCTGGTCGAGCTGGCCCGCATCGACCACAAAAGCAGCCTGGAATACGCCCGCCGTGACCGGAACGCGCACAACGACGCGCGGATCTACCGCGTGATCCATCAGATCTGGCCGGATTTCGAGCTGCGCAGCTGCACCCATCGTTCGGTGCGCACGGTCAAAGCGGACGCCGCGCAGAACGCATTCAGCGCTTATGGCGAGGGCATTACATGGGCCGTGATCGACTCCGGCATCGACAGCCGCCACCCGCACTTCGCCATGCACGCCAACATCGACCCGGCATCACCCTATCATTGCGACTTCACCAATGCGATCAATCCCGATCCGCTGATGGACGAGAAGGGCCATGGCACCCATGTGGCGGGCATCATCTCCGGCCAGCAGCTGGAGACGCAGGCGCCGGCGGCTGCCGATGTGCCGCCGTATGAGACCGCATGGCGCATGGCCGGCGCCCAGCATGAGCGTGCCTCTGGCAGCATCGACGATTCGGTCGTCTCGGTGGTCGAGACGCAGCTGACGGCCATTGCCGGGATCGCACCGAAGTGCAAGCTGGTCAGCTTGAAAGTGCTCAACAAGTTCGGGCATGGCAAGGCCAGCAACGTGATTGCCGCCATTGCCCACATCCAGCTGATCAATGGACACGGACGCGACCTGAAGATCCACGGAGTCAACCTGAGTCTGGGCCACGACTTCGATGCCGAGTGGTTTGCCTGCGGCCACAGCCCGCTATGCGTGGAAGTCAATCGTTTGGTCAAGTCGGGCGTCGTCGTGGTGATCGCCGCGGGCAACTCTGGCTACGGCAGGCTGAAAGCGGCTGGTGGCGACCGCGATACCGGGCTGGGACTGTCGATCAACGACCCTGGCAATGCCGAGCTGGCCATCACTGTCGGCGCCACCCACCGCGACGCCCCGCACATGTATGGCGTATCGTATTTTTCGTCGAAAGGCCCGACCGGTGACGGCCGCTGCAAGCCCGATCTGATCGCCCCTGGCGAGCGCATTATCTCCGCAGCGGCGGCCGACAGCCGCATGGTGACGGAATTCGGCCGCGGCGCCCGGTTCGCCTATTTTGAATCGACCGGCACCAGCATGGCCGCGCCGCACGTGAGCGGCGCCGTGGCCGCCTTCTTGTCGATCCGCAGCGAATTCATCGGTGAAGCCGAGAAGGTCAAGAAAATCTTTACCTCGACCGCGACCGATCTCGGTCGCGAGCGGTATTTCCAGGGCGCGGGACTGGTCGATCTGCTGCGCGCCATTCAATCGGTGTGATCCCCTAACAGGAGGCGACATGGACAGCATTGCAGGCATTCCCTACAGCACGGTGGAATTCAATCAGGATGGTGATCGGATCAAGGAACCCGATATCCCGGTCGACGCGCGCCAGGTGCTGATCGTGTCGCATGGCTGGAAGAACGACCGGGGCGAAGCCGATCACATGTACCGCGACCTGTTCAAGAACTTCGCAGCCGTGCATGCGGAAGGCACCGACGGCTTGGCCATTATCGGCGTCATCTGGCCGTCGAAGAAATTCGATTTCGACGGCGATGGTATGGCCGCGCGTGAGGAGGGTGAGGAGGGTGAGGAGGGCAAGGATGGCGACATGCGCGCGGCCGGTCTGGACGATGGCAGTGCGGCCGCCGTCAATGCGGAAATCGCGCGCGAATTCAGCCGCTTCGAAGAGTTTTATGCCGATGCCGGCAAGGAAAAGCAACTGGCTGCGTTGCGTGAAGCATTGCCACAACTTGAGCAGCCTGCCGCCAAGAAAGCGTTTGTGATCGGCCTGCGCGAGCTGCTCGGCACGCCCGATAAAACATCGGGACTGGACGGTTCGGAATTCTTCTTCGAACTCGACGATCCGCAGGCCATCTTCACCAATGCCAGCGGGGAGTCAGCCGAAGTGGACGATGCCCCCAATGGTGGTGCGGGCGACGTCGCCGGGCAGGGGCTCGGCAGTGCGTTCAAGAAGATCGGCAATGCTGTCAGCTCGCTACTGAACATGACCACGTATTACGAAATGAAAAAGCGCGCCGGGACCGTCGGCACTCTCGGTCTGGCGCCGTTGATCATGGAACTGGCGCAGCGCGCATCGATCGAGCGCATCCACCTGATCGGCCACAGCTTCGGCGCCCGCTTGGTCAGCGCCGCAGCGATGCATGTGGAAACGCCCAAGCTGCACAGCCTGTTCCTGCTGCAGGCAGCCTTTTCGCACAGCGGCTTTGCACCGTTTGGCTACTTCAACGACGTGGTGGAAAAAAGCCGCGTCTCCGGACCGATCGTCATTACCCATACCCCGAACGACAAGGCGGTCGGCAAGGCGTATGCGATTGCTTCGCGCATCGTCAAGGATTTCGCCAATGGGCTCGGCGACGCCAACGACAAGTACGGCGGCCTGGGACGCAACGGCGCCGTCAACCTGGATAGCAAGTACGTATCGCCGGCGTGCAAAGCCCTGTTGGCATCGGGCTCCGCCTACGACCTGCAAATGGGATTGATACACAATCTCGAGAGCTCGGCGTTCATCCGCAATCACGGCGATGTGGAAGGCAGGGAAGTGGCCTGGGCGATCAGCCGTGGCGTCGCGCTGGCCTGATTTTTTAACGAGAAGCGACGGAAGCGTCGGCGCGCAAGTGGAGGGGCAGTGTGAGTCAACATCAGTTTTCCGAGAAGATCTTGAACGTTGGCTTCATTGCCGCTCTGGTACTGGCGGGGGCTCTGGTGCAAACCTGCAGCTCAGCTAGAATGGCGGCCTTTGCCTAACATGCGTAGTCACGCGAGCACGAGCGACCTGTTCAAGGGCCGACACTTCGAACAAGAGATCATCATCCTTTGCGTGCGCTGGTACCTGCGTTATAAGCTGTCGTACCGAGACCTGGTCGAGATGATGGCTGAGCGAGGCCTGCCGATCGCTCACACGACAATCCTGCGTTGGGTTCAGCGGTACGCACCGGAGTTCGACAAACGCTGGAGCCGCTTCGCCACGTCGGCTGGCACCTCCTGGCGGGTGGACGAGACCTACGTCAGGATCCGCGGCCAGTGGGCTTATCTCTACCGGGCTGTCGACTCGGCCGGCAATACCGTCGACTTCCGGCTCAGCCCGCGGCGCAACGTCGCTTCGGCCAAGGCATTCTTTCGTAAAGCCATACGTTCTCAAGGCCGGTCACCCGAGACTATTACGCTGGACGGTTATGCCGCTTCCCACCGTGCCGTTCGCGAACTTCAAGAGCAGGGACGTCTTCCTGACTTGACGAAGCTTCGCTCGTCAAAATATCTGAACAATCTGATCGAGCAGGACCATCGCAATGTCAAATCCAGACTTGGACCGATGCTGGGTTTGAAAAGCTTCACTTCCGCTACCACGACAATACAAGGTATTGAGCTCATGCATCGCATTCGCAAAGGGCAGTTCGACCTACGAGGTCTGGGAACTCAGGGGCAAACTCCGTCCGAAATCTGGGCAGCTGTTCTGGCTGCGTGAACTCAGCCGGCGCACCGGCAGGTTGGCGTGCCTTTGTCCATAATTTGCACCAGAGCCGCGTCGAGCGCGGACTCCCGGTTGAGGTCGATACCGACGAAACCACGAATCGCCTGGCTGTCATAGATCGCACCCTCAATGCCTTCGTCCGACAGGCCAAAGCATTGTTGGGCCACGTACATGCGCAGCATGCGTGCCAAGCCAATCGGCGGACGGCCAGCACCCTTGACCTACGGATAAAACGGTTCAATCTCTTGATGCAGCTTGCCCCACGGCGTGGCATTGTCGATCTCCGCAAGAAAGCGGTCGCGCCGCGTCAGCTTCTTTTGGTTGGCATACTCGAGGTCGGAGAAGCTCTTCTGCATTATCGACAAAACTGGGTTGGGTGAAACCAAATTATCTCAGACTGGCAGCGTCGCCGGCGCGGTTGGTGGTGGATAAATCAGCACTTCCCTTGATGCCTTGGTCACGCATTGGCCATGGGTTAAGCATCTATTCGGCGATGCGGCCTATGACCGGCGCATATTGTTGGATAAGGCGGCTTATCTCGACTTTACCGTTCAGGTTGTGCGCGGCTTGCAAGGCCAGGACGGCTTCAAGGTCAGCCAAAGCGCTGGGTCGTCGAGCGTACGTTTGCGTGGCTAATGCGCTATCGCCGCTTGGTCCGCGATTACTAGCAGCGTCTGGATGTATCTGAAGCTATGATCTACGTCGCACTTGGCTCAACATTACTTCACAGGATGGGTGTCCGGTGAGTTTTTAAACCGTCTCTTAGCCATGCGACAGGCGATTCCCGTGTCATGGATTTTAGGTACGGGAACGCAGAAAAACCGAGCGGCCACCACTGAACCCGGCAACTGTGCGCAAGTGATCATCCGCATTGTCGAGCTTTTTTACACTTCCAGCATGATTTAGCTTATAGAATCGGTAACTCATTGTTTTCAAAGGGCAATTTAATTTGGAACAATTCTTGCTTAGTTGTAACGACTGCGTATAGCTATATGCACGTTTGACTCAAGCTAGATTGGCCAATCAATTACGAGAACATAAATGAAAAAGATGCTCACTGCGCTCCTTGGCGCTGCCTGTCTAATGTGTGCCGCGTCCTCACATGCCGGTCTTTACAAATTTGATTTTACGGCAACAGATTTTGTCCCTGGTTTTGAAATTTATCCGGAGGCTCCCCAGGCCACGGTTACTGGGTGGATTAAATTTACAGCTGAGCAGTTAGGTGCGCCCGTTACATCGATCGAAGGGGTTGATTTGACGATCGCGGGCCATAAATACAGTATAGAGGAAATAGGAGCTCTTCCTTGGTCGTCTGCTTATGTATTTGGCGGCACCCTTTGGAGAATAAATGGCATTCGTACAGGTACCAATGATTTTTATGTCACGGATCGTTCGCTGAGCTACTCAGTCTCTGAGGTATTTGGTTTCTGGAATAGCTCGACAAGTAAGGGCTCGTATACCGCGGTGGTTGCTGAGGTTCCGGAGCCAAGCAGTATGGCCTTGCTGCTGGGAGGTGTTGCGGGGTTGGGCGCGCTGCATCGTCGTCGTCGGGCTAATGGCTAGTCATTGCTAGTGGTGGCCTGAAAGGCAAAGCGGCCTTTGGGCCGTTTTTCGCGCCAGCACTCTTAAGTGATAATTGGTATTACCATCTACAAGTTTTTGAAAAAAGTGCTATCTCGGTAGACGCACAATTAATGGGCAAGCGGCCAAGACCCGCATGAATGCTAGGTCTTGCACCGTTATACGTAAGGTTATCCACCGAAAATGTGGACATCCTTGCTTCGCATCTGCCAGCGCTCGGCCCCTTCACAAGTACAGCGTTGCAGCTCCTGACGATACGGTGAAAACCGATTAAATCCTGAAATCTTCGAGCGTTTTCCCACTCGCCAGTCCCTCAGCAAGCCACCTTGGCTGTCGACCGCGGCCAGTCCATGTCTGAGCATCGTTAGCCGGGTTGCGGTACTGTGCTGCCACCTTTTTGCCACTTCCTTTCGATTTCGCGCCACCGTTCGCAAGCAGTTCCTCTACCGATACACCTAAGCCCTGAGCAATAGCGAGAATCTGTTCGCGTGCTTTGCCGACCTCCTGTTGTTGACGAGCTTTGATTTCTTTTTCAATCTCCGCTTGCAATCCTTTGAGTTCGCTGAGGTTGTAATCCGACAGATTTACCTTTGCCATACATTCATCCTTCATTGTTAAAGTTACTCGCGACGTATTGTCATGCGCGATTTTACTATGGCCATGCGCGTTAAGCGCGTTCTCACTTTCTATTTCCCTTAATGGACCAGCGTTTCCGCGTACAAGGAAAGGTGAATCGGAGTTTTTGATATCGGAGCGGCCTCAGCAAGCGTCGAATCCCGCGCTACCACTTTTCCGAGGACTGCAAGAAACAGGCCGTGGTATGCTCGAAAAAGAGCCTGAACGGCTCTCCCTCTGAATCCATCGACAACGCATCCTATTCAGAGGTTCACATGACCCAAGCCAGCACGCTCCAACTAGGGTAAATCCGCCACCTTTGCTGGAGCGTTGTTAACAATTAACAACGGGAATCGCTCGATTTGCCTGGTGGGGACGTACCTAACAATATTCGAGCGGTGACCGCTGGCTGACAGGTACTTGGCCATCGGCCTCGACGACAACGTTATGGCAAGCGAAAGGTCGGGATCCGACCTGAGTCGAGTCTCTTGTGACAGTCCGTAATTTTTTCTCTTCGGCAAGCTGATATGCTGGGCGAACGGCCGAGATCGGCCAGAGGCGGACGTTACAATATATGCGCTAGCGGTCAGGAGCTGACCTTTAATGACGCTCTTCACCCGGCCTGAAGGCGTGACTGCCTTAGCTAGAAAAAACTAAATCAAACTGAAATTAATGCGTAATCCTCAAGTAGACTCCTCCATAAACAACCTCACACCACGCCGTAGAATGCTTGCGACCTTGGGGGCAGTTCCCGTGTATTACCTCTCCGGTTGCGCGCATCCGTTAGCGTCCAAAATGGACGAAGGGTTCGCGGCACTCGAAAAAGACCTTGACGGGCGACTGGGAGTCGCGGCACTAGATACGGGGAGCGGCCACAGCGTCGGCTACCGCCAGGATGAGCGCTTTGCCATGTGCAGCACCTTCAAGACCGTTGCTGCTGGGGCGATCCTAGCACGCGATGTCGAAGCGCCAGGGCTGCTACAGAAGCTTATCCGTTATTCCAAAGACGACCTAGTTACGTACTCGCCAGTCACCGAACAACACCTGCAAAATGGCATGACGCTCGAACAGCTCTGCGCAGTGGCAGTCATTCATAGCGATAACGGCGCCGGCAACCTTATCCTGCGGGAAATTGGTGGGCCCGAAGGGCTGACGCGGTTTGCGCGCAAGATCGGCGACACCCAGTTCCGGCTTGACCGATGGGAAACGGAACTCAATACGGCTTACGCCAACGATCCTCGCGACACGACCACACCCGCGGCGATGGCTAGCACGCTCAACGCCCTCTTGCTTAGCGAAGCTCTGCCCGCGCGTGGGCGCGCGCATTTAACCCAGTGGATGCTCGACTGTGCCACCGGTGCAACGCGCATCCGTGCAGGCGTACCAGCCGGCTGGAAAGTCGCCGATAAAACTGGAACGGGTGGTTACGGCAGCGCAAACGACATTGGTGTGATCTGGCCAACCGGACGTGCGCCAATCGTGCTGTCGGTGTATACGATGCGACACGCTCAAGACAGTAAGGCACGTAATGACATTGTCGCTGCTGCGGCTCGCCTAGCAACTCGATTACTAGTTCTTTGATTCCACAGCAATCCATGTTTAACAGGACTAACACTTACTCCCGGATCTGTCGTGCTTCGGGTCGATGGCAGGGACCTTCGACTGTCCGGAATGTGTCGGTAGCGGACGCTACAATGAGTCTGCAATCGGCCCAGGCTGTGTAAAAACGTAGAAACTCGAAATATTCATTGGTAGGGTGACCCTTCCCGACCTCGAGAAAATCGCGTAGCGGCCGTTTTGAGAGGTCGATTTTTTCGTTCGACGATTTTTCTCGCGTTTTTACACAGCCTGGGCCACAAGCGGACATTGCATACTCAACCATAATGGCATAGATTTATGAGCGCAACGGTTGCCAGTCTGAAGGATGTTATGAGTGTTCGCTTGTCGATGTTGGACAGCGGATTGATTAGTCCGCCTCCTGCCGTTGCCGACGCTACCCGCGTGCTGGTGGCTAAACTTTGCTTGCTGGATCCGGCTGAAAGAATAGACGTTCGCGTGTCTACGAATCCATTTCAAGCCCAATACATCAGGGCTAAGACGAATGAAATCCTTGCGGATTTTTCGGCTGACATCGACGGTGGTTCCTGAGCGTCTGCAATGGGTCCAGGCTGTGTAAAAACGCAAAAACTTGAAATTTTCATGGGTAGGGTCACCCCTCCCGCCCTCGAGAAAATCGCATAGCGGCCGTTCTGAGAGGTCGATTTTTTTGTTCGACGATTTTTCTCGTGTTTTTACACAGCCTGGGTCGATTGCAGTCACTCAGCGCCGGCACCAGGGTGCGTCGTCGTGTTGAGTTCGTAATTGAGAGCACGAGGAGAATGATGAAAATTTATCGTTGGACGAGTTACTTCCTTAGCATCCCCGGTGGCAATAGGGCCGCCGGGGTGACAGGAGAACTCATGAAAAATATGTCACGCGCAATTCGGCGGCATCGCGTTGCCCGTCTTAAACAGGCACGTCGCTTTTACTTTGGTCGCGATAACTGGAGCGATTCAAATACTCTGGGACGATTGCTGAACACAACTACGCCATGCAGCTGCTGGATGTGCGGAAATCCTCGGCGCTATGTCGGGCGGACCCTTAGCGAAACATTACATTTGGTCCGACTCCGAGAAGCTTCGTAAGCTACCATTCGAAGATCAGTCAAAGCTAGTTGATGGTTGCGTCCGCTTCCGGCCCAGGCTGTGTAAAAACGCAAAACGGACAGCATGCCGGCGACACTCGGCATCTCAAAACGCTCTCCAAGGCGTTTTCTCGAGGTCGGGAATGGTAAAGAGACCCCTGAAAAAACGCAGATCTCGCGTTTTTACACAGCCTGGGCCAGAAGCGGACCTACTTGGTATGGAAAATAGTCGCGAAGCCGATGAGTAAACGAGACAAGCATTTCGAGAAGGTACAGGAGTACAAGGATCGCTTTCGCTAGATGTCCCTGGAGTCATTACGCGAGAGAGCAAATTCACCTTCGTTGTTCAAAGAGGCAGCTATCGCACTCCGTGAGTTAATTGCTGAACGGGAATCGGCTGATTCTCATCAAGAGCCAAGGGAGTGATTCGATTTGGCGCAACTGTGAACGTCTGCTTCGGGTCGATAGCGGACGTACGCTGATCCAGTCAGGGCGATTCAGTTAGGAAGAAGAGTCAAGACTAAGTCAACTTAGCTGGCAGCCAGCATGTCTTTGCGTTCGATCAGTGCCTGATGATAGGCCTAGTCAAGTTTCCGCAGTTGCGTCTGCGCAGGCAGCTGTTACCTATGCATATGTCAAGATACATAACTGCTGTCAGGATGCACTGCATGTCTCCAGCGCAGCTGCAGCTGGGCGAATGCTGCTAGTTACCTGACCTAGACCGACCGTCTGCTCGTGATCCAAAGCGGATGGTTGCCCTGTCACGGCGGCTCCTCCGCTAGGCTTTGCGCAGGACCATCTCAGGAGACTGAACACGGCACCAGCGAACATCCCGAGCTCGCTAACGGACGCAACGCGGCGCCGTAAGCTGCGCCTCCATCGAATCCCGGATTACGCGGCCGGCAGCATCAAGACAAGAAGCCAGGTACGCTGACGTGGCAGGCGTACCCGGCGTGTCCAGTGCGTTGCGGTCGGGCTAGCAGCTCAAGGCTGATTGGCGGCGGCACATGTCAACGGCACGTGGATTACCGTTTGCGGGCGCGCCTTAAGTACAGTCGCTTCACTGTTGAGGTTGAGCGTCGTTGCCCGGCACATGATGACGACGATTTCAGGCGAAAAACTGAACATCCTGCTGCTGATCGATGTATTGATGTCGACCGCTACGCCGACATTCCCCAAGGATTCTTGGCGATTATGACAAGTAGCAAATGATACCGGGTGCAGCGACAGGCCTGTTGGCGGCTTGCAATCCGACGCCGCGTACTCGAATGGTGGTAGTGATGTCCCGGCTGGCAACGCCCCTTCCGGGACACTGTAGGTGTCCGATCCGCCGCAGCTTGAGGTCACGCCAGTGTAGAACCGTCTTGTACCCGATACGACCGTAATTTGCTCGCCTGGCGCTAGGTCGGCCACAAACTGTCCTGTAACTCGGGCGATCCCATCCGTAACCGCACACGCAAGTGGCTTGGAGACGGAAAATTCACCTACTCCAACCCGCGGCCCATCCGGCTCCCGAGGCACAGTAGGGGCCGGTTCAGGCACCGGTGTAGGCTGAGGCTGAGGCTCAGGAACAGGCGCCGGTGCTGGGTCCGAAACAGGATCCGGTACTGGCTCTGCCGGCGGGTTCCCAGTCCCCTGTTTGGCTAGGTCGACGATATTGGATGTTGTCTTATCAATGGTCTTACCGAACTCGGCTTCCACCCAGGAAGTGATCGTATCCGACGCTGCGTCGGCATACTCCGTCCTCACATCAGGTTGCGATTCAA
>Ga0265797_10007852_pt1 | contig 14422 bp, 10 predicted proteins | sample P2T30metagenome_FD_192433 | JGI IMG/M metagenome (GOLD analysis project Ga0265797, IMG submission 192433) | Plant litter microbial communities from East Loma Ridge, Irvine, California - P2 T30 | ecosystem: Environmental > Terrestrial > Plant litter > Unclassified | place: USA: California... | reverse complement strand
ATTTTTTATCTTCTCATGCTTCAGAACTGATGATATCACTGACCTTTGTCCCAGACAACTTCACAGACTCGTTACAACACAGAAAAGATGGTAGGTGCAGCCACGCCCCTGTTACTACCCGCACCCCATAGAAGTTCCAATCGGAGTTGCATGTGTCCTTGCCAAATATTGATATACCTGTACCTTGGGATGCGCCCAGCTCGATGAGACTAGATCCATTGGAGGCTTCCGATACAAGTCCAGAGAGAAACAGTAGTCTGGGATACCGCCCGTGTTTCCTCATTCAGCAAGCCAGTAACGGGGAGTGCCAAAATTCAATAGTGGGATTTGGACGTCGAAGAGTATCCATGCAGTCGACCAGTACCGAGAAGAGCAGGTTTAACCGAACGTTGACTATATGCCGCAAGAACCCAAGAAACATACGTAGGTTAATGCGATAATCGGACCTCGCCACTCTTCTCTAGGAATGGAGCGTTATTCACCAATCTTTGCACTCTTCGGTGTTCTTCCCCGCGCATACAAAGCTAACGTTGTAGTGAACCAGTTATCCGCCTCGCTACCGCCAAAAGAGTTGTTCTCGGGCGCAGACCAATGCAGTCGGTAGGTGGCATCCCATGAACAGTCTTCCGCCTTTTCTCGTGACCCTTGCGACTTACGGCCCCTCACGCTTGCTCGGCTACAGTACGAGGATGGCGACGTAGTTGCGTTGCCCCCATTATTATATCCAAGACGTCATGCAACTGACTCCTCAATCCTCCTTCTATACCAATGCTTTCAATCTCATCGGGCTCGAGCCAGAGTTTCAAGCTTTTTTTATAACAGATATATTGACAACAGTTAAGCAATTCTAACTTGTTTTGTAGCTTGTGTGTGTTTTATAGGGCTCGAACGAAATATTCTGCTGCTTTCGCGTCTTAGCACCACCGCCTGGGTCGGGGACGCATAGGCACTATGGGGACCCCCAACACGTTCAGGAGACTAATCAAAAAGTTCTCTTCCAAATCATCGCTTCGAGCAGTTAACATCAACCAGTCCCACCCCACAGAAACGTCTTCTTTACCAGCTCAAACGCACTCGGCGAATCAGTTCTTTCCTCCCAGAAACCCTGCCGAGGTAGCCAAACACAGGCATGACCATGTTCCGAATCATCTCCCCAAACCCACCGACGGCTGTGACGAAGTCCGATACTTTCTCTACACGATATTCACCGCTAGAACCTTCAATTTGACCAAGACATGTTCTCAGTGGATTCTTGAAACATGTTGGGCTTGGAAAGGAAAGGGTTATGAGTTGCTCAATATGGACGATCACGCCTTGCGAGAGATATGCCCACTGTTTCCAGGGGCCGCACCGATTGACCGAATGCTTTACAAGATTGAAGATTTCCCTCCTCCTGAAATCAGAGAGTTGATTGGGTCGGCTCTACTTGTAGTGATGCGCGAGCTAAAAGCTGCAATCGACCTTCGAAGTGAGAACATACATCATAAATTGTTGGTCGAAAGGAAACGGACGCTACCTCGCGAGATACCCATGCATATTACGGATGCGCGTCCCGTATCCGTTGAGAGCAATTCTCGCGGCCAGGTCAGTAGCTATTCTTCTTTACAAGACCCTTCGACCGCAAAGACTTCTCCTTCCCCCTCAACGCCAATCTCCACAGGGGGACAAAACTCGGTCAATACAGATACCACGTTTCCGCAATCAGTCTCAGAAAATGCAAAGCCTACGTCGCAGACACAAACCCGATTGGGTATGTTGCCAAAATCCAGGATTGAAGAGGCAAGACCTAGATTGGGGGCTCAGATGTTGAGACCAGGCCTTGACGTCCCTAAGCAAATGTCCATGGATTGTTATAACAGTATCTCACGTCGATCGGGAAATCTTATAAGCGATTTATCAATTTCCCAGCAAGAGTTAGGAACAAAGAGTATACGAGCGCAGCCACAATCGCGATTGGGCAAACAACCTCTTGCTTCCGCTGTCCCCGAATATTCGAGCAAGACCTTTTCCGATGCCGACAGTAACATGTGTCGCCAGTTACACATTGCTGATCAATCACAAATATTCAAACGGCAACCAAATGAGCCGCAGATGAATCCAATGTCAGGTTATCCCGCTCGGCGTGACCCGATAAGTGATCTACCTTCCCGCGCTCAACGAGAGTACCATATGCACGATGTACGACGCCAGGAGACCGCGAATTACAGAACATATCACACGAGTACCCTTTACACTGTCGAACAGCCGCAATCTCCGGCACCCTTTTCCGGTCGGTCCAATCGTCCTCTGTCTACCTTACCGGTGAGTGAACAGTTGTGGCTTAACAATGACCGGAAGTTCGTGACACGACAAGAACGGCCTCCTTCACGAGCCTTGTCTGCTCCATATGAAAATCTCAGTTGTCGCGCATATGCAGCAAAGCTACGGTCTTCCACATCTACCTCTGCTCACATGCTGCCTTATCCTCATCCTGGAGAATTTCAGCATGTCGCCAAAACTGAGGATATGTACATGAGTCACAGCGGACGCCAGGCGCTTCATTCATCCTTGGCTACACGATGTCTCTCTCCGGAAGCTCCAAGACTTAGGACGCAAGCACATGCCCAACCGCATAGTCAGATGGTACTTGAGAGTGCAGTAAGACCTGGGTACATACAAGAACAAGTTCGGTCACCGGCCCTGGCGCGACTGAATGACCAAACGGGCATTAGGGAAGGCAATGGAGCGCCAGCTGCGCACCTACACCGCTTGGAAGAGCACCGAGAAAGGATCGAGAAGATGGTAGCCCCTGGGGAGGAAGTAGAGGGAGTGGTGCGAGGATCGGGTGGGAGGATGACCTGTTACCAGATGATTGAGCAGAAAGCAGGTCGGGATCGAACACGGCGGGGAGGCACAATAGGGGAGCAACTTGATCAGAAGTGGAAACGATAAGATATGCGCCAAAGAATATCATTATGGCTTTAGATTGGACCCTAGCGATTATCAGGGTGGGCTGTCCCGATTAGGCAAGGCGCCAGCTCCCCGCATATGTACATCCGGTAGGAGCAGCGTTGACCTCCCCACCGCCCACCATGGAGAAGTTGGCACGATTGCTGCACGGAAAAGATACGGAAACTACAGTACCTGCTGTCCAAGTAAGATGATCTCAAGTGCCGTTCACGCAGAAGCTGATTTTTCCGTAGTGTACATCGGTTCGCGGCAAGTTCCTGGATCTACCAGGCGAGATCCGCAACCAGATTTACGCCAACATAGTTTACCCAGATTTGCCTTTGTTGACAATTGCAAACTGTGCAAAGCCTGAACATCTCGCTGCATCTCTGCTTCATCTTCCTCTCTTCCACACCTGCGCCCAGATCCGGACAGAAGCTTTATCCTACCTCTGTGCCAACATCCCGCTGAGGATCCTTGGCCTACAAACCGCAAACGTCTTCTTCTACTGCGCAGGGAGCGCCATTACAGAGGTCAAGTCGCTTATTCTCGTCCAAGCAGGGATGGGTATTAGTTGGGATAGAGTGAGGAAGTTCTTCGAGGCACTGGAGATGATGCCCCGGTTGGTAGAATTGAGGCTGGAGGGTGTAGAAAAAGGTGGTGAGCATGCAGAATTCATAAGGGGGCTTGAGACACTGAGGGAGAGAGGCGTTAATGTTCAGGTCAGGTCTGCTCAGAGGTTAGGTTTATGAAAAAAGAGTGATTGTGTGCGAGTCATGCGTTTGTCAGAAGAATTCTACAAAAGAATAATCATGTCAAGATTGTTCCTGCAACACCCTATGCCCGTCGCTCTGACGCTCACTGTATTACAACTTGGCAGCATATGAATTCCAACTAGTCTCTCAAGTGACCTACTGCGGCAACTGCCTCAACATGACATGACTTTCATCCGTTCCCGAAGATCCATATTTAGTCAGATCAAACGTAACGACTTCTGCGGTCTTGAACCCCTTTTTCTGATACAGCGGTCTTGCTACCGGTGACGACTCTAGGAAACAAGGCAGTTGCGCGACATCTGCTCTTTGGGTACCCCATTCGACGAGCATGCCACCTGCGCCTCTACGTTGATGTTCCGGATGTGTTACAAGGAGATGCAGGACTGCTTGGTATTAGCACTGGATTCCCTCGGACATGTTCTTGTAAGACTCACAGTAGAAAGGCTTGGTCCCCATGTACTGCTTCCGGACCCTCCCCAAGAACGCCCAGAAATCCACCAATACCTGGTTATTCTTATCCTTTTCATCTAGCTGCGGGTACATCTTCTGCACCTCTTCTTCGGTTCTTTCCTTTGTGTTGATGCGCCACTTGGCGGCTGCAATTATCTTGCCATTGAGATCCGTATCGATGACTTTCAAGTACACAACATCAGGCTCCTCGTTAAACGATTGGATTTGCCTGTCGACAATCTTTTGTCTGTAGTCAGCAGGGGCCGGGTTGGGCGAGAGAAGAGCAGTCATGCCGCCGCCGTCGGCAAAGGCCGCTATCTGGATGTCGACGAAGGCGTCGAAGTCGGAGGGGTCAGTGATGCGCTGGATTTCGAGTGGCATGTTGGCGAGTTGGTTGATGGTGCAGTCCTCGATTTGTTTCGTAACGGTATGAAGAGGATACTTTGCATTCTTAAACGTTCAGATTTTACGATGAGTTGTTGCCTTGGAGTCCAACCCAAAGGGCGCTTGCACCTTCCGTATTCAGCGAACGGCGGGGTGTTTTTTTAGTTCCACATCTCCAAGGCCCACCACTGAAGGCGCATCAACGCCCTTTTCCCGCCTGTTTTCCGAATTTTCAGCCCTGCGCGTTTCCCGAATACAGATAATCGACAGCTATTGGTAATGCCCTTTCTGGGCTGCGCACAGTAGGGCTTCGGATGAATACTACCTACACCGGCCTAGCGCGCTAGGCGAGGATTCTGCCCTGTCTCATACCGCAACGATCGTCCCGAGCCCGTACACTACAATGCTTAACAGTAAACGTCATGTCTGCCCTTTCTAACTCCGATCAGCTGTATCCATGTCGTCGTGTGTAGACGTTGCAACAGAGTCCACGGGGCGCAGCCTTGGCGTCTGGATAAGCGCAACAAGCCGATGCATCGTCATGATCCGCGCAATTCTGGAAACATCATTCAATCCTCGGAACCTTGGCTACCGTGAGTTTGGAACAGATCATCGCCTCACTTGTGAAACGCCACATGATACGGGAGCCGAAGACCTGGTACTGGTCGCTGAAACAGCCACAGAACACAGACACGCTGTGACAGAAGTCTATGTTGGTTTGTGAGCGAGCGGTTGAGCTCAATGGCGCAGCACAAGTCTACTCGTTGTAATACATGCGTTGGGCTTGGTGCGACCTCTTCGTGGGAACGGACCACAGCGGTGGTAATACTGGCACGGCTAGACGGAGGCACGGAGCTGCAGCCAAAGTCAAAAAAAGAAGGAATCGGATGACGGAACTGATGGTTAGCAGAAACTTCGCCAAGTACCTCAGATGGATCATCCCGTGCCGAACCTACCGCCTCTCCGCCCGTTGCATCCATGTTATACATCAACAACCTACCTCGGTACTTGGAGCCACAGGACTTTTCGAGGTACACCGAAACAACTGCTATCCTCTTGCGGCCATATCTCCATAGTGCGACACCAATGCCGTTCCCTGATGAGCCCAGGCTGATATCCAAAGATGGATAGACCCTGTTCTCACGACACATCTGACCGCCAGTACATGTTCTATCTGCACTTCCGCATGAAGCTCGACGACTATTTTCACAGGCAAATGGAAACATGACGGGTCGGTATACAGTGTCTTGAAGGTCTTGGAGCATCAAACCCCCTCGGCAGTGGTCGCGTGATGGATGGGTAAGCTGATTATATTAAGGTAGAACGGCTGCCACTTGCTCAAGTCCAGTATCGTCTTTCATCATCTTATCTTCTTCTTCTTCTCATAATACTCTACTTCTTGATTCCTTCTTATAACAGCATCACACACTCATTTCTTCATCATCATCTCACATTTCTACAACGCATATCATTATGAAGTCTCTCTTCTTCATTCTGCCAGCCACTGCCCTAGGCGCCCTCACATCTATCACTCAGAATGATGTAACAAACGGCGGCGGCTGCAAGGCCATGACCATCCTCTTCGCCCGCGGCACAACTGAACTCGGCAACATGGGCAGTGTCGCAGGACCACCTTTTGTCAGTGCCGTCGGTGCCATGATGGGTGCTGGCAATGTCGCTGTCCAGGGCATCGCATACCCAGCCACTGTCCCCGGTTTCCTTGTTGGTGGTGATGCAGCAGGCAGTAAATTGATGGCGACGATGGTTGGCCAGGTCAGAGCCCAATGTCCAGACACCGCTTTGGTTTTGGCAGGCTACTCGTAAGTTGTTAACATCATATTTGCTCGGAACAACCCTCTAACAACAATCACAACAGTCAGGGAGGCCAACTCGTCCACAACTGCGCCGCGATGCTCAGCGCCGCAGACACGGCTTTTGTGTCCAGCTCTGTCATCTTCGGCGACCCAAACAATGGCAAGCCCGTCGGCAGCGTCGCTGCTGCAAACACAAAAATCATCTGCGCCCCCGGCGACCTCATTTGCGCAGGCCAGGCCGTCATCCTGCCCCCGCATCTTTCGTACGGCGCAAACGCCGGCCAAGCTGCGAATTTTGTTGTGGGCAAGATGGCAACGGCAGCAGCGGCTAAGCGCGAGCTCGCTGGCCTTGCTCCTGAGCGAACTACAAAGGCAAAGTTTTACGTTTCCTAGAAGACGACAAGATTGCTGGATATGAGCTGGAAGAGGAGGATGATGATAATCGCTCGTTTTGACGTATTTTTTCCTTTGTTCAGAGTTGTGTTACGTGCATCATCGACACAATGAATAGCTGCTGGTTCAGCTTAATGTATACATAACTATATACCCTCACCCATGAAATCCCAACTACTCTTCTTATAATCACCGCATCCACACCTATACACTCGTACCCATGCATATACAAACACATGTACTTCTCTGTGTGTACCCGCCCACACACCACCTTCAACATGACGCCATCTCAAACCACCTCGCCATCTCCCCTTAACTAGCTATCGCAAACTACCTGCACAATCAATGCTACTTGCATGAGATTCCAAAAAATAAAAAAGCGTGAATCATGATACAGGAAGAAGCAAAACTGCGCGTTTCAGCACAGTAGAACCAGTTGCCTGAAGCGAAACAGCACGTGTTTGACCGGTTTGTCTCCCTCACTCCCCCTTACTCCTTCACTCCTCTCCACCGGAGATAGCCGCTGCGATCAATGGGTGAAATAACGACGGTAGTTGCCTAAAGCGGGAAAAGATTTTGTTTTCTCCATTACAGCTGGAAAATGGATTGGAAGATGATGACTATCTACAACACCAACGTATCCATCTCATCTTTTTTCCTATTCCTACGCCACCTGCCTCACTTAATTCACTGGCACGAAAACACGATCAACATCCGGACCCCACCCGCCATCCACGCCTGCGATCTGGATCACATTGCCGCCACTCTTCAAATCGACATGCACGACGGAGCTGCCGGGATCACTGCCTCCATTGGGCAGAAACGCTACCTTTTGCGCCTTACCGTTGACAACAACGCTCGCATATCGCTGTCCATTATCGCCATCGAGATGCTTGATGCGCAGCGTCGTGCGAGTGGTAGCATCGCTCTGCGCATTCGAAAACGTGGCTGCGCCCACCGTTGGCCCACCAATGTATCCCGCAGCCGCACCGCCCGAGCAACCTGTGCAAGAAACAGATTTTGCGCCGTTTGCCAACGTCGCGGATTCGCCTTCGTAGGCGTTTTCTGTGGGGCCTGCAGTCGCGGTGCCCGTGGTGGGGTCCAGGATCCAGTTTACTGCGTTCTTCATGGACGCGGTAGTGCCGGAGAGTGTGAGTGGAAGCCAGATGTATGTGCTGCGCATCAAGTTGCTGCTTACCCACCTGTCGCCCATGTAGACGTAATTGTTGTTGCCGATGGGGAGGACAAACGTTGTTTGCGAGGCGTACGTGTTGGAGCCCGAGTCAGCGAATTTTTGCCAAGAAGACCAGGGGCCCGAGAGAGATGTTGCCGTGCTGTAGTAGTTGTCGTTTGGGTTCCAGCCTGTGAGCTGCGAGGCAAACATGAAGTAGACTCCAGAGCGTTTGATAAGGGCGGGGGATTCGTATTTTTCTTTCCAGACATACACGTTCTTGGTCACGTTGAGGTAAGTGTCTGAGAGGGCATTTATCCGAAGACCATTTTGACGCTGTTTTGGTGTCAGTGAGGATGGGCTTTGGAAGTCGATGGGAGTACGTACATCTTCAGTCAGTAGGTAACCCTTTCCGTCGTCGTCGACAAATACACCCGAATCTCGGCTTTGAAATCCCAAAGGCTGTTCGCTTCGCACGTAGGTGTACTTTCCGCAAACGCTGTCTCCTATCGCTACACCAATCTTCGCCTCGCCGTAGTCTGAACTGTCAATGTGCATCCACAGCAAGTACTTGCCAGTCTGCTTGTTGTGCATAATCTTTGGTCTTTCAATCACACGGTTAGGGCCCGTGTCGCCAGACGCGGTGCGCGAAAGCAATGCACCTTCGTAAGCCCATTCTACAAGGTTGGTTGACGAATAACAGTTGATGTTTTGGAAGGCAGAACCATTTGTTTTGTCCTCGCCGACCCTTGACTACATGTGAGCCTGGTCCTGAACCGCGTCATAGCAGCGTAGCTAAAGCTTACCAATACCACTTATCACCGTCTTTGATGATACCACCACCGTGGGCTTGGATGTGTTGGCCAGTGTTTGTCTACAGTCGTGTCAGCTGACGTAGATCCAGGATCAGTATGGAAACATACGGCAGTCCAGGTCGCCCCCGGCACAATCTGAAGCGTCGCATTCACGGCAGAAGCCAGCAAAGCCGATGTTACGAGACTGAGAACGCGCATTGTGAAGTTGTGTGAGCGAGACTATGATGCAGCTCACAACCATAGACACCCGAGTACAGGGGCAGAGTTATAACATCTCCTTGCCCAACAATACGAGCTTAGCGTCCTTCCCCCTGGACTCAGATGTCGATCGTCTATTGATGGAAACCCCATAGTTCCTGGAAGATGTCACGGGTAAACATCGTGTTCCAATAACATCGGCGGCGTATGTACAACAGGGGTAAGGGTGGATTATGGAATTGCGGAGAAACGTTAGCGCGCTGTGCAAAGAAAACAATGTTTTAGACGATGTGTTTGGTTGCAAACAAAGAACTGACTGCTGCGGGGAGCATTGTACCGATATCCGAGCATGAGTGACTGCACACGTGCTTGTGATGGTCGTGAAGCTTGCGGAAGCTTGTATAGAGTGGGAAAATTATCCGATGCGGGGATCATGCTAGGGTGTGTGTCTTGTAGGGGTTCGCATTGTATATATATTGGAACTTGGAATTTGAAGCAGGGTAGTGCCATCGTGACTCGCTCAATGAAGAAGTTAGGGATGTAGGAGTGCTGGTGTACCTGCGTATGGCATAATCTCTGCCTTCATCGACTGCAATGCATAGACGACGTTTATTTGGCGCCTAACAGCCGAGGCCATGTAGGATGAGACTCTACGGGATCGACCAAGCCAGCAGCCCTGGAAATCCGGATGGTTTCGATGTTTACAGCAAGCGATTCAGTACCTGCTCATGAAAAACGTACAATCTCGCTGCCGCATTGCCTACCTGTGTTTAGTTGAGACTCCTGCGTTCGCCTCATACGCACGAGCTGCCCCGGCGCGGTTCTCTCAGCCGCCGTGCGTGTATGTCGTCAAGCTCCGATCTGGGGGCTGCCCCATTGAGCATGCGATGGTGTCCTCGCACCTTGCGGCCCAGTCTATACTTGGAGGCCCCCGCAAATGTTGCATGCAGGTGTGCTGTCGCTTAAGCAGCTCTAAACGGTGCTGAAAGCAGGCATCGTCATACCGGCAATGCACTTTGTACCCTGTGCCGCCAACCTCCTGCTTGCTCGAGCTTTGAGATTGCCGAAGCACCCGTCGACAGGTCTCTCGTGGTGCCCGTCAAGTAGTGACAGTATCTCTGGTATCTGTACTGGCATAGTCGTCCCCCCGTGACGTGTGAGGATACTATGAGGGAGACATTGCGTGTGGGAAGACTGCAGTAGCCGTTCCTTGATGGCTGGCGTTGTCGCTGGCTGGGATGGAGCGTGCGGAGGTGCGGGCAAGAGCTTTTACGATGCTTCTGTTGCTTCCGCGGGCTCCCCGAGCAGGCCATTAAGGCTAGAGATGGTCCCTAGGGATGCTGCCGCCATCTGCATACAGTGCAGTCGTTGGTTAGAGCTCTGCGCGTGCTGTCAACGTCGTCCGCAGAACCTCGCAAATCGCCCGTGCGCCAACCCAAGGAGCATCCTGAAGCCTCAGAATGTGTCGAGACGTGCTGTGACTCTTGGAGCTAGATGATATCGATACAGCAAGTAATTTCCGCGTCCTCCGGGAAGTCTAAGATGTTCCGTCATGAAGTCGTGTGAGGTTGGCAGTCGTGGTGAGAGGCGGCAATGCTCAACACCAAGCTGAGCATCACGACTTTGGGGTTGCCCCGCCACGATGCTCTCCAATCCCTACACCACCACGCACAGCATCCTCACGCCCCTAGGATAGGCTCTGCTCATACATGGGATTTGTAGCATCATCCTCATACTCTTTCTGTGCTGTCCGTTGCTCTACCGCCTCATGATAGCCTCTGGAACTACTCCGCTTTCGGCGGCTTCTCCCATCCCTATACACCCGCGCAAGGGTTGAGCGATACGCGTCTCTCTATATGAGCTTCTTGAGTGGTTTCTCAATATCTATACAAGCGACAAGCTCTTGTGTAGAGCTTGCCGGCGCCATCAAAGGCATTGGGAGGTTCATCGGGCGGACGTCAGCCTCTGACAACGCCACCACACTCAAGAGCCATGGCCGACTACACCCCAGGGGACAGGATGGTCAGTCTGGTAAGAGTCCCATGCGTTCCCATAACCTCTCTTGTGCTCATGGTCATCTACTGACATGCTGAGCAGGCCAGCACGACGAGTCGCAAAGTCGGGGCATCACCGACAACCTGTTTTCATCGAACAGCGACGATACCTCGCATAGGTCTGCATCGCCGAAATAAGCTCCGGCAGCTTCATGTACGCCCTTCCGCAAACAATCTCCTCAGTCGCCGACCCTGTTTTCATTTCGAACATGCGCATGCATATCCCCGCAATATGATACATCAAGCAGGAGAGGATGGCGTGTAGCATATACCGGAAGGCTTCCTGTATGTCCAGACCAAGGCTCGTCTTTGAAGGTGGATGATGAAGCAAGTCCCTGTCGCCAAGGGCGCGAGCATCAACGAGCCCATATGCTACATGGTCAAGGAACATAGCTGCATGATACTGGTCCTACCGCAGGACATGAAGACAGCGCTTCATTGCAATAACTGCGACGCTAAGTTGCCTAGTCGGGAGGCTGCGGAAAGACCTCAGAATTGTGTCAAGCCTTGCAGAGGATTGTTCAGGCATACTGATGCCTCCGACAGCGCATCCAGCACTAGTGCAGGCGGGAGAAAAGTACCCGATGTCTCTGACCGTCCCAGGGGATGATAAGCCTAGCGGTGCCGCTTGACTAAGGCCCTCTACCTCATAAGGGTACCTCTGCGACATCCTCGGAGTCGCATGTCATACAACTTGAGGTGATGAGCTGCCGTCGCAGCCAATGGATATGGGCACCGAAAGGGAAGTATGGTCCGTTTCATCGTCGCAAAGCCGACTTCATCTCTGATCTCCTCATTTCTTGTCAGAAACATTCAGGCTTCCGCCATCTCACTCAGCCCCGGCTTCTTGATCTAATCCTCTTTATCGACACCTGTCACAGGCTCATACGAGATGGTCTTCATATTTCCACAAGTGCATATTCTTCATGGGTATCCTCACTTCCCACTGTACCCGGTATTGCCGTTTGGCTGATGACAGTAAAAGAGGCACACTGGGTTCACTCGCACCTTTGTCGTCGAAGGGACAAAGAAACCACATGGTCTCTCTCAAGGTTCAGCAAGACGGGCAAATTGCTGGACGGGTGTGGTGCAGGCTAGCCCACCCCGTTGCTGGAGAGATCGTGGAGGTTTGTCTTCATGTGGCGACAAGGCTCTGCCAGTCCTCATGGAACGTCGGCTGTTAGGCGATTTCAATGTTGGAGTATCGTGGTGGTGAGCATTCTGCTTGAGCATGCGTGGTTCACGTTACCTGTACGTTTGGCATGCATGACGATGATTGCCATAAAGCAGGACATGTCTTCAAAATGCACATGCGTGGCATGACAGGTAAGACGCGGTGCAGCTGTTGTAAGGAGGGGTTCCACGACGGTGGCGACTAGTGGCGTCGAGCTGCATCCTTGACAAGCTCTCGCATCCCTTTGGCGGCTCCAATCGAGTTTTACTAGGCGCCACCAACAACAGTCGCCAGACAAGACAGCCACATTACGTCTAATCGTTCCCCACGTTCTTGTCTTCGCGGAGCCTGCATTAGCAGGCAGTGAGCTTCAAGGTACCTTGTCTTGAGTTCAACAATCCGGCCTTAACAAAGCCCCGACATCTTGATCAACGACCAACACCGATACCGACCCTTGGTCTGTGTCGGACAACAGTGCTGACTATGCATTGCACTCAATGTTTCCAATGGCCTGTTAGTGATCCAACGGCGAATGGTTTCCCACAGATATCTACGGTCCATCGTCTGCGAATATAGTCCAGCATGCTCTGAGCATTCAACTCCGAGGATGATATTGCCGACTTCATTCCCAGATCATAAATTCCAAAGGTGATCTGAGTTGACATCTCTCCACTTCTCAGGACATCTGCTCAGCATATTGTCGGTCTTCCGCTCGAGATTATTTGACTCATCTTAACGCACTCTCCCCTATCTTATCCCGCATCCTCATCCACCTCCTGAGTTTAGGCTCGCCAATGGCGAACCCAGTGCGATGCACCATGTTCCGGTTCTTTCAGAACGCCAACGCGTCTCCCTTCCTTCCCTACTCTTCTTCATCCATATCTCCTTAATCCTCTTCGTCCTAGGTCCTTTTCCCGTTTCTTTCTTCATTTCCATCCCTTTGACTGGTGCTCATGGCAAACTGAGTCCTCACCCGTTCTCGGCTATGTCATTTCGTTGTTCATCATTGCGCACATCCTGTCTCGGCACGCAGTCTTAGGGAACCCCAGACAATGCTTTCACGCTGATGTGTGTATTGGGTTGTGCCTCTCATGCATTGCAAGAGACAGATGTCAGCAATTTATGGCAACGATCCTCGATATATGAAATGGCATGTCCAGGATAAACGGAAAGACATGTTCGATGTTCGAACATCGATCGGTCGCCCTGAGCTCTTCTAACGTTGACACCGAGTGCATTGGATCTTATACAAGTCTAGCGCATTCGTCAATATCCGTGTGTAAGATCGACAAGAGACTCTAGCACTTCTCTGCTCGGGAGTTTGATACCAGGAGCGATGGTCTGAAACTGAAGCGAACAACCTTGGGTGTAACGAACACGGTCCTTAGATGGAAATGTCAGCTTGATTTCCGCTATCGCACCTCAAGGACGCCATGATCTCCAAACATATGTTGAGGATTTCAGACCTTGAGCTACTCGATGGTGTAACATGAATACCCGATAAGTGCACCTGTCGTGTTTCGACCAGAATGACAGTATCATCTCCCCCGGCTTGTGCAGATCAAGAGTGACAGTATCGTTTCGATACTGACACTTCAGCCTTTGGTTCTCAAAGGAATATATACGACTTGCTGTTTATTCCTCTTCCATGTATGGGACCGATGAGTTTCGATTGAAGGATAGCTTTCGATGGAGCTGCATAGATCGCCGGCAGCTCCCTAATTTTCGTGTCTCATTCGATACGTATCTACATTGGTACCCAAGGAGTGGCTTCGGGCAAGCTCGAAGGTGCTTGCTTGACTTGAAGTATGTAGACTGCCTGGTTTTCAATTTTTCCAAGAGTAACTTGGGAAAGTCCAGGGGAGGTGAGAACATACTCGATACTGGACGCATATGCCTTGCCTTCCGAGACAATATAAGCTAGCAACAAAAGATATTATGCGTCGAATACAGCACGTACATACGGTACTGCTGGCATGATATGTGGCTAGTCTTGCGATATCGACAGATTGTATCCTTCTGCGCTGTCGTATTCATATACGAGGTGGTTGAGTGTTTATCAAAGGACTCGCTGTTTCGACACGAACCTTCGACCGTGAACGTTTATATGCACTCGGTCCGGAAGAGTCTTGAGGCAGGATGGGTACGAGCATAGGCGTGTTCAGTCGTCAGCCTCTGCTATGTGAGATGTGAAGTCGGTCTCGTGTCGCCGTCTCGTTAAAGTGGAAGCGCTCAGGCTGTCCGAAGGAGACCAGTACCTCGAAG
>Ga0265797_10007851_pt1 | contig 14422 bp, 9 predicted proteins | sample P2T30metagenome_FD_192433 | JGI IMG/M metagenome (GOLD analysis project Ga0265797, IMG submission 192433) | Plant litter microbial communities from East Loma Ridge, Irvine, California - P2 T30 | ecosystem: Environmental > Terrestrial > Plant litter > Unclassified | place: USA: California... | reverse complement strand
CAAAGCATGCACGACCGGTCTCAATGCGACGTCCGACGACACAAACCTCACAGCCAAGATCAGTGGCGCTCTGGCAGATGGAAAGTACACAGAAGCAAGGATATTGCTGGCGGAGATGGGAATAAGGAGACAGACACCAAAGCTGGGAGCCTTGTGCCGCTGGGTTCGCGATCTGGATGTCGTGAGTGGTTATGCAGAGATGCTGGATGAGGACGGAAGAGGAAGGACTGCAAGGGAGGAAGAGGCGTTGATGGTGCTGGATGCTGTCCTCCGCCTGACTGGACCTACGGACCATGCGGTTGTAGAAATGGCAAAGCCTATGTCGCACTCGATGCCCATTATACCAAGGGAAACCTGGAACCTCAGAGATGATGTTCCTCGAAGGAAGGTGTACAACAGTGTCCTAGATCGTACACTTCTGCAGTCCAACCCCAATCTGGCCACCTCGTTCAAGGTCCTAGATACTACGCCTGGTGCCCAGCGCAAGCCTCCAAACCTCCACCCAGCCATCCTATACACATCAGAAGACGATGCCATCGCACTATCAACGACACCACCAAACACAACACACCATCAGCACCCTACAGTACCCAACCTCCACCTCATCAAAGATGTTCTCTCTCCGGACGAGTGTGAAGCAATCATTGCAGCCGGCGAAAACCTAGGATTTAAGCCCGACGCACCAATAACAGAAGAAGGCGAAGAGTCCAGCGTCCTCGCCCACAACTTCTACTGGATCACCGACCCAGCCTTCACCGCAAAACTCTGGTCTCGCGTCTCGCCGTTCGTGCCCACAGAAGTAGGAGGTAAGAAAGTACGCGGTCTGAACAGACGCTTCAGAGTCTACCGCTACGTCCCCGGCGCCGAGTACCGCGCACACATCGACGGAGCGTGGCCACCATCCGGAATCTCAGAGGAAGGCAAGTACGTCTACGACTCATCGCCGCCCACTGGCAAGCAGTCTTCGCTCTTCACATTTTTAGTCTACCTTAACGATGAGTTTGAGGCTGGTGAGACGACGTTCTTCATGCCTAGCGCGAGGGAGGGAAGCATGAATGCGTACTCTGTCAAGCCGGTGCAGGGAAGTGTGGCGATGTTCCCACATGGAGAGACTGAGGGTAGCTTGCTGCACGAAGGCACTGGTGTAAAGAAGGAGGGCGTGCCGACTGCGAAGTATGTCATCAGGACGGATGTGCTTTATGATGTTGAAGCTGAGCTGGCAGATTGAAACGATAATGAAATCACGATTGCTCTTTCTGGGTTGTATTGGGAGCTATGGATTTAGCATCACTTACCTGTTTTGCCCTGGCACCTGTGTGGGGGTGTAGCGCTGGTGGCGTTGGTGGCGCTGCTATCATACTGTTCAATCGCCTGCCACATGGTGATCCAATTGTTACTGTTTTCAAAACATAACACTTACAAGTGGCATTCGTAGCTAAGGTGCTTAACTCGTTGTGTATCTAATGTAGCGCCCAGGTGAAGGGTTCGAGCCTTCAAGCTGTAGATACAGTACATCGACCAACCTTTCCGTGTCGTGGGACCGATCGCAAGGCTGAACTGCTGCATGTATCTCTAAGCATGTTAACTAGAGGCCAGCCCAGTCCCTCTATTAATAGAGATTAATTTGCAGCCCCACGGCATGTTCGTGTAACTGTTGCGACGACGCTCAATTATAGACAAGCTGTCTCTCACTTGCCAAACACACCATTGTGCTCAGGCTTCACAGAAATTTGACCAGAATGGCCTACAGCGAGACCATACTCGACCACCAAGGGCTTAAAGCCGCTGACATTTTCAGAAAAGAATGGAGATTACTAGCCTTCGCAAGAGCTAGTATGGTCGTTTCATATTTCTGGCCCATCGCGTGGCTTACCTTACTACCATTATATCTAGTGTGGAAGATCGGTGGTATGCGCGCCTTGATCGTCGTCAACAAACAAATTTCTGCCGATGTGTTCTGGTACCTGCACTTGTTCCTCACGTCGATGGATACCTTCGAGATGAATTTTCGACAGTCTTGGAAGGATACACTGGATGCCACAAAGGACGGCGACAGCGAAGTGGTCATGCTCAATATCTTCGTCGGAAACGAGTCCATGGCTGTCTCTCTGCTGTACAACCGCATCGATGCGACCTTAAACAGCGACGCCGAGACTTTCAAACAGTTGTGCATGTGGTACATGTGGATGCAGTACAAGAGAGGTTTCGGCGAACTCGTACTTCCCAGGCGACTGGCGCGAGTCGACAAAGTCAAGGTAAGCACACCATCATTCCGACTTCGATCTTTCGATTGGGATGTCTTCTAAACACGCACAGATTTGCAACATGTCCAACATCAACCCAGTCCTCGGCGAGCGCGTCAAATTCTACGACATGGGCCGCAATGCTTCTTCGAATGTCGTCAACTTCCTCAACCCCCACAGACTCGATCCCAAGCAGTACTTCCAAACCGTCGACATGCTGTCTGATGTCCAGACCGAAGGCCTTGAGTTTGTTCGCGCGTGGGACAAGAACAATGCGTCTATCATTGCTTTGATACCGTTCGTCCTGTCCCTGGTGTTCGCTTTTATCTGGATCGGGGTGTCGATTGGGCGTTATCGTGTCGATGCACAGGTGGCTGTGCAGACAGCGTTTACGGTTGCGGCGTTTATTGTGACTGCTGGTGAGTTCTAAACCTGAGTTCGAGCGATGGTCGTGTCTGTGATCTGACGAAGATGTAGGTGCGCTCTTGATTGCTCTGTTTGCTTTCCTTGATGATAAAACAGGTCAAAAATAGCCTACGAACAACGCTTTCTATAACAGAACATGATATCTGTATACAAACATGCTAATCTTACGTCACCCCATATACTGTGCGAATCGACTGAAAGACTCATCGGCCACGAGAGCTGCAAGATCTGAATCTCTGAGACAGACAAGTATCGTAGCATCACCCTCAGGCGTGAACGGCAATAGATAAGTCATGCTTTCGAATGGATCCTGACAGGTTATCCGCACAGCATCTGGAAGTCCAAGACCCAGCGCAAAGTCTAGCTCGTATGCGCCTGAGGTCGTGGACGAGGAAAGGAGCAGATCCGACGACAAGTCCAGATTAGCACCGACTCTGAGCGAGCTCTTGTCCGCGGTGCGTGAAAGTGCGGTCGCTAGTGCGCGGGAGTAGAAGGCTAAGCTTGGTAATTTGCGAGTGATGGTATCTCGTAGCAGGGATGCGACGATGCCGAGAGGACACGTAGAGAGCTCGTGTAGAGGAAGTCGATGGAAAAGATTGTTTTGTACCAGGCCAGGGTAGTCGGATGGGATTTCTAAGACCTTGCGAACATCGATGGCACGAACGGCTTTGCAAATGGTCTCTGGAGCCAGGCGTCGTATCCGCGCACGCGCAACGGATTGCCATATGAAAGCCGATAGCGAGTCGTCGGTGGAGACATATGGAGAAGTGCAGGTAGACGTTGCAATGGCTTTGATCTCGCGGACCGCGTGAGAAGAGAATCGGAACGTTGCCCAGGCGCAAGGTACTCGAGATATTGGCACACCGGTCGTTGTAGTCGGAGGTGTCTGCTGGGCGAGCTCTTCCCCTGGCTGAAATATAGAGTCAAGCAAAGGTATGAGGTTGTGACGGCTCATGTTGCCGGCCATGAATTCCGTTGAAGCTAGGGGAACATCGTAACATGCTTTAGAGATCCAGCGGATGATTTGGAACAACCCAGGCATGTCCATCGCGGCGTGGTCACCGCTAAATACCAGTACGAGCCCGCCATACACGATGTTCGCCTGTAAAAGAAGTACTGGCCTCGCTTCCAGTGGTATGGCAACGGCAGCAGCGCGTGGTGCAAATACAGATTCCTCTAGCATACTGACAGGGTAACCGCTTTCTCTCAGCTGCTGCATGCTAGGGATTGATGGTGTCTGCCGGTGGTCTCTAAGTATGACTTTCGCCATGTCGCCGCTGGATACGATCTTGGAGACTCCGCTGTTGCCTTTTGTGTCGCGGCCTTCGGTGATGACTTCGCCAGCGATCCAAAGGAATCTACTGGCCAGAGTGTCTAGAGCGTTTTGTAGCTTCGCTTTGATTACTGCGACATCTGTCGCTCCGGGCAGATGGAAGCAAAATGCGAGGTTGATTGCAAGTCTGCTCCAAACGGGTCGCTGCTCGAATATGTTGAGTGTGCCGTCTAATTCCATCGTCGACCGGACTTCCAGAATGGGGAACTACGCGGAACGTGTCAAATCTGTGTGTACAATACGACCGGCTTCTGGTAGTATGATAATCGTAGAACGGCGTAAATTCAATGCGATCGATACTCGTTTGCAAGCTGGTAACCTGTACTGTACTCACTTTATGTCCTGGGACACCTGCAACCTTCAGGGTGTGAAGTGCAGATCTTGTGCGATTCAAGGAAACGCACGCAACATGCAAGACATAGTAACTGTAGTGGCACCGCCTGCCGTTTGGCCAGCTCTCGCTGGATACCAGGTTGAGATATTGCCTGGCGCTATCATGGCACCACCACGGTTTGCACACCGCCATCTCCTGAAGGCATACGATGTCTCAGCTGTAGCCCAGGCCATTGATCTCTCCCGCAGCAATTTCTGGCGCATTATCACCTGGCTGGGTTGGACCAGTTAGCTATGGGTTGTTGTTCTGTTGTTCGATGTGCTTTTGTATCGAAAGACGAGGTGCGGTGAACCCAGCGAGTGTACGCAAACTTACCGTAAGCGCAAGAATTATACGTACCGCGTGTCTTGCTCTTGCACGGACTGCGTGAACGAAAGGACCTCTTCCTGGCACATCACTCAAGCAGCATTCTTGCAACCATGGCGGCCTGATGGCAGCAATACCATATGATCCTTCCCCGCCTCTTTGATGAACCTTAGCTTGCTTGGTCTTACTACGCGAGACGATGCTCGGTTCAATAGCCACCGAGGCTGTTTAGGCAGATCAAGCTTTCGATACTACATGCGGCAAGACATTGATGGTATTTGGCCCTGAAAAGCATTTCGGAAAATTAGCATGCCGTCCGGCCAGTGGCCACGATGTAAATACCTTCCAAGGCCTGACCATGCCCTCATGCTTCCAGGCTGTCCAGTTTTGCTAGCAAGATGTTGCGCCTCTCTGCCGTTGCGTTATGTATTGCAGGGGCACTTGCAGCCCTAAATGCTACAGAGGATGGTTCAAAACTGACGATTTCGAACGAGCGCCTGATTGCTTCCGTTGAGAAGGCCTCTGGTGCCATCAATAAGCTACTTCTCGACGGTCAAGACTTACTTGGACCCAGATCCGGCAACACTGGCATCGGTCCATATCTTGACTGCTATTGTACAACGAATGGCAACGGAGCGTACACGCCTGGTCGAATTGCACCAGTCTACAAGCTTCTGCAAGGCACAGACGCGAGCAACACTTCATGGGGAGGTATCGTCATGAGCGAGACATACCCGCCAACTGGTCAGGTTTTGGAACAGTATTGGTTCCTGCGCGATGGAGAGACTGGATTGCACACCTTTAGTCGACTAGCCTACCACAATGCGACTACACCATTTTTGCGCAACCTTCAGGAGTTCAGGACCTTATTCAGGCCCAACACGCCGCTGTGGACGGACTTGTCAACGAACGAGATCCAGTACGCTCCTTTGCCCATTCCGAACCCGGCAGCGGGAGGCAAAGGCGACTTCACCACCGTACAGGACGCAACCTGGCTTTTGCCGAATCGCAGTGACCCATATGTCATTCAGGAATCTGACTACTTCACCAAATATACGTTCTCCGACATCTGGAGGGACCACCAAGTCCATGGATTGTTCGCAGATGGTTCAACTAGCAAAGACGGATCAACTTACGGTGCTTGGGTCGTGATGAACACCCGCGACACCTACTTCAATGGCGCGAAGAACTCTGACTTGGTGGTTGACGGCATCCTTTACAACTACATCGTCAGCAACCACCACGGAAACGGTACTCCGAACATCACCAATGGCTTTGATAGGACATTTGGACCACAGTATCACCACTTCAACAAAGGTGCCGCCGGGACTACTCTCGAAGACTCACGCCAGGATGCTCTGCAGTATGCGTACCCGGAATGGAACGCCGAATTCTACGATTCGATCGCTAAGCATGTGCCAAACTATGTGCCAACTTCCGGCAGAGGTTCCTGGAAAGGCAACATCCGCCTTCCTCGTGATGCCAGAAAGCCCATTGCCATCTTGGCTCAGAACAAAGTGGACTTCCAAGATAATGTTGCCGATACGAAAGCCTACCAGTACTGGGCGAACATCGATGTGAATACCGGAAACGTGCAAATTCCACGGGTCAAAGCTGGCACGTACCGCTTGACTGTCTACGCCGATGGCATCTTTGGCCAGTACACTCAAGACAACATCGTCGTGAAAGCCGGAAAGGTCTCATCGACAAAGTTTGAATGGAAGGCTGAGTCAGCCGGCACTGAATTATGGCGCATTGGCATACCGGATCGCAGCAGTGGTGAATACCGCCATGGGTATGCTCGCGACCCTACCCATCCACTGCACCCCGAAGAGTACCGCATCTACTGGGCGGCATACGACTATCCTACGGACTTTCCCAATGGCGTGAACTTCAGGGTTGGTAAAGACGATATAGCGACCGACCTCAACTATGTCCACTGGAGCGTCTTCGGCGGATATGCGAATTACGTGCGCCCAGAACCATACTATGGCAATGGCGATGTGAACAACTGGACGATTTCCTTTGACACCACGAAGCGTGACCTACAGCGTAAGAGCAAAGCCACATTCACGGTCCAACTCGCCGGTGCAAAGACAGCAGCAGGCAACACCGATATCTACAATGCCACGGAGCCTTACTCGAATTTACCGTACACGGTATCTGTCAACGGACATGACCTGGAGCCCTGGATCATTCCGTGAGTTCGATCGCTTGGACTGATAACGTTCTCTTACTGACATACGATGCAGATACTACCACAGCTCATCCTGTGCTGTTCGTTCGGCGGTCAGCTGTTACAACATCGCGCATAAGTTCGTTTTCGATGCAGGATATCTCAAAGCAGGAGAAAACGAGATTGTGCTGAGCTTGCCATTCAATGGAACGAACTACGAGAGTGCTTTGCTGCCGCGGACAGTTTACGTACAGTACGATGCCTTGAGGTTAGAGATACGTTGAAGATACATTAAGTGCTGCAATCAAGCGTAATATCATACTTGGAATTTGAGGATGAGGTTTCTTTCTTTGGGGTCTATTCCAGTAGTCATGGTGATATCTGACTTGACATCTGGGAAGACCTCGCATTACGCTTCCGGTTTAGATGGCGACATCATGATCGAAAGGATACTTTTGCCTCCAAAGCTTGCTTGGTAATACATGAGTCTGTGCATCGATTCTATGTGCCGCGGCAAACCATCGTCGGGATGGCCACAGCATAGCTCGCTGCCAGATCAAACGGTGTTGTTGAAGATGTCATTGTAATCGGCATGAAGTGAAGTAGTTTTAGTTCGTGCAAGAGTAAATATACAGTGTGTAGGGGTATAATATGGTGTAGTAGAGGAGAAGATGGTGATGGCGATAAACGGAGATCAAAGGAGAAGATTGCCGAGCTTCAGACGAACAGCATGACGCATTGACACATGCTTAGATGGCGTTTGGTGTCTCGCGCAAGGCCTCCGGTGGCGGCGCGGGCACCATCAAGATCACCATCTTTGCCTCCTTCTCAAACGCAAACACATCTGCAATTTCCTTGGTACATTCGTCGCCCATTCCATCACCCCACTACATCCTCCATTCGCTCAGACGAAGCTCGATAAATCCACCAAAAGACATTCAATATGGGCTACGGCCCGGTGCTACCATGGCGGAATGCGCTCCAGCATACCTCACGACGATGCTACGCTTCTTCTTCAAGAGGAATCAGCGCAGCATGTAGGGCGCCATCATGGACTCCCTCCACACTACCAGTATCGCGTATTCCATCCGGCAGAACAGTACAGTTGTCCAGGAGTGGAGTCAGCATCTTTGGGTCACGAGACTTCTCGACATCAGTGTCAAGATTAAAAGAGAAGCCTTCCAGTTCGCCCGAAGAGGATCTTACGGTAGAGGAGAGCAAGAAAGAGCTGGAAGAGAAGAAGAAGCAGAAAGAGGAGGATGCGGAGGCAAAGGGCAAATCATCAGAGCCAACACCTATACCTAATGCTCTCGATGGCAAGGCTGCGGGCGCTGGTAGTGGCAGTGGAGCAGAGTCTGGAGGTGGCGACGGTGGCAACAAGAAGCGCAAGACACAAGGACGTGAGTTGGCCAAGCCCTCGGTTCCCGATGTCTATCCTCAGGTCATGGCCATTCCAATCGCGCAGCGCCCGCTGTTCCCTGGATTCTACAAGGCTATCACGATCAGAGACCCCATTGTTATCGCCGCGGTACAAGAACTTCTCAAGCAAGGCCAGAGCTACGTCGGCGCATTCTTGCTCAAGGACCCTCAGAGCAGCCAGGATGTCATCAACGACCCGAGCGAAGTTTACGACGTAGGAACATTCTGTCAGATCACTGGCGCATTCCCTGCAGGCTCAGGCGATGAGAAGGCGCTACAGGCTGTGCTTTACCCGCATCGCAGGATTAAGCTTAGTGAGCTTCTGCCTCCCAACCGATCGGGCGTGAATCCTTCCAAGGGTGCTACGGAGGTTGTGCCTTCAGCTGGCAAGGCGACAATTGAAGCAGCTGAGCCTGCCGAGGAGGCGAAACCAACTCAGGCTGAAGAGAAGAAGGGAGATGTTGTGGCGAGCTTCGAGGAGCCGAGTGTCGAGAAGGACCAGGCATCTGCTTCTAAGGCCGTCGCAACTTCTGGCCCGACAGCTTTCCTGCACGACTGGGCTGTCAGTCTTGTCAACGTGGATAATCTGGCGGACGAGCCGTTCGACAAGCGATCACCGACCGTTCGCGCGCTCGTTTCCGAGATTGTCAAGACTTGCAAGGACATCGGAAATGTCAACCACTTGTTCCGCGATCATATTTCAGCTTTCGCCATGTCTCAATCGGCCGCAAACATCGCAGACGAGCCTGCCAAGCTCGCCGATTTTGCTGCAGCAGTCTCTGGCGGCGAGATGGAGGAGGCGCAGAGTGTACTCGACTCGTTGAACATTGAACAACGCCTGAGCAAGGCACTCGAGGTCATCAAGAAGGAATATATGAACGCGGAATTGAGCAGCAAAATTTCCAAGGACGTGGAGCAGAAAATCCAAAAGCGTCAGCGCGAATACTGGCTGTTGGAGCAGATGAAGGGTATCAAACGCGAGCTCGGCATGGAAAGCGACGGCAGGGACAAGCTCGTGGAAAAGTTCAAGGAGAAGGCCAAAACACTTGCGATGCCCGATCCCGTTAAGAAGATCTTCGAAGAGGAGATCAACAAGCTTGCAATTTTGGAGCCTGCTGCTAGCGAGTTCAACGTCACGAGAAACTACCTGGACTGGCTGACACAGATCCCCTGGGGCAGACGTAGCGCTGAGAACTTTGGCATCCAACACGCTCGCGAGGTTCTGGACGAAGACCACCACGGCTTGAAGGACGTCAAGGATCGTATCTTGGAGTTCATCGCCGTTGGCAAGCTTCGCGGTACAGTTGAAGGAAAGATCCTTTGTATGGTCGGGCCACCCGGTGTCGGTAAGACATCGATCGGCAAGTCCATCGCACGCGCTCTGGGTCGCCAGTACTACCGCTTCAGTGTGGGTGGCTTGACCGATGTCGCAGAGATCAAGGGTCACAGGAGGACATATGTTGGTGCTCTGCCCGGTCGCATCATCCAAGCACTCAAGAAATGCCAGACTGAGAACCCTCTCATCCTGATTGATGAGATAGACAAGATTGGTAGGGGCCACCAAGGTGATCCTTCAAGTGCGCTCCTCGAGTTGCTTGATCCCGAACAGAACAGCTCTTTCTTGGACCACTACATGGACGTTCCTGTTGATCTTTCGAAGGTTTTGTTCGTGTGCACTGCCAACATGACTGACACGATTCCTCGCCCTCTTCTCGACCGTATGGAGATGATCGAGCTGTCTGGTTACGTTGCCGACGAGAAGATGGCTATTGCAGAGCGCTACCTCTCGCCTCAGGCAAAGGAACTCGCTGGACTCAAGGACGTTGCTGTCCAACTCGACAAGGAAGCCCTTACTGAGCTCATCAACAAATACTGCCGCGAATCTGGTGTACGAAACTTGAAGAAGCAGATCGAAAAGGTCTACCGCAAGTCTGCTCTCAAGATTATCCAAGAGCTTGGCGAGGATGTGTTCAGCGAAGAGGCCGCCATGACCGAAGAGGGCAAGAAGGCCGCCGCAGAAGCTGAGAAAGACCAGACTGATGTCAAGGATACCCCAGAGGATGTAGCGAAGGAGACAACCGCCGAAGCTCCTCGGGTTGCACTGAAGGTTCCCGATTCCGTTCGTATGGACATCGGCAAGGACAATCTGAAGGACTTCGTCGGCCCGCCAGTATTTACTGCTGACCGCCTCTACGATGTCACACCACCTGGTGTCGCCATGGGCCTTGCGTGGACCTCAATGGGCGGCGCCGCACTGTACATTGAGACAATCTTGGAAACCGCCCTATCATACAACTCGCGCCCTGGTCTTGAGCGCACTGGTAACCTGAAGGCTGTGATGAAGGAAAGCACATCCATCGCCTACTCATTCGCCAAGGGCTTCATGGCCAAGAATTTCCCAGAGAACAAGTTCTTTGACAAGGCTCGGATACACTTGCACTGCCCCGAAGGTGCTGTCCAGAAGGATGGCCCCAGCGCTGGTATCACGATGGCGACAGGTTTGATGTCTCTTGGTCTTGATCGCGCCATCAGTCCTACCATCGCAATGACTGGTGAGCTCACCGTCACTGGCAAGGTCCTCCGCATCGGTGGCCTTCGCGAGAAGACCGTTGCCGCCCGCCGCGCTGGTGCCAACATGATCATCTTCCCCAAGGACTGCATGAGTGACTGGCTCGAATTGCCCGAGGTAAGACTACTGCAGTTTAACAAGTACTATTGACCAAATACTAACATATCACTCTTACAGAACATCAAAGAAGGTATCGAAGGCAAGCCCGTCTCCTGGTACTCCGAAGTCTTCGACCTCGTCTTCCCCGACGTCGACGCCGCGCAAGCGAACACACGATGGAAGAAGGAGCTCGCCAAGCCGCCGAAGGAGGAGCGCGACGACGACGACCGCGATTGAACGTACCAGCAATGATGCTGTACTTGTACAAATCTGGCATGGGTGGTGGCTCATTTGATCTTTAGCATATGGCTTGGCGGCGTTTCCTCCGAGTCCTGCCGCGGTGCCTGGCGTTCGGGGGTTATCATGCATGCACGCGCGGTATGCATCGCATCGGCTTGGCCCATAGAGAGGGCGGTGTGGCGAAGGCTCCGCTCTGTGTACATACACAAGATAGACGCGGCGTGTGTTATCCGTTACTTGTGCTTGAATGGGAATGGGTGTTGATAGAGGAAAAGCGAGATCGGCTACCGAGTGCAAATTATCTACTTCTACACTACTGTACTAAAATTTGTGTTGATTCTAGCTTGAGTATTATGACGCCTCGGGACTATATCTACGTTGCAAACTTCAATTCGTTCCATCATGGTGCTAGAGATTAATCAGCTTCACCATCCTTACAGTTCAAAGGTGGATGTTGTTCATCAGCGAAGCCGGGCTGCGCTCAAGCAAAAATGCATTCATTGGATTCGAGATGTCGACCACAATTGTGTACTGGACGCCTTACCGCAGGTCCACATTGTGCTGTGCATGTATAACAGATATACCCCGGTCACATCTGAGGCTGTGATCGGTTGCACGGACTTTCTCATTATGCTTGGCTGGCTTGTTGGCAGGGCTGTGGCAGAGCTGGACTTCGTGGGCATTGGCCACTACGCTTTCTTTCTGTGCATGGTAGGGCTCCAGCTCTATGGAGCGGACATTCTCGCGCGACGCATCGGGATCTCATTCGTCAACGTATCGGTCTACAAGTCTGAACAAAAGTCTTCGGCATATCCGTGAATCTGAGCCATCGGCGTTGGACGATCCCTAGGACTCTCGTCGAAGTCATTTGCAGGACTGCTGGGAAGCATTGAGCCTTTGATGAAGACTAGTTGCCAAGTGATGTTGAGCAGGGATATATCAAGGCTGTGCATGTGCACCTATCTTTCCGGATTACTGACCCACTTACACGCCTACAGCATCCGCTACAGCTACAGCTGGAGATACGATACGAGCACAAGCTGAATACCTCAGCAATACGGGACCAAACACTCCAAAGAGCTTTAGACTCAAGAGCATCAAGCATGGCCAGACGAGTATATAAGTGACCATGAGAAGTCACAATCATCTTTCCGTCTCAATCATCTCATTACATCTCCTTCAGCAGTCGTTCATCTCCTTGACCACTCACTCGTCTCTTATCTCCTTGTCTCATTCTTTTGCAATCTTTGCAATTATCAGGCTGTTTTCATTCAACTTCGCAACCATGCAGTTCACCACCAGCTTCGTTATGAGCCTCGCGCTCGCTCTTACCGCTTCTGCTGCTCCTGTTGTCAGTGAGGGCGCTGAGAGCAGGGTGCTTGTGGAGCGCCAAGTCGTTCAGCAGATGTCTTCGGTTTCCTGCAATACCAACACCCAGACCAAGGGCGTAAGTGTCTCGCTCAAATGTTTGTGCGAACCGTCACTGACAAGCATCAGTTTGACCGTGCGAGGATCAACGAGAAGATCAACGAGTACTGCACGTAAGACTTCCCACTAGTGCCTACTAGCTCAAACCATGTACTCATCCCTAATAGCAAGCACTGGTGGGAGGAGATCAAGGATGGTTACTCTGGCGCCATGGTAAGAACTACTGCCCAAATCTGTTCCCTCGCATTTATACTTACGTGACGACAGGACACCTTCGACATGGGCGACGGCTACAGCATCAGGCTCGGTCCCCAGGGCAAGAACGGGTACGGACGCTCACTTCTCTCTGTCATATTCACTGCTAACACTATACAGATGCACCTGGAACATTGACTCGCTCTGCCCCCAGATGCTCAGACAGCCTGTGGTACGTTGCGACACGAGTCCAAAGTACCTGTCTAAATACTAACGATCTCCCAGGACAAGTGCAACACCGAGGGCGAGAACAACAAGAAGGGCGGCAAGTACGACGACCAGTGCGCCACCTGGACCCTCGAGTTCTACAAGAACTGAATGATTTACGATCATACACGGACGAGCGAACAGTCTTGCCATGGGCAAACTGTTTTGCTAGCATGATGAGAAGAGCCTGGTTTTTGTTTTGGTTGTTTGCTTTCGATCTTTTGATCGTATACGCTCTTTTAGACGACTGCTTTTGTTGAGTTTATAGTCATTTGCATAGTTGTTTCATGGTATAGAGGCCTCGTCACCAACACCTACGCCTGCACCATCGGGGTGCATGCTCGTAGCTGAGCATTTTCTGAATACCCTCAGTATTGCTGTAAGCTCCTGTTGCATTCCGTCAAGAGGTCGATCAGACTCTAAATTCCATTCCCGACATGACTCTCTCTGATGCGAAGTGCCAAAACGGTATCTTCACCACATGTATGCTTAATGGACGGTGAAGGTCTTTCGGGTCGAGTCTTCTCCGTGGCCAGTTTACGCGTATCGTGACACGCTCGTTTGAACTTCCGCTCGGCCGCTTGTGCCGCCGCAAGTTGAACGCCCGAGTCGTGGTGATCAGACATCTGGACAGAGACTTTGAAACCAGCGTTCCTTATCTGATAGATGCGTTTGATGATCCGTTTCACCGTAACTCGATGAGGATCCTGCAAAGACTTATAGCTTTCGGGTCCGTGTTCAATGTGGTGTGTGATGATGTCCATAATCTCTTTACACGGGCGGCCAAGGAGAATCAAGACAGTCGTTGGTGTGGCGGTTTGGGGCCAGCGCTTCTTGACCGTAGCGTACGCAAGGTGTAGCGCCTTGAGGAGCGCGAGCATGTCAGCCCTCCTGTGTGAATTTTTCCTCGAGGCCACGAACTCTTGAATCCCGACCTTTACGCCTTGTTTTTGTGTCTCCAAGACATCATTTCTAGTTCTTCCTGTTTTGGCGCATGCGACTCGCTGTACGAGGCCTACACCGAGGCCCTGGCACTGATCGTAGCACACTGCAGTGTGCACGACCAGGACAGAACGAGTCGGATTGGGTTGTGTGGTTCGAGTGTCCTCCATTTGGGCTTGCTGATCTTGTTGTATCGACGCCTGGCTTCATGGGGGCGATTCATGCTGCAGTAAGGCATCTTTGAGGCATCTTTGGAGATGTTAAAACTCCGTGGTAATTGTTTGTAGATGGCAACTTGCTCCAGCAATAAAGTTCCAGATCGAGACCTTGGAGACTTTGCGTACTTCAAAAGAGCAAAAGGCTATTGGTCTTTACTTAGCCAATG
>Ga0265797_10007850_pt1 | contig 14423 bp, 12 predicted proteins | sample P2T30metagenome_FD_192433 | JGI IMG/M metagenome (GOLD analysis project Ga0265797, IMG submission 192433) | Plant litter microbial communities from East Loma Ridge, Irvine, California - P2 T30 | ecosystem: Environmental > Terrestrial > Plant litter > Unclassified | place: USA: California... | reverse complement strand
TTCCGTGATTATGTCCACGTGTGTCTCGAACCCTGGACCTACCTTTGCTCAGCGGCACAGTCCGTCCTACGCTTGAGTCTGTAACCATCCCGAGCGGCTGAGAGATCTGGCTCAGAGACGCCGCAGCAACCCGGACATGCCGGGTGCTAACGCCAGGACCGATGGAGTTGATTGGCATGACTGTTCCTGCTCGTATTCTCGAAGATTCGACCGCAGCATCTCGCGTGGATTCCTTTGCACTTCGCCATGCGCTGGCCCAGTTCCCCCAGGGCGTCGTCGCAGTCGGCGCCGAGGTGGACGGCAACCCGGAAGCGATCATCGCCTCCACCTTCACGGTGGGCGTCTCGCTGGAACCACCCCTGGTCACGCTCGCGGTGCAACACGATTCCTCCACCTGGCCGAAGCTCGAGCGCAGCGGCAGTGACCTCGGAATCTCCGTGCTGGGCCGGGACCAGAATGGCCTCTGCCGCCAGATCGCCTCCAAGGACCGGGCCAACCGTTTCACAAATGTGGACTACCAGCTGCAGGGCTCTGCGCTGTTGCTCCAAGGGGTCCCCATGTGGCTGCGGACCCGGGTCTATGACCAGGTCAGGGCTGGAGATCACGACATCGTCGTCCTTGAGATCCTGGACCTGGGTTTCACCGAGGATGCTGCCGGGTTGGTCTTCCACCAGCACGAGTTCAAGACCCTGACCCCCCTGAACTGATCCCGAAGGGCTTTCTTGTTGACCACCCCCTCCTCCCCTGCCGTGCCTTCACTCAAGGCCCAGCGCGCGGCGACAACACCCTCAGACCCCATGAGCGCCGATGTTCATCACTGGAGCGATCCCCAGGACGAGCATCAGCGCCTTGCCTTCTGGGCTGAGGCCGCCACGCTGCTGGATTGGAACACTGCCTGGGAAAGCACACACACCTGGACGCCGCCCAATCCGGTCACCAAACGCGGTCCCAAGATCGGCTGGTACGAGGGCGGAACACTGAATGCTGCCGTGAACTGCGTGGATCGCCACATCGCCGCCGGGCGCGGAGAGAAGATCGCGCTGCACTTCGAGGGTGAACCAGGTGACCGCGAGAACGTCAGCTATGCCGAACTTGGCCGCCGGGTCAACCAGGCAGCCAATGCACTGACCGCGATGGGCATCACCCGCGGGGACCGCGTGGTCATCTACCTGCCGGTCCTTGTGGAGACCATCGTGATCACGCTGGCCTGCGCGCGGATCGGCGCCGTGCATTCGCTGGTCTTCGGCGGCTTCTCCGCGGAGGCGCTGAAGTTCCGCGTGGAGGACACTGGCGCGAAACTCCTGGTCACCACGGATGGTCAGTACCGCCGTGGAAAGGCGGTACCCGTGAAGGCCAATGCTGATGCCGCCGTGGCCGAGGCAAGCGTTGCACATGGCGGGAATCTTGAGCACGTCCTGGTCATCAAGCGCACCGACTCGGCTGTGGAGTGGACACCTGGGCGTGACCTCTGGTGGCACGAGGTGGTGGAGACTGCCTCCACCGAGCATGCCCCGGAGTTCTTCGAGGCCGAGACCGAGCTGTTCATCATGTACACCTCAGGAACCACGGGCAAGCCCAAGGGCTTGGTTCACACCACCGGCGGCTATCTCACCGGGGCGCTCTATACCTACCTGCGGCTCTTCGCGCATCCGGACCCGGCCCGGCGCACCCATGACGTCCACTGGTGCACGGCCGATCTGGCCTGGGTCACCGCGCACACCTATGAGATCTATGGTCCGCTAGCCGCCGGCGCCACCCAGGTGATCTTCGAGGGCACACCGAACACCCCGCATGAGGGACGCCACTTCGAGATCATCGAACGCCATCAGGTCACCACGTACTACACCGCCCCCACCCTGGTGCGCTCACTGATGGGCTGGTTCCCCGACGGCATCCCGGCGCAGTACGACCTCTCCTCGGTCCGGCTCGCCGGCACGGTGGGCGAGGCCGTGAACCCCGAGGCCTGGCAGTGGATCCGCCGCGAGATCGGCAGAGACACCACCGACGACGCCGGAAGACCCGCTCTTCCCATGGTGGACACCTGGTGGCAGTCCGAATCCGGGTCCACGGTGCTCTCCCCGCGCCCCGAGGACACCCTATTCAAGCCCGGCGCGGCCACCCGCGAGCTGCCGGGCTGGGGCGCCGCCGTCGTCGATGAGTCAGGCCGACCGGTGCCTGCCGGCACGCAGGGAAATATTATGCTCACCCATACCGGGCCCTCGATGGCCAGGACCGTCTGGGGAAATCCCGAACGCTTTTTCACCTCCTACTGGGAAAAATACGCTGATCAGGGCTGGTTCCTCGCGGGTGACGGCGCACGCAAGGATGAGGACGGAGACATCTGGATCCTTGGCCGGATTGACGACGTCATCAACATCTCCGGACACCGGCTCTCCACGATCGAGATCGAATCCGCGCTGATCTCCCACCCCGATGTGGTCGAGGCCGGGGTCTGCCCGGTGTTCGATCCAATGACTGGCCACGCCGCCGTCGCGTTCACCGTGCTGACCACCTCTGCCCGCGAGCGCCTCGAAGCCGCTGGTGGCGCCGGAAGCGACGCCGAGCATGAGCTGCTGGGCGCGCTGCGCAACCACGTAGGCGAGGTCATCGGCCCGGTGGCGAAACCGCGCAGCGTGATTCCTGTGCCCGAGGTGCCGAAGACCCGTTCCGGGAAGATCATGCGCCGGCTGCTGACGCAGCTTCATGACGGTGAGACCCTTGGGGACACCACAAGCCTGCAGAATGAACCCTGTGTTCCGAAAATTGAAGAGATCTGCCAACGGCGCGGGACCGCGCCGAGGAAAGAAGAGGTAGCTACATGAGCGATCGCCAGTTCGGCTTCCGCACCCGCGCCCTGCACGCCGGGGCCGTCCCCGATGCCGTCTACGGTTCGCGTGCTGTACCCATCCACCAGTCCACCTCCTTCGTCTTCAAGGACACCGACGACGCCGCGAACCTCTTCGCGCTGCAGAAGTACGGCAACATCTATTCGCGCATCGGAAACCCCACGGTTTCGGCGCTGGAGGAGCGGATCGCGTCACTCGAAGGCGGCATCGGCGCGGTGGCCACCGCTTCAGGCATGAGTGCTGAATTCCTGGTCTTCGCGGCACTCTGCGGCTCCGGGGATCACATCGTGGCCAGCTCGAAGCTCTACGGCGGCACCATCACCCAGCTCGATGTCACGCTGCGCCGCTTCGGGATCGAGACCACGTTCGTGGACTCGCTGGAACCCGCAGACTATGAGGCCGCCATGCAGGAGAACACCAAGGTCCTCTACACCGAGGTCGTCGCCAACCCCAGCTCGGACATCGCTGACCTGCGCGGTCTCTCTGAGGTCGCGCATAAGCACGGCGTCCCGCTCGTAGTGGACTCCACCCTGACCACGCCCTACCTAATCCGCCCCTTCGAACACGGCGCGGACATCGTGATCCACTCGGTCACCAAGTTCATGGGCGGTCACGGCACAACCCTCGGCGGCGTGATCGTGGAATCCGGTGAGTTCCCCTGGGACAACGGCAACTTCCCCGCGATGACCGAACCCGTCGCCTCCTACGGCGGACTCTCCTGGTGGGGCAACTTCGGCGAGTACGGCTTCCTCACGAAGCTGCGCGCCGAGCAGCTGCGCGACATCGGACCATCACTCGGCCCACAGGCTGCGTTCAACCTAATTCAGGGCATTGAGACCCTACCGCAGCGGATCGATGAGCACGTGGCCAATGCCCAGAAGGTCGCAGAATGGCTCGAAGGCGATGACCGCGTGGACTACGTCAACTACGCCGGCCTGCCATCCCACCCGGATCACGACCGGGCCAAAGAGATGCTGCCCAAGGGTGTCGGTTCTGTGTTCAGCTTCGGCATCCGCGGCGGCCGCGCCACCGGTGCGCGATTCATCGAGTCTCTGCAACTGGCCAGCCACCTGGCTAATGTGGGAGATGTGCGCACCCTGATCCTGCACCCAGGATCGACCACCCACCAGCAGCTTTCCCCCGAGCAGATGAGCGCGGCCGGGATCCCTGAGGACCTGATCCGCATCTCCGTCGGCATCGAAGACGTCGAGGACATCATCTGGGACTTGGACCAGGCGCTGAGCACCGCACTCGAAGGAGACAAGTGATGAGCGAGCAGACCCTGACCAACGACGACGAGGCCACGGCCGAACATCCCCATGGCCGCTGGGCCGCGCCGTCGCCATCTCGACGCCTGCAGCTGCTGCGCAGCGCGAAGTCAGTGGCGATCGTGGGCATGTCAGATAAACCCTCACGCGCCAGCTACTTTGTGGCCTCCTATCTGCTGAGCTCCTCGAGCTATAGGGTCTACTTCGTGAACCCGCGACTCAAGGAAGTCCTGGGACAGCCGGTCTACGCTTCCCTGCAGGAGCTTCCTGAGGTGCCGGACATCGTGGACGTGTTCCGCCGTGCCGAGGATGTTCCGGGAATTGCGCAGGAAGCGGCCGAGATCGGGGCGAAGACCCTCTGGGCTCAGCTGGGCATCAAGTCCGAGGAGGCGATGCAGCTGGCTCAGGATGCTGGTCTCAACGCCGTGCAGGATCGCTGCATCAAGATTGAACATGGCCGTTTCCACGGCAATCTTCACCTGTCCGGATTCAACACCGGCGTCATTTCGGCGAAGCGTCAAATCCTCGACGGCTAAGCGCTACTCAAAGCAGCGATAGAAGACTAAGGGTGGATCCGCATACAGCGGGTCCACCCTTTTTTTAATTATTTCATTGACTTAACTGGACCCATGCATTACCCAATGGTTCTCTGTAATTATTTCGCAAGACCCTTGCCTGGGTCACCGCTGTCCACTACGTTAACTACTGTCAAGAAGATAATGTTCACCCCTTATATACAAGCGCTCGTTTGGAAATATATGAGTGGACCGTGAATTTAAGTCATCGAACTCAGGAGACGTATGACGGAGACAGTGCATACCCAGGCACCACCCACTCGTAATCGAAAGGTTCGCGCAGTCATGGCTGGCGGGGTTGTACTCGGCATTGGTGCCGCAGTAACCCTCGCAGCTTGGAATGATTCTGAATTCGCCCAGGGTATTTTCACAACTGGCCAGTTCAATCTGGAGGGATCAATCGACGGTGCAGCATTTGATGATAATGACACCGAGGCCAGCGCCGCCGAGATGACATTCTCCGCCGAGAATATGGTCCCTGGTGAAACAACTTACGCGCCATTCTGGGTGCGACTCGACGCGGCAACGACTGTCGACGGCACGATTGCCGCAGACACAGGACTAAGCCTTGTCAGCGCGGACAACGAAGGCTCAGAAGACAATACTGAGGCTTTAAGTTATAACGTCTACCAGATTCCCGCTGACGCCACATGTGACGCTGCGGCAGCGGATGGGGCAACAGCCATTGCCGCTGCTGACACGCTGAGCACCAGCGACATTGGCCCAGCAACAACCATTGAGCTCGCCGCAGGTGACGAAGAAGCTCCAGGTGGCGCAGTGCAGCTGTGCTTCGAAATCACAGCAGACGATGACACTCTGGCCCAGGGCACCACCACCACCGCCACTTGGGAAGTGACCGCCACATCTGACGACGCGGAGTGATCCACGTGTCGCGGACGGCAGCGGATGCACGTCCACCAGGGCGCGAGGTCCGCGCCTCGTCGAAGCGTTGGCGTTCACGTCGCCTCCGAGCGCTACTAGCCGCCGGTCTTGTTCTCGGGATTGGCTCGAGTATGACTGTGGCGGCGTGGACTGACGAAGACCATGCACGCGGCACCATTACGTCTGGAACTTTCGTCCTGGAGGGCAATGGTGGGCAGGGGTTCGAGGTGAGCAGTGCCGAAAATCCGAGGACGCTTACCTTCGCCCCGAGTGCCACCGCAATGCTCCCCAGCCAGGACACCTACGCGCTCTATAGGGTTCGTACCTCGCAGTCCTCGGTCGCCGGTTCTCTGCAGTTCCAAGGTGCTGCCGCGAACTCCGGACCTTTGGGTGAGCATCTTCGGTACGGCGTCAGAATTATCGCCGATGGCGCCACCTGCAACGCCACCTCGTTCTCGAACAGCACCAACATCGTCGTGGCAACGACGTCAACGTTGGCGACCGGATCCAGCACAACCCAAACCGTGTCAGCTGCGGGAGCATCTGTTGCCAATTACTGCATTCGGCTCACGCTTCCTTCGACGGCCTCAAATTCCGCACAGGGCCAGCAAGCGACCCCGCGGTGGGTTGTCCAAGGGACGAGTGTGAGTGGATGAGTGAAAGAGAAGAGCGGACGCATGTCGGCTCGCATTAGATACCTTCTCACTGAGACAGCTCTCTGGGTGCTCGCAGCGCTCGGCGGAGTTGCCATCGTTCTTGTCATTGCTGCGTACCTCTTCAATACGTCTCTGATTCTCTTTCGCACGGGGTCAATGGAACCGACAATCCCAGCCGGGTCCGCCGCACTCGTTCAAGAAGTGGAAGCGAGCACGGTTGAAGTCGGGGATGTCCTCACCGTGGATCGACCCGGCCAATTGCCGGTCACGCACCGAGTGACCTCGGTCGAACCCGGGTCCCATGCTGCGGAACGTGTCATCACGATGCGTGGAGACGCCAACGAGACTGACGATCCTGCGCCATATGTCATTACCGATGCGAGGCAGACTCTGTGGTCAGTTCCGGGACTTGCAAACTCGATCAATCGAATGGGCGATCCCGCCGTGCTCGGCGGCATCACGATGGCGGCTTCGCTTCTTGTCGGATGGGCATTCTGGCCGCACCAGTCACCGCAACGCGGGCGGACTCATGAGGAGAAAAGCAACCTACAAGATATGGATCCGGTTTCTAACTCCGCTGTCATGCGCCACGCACATGCGGGGTCCCGAGCAAGCATTTTGGAGAAGAACCTGCTTCGCGGTATTCCGCTCACCGCACTGCTCGGTATGGCGTATGCGACCGGAACAGCAGCTGACCCCCCGGAATCCGACGAGAATATCGTCGTGGAGACGAGTCATAGCCGTTTCATCACCATGGAGTCACAGTTCATTCCCGAAGATCGACTGAACATGGCACCTGGAGACAGTTCCCGCTGGGATATAGCGGTCTCTGTCGGCCCGCCCGACCCCGGAGAAGTTCAGATCGGGATCAGCTTGGAAGGAGACTTCCCAAAGCTCCTCAATGCTTACTCCTGCACAGAGCCGCTCAGCAATGGACCCGGATCTGAGGCCAGCCCGCAGGAATCCTGCCCTGGAAAGCTTGAGACGCTTCTACGAGACGAAGAGGTTCAGGATGTTGAAGGCATCATTTGGCTGGAGTCATTCCCAACAGCTGAAGACCGGTGGATTCGCATCGATTCGACCGTGCCGACAGGAGACGTAGTAAGCCCAAACGCGGCCTCCATTGTGCGTGTTCACGCCTCACTCAGTTCCGAGAGAAGCGGGGATAGCCTCGAATCCGATCCAGCGGAACGCGACTTCCTGACACAGGCTCCAGGAACTGACTCTGACATTGAATCTGGATCTGACTCTGGAGCAGAGTCCGCCGAGTCGCCCTCCGGAAGCGCGCTCGCAGAGACCGGCTTCACCTTGCTCGCGGGGGTCGGGCTTGCACTTGTGCTTATCGCGGGGGGAGTCGCCGCCCATCGAATCGCCAAGAACCATCGACCCAAACACGACGAAGGATCACCTTGATGCGCGGTCTCCCCCAAGGACAGGCATCGAATCGTCGAACCGTGCGCGATTCTGGGCTCGCACTGGTTCTGGCTATCGCAGTCATCTTCACCGGCCTCGGCAGCGCGCACGCCCCGCGTCTCGCAGAAATGACGGAGGCGAACTGGACGCGGACCGTTCACTCCAGCGGAGCCGTGTCCGCGGGCGTCTTGGATCCGGTCCGGAATCTCCAGTGCAGCTCAGGACCCGGGCAAAACCCCAGGCTGAGCTGGCAGGCCCCCACCTCAGGTCCGCAGCCTACGGGTTATACGGTGCTCGTCTACTCGATTCCCGGCAACAATCTCCTGAGAACAATCGACCTCGGGGCTGGGACAACTTCGTACACCTTGGGCTCCTCCGTTCTAGACCTTGGTCCCAGCTACTCGATTCATGTGCAAGCTCGATTGGAAGGCAACTGGCGCTCACGTTCCTGGGTGGTCGAAGCCCGTCGATTCAGTGCCTTGGGTATCCCGCTGAACTCTTCGTGCACGCGGGAGTCTGCCCCACGGTCAAGCTGAGCGGGCCGGAGTGTTCTTGGCGCCTTGGTGCGTAGCGTTGTTCTTGGCGGTGACGCATCAGCCCGAAGAACATTGCAAACAGCCCGAAGGTGCCGAAATGGTTATAGGTGACGAAGATAACCTCGGTGGGTGAGGCAATCAGGAATGTCACCATAACCATCAGCAGTGCGATCCCGGTGCGTACCCCGGTCTGCGTGGTGGCGGAGCTCGCGTAGAGATACGCGGTGGCGGTGGTGTAGCTCAGCACGAAGAGCAGGATAAGGAGACCTAGGAGTCCCAGATCGACACCGGTCTGCACATACGAATTATGGAAGTGCGGGATGTCGTACTCCCAGAACTGATATGTATACCGGCTGGGGAGTGCGCCGTACTCCGAGTTGAAATATCCGAAGAAACCCCAGCCCAGCACGGGACGTTCTGTGATGGCGCCGAAGCCCCATTCCCACAGCAGGGTGCGACCGGTCAGGGTTGGGTCGCGCCCGACCAGCTCCACCACCGGCACCCAGATCTGTGACACCACGGCTGCGGCGAGTAGCCCTATCGGGGTACCCACTGCCAGCAACCCACCGAGCGGAACTCTGGGCACGATCAACTGTGCCAGCGGCACGATGATGATGCCGGCGACCGCCAGGAGGAACCCGGTGGCCGATCCGGCCCAGAGCACGAAGAGGATGAATGCCGCCAGCACGAGGATCCGGCGGATTCCGCGCAGCAGTGTCATGGCGAGAACGGCACCGGTGGCTGAGAAGAACCCGGCCATGATGTTGTGGGCGAAGAATCCCCGGATAGGTTCGCTGCCCAGATAGTTGGGCCGCGCGTGTGGATCGACATCGAAGACCTGTCCGTAGCCGATCAATGCTCCGAGCATCCCCGCCAGCACCATCACGGTGAGCACCCGCAGCATCATCTTCGCGATATCCGGAAGTGAGCGTTCCGAGGCTAAGACGCATGCGGTCAGGATGTTGCCGGCGGCCATCATCCCGTAGACCAGGGAGTCCATCCACGCCACGGACCACGCAGCGCTCAGGACGATGAGTCCACCGATTCCCACCGCGATCAGAACCGGCACGGCTCGCAGCGACCGACTCGTCAGCAGCACCAGGACCGAGATCATGTGCAGCAGCACCCAGCTGAGCGAGAAGATCGTGTTGTCACCGGAATTGCCCAGTGCATCCACTGGGATCAGCAGGACGGCGTTCGCGCCGAGTGTGCACGCGATATAGATGTAGAAGAACGCCGTCCGCAGCGCGGTCATGACGCTGCAGCCCTGGCCTTGGATCGTTGGGCGGAAAGCGGCATTCTGTAGGCGTGAGCCGAGGTCCCGCGTGTCTGGATCCGGGTGGGAACCAGTCCGTGGATCCTGGCGTCCACCATCTGGGCAGTCTCAAGAGCTTTCTGGACCTGTTTCTTGTCCACGCGGCCAAGACCCACCACGAGCAACATGCCCGCGGAGACGGCGCTGAGCACGCTGGCATCGCTCACCGGCAGCAGCGGTGGTGCGTCGATGAGCACGACGTCGTAATCACGGTTCAACTCGATCATGAGCTGCTGCATGCCGGAGGAGCCGAGCAGTTCGTTGGGATTCGGTGGCGCAGTCCCGGCGGGAAGCACTGCGAGTTCCTCCGCCCCCCATAGCTGGAGCGCCTCAGCGTGGGAGGAGCTTCCGGTGAGGACCTCGGCCAGTCCTCGGTCACTCTCCAGTCCGAGCATTCTGGTGGCAGTCTGTGCACGCATATCAGCATCGACCAATAGGACCCGCTCCCCTGCCTCGTGCAGACTCAGCGCAAGATTGACTGCCACGGAGGATGCCCCCTCTCCACGGATCGCGGAAGTGATGACGAGGCTGCTCACGGGCTTGTCCAAGAACCCCAGGTTCGTGCGCAACGTGCGGAAGGACTCCACCCACGGGCTCGAGGGATCAGCTTGCGGGATCAGCGTGCCGGCCGCGATCTCACGGTCACGCGGCACGGCGCCCAGAACTGTGAGCCCAGAGAGGGCGGAGACGTCATCTTCGGTGCGGACGCGTGTGTCCAGAACCTCCCGCAGGGCCAGAATGACGATGCCAAGGGAAAAGCCCACGAGCAGGCCGAGGCCAAGAATGATCGTCGAGTTGGGGGCGGAGGGCTGTGTCGCCACGGACGGTTCCTCGACTGGGGTCAGCGTCACCAGTGTCCCACCGCCAGATTCCGAGAAGGTCAGGCCCTGAATGACACTGTCCAGAGATTCTGCGAACGAACCGGCGATGGCGGCTGCCTTTTCAGGGTCCCCATCCGTGACCGTGGTTTCCAGAATGACCGTTTGGACCTGGGTCTCCACGTCGATCCGCCCGGCAAGTGCGCCGACGGACTCGTCCAACCCAAGATCTTCGATCACTGGCTCCAGGACTGCTGGGCTCTCCGCCAGTTCCACAAAGCTGCGCGTGAGCTCTTGGGTGTAGATGGCACCAAGACCGAGCTCGTCGGCATCCTCGGGGTCATCCACGGAGACATAGATCCGCAGCTCAGATTGGTAGGTCGGAGGGGTAAGCGCGATGATCGCGGCCGCTCCTAGGAGCGCCACAATCACTGCCGCTGCGAGGATCAGCCATCCTCGCCTGAGCACACTGAGATAATGACGAAGCTCCATAAACGGGTCACCAGTTTTCAGGGAACGGATAGGTGTTCCTCAGATTACGACGCTGAATGCGTCCGGAACAGACCTTTTTTGTGAATCTTGAAAAGATATCTCAATGACGTTTCACGTAAGTGGTACGGCACTCAGGCTCTGCGGAGTCACGCTGTCTCAGTAGCGCCGCGGCCGCCTTGACCCGCCAGAGGTAGAGAATCTGCAGCAGGATGGCGCTGCCGAAGATGACCGCCCACCAGGGGAACGGCAGTCCAAACATTTCTCCCTGGACAGATTCCGGCGTCTCGGGAGCCTCGAAGACTCGCTCTGCGGTGACCAGGATCCGGTGCGTATTCAATCCCAGTGGAGTACAGGTGACCAGGGTGACAAGATCTTGCCCTGCTTCCGGGTACAGCGATTCGGTCTCATGGGGTTCAACCACTTTGGTGTGGATGACCTCGTAGGTCAGCGTCTCACCGAAGGTTTCCACAGCGATGGTGTCGCCCTCCCCCAGCTCGTCGAGGCGGGTGAACATCTCGGCATTCGGGAGCCCGCGATGGCCGGTCAGGACAGAATGTGTGCTCTCACCACCTACTGGGAGAGCCGTACCTTCGAGGTGGCCGACCCCGCGCCCAAGGGTCTCTTCACTGGTGCCGTGGAAGATGGGCAGATCGGCGTCGATGCTGGGGATTGTCAGTCGAGCCATCATCTCCCCCGGGGCGCCGGAAAGGATGTCCTGATACACATCCTCTTCTTCGATTCCGAGACCCTGTTCCCCGGCCGCATCTGTGGAGAAGGGATCGATCAGGCCGCCACCGGAGGAGAGCTGAGTGTTGTAGTTTCGTGCGCGTTCGACCTCCGCCGCAAGCTCCTCGGGCGGCGCCTGATTCATGGCGTCTGAATAGTCGTCTACCTGACCCTGCTGTTCCCAAGCCGTGAACCACTGCGCTGCGCTGGGATACAACATGATGGCCAGCCCTAGCACCAGCAGCGTGGAAACCACGAGGGCACCACGGATACCCCCCTGCGCCTGGCTCCGAGTGGAGCTGAACGCAGGGGCGGCATGCCGCGGTGCAGGGGTCAGGACTGACATGGGGTTTTACCTAGACTGCCTGGGCCAGCCGACGACGACGGCTGCGGTTGACGATCAGCGCGATCGCAACAAGCAGCAGGCCACCGATGAGGAAGGGCAGCGAACCGAAGGAGCCGGTGATCGGCAGCGCGAAGCCGGAGACCTGCTGGTTCTCGAAGATGATCACATTGGGGTGATCCTCCGACGGCCGGACAGTGGCGAGGTCGGCGGTCTGGACTGTGAACTGCTTGGCCGGTGCGGCTGTGTAGCCGCGAGGCGTGTCGATCTCGACCAGCCAGAACTGTTCCCCGGCGCGGAGACCAGGGATCAACAGTTCGCCATTTGAGCCAGTCGTAAAGCTCGTCTCGGTCCCGACTCGGATGGCGGGACCATCCTGGGTCCTGCGGACTTCGTAGGTCGCGCCCTCCAGGGGCGCACTACGGTCTGCGCGCGTGATGACCTTCACCGCGCCCCACTCACTCTCGGCCACAGCCGGTTTCGTCTCACTAGTGGTGTCGTCAGTGTTGACATGAACAGTAGCTTTGGCCTGCACGACGCCGGCTCGATCTTCGTTCTGGGTCATCTTGGTCGCAATGACCAATCGAACGTTCTGTCCCTGGTACTGGTTAAGAGCACCAGCACCCTGTGGCGGTGAGACCGTCAGTATTCCCTGCTCATTGACTTCCGCGGAGTACGTTCCCCGCGGTACCAACTGACCTCCGACCTCGAGCTGGATGTTCTCCTCGACATCTTCGGAGAGAGCCAGACGGTCAGTGACGTCGACCTTGATCTGGAAAGTGTTCAGCGTCTTTCCAGCGGGGAGGTATGGGACAGCAGAAGTGATCTCCCAGTTGATATTTCCCGTGCCATTCATACCGAAGGCGGTGCTGTCGTCAGCCACCATGTCGAGGGAAACAACAGAGTTTTTGGGATAAGCGTGGACGTCGTAGAGCCACTCATTATCGGGACCAGCTGTTGGGAGGCTGACCAGGAACGGAGCCACTGGTTCGACGGTGTCATGCGGACCAGAGTCGGTCTCTTCGACGAGATAGACCCCGACAGGCAGTTCTTTCACCGAGTCGGTGCTGGCCATACCTGATGCATTCGTCGTGACGGAGAATCGGGAGTCGCTGGGTCGCGCGTCGCCCTGCTCCACGAGCAGATCTGGCGACATGGTGCGGAGTTCTTCGACCTCTTGCCAACCCGCTGAAGTGGACAGCTCAACGCCGAGGTTCGTGATCGTGAACTCGACACCTTCAAGCGGAGTTCCGGACAGGTCCAGCTGCTCACCCTGGTGATCGACATTGCCAGACTCACCTGATTGCGCAAGTTTATGGATCGTGATTGAACCGGTGGCTTGAGGATCAATCTGGGGGGCGTTGTTCGTGGTTGCGCTGACGGGTGCGACGCCGCTGAATAACAGGGCGCCGGCTCCTAGCAGGGCAGCCACCGAAATGGTGGAGCGCCTCGAAGCGCTTTTGGACGTGGACATGGTGGGTCCTTTCAATGTCTTTCCGCAGGAATAGCAGTGCGAGTGAGTGAAACTTGCGAGTGATGTGGTCTAGATGGAGAGAGGCGCGTCGAGCGGTTCTAGGATGCTGACCTCCGCTTTTTCTGAGCAGGGTTTCGGAGTTTGATGGCGCCAAGCCCACCGAGCGCGACCAGCAGCGCGCCGCCGAGGAGGTAGGGCAAAGTGCCGATTCCACCTGTTTGGGGAAGAACCGAAGGGGCGACGTCATAGCTGACCAGGCGGTAGATTTCGTGGCCTTCAGCGGCGACGACAAACTCCCCGTCGGGCAGTGACTCCCAGAGAGCGTCGTCGGCGTGGTCGACCTGTCCGTCCACGTCCGGCACGCCTGTATAGCGCTGGAGATCTCCGGTCTGGAAGGCGAGATTCGCATTGCGCGAGTTCTCTTTCACGACGTACCGCTGACCAGGACGCACGAGGAGGCTGGAGTCGCCGGTCCCGGTCTCGCTACCCGTAACGGGGCCGGCAACCAGCGCGGTGCCGTCCAATTCGGACTCTGCGGCAAGCTCGAAATCATCTGCCGAGATAGTGCCGCCGTGCTCGTTGACGACGTGCTTGAGAAGAGTGGCTCCAGCGGTACGGGCGGTGGCAGTGCAGTTCACCGCTGCGCCGAGAGGAACGTTGATGGTGCCGTCACTGCCTCCGATGGACGCGCCCTCTCCCGAAACCCATGTCTGCAGGCATCGCCAAGAGCCCGTGGCAAGGGGAGAGCGAGACGATCCGGAGCGCTGGTCCTGCACATAGACGCGAGGTCCCTTTGCCGCGGCCAGTTGAAAGGTCTGACCAGGAGAGACAGCGTGCTTAGCGTTGCCGCCCTTGCCGGTGAACACAGGCTTTCCCCGTGAGGGGTCTTCCGGAGTGGAGTAGGCGGTCAGTTCCCAGTCTGCGGACGTGGCGTTGCCACCTTCGACGTCGATGTCGAGGGTCAGACTCTGCTCGCAGGTGAGGGTGTTGGTGACCGTGAATCGGGTAAGTCCCGCTGCAAGCGCTTGGGAACGATACCCACCCTCCGCCACAGGGATGGGTGAATCCAGTTCCTCTTG
>Ga0265797_10007843_pt1 | contig 14429 bp, 15 predicted proteins | sample P2T30metagenome_FD_192433 | JGI IMG/M metagenome (GOLD analysis project Ga0265797, IMG submission 192433) | Plant litter microbial communities from East Loma Ridge, Irvine, California - P2 T30 | ecosystem: Environmental > Terrestrial > Plant litter > Unclassified | place: USA: California... | reverse complement strand
CTGGGGCTATGTGTGAAGAAAATGGATCATTATTGTCCTTGGGCGGGTGGAATCATAGCAGAAACTACGCACAAGTTCTTTATGCAGTTCGTGGCGTATGCTTCGCTGTACACAACGTTCACTTGGATCGTGGTAGCTATTTTCTTTGCAGAGAGGAATTCCAAGGTACGTGGAGAGGCAGACTGGTGTATGTTTAGCAGGCTGACATATCACAGATGGGGTCACGGCCAGGAACCTGGGTCGGCGCCCTTGCGACGGCGGTTTTGTTTAGCATCTTCACCTTCACAATGACCTGTATGACAGGCTGGAATTTGATGATAAACTTCACCTCGGTCGAAGGCATCCAACGCGGTGGCATCCACAACATTGCCTTTCTCATGTCTCGTTCCTCCACAAATCCCGATACATCTCATTCCTCAGCGAGCCCCAACACCACAAATGCACTGCCTGCGACCCCAACAACATCCTCCAGTAAACACCACAATAAGAAATCTAGCAGAGACTTGGCTGAAGAAAGAGAGCACGAGAAGGAGGATTGGCCCATCCTTACCAGCTTTACACGCCCATCGAACCGCTCGTACGTCGTAATACAAACCAAACCCATGGAACACCCGTGGTATACAACCCTCATGCAAGGTTGGAAAGATACTATGGGCGAAAACATAATCGACTGGCTACTGCCCTTCCGACAGTCTCCGTGTAAACAGAGAAGCCACAGGGGTGAGTTTGAGTGGGGCGAGGTGGTCTACGATATGGCGAAGATGTACGAAGACAAATATCCTGGAACCAGTCTTGCCATCCTTGATAAGAGCGGGAGGTCGAGGAGGTGACGTTGATGAGCGGTAAATGCCAGCGTTGTTTTTTCCCGTTAAGCGACTTGGGCGTTCTTCGTACATTTTTTCTTTTAGGATTTGATACCCACGTATGTTGTTGGTCGCAAACTGTACATAGTAATTCGATGGAAGGAATGGAATAGATATCTGCATCATCGCTGCATGCTCTACTGAGGGAGGACGACTCCAGTCTTGCTAGATGTTCTCACTGTTACCGCCACTCGATTCGGGTTCCGCATGGATGCTGAACGTCATAGGTCTACGGATTACTCGAGACATTTTCTTCATTTACTAATAACAAACAGCCCTGACGTTACTCTCGCGTCGTACAAAGATCACTTGCACAAGCGCGTCTCCACGTCTGCACGTGGCCAAGCTCTAGAGTCAACCCCTCTTGCGTATTCAGCCAACCAAACGTACCTCTCCCATGATAGGCCCGTAAAGAATTTGGTACACGACCGCACCACCACTCAGCCGATCCTCGCATGTATCATGCAAGCACAAGTCCGATGCGGGTAATCGAAGTTCGTGACCCAAACCAAACTCCAGGCCACTTGCCCGACATCGCTAAGTACTTCATGGTACTTGTTTGCTACTGTATCTGGTACCTTAGAGGGTGTGCTGCTGGAGCCATGAATTTACCAGGGCCCCTTTGATGCGGATATGGACGTGGATGTGTAGATGCTGTTAATATATTCTAGACCTCCAACGGTACTTTCCTGAACGGGTAGGGAAATGTTTGTTTCAACGCGGGGACGTGGGCTGATCTGCTTGGTGTTGCGTAAGTTCAGATTGGCAAGATCATGATTCTGTACGAGCCTAGCATAATTTACCATGGTATGGCTCGGGGAATGACCGGAGCATCAGTGTTGCCGGAGTCAGGTAGCGATGATCATCATCTTGTTCGTCACAGTCAACCCCGGAAAACTATCCAGGGCGTCAAAGTAGGATCTGCGCGAGGATGTGGTGATCGCCGTCTATCTTCTTCTAGTCTGAGACCGCATTCATCCATCGAACATCGTCTGGAAAGCGAGATTCTTACACGCCTTTAGCCGTTGAAACATTGACAGCTTTCGTGCCTATCCTGGAGCTGTGCGCTGTCTGCAAGGCTGCCGCTTTCCGGATAACCGTTGATCGTCATTTCGTTCAGGGACGTTTCATGCTACCATGGTACTATTAATGGAGAAAGCCTCCCGCAGGGTATGCGTCTGGAAAGGCGAGAGCATGGGCCGGGACCTTCCGGGTTCGATCATGTACGTGCGTTAGGCCGCCCGGTCCATAATGAGAGGTTTACAAGTTGGGTAGTTCACGCGAGAAGCTGCAAGGGTCAAGAGTCAGCTGGGTTCCTAACTATTTTTTTTACTCGCCCAGGACGTGTGAACGTTAGTTTCAGCAAAATGCGCAACAGGTGCTCTTGTGTCACACCTTCCAACGTCTATCAAAGGCGACAGGTGTAATCCCTTACAGGCCGGGCCGCTCCATGGCATCCTTGCTGGGAATGAGTTTAGAACATGGTCCTTGGTTTTCGGGAGAGTTAGTGTGGCGAGTTCCGCAGGGCGAACCCTGGCTCTGATCTCCCAATGATGTGCAGTGTTTCCCGTCAAGCTGTGAGGGGTCAATCCTAGAAGAAGATCATAGCAAGGGTCTAATGCAACTTCTGACCGGACAGTGGAGCCTTTCAACAATAAAAGCCGGTTATCAATACCAAAAGCTAAGTGGAGCGGAGAAAGCGTTAGTGATAGTGGCGTCCCAGCTGTTTGACCTTGCAAGTTTGGCGAGACCAACTGATTGAGGTCGGTGGAGAACTGCTGTGTTGAGATTCGATATCACGAAACATGTCATGGCTCAACTTGTTCAGACATGTTGCCGGGGCCGTCACTTACCGAAAGCACGAACCTCGACCAAACGGCTACTGTAGCCTCTCAAGCAACACCGTTGTGTGTCATGTTTTCACTCTGGGGTTTGAAACACCGGAGCTGTCGATGGCGTTTCGAGCATGGACACTAGGTTGGGGTTCATGGAGACCAGGGGGATGTACGAACAAATTTCCGCATTTGGCCTTGCGTGCGTTATGAGACCGAATCTGGCCGTTTACTACGAGCGCAGCATTGGAGAGCGCGCTAAACATTCGATAGTTTGGTGGGCTGGATCATGATTACAGATATAGCGCCACTCACCAGTGGTGGGTTTCACCATGATTGTGACCTGGAAAGTCTCTTTCTGTGATTGCGTATGTTTAGTAAACTTTGTGCAAACAACAGGATAACAGTGAAAGATTTCATCATGGATGATATGAGAAGATCGCAATGTGATTAGACTATGTCGTAAACAATCTTGGAGGCCAAAGCCCATCGAGAAACGCAGTTGCAGTTCCCAAATGCTGCAGTCTTAGCGCAATGAATCCCCAAACTCCATTTTCCCAAAACGCTGATGTATGCTCCGTTTTGGGTCCCAGGGTATTCGACTGAAGGAAAAGTACGAGGTCGCTCGTGCGACCAGTGGATATTATGGCATCCGAAGATGCCCGCAAAACGTCAAGACTAAGCCAGCCAATCAAAGAATGAAAGTACCCAAAGGACTGCGTCCCCACCAGAACGCCGATGGCGGAAAGGGTAGCAGTTAATGTGCATGATCAATCTCGTCATCACGACGTCCGAATGGAACATTCCGGTGGGCTTGTGAAGGTAGCACTTTTGGACGATCCCCGTTACACTGAGGGACACTATGTTTCGGGACCATTGGCCTCGCGTTCCCGTTGTTCCTTTTGTGGAGCACGACGACGAGCGTTGATAAACCAGTTGGATACCTATTGTGGGTCAGCACGCTGTGGTCTAAGAGTGACACTGAAGGACAGGAGTGGCAGATGTAGTGAGGGTGTCAAAATGACCGTTCTTGCTAAGACGCATCACGTACCTGGTTGAGACTCAGCCCAGTTCTGTTGCAGAGTTCCATCTTCTGGTCTTCTGTGGGATATGGTGATGTTCGGTTGGCGGCAAACCAGTCTTTCAGGAGGTTCGTGGCCTCTTTCGGCAGGTTGCCTCGGCGCTTCCTGTTAATGCGTTGTGATCAAGGCCAACATGCTGTTGGAAGCGAATGTCACTGTAGGATGTGTCATAGCCTTGATATCCGGCCCGAGTGAAGTAAGAATCGTTAGGTCGGTCGTATCCGCCATAGACAGCTGCTGGAGACTCATGGTAGTAGCTATGACGTGGCTCGTACATGGAGCCTTGCTGAACCATGGATTGCTGGAAAGGACTTTGTCCGATAGGTTGCGCGTAGGAAATGTGGCCTTGGGGAGCTGAGGGTGACTGGTGTCGCATGTGTGGGTTCGAAGGCATCGACTGCTGTTGTGGTGGCACGTACGAGTGACTTTGGCGGTGATGCATGCCGGATCCTACAGGCTGCACTGGATGCTGCTGAAGGATGTGGGGCGAGTAGCCAGCAAGGGCTGGATCAATAGCACTGCTCGTGCGACGGACCTGCACTACAGGTGGCTCGTAGATGTCGCCGAGTGTATCGACGCGTCTTCGCTTGCTCTCAGACCAAGCTACATCGTCAAACTGGGGTTGCACATGGGGAGAGCTTTCAACCGAGTCATTCCGACGCTGGGGAGTCCGTGGTGGTGTGGTAGTCCGTGTAGTATGGAGGAACTGGAAAAGTCAATCAAGCGATACAGAGACAATAAGCTGCAAGCCAACATACCTCGGAGAAGGAAGGAAGCTTGCCAGGAAAGTTTTGCTCGCCTGGTTGGATAGGTGGAGAGCTGCGCATGTGGTGGTTCTGTGATTCTGTCAGAGTTGTGCTCGAGGTTACAGACGGTCGTAATTCGTCGCGGTTGTCGACTGCATCGGCTGGAGTAATCATGCGCAAGCCGAAGTCAGGTAGCATCGCCGGACCTCGGGAAAGCGATCGGCGACGAGTGGGTAAAGAATATGAGCGTGGGGGATTTGGTGAACGGGGGTGATCGACGAATCCGCCCACTGATATGAACGGGGGGTGGGTAGGGGGGTGATGGGAAGATGCATAAGCCGAGGGCTCGGACGCTCTTGCCCTCAAGGGTACGTTCTGTGCATCTCTGCGGAAGGGATCACAGAGTGCAGGCTCGAGGAAACTTGGAGGGGAAGGAGCGGATGTTACAAAAGAGGAAGGAGAGTCTTGTTCTTGACTTACCGCAGCGACCATGTTAGCCAGCGGCCGTTCGGCAGAATGCGAGGAGTTCATCTTGCGCGAGTGCAGCGGTTCACAGTGGCGGTGCGGAATATCTTGGAGAGTAAGATATTCCATGTGTTCAACGGCAACACTGCTTAAATACTCTGCAGAAGGGACGCGTTAGCGAATAATCACTCTAGTATCAGCATCGCCATGGTGAGTGGATGGGCTGCTTCGCTCGCCCATAGTTACTGACAGCTTGGTACCAGTCTTTGGCTGGCACCGTCGAATGCCATCGACACGAGCGGGGTCCCATAGGATGCTGGCTCAGTTGTGTGGTATTACTCACCCAGGTATTATGGTAGTGATGTAAAAATTAACTCGAAAAGGCAACCCAAGGGTCCGATGCAGGACCACTGAACCAAGAATTATATATCGCAGATATATGAGTGGTGAGGCGATGGGGGGTATTAGTTTTGGGGAAGGAGTCGGGGACAAGTGGTGACGATTGAGCCGGCGCAAGCACTCAGCGATTCGCAAGAAGGTAGTTGGGGTCGTGATGACGGGTCCGAGGTGTTTAAGAAGCAGAAGCACCGTGAGCGAAGGAGGCGTTTCTAGACTAGGAGGGACTGCAACGGGCCGTACATCAAGCATGCCCTGCGATCTTGCAGCAGTAGAAAGCGCGTCAGGGGTGATGCTGGTAGGGTCCAATGAAGGACAGACAGGCGTGTTTAGCACCACGTCTGTGTTAACTTGACAGGTGAGAGTTAAAGTTTGGTCTATATTCTCCGAGCGTGACTATGCAGGCTCTGGCCGGACGTAGGCCGAGCGTAGGAAACAAGAGACGCTCAAGCTACGCCGCAGGTTTCGAGGCACAAGCCGGTGCTGGAGTCGCGCCATCTGCTGCAGACGCCATCGAGCGTCGCCGGTGTCCCCACTACTCGCATCGTCGCAGATCTCGCTGTTTCTGACTCGGCGCAGGTAGGCGCAGGGGTGCCGAATGCCTTTCGCCCATTTTGTCGCACCCTGCCTGTCGATTACCTCATCTGCGCTCCCACACACTGGATGCCGCAGCAACCTCACAACGTTCCATTACGGCGGCGGCAGCAGGCGACGCTCACGCATTGGCCGACGTGCAAGTCATGGTCTGGCGCCTCGCTGATTGCCCGCAACCACAAGCAGTAGTTCATCGACACCAGCCTCGCTATAGGTTGCTACCACTTTCCCCAGTATCAAGCCTTGCGCCCACGAGCAAAATAGGATGGTGGTAATTGCATCGAGGCTAGCACCTTGCGCAGTCTACTAACTCTACTAACTCTACTTGCTGCTGGCCCTGACTTGAACTCTACCGGGAGCCGGTGGCACGGTACCCTTATGTTTGTTTTTGCCGGAGATATCTGAATCGACAGAACCAGCACAGCATCCATGAGCGTCGCTGCGAGGTAAGTGGGGCAGGTGCAGCAGCATGAAGGTCATGAACGCGGGTTGCACCTCTGTCGAGAGCGGAGTGTAATCCGACGTTAAGAGGTCTGTCGTGCACACCAGAGCCACGCTGACGGCGTGTATGTCACCCAGCACAAGGTACGATGCCCGGCAGACAGCTGCCGCAGGACAGAACCAGGCTGGTGGCTGGCCTGGGTGGGCACTTGTGCCACGGAGTTTTTCCAGCATCCAGGAGCGGGAGGCCTTGGTGTCGTGACGGGGCACAGAAGCAGCTAGTGCTGCAGCGATGAGCTTTAGGAAGGGAGAGGGAGGCGTTCGTCTGGTGGGACAGGAATAGCAGCTAGAGCGACGACGTAGGAGAGCGGGAGATGATGCACGGCGTTCAATGCTCGGCCAGGTGCCAGGCACGACTAATTGGGGAGCCGTAGTCTGCAGACCCTGAATCAGTTGGCGAGTAGCGCATCGACAGTGCTAACGAAACATTTGATGCGTGCTGGCGAGGCAATATGCTTCTAGAGCCGTCAGTGACCATCGGCTTCAGACGAAAAGGCAGATCGAGATGACAGTCCCTGGCAATGGCAGTAGGCTGTCACGGTGGAGAGCCCCTTGGAGCGCGGGCGGATGACAGATGTCAGGCTCATGCAGACGACTGATGGTGGCATCTACGGAAGAGGTGCGACCTGGCCTGCGCCGCCATGATTGGCACAGGGATAGCTGGCACCTTCCCGCTCTCGGGGTCGCGCCTGCCCGATTTGCTGATCGCTTCCCGCTAGCCGGTGATCAGACCTCGCCCTCGCTCGACTTTCAACACCCGCCGTCTCGCGTGCCGGAACGCTGCCGTCGAAACTGAGACCTTCTCCACGCTGCCATTGTTTGGCCCTCATTGTCCTGCAACTGGACGCGACACTATGGCAAACTCTGCGCCGCCCTAACCTGCGTCTATCGAAATCTACGAAACCTTGTCGCGCGCCGCTATGGCAACCATTGCCCGTCGTGTTTCGCGCTTCCAAATTGACCTCGACGCCATCAAGTCTCTAATTTCGACTTTTGTGCCTCGACATCTCCTCCGGTACGCGCATGCCGAAAGACGGCCAAATTGCAGCGTTGCTCTTATGCTTCGGCGCCACACCGAGAAAGCACCATCCGTGTAAGCTGTTTGCATAGATGCGTCGTTTGTCTTGACCGCTGGTCGGCTCGTGTCCCCGCTCCCACCACCTTGGCTGCTGTCCAAAATCATCATCCCGGTTGAGCTCAAGGGTGAACCTCTGGCTCGGGTTTGCAGTCGTTATCGACCCCCTAGAATGGCAACCACGAGCCCAGCATTTGTTCCAGGAACACTCACACAAGCCTCGCTACCACAGCGGGCGTCCATCGCCGTAGCCCATGGCTACACAGCAGCAGTTGACCGCCTGACAGTCCGTCAACTCTGCTCCAGACGGCCGCCCTTCGTTGTCGTGTCGCCCACCGATTGTGTCATGATCCAAGGGGCTGTCAAACTGCTGCAGTGTACCACCACTCCAACACTAACAGCTAGTACAGGACGCCTTTCGATCCGAGTCAACAGTCTCTTCAAACATGCCCTACATTGACCTCCATGTCTGCATTTTATGTGGAGATGGCGCCGCAATTCCTTGCCGGCGATCATTCGTACCCAGGGAGCCCTTGCGTTGCAATGCACGGCTTGGTGTCCTTGAAATGCAGTTGAGTTCGATGGCGTTGTTGTACCAGACGGAAGCCACGAGCGCCATTCGCTGCAAGAACAGACCTCCAACCCGGTTTCCAAATACCAAACGTACACTGAACCTCGATCTTTGCATCTTTCGCGCCACAATTCACGATCAGAGCAGGCTATAATATAACATCGTCCTAGTGGTTGTCTGGAGCTTCATGTATGAGGTTATGGCTGACACTTCTGGGTTCTGGAAGCCATAAGACCTACTCTATATTTGGAGAGATGTGTATCAATCCCTAAAGAAGATGCATCGTTCGACATCATGTGCTCGTTATCTTGTTGGTCTAATACACCGCCTGTCTCGATGCGTACCGCACGATTGGCGGTTGACATGTATCTAGGCTGATCTGGTTCGAACAACCCCGACGGAAGAAAGAGACTAGAGCACAGTAACATAACGATAACTAACAAGCGGGCGGGTAGTGTTCGTGACACATGTACAGGGCTCGCCCCCCATCATGGAACTGGTCTTGTGTCCAGAACTACGGAAGCTCCATTGCCATACCAGCAAACACTGTACATGAAGGCCATGTATCAACCGCCCGTATGGTTATGCAAAAGACCTGATTCAGAAAGAGGGGTCTGCATGTACAATTGCACAACACATGGTGGCGTACAGGCGTCCCATGCCCCACTATTTCTTCCGGTATACTAGTTTTCTGCCCAGCAGACTGATCGTTCACCTTGAACAAACACTGCATGTTCATTTACCCGGTATCTGGGATTCTCCCATCAGAGCTGCATAGGTGCAGTGGCATGGGAAGCCGCTTTCAAGCAAACGTTGTGGCATGTCCATTGATTACAGTCATCGGCCAATATTTTACGTCTCATACATAGCCGCACCTGCTTAAGGACTAGAAACTAGAAGGACATTCTACTCAAGAATCACTCTATTGGCTCTGCTAGAACAGGCGCTGATTCTTTTCCAGGAAGCGAGCATGCTTCCCGCAAATCATTAAGGGTTCGAAGGTTTTACTATCGCACCTCCCGCATTTCTGCAGCCATGCCCTATAGTCAGATCGACGCTAACTGTACGAGAGAACGATTCAGAGAGCAAGCGCTCTAGAGCGAGCTGAAAGTCATGCGGAAGCTAGAAGCCTTAAGGTTGCTGATCGTCGATTTGAGAAGTCTTATAGATGTAATCTAAGATGGTGTACTCAAGCCGTCATGGCACATAGCTACTATGCTACCAGAAGACAAGCGCGCGATCCCGCCAGCCTGCATCTCTTGGAGCATTGACCTATGGCAAACTGCTGTGACTTCCATCATCACAATATACTTTCCACGCCTCAGCGAATCGGTATTGCTCCGCCAGTTCGGAGGGAGCATAGCGCTCATTCGCCCGTGGCCTACATGTGTGGTGCTAACCGGGGATGGCTACGGCTAGGGCGCGTCATTGAGATCCCATATGCGCGACCCACTAGTATCAGATACTATCGGAAACCCACAGACCTGGACGAGAGATCTGGTAGATCGAGCCCTATAATCTCGCTCCAACGTGCACTAGGTATACCATCAGAGCCAATATCAGTATCTACATGCGACTGACGACTCATCGTCAACCAAACCACACACTCTGCACTAAGAATTTTGCGTGTGAGCAAATACAGAAGTGTTTTCATGCAAACGAAAGCCTAAATTTTTGTTGGGCAGGATGTCACACCGGCTTGCGTCCACACTCCATCTGTAACCACTAAATCTATTACCCACTCGCTGTGAATTTGTCACTTCACGCATATTGAGTCGCCAGTGTCGTAGAGCATTTGAAAAACTTTCGATTGCACGTTGACGTCTGAGCGCAATGTCATTTTCAGTTTGTCATTTCTCGGCAGCTGACACCTGCTAGTTGACATTGGTTCCTGCATATGACTAAGCAGCAGGAGCCGAAGATCGTCCGCTCAGCCACCATCGACCCTTTCCTGCCATTTATGATCCGCACTCCAGCCGCAGCCAATATTCGAAATTACAGGGGTTTGTGATCAGTCGCTACGACTTGCCTCAGCTGCAAAGCTAGCGCAGAATTTTTTCACGGTCTTTGGCATGCGACGCAGGACTGATCGAAGACTTCATCACGAAAATGACATATTACGAACATCCGTCCAGATGGGTCTTCTACTTCCCGTCTGCTAATGCTGCCAAGCGAAATGGACTCGGAGAACATCGCTCGAGGGCATCTCCACGGATGTGCATACGAAAGAGAAACCGGAACTGCTAAGATCTCTTGGCGCGGGAACAAGAACATAACGCCGATCTAGTCGTCGGTTACCCTCAGCCGCAGCCAGTTTTGTTGATCACGATCGTCTGCCTCCACAAAGAGCGACCCACAGAAGTCGTTGTTGACAACTCGGCAGGCTCAGCCACACAGTCGCTAATACAACTGCGGCATCTGTTGCGCGGTACCTTGACGGCTTGACCAAGGATCAAGGACCGGGCGAGATTTCGCTGCAGGCATTGGCAGACTGGTTTCGCGAGAGAAGCCAACCAGAGTGACAAGTCAAACGAGCCAACAATAATGGTCAGCTGCGCGCGACCATCGTGACAGCACACCTGCATCTGTCGTCTGTCTCCACTGTCACCGTCCGGTGAACACCACGCTTGCAATTATTCAAGTGCAAGCTCCAGGGGCATGTCATGTCACTAATATCCCTTACACTCCAGGCCTGGCCAGCCTCAAGGCCCCGGCTCGGCAGGGATGGTCGGTACCGCCCCGTCTCGTAGCCAGATTACATGCAGTGGCTTGAACGCTTGCACGTGGCTGGTTCGGAAGACCTTCACGGGCTCGGAATGATGGGATGGCGGGAGATGGTGTACTGTACTTAGCACAGGGTTCCGACCGACTCCGTTTCGGGGCATTTTCACATCATGGTACGTCAGATGTGTCGAAACAAATCACTAGGTGCTCTAACGCCAACCTTAATGGTAGCCAGGCCCTACCTCTTTTGGTCACAAGGTAGCTTCCCAGCTACCCTCAAACATCTCGAACAACGACAATCGCTGCAGAGGACTGAAGTTATCGTCGGTTCTTAATTACAGTACACAGTTGACAACGCACCCTGGTCATCCAGGATTGAAAATAAAGTCAATCAACAGTGACGAGCATACACACTATCTAGAACCATATGACGTCAAACCTTGGATACGAGAACGAAACCATGACCTTCACCTAGAGGAAGATCCCATCCAGCGCAACGTCCCCCGCTGTCACTGTCAACGGGTCCCGGAGTTGTCGCCTACCGTGATTCGATCGGTATCAGTAATCCCATCGTGCGCCTCTCGCATGCCGGAGAAAACGCGTAAAACACCGGGCTGTGCAAAAGGCGCTCGACGCTCCGGCGCACGTCATTCGTGCCCCTCACCCACCGGATCCCACCAACCCACATTGCCACTATTCGGCCAACAGCGTTACTTACAGCCTGCCAGAGCGGAGTTGCGCGACATACGACAAGGTTCCGAGATGCGACTTCTTTTGCTGTTCTTTTCTTTTCCCGTACCGTTTGCAGTGCAGATCAAAGTCTGTAACTTCATTCTTCTGGGTTAGGTAAACTCTGCCAAGTTCTGCGGAGACATCTCCGTGTCACCCTTATAAGGAAATGACTACTCTTTCTGCTTTGGTTTACGGATGCAAGTGGTATACATGCGTCTTGGCGAGTATGGCCGGGGGAGGGTGTGTTGGTCTGACTGTCAAGTCGAGACGCCCCTTATTTCCTTCCTTTTTCCAACGTTATGTGACAATCTCTGGGGAGGCTTCTCCGGGGTTGTGGGAATGGAGGACGTTGGCTCGATCCAGATCATATAGATCTTGGTTGTCGCTAGTTTTGGTGATGAGAAGAATGTTTGTGGAATAAGGCTCAACCTTATAGGCGGGTACCGCGTCCGCGTACCTACCACCAGGACGATGGCGTGGTGAAAGATGTAGCCTAGCGCACTGCATGTGATATAGAGATGCTATATCGATTCCTTGGTAATTAACTCGCTAGAAGGGGCTGGCACTCAGTCACTACGGGCCTTCTTTCGTGGCCGAGGCTCGATGTCCCATTTTGGACATCTCTTTCAGTAGCGTCATGTTGCTTTTCATTAGCTACCATGGGGATCTCGATTGCTGCATCACTTACGCGAGCATTTGGGCATATGAGTTGTGCCAAAGTTTCGATCTCGCAATCGTCACCGCAAAGGCAATCGTATGAATTGCCCTAGTCGAGAGCTTTGGCTCGATTGGTAGGATGTATGAACTCCCTCGATAGGCATCTGCTTTAGGCGAGATACGATCATGCTTCCAGTGTAGCATGAAGCAGCTTGTGTGAAGACACGAAGCCTTTGATCACCGCGTGGTTGTGGATGTATGTGCGAAATGCTATGGAAACGTGTGTGAAGGGACGTCGTACAGGAACTCAGTGGTGTCGATGACTGCTACCTCACTGCGTTTAGTATTCAATGGTAGTTCCTCGACACTCTCTTCAACCTCTTTCTCATGGATTCCTTTTCATCCCGTGCACTGTTTAACACTACGTAGCCAATAACACTCCCCGGTTCAGCATCCGCAATCTGCATTTTCATACTTCTTGAGAAGCAGTTCCGCTTCGAGCTATCTAGAGTACTACCACCTCCAGGACCTTTGACGTAAGTGCTTTCGTGGGTTGATGCAAAGACGTATGTGAAGCACTCCGACGCTCATGTCGTCAATGATATGACTATCCTGATAACACCCATCAAAAGCCGCATCTTTAGATCAAAGAGCAGTGTGTTGAGCCATAGTGTATTCCGTTAATAGACCGAAAATTTGTGGGAGAAAGTTGCGCCTACTGTGTTTCTCCAATACCAATAATCGGAACTAAACCACTAACCGAGAGTGCCATGGAGACTTCATTATGTAACCTGAGCTGGCCAAAATCCGGCTTGCTACCGAAATTCCAATCAACGGCTGAGTGATCTTGGATCAGATTGTCTTGGCTGTCTTGTTCCCTTTCGACTGGTTTCTACAACTCAGAATGAAATGATTCAGGCGTTTTTCTCACGGAGTCCGTGAAGATCCTCAAACATTCAGTGTTGCTTACAAGGCAGTGAAGATTTTATCGGGTACCAGACCCTGTGTATTGATACCAATAGAGAACATCTCAAGTGTTGATACCTCTTCATATTATTGACGGATGTCTGGACGAACGTCCATCTCGAGATCTCTACCGATGGATGAAGTTGAAACAGAACTAAGAGACAGTCTCCGGCCTAGAGTAGGAATGAAACGTTGTTCGGTTACTCTGGAAATCATGGCTGGTCTTGCTCGAGAGCCTACTCATCCACAATCACTTCTCCAAAACTTCAAACCTGGCATAGCTGGATCTCTGCATGACTATTTTCGCTCTGATTTCGGCTCCAGAAGGATGAGGGTAGCCTCTCACATCATCATATTCTTTCGAAAGAGGAAGGAGTATAAGGGGGTGACGTTTGACAGACTTGTTACATCGGGTTTGTGCAACATTGGCAATACGGCACAATGACTTACAACGCTCGAATCAAACCTCTAATTCCCTCTTTCAGTGAACAACAACCAATATAATGGTTATGAATATGACTAGCGCTTGTCATAGTCGAAACCGAGAAGCCTTGGAAGAATGGCTATGTATTACGACAATCCTGATTGAGCCTTTTCCGCAACATAATAACCAAGTGATGCTTCATTATAGTAGAACCATTTGCTTGAGAATTCCTAGTTAGCATTCACTTTGCTCACCGATCCCAAAGAATGCTTCGACATCATTTCAAGGTGTCAATGACTACGTCTATTCATGGCGTAGTCTGGCTGAAAACTCACTATGCACGCCAATTTGTGTGATGGAAGATAGGTCCGGAAAGAAACGACAGCGGTATGTATGGCGTGATACGTCGCTGGGGTATATTGGGCCGATATCGGTAGGGGTTGAGTCCAAAATACACCTATCATCCGCTTTCCAGGATCTGCAATCCATCGACTGATGTCCAAATATCCGCGTTGCAGAGAGTAGATTGTAGATAATTGCTTGAAGAGGTCATCAGCGAAGTTGTGTATCAATGACTCTCTGAATAAACAGGCTCAAGAGTTCTTTTCACTTTGCTTAGTTGCACTCATCTCCTACGATTCAAAAGTCACGTTCGGCAGCAAAGGCTAGATTCAATTTCTTTACATTTCTTCAACTCGACGTGACGAGGGGTATTTTCCAGTCTAAGCGTCAGTTCCCTTGTACATATCGCCAACACTGGTCTCCGTCTTTACAGCGTCTTCATGGTAATGCGCACCCGCG
>Ga0265797_10007841_pt1 | contig 14432 bp, 15 predicted proteins | sample P2T30metagenome_FD_192433 | JGI IMG/M metagenome (GOLD analysis project Ga0265797, IMG submission 192433) | Plant litter microbial communities from East Loma Ridge, Irvine, California - P2 T30 | ecosystem: Environmental > Terrestrial > Plant litter > Unclassified | place: USA: California... | reverse complement strand
CGGCATTGTCTTCGCAGTCTTACGAATATAGCAGATCATATATGCGGTACTTTAGTCAACGGTTGAGTTATTTTTAGAAGGACACGATCGAGACTCTTTCGACTGAAGTCACCTCGGTATCGGATAGCTTTTCCACCACTCGTGAGATCACGGTTCATGATTGGCGGAAATTTTCAATCAATGAGAACGTGAATGTTCAGTGGTAAAATGCGGACAAAATTTCATTTCCCTCAGACAAAGTGGCATGTTGAATACCTTGCAGGCTGGTACCACTCTCAGCACCCAGCTAGCAATGTACAATTTCAAGAACGCGGCTTTCGGCAACCTTCAAAAACGATAGCATACTCGGTCCAACAACCCAACATGTGAAAGAAAGTTCGTTCCTGGTTAGACAGCGATAGAGCCTGGGCACAGTAGAGTTAACAATGGCAGCTTCGATAGCATTCGCATATGATGCAGGCACTGCAGAAGACTTACTTTCCTGGAACCTGACCGATCAGATTTGACTAACGATATAGCCGGAACAGTTGACCTGAGCGTCCAAACAGGTGACCGACCCACCATTCACGCGAATGATCTCTTCTCCCGTGCACTGGCGGTTCAGGTACCCGGTGAGTCTGAATTGGCCGCCACAGACGTGTCACGCCGCGACTGTCGATTGGCGAGCACCCGACACGACCGCTCCCGCCAGCACTCGTGTTGCCGTTTCCCCGACAGGCTTGGCCATTGCTGTCTTGAACTTCCATGTGGCTCTCTTTTCGAGAGTCGCTCGAGCAATCGCCGCGGGGTTTGCCGAGATCGGTGCTGCGCTCGCGGTCGAGGTGAAAGCCACCGCTGCGAGAAACAGCGTGGAGAGGATCATCCTCGGACCATAGTGTACGCGATGACTTTGGGATGGGTCTCGGCTACACATGCTTGACATTGCTCTCCGAGGGCTTGGTACTGTTCGTCGCTTGCGACGTCGAAGTCGAACATGATCTCGTCTGCTTCTGTGTCGTGGGTGGAGACTGTGATCTGGTCGCTGAACTTCTGGAGCTGCTCTTTGAACGATTTGATGGAGTCTTCGGTTGTTGTTGTAAGCCTTAGTTTGAGTTGAACCATGGTGATTTCGATGTCGTTTGGCTGGTCTCGTAGGAGATATTTAAGCAAGTTTGTTCGTGGATGCTGGACGGTTCCTGTCTCGTTTGGAAGACCGCTTGTCTTTCACAATGAGGGGTTCGAAATTGTTCCAGCGCGCAAGCTTCTGGCTCAATATTGCGTGGTGGCAGAGTGCTTAGATGATGAATGCTTGTGTGGAGCAAAGCGCGTCCTGCGGTGCAAGATAGCTTTTACATGTATGTAGGCTGCAGTGGAGCTATAGGAGCTGGACTAGACAGGCGCTAAGCTTGTCATCTGATGCTTGTCACCACAAGAACCATGCAGTTCTGCGTTTAGCTTCACGGCGTTGCATGCTTATATTCGTAGGGCTCCGCAGTTTTCGGTAGTCTTATGTCGGCTGCCTGAACTTCTTGCGGCACACATATGATCGTACAGTCCGGCGAGAAGGCACGCATTCAATCGTCAACACATTGGGCTCGGTGGCAGGCACCGGAAAGCAACAGCAGCACGGCAGCAGTACCGTGTGCATCTATTGGTTGAAGAGATATCTATAGGGTACGCGAATCGGTTTCATTGCTGTCTTCCTAGAGACGAAAACGTCGGTCATGGAACGATGATGATCTCTACGGCTCGCGACAAACATCTTGCAGTAGCAAGTTGTGCTGCTACAGTAATGGAGCCAACCCTGGAACTCCGTAAGCTATCAGGTATGCTATGCTATGCTACATCTGGTGAAGATGCAACGGCTCGAAGGCTTGCACAATGACCAGGAGCGGCTCGGACAAAGCTTTCTCGATCCCCTCTTCAAGGCCTCGACCTCATCCCAGCTCGCTCGTAAGCGCCTTCACGACCAGATCTGTCGAGACGAAGAGTGACTCCGGCGGAGAGTCTTCCTTGGGAAACCTTCGACAATAGCAGAGGCCGTTCTCATTTGCAGTAGCTCAGCAAGCCTGGAATGTCAGCTCCGCTTCGCGGTGCGTCGAGCGGTTCGGATGGAGAATCTCCGTTCATCAAGGTCGAGACGCAAGTGTCACCAAGGTCGTCAAGAATCATCGTTCCATGACCCGGCAGATGCGATCGGCAAGGACGATGTTCATTCTTCTGGCGTGTATGTGAAATGCTTGATCGACCGTACAAAGTGGGCCAGGTGTCCCGGAGCGGTATATCCTCATGTAGCTTGGCCGTTTGAGATCAGCGAATACGACCGTTGATGTATGAAGTGCGTGATCAACCGATCATGTCTAGTCGAGTGTGGTGTCTTCACCATTTGTGTTCCTGGCGTACCAATCCTCAAGTGCAGATATGGAGCGTTCCACACCATAGCACATGAAGTTTCCATTGCTAAAAGATTGTTTTCCAAACCAGATAAACTCATGGTGATCATCTGATACTAGATACTCGTGAACCAGATTTTCGCTCACATCGTTGCGAGTCGGGAGAGTAAGATAATGCTTTTCTGCATTGGATGGACACATGTAGTAACCGCATGCACAGACTAGACAAAATGCCGCCGCAAAATTGTAATTTGGAACGAAGTTGGAAGAGCAGTTGCACGAGGAACCAGCTAGATTGTGGACGAGTCCAAAAAGGAATTCGTCCTGGTCATCACGTTCGTCAGAGCTGTGCGCTGTTCTTTTGGATGCGTTCCAAGACCTCATAGCTCTGAGCATGTAATCATGCCGTCTGACACGTCGATCGAAGCTTGTCGAATATGTGGTGCGCAGGGCTTGCAGTGGGCCCAGACTGTCTTGTGGCGTGATGGTTGCAAGGATGTTTTGCAGTGATTCTAGCTTGCAAGCTCCTCCATCATGACTCCGAGAAATACATATGAAGCAGGCAGGATCTGCGCCATGTTGCAGAAAGACAGCCATGACATCCTTGATACTGTTCCTGACATGGTTCAAAACAATGTCAAGCCCAGCAGGATGCTCGAGCTGTTCTACTTCCAGCTCGAGGTACACGAATCTTAGCCAATCTTGCCAAAGCGACTGGTCACATAAGTCGCCGGGCACTCCTCTGTGAGAACACTTGTAAGACTGATGATTCGGATCAATGCCGCAACTCAGGAGGTGGCGAAATAGCTTCACGTGCCTCCCTGACAGCATGTAAGCCAAAGGATGTCGCAGGTATGCAGTGGAGCGTTCGTATAGGCATGTGTACTCGCCACTCAACGATGAAACAACGCACCGTGGATTCATTGTTGAGCGCAGACCACATGTCGCAACCCCGTCAAGCATAATTGTTTGAGGCCTATCGAACATCGAGGTAAGCCACCCGGAGAGAAATGCTTCCAGTAAGTCGGGTCCGCTGTCGAGTTTTTGCCTCACAGCAAGACAAGGCCACAAGACTATTAGAGCCTGAAGGTATTTAGAAAGCCCGACGATGATGTATTCATGGATCCAGACCAAACTATGGTGGGTTCTTCGACAAATGCCAGCTTTCAGCATTCGTTCGTGGGCATTGAACATGAGCGTCTCGCACCTGGAGAGCCATGCGTAATCACGCTGCCGCGATGATTGTTGATTCAGAGACCATGTGAACGTCTGAGTAAAAATGCCTTGGTAATACCTACAGTCTTTCCAGTTCAACCCCAAAAGACCCACAGAGCGCAGTCTTCCAAGGCATGTGAGGAAGTCCGCGTTCTCGAAATGTCTTGGCGATTGCTGCTCTATGACAAGCCTCACACGATCGTCGCATAGGAAATCAAATACAGTGCGGTGGAGGAACTCGACTTCCCAATACCGAATCGAACTAGATCTTTCGACAACCACAAGAAGATCTTTGCAGGCTTCCTGGAGGAACTTGGTGGTCAGCCCCACCATTCGCTCCACATCTTGACACACATCGCGTGTTTCGTCGAAATCAGTCCATGAGAAACCAACCGTGAGTCCGCCAGTTCCCAAAAGCCAAAAGTTGATGAAGGAACGAGGATAAGCCAGAATGTCTCCATCACCGTTTTCGTCACATTGTGCGATCTTGAGGGCGAGCATCAGAGCGGCCGCCGTATCGGAGGTATTCTTTCTGGTCCTGCTGATGCGGTCGAATACATACTTTTCGAAGTATTCATCGAGCCCGATGGGAAAGTCCGAGCGCACTTTCTGGAGTTGTTCAAAGCCACACTCTTTACGTAGCTCGCTAGTAAGAGCTTTGACTATAAGTTCCGTCCAGAGAAAAACGCCTTCAGCATCAAATGCGAGACAAGCCGCAAATTGTGTCGCCCTCTTAGTCCTGCCAGTAGATCGAAACTCCGAACAGAGATCGTTTTCGTCATCGGCATTCGCTAGACGGTTGCGGATGTAGCATTCCATGTCTTGATACGTCATTTTCTCCAGATATAGAGTCCGATCATGTCTAAACTTCGACACGAATGGTTGCCAGGGTCGACAGGAGACACACAGCTTGACATTTGGCAGTTGCGAGATTTTGATCATCTCATCGGCGAGTTGTCCGTGAGAATCTTGCGGATCGCATTCGTCCAGTGCGTCCACGAGGAAGAAGAATTTGGTCTCTGAATAGGAGACCAAGCGGCCGAGCATGTCGTACAGCTCCTCGTATGACCAAGAGCGCTGATGTTGAGTGGACAGCCGCTTTGGCCCACAGACACGCTGAGCCAAGTCCAACTTGTCCGCTGGTAGAGATAGTAGCGCGGAATAGAGAAGATGTCTCAAAAGTCCTTCGCGACTCTTCTGCACTGTGCCTCCCATGATCCAGAAAAAGTGCTCGGCGCATACCAAATTTTTGCCCGCAGTCCATTTTTCCAGAAATTGTTCAACCTTGGGATTGGTCGATAGGTATTTCCTGTATGATTTAACCAAGTCAGTGCAAGACACAGCAGAAGGCTTATCCTTGCAAGATACGTACATAAGCGTGGATTTCCCTGATCCAGGCTTGCCCATGAAGCAGAACATGTTACTTTCCTCATCGTCTGCGGCTAGCCAAGCCGTGAAGGATTGATCTATAGTGCTTCGCCACGAATGGCCACTGTACTCTTCGCTGTCATCGTCTCCTTCTCCTTCTTCTTCATCTTCGTCTCTTTCAGTAAGCGCCCACTCAAATGTCCCACGCTCAGCGCTGCTCAGCCGATCCATACGGTCGTCCATGCCATCGTACCGCAGACTGTCGAGCACCGCCTGGAATGCCTTCTGATCAGGCGAAGAGCCATACTGGTTGTAGACATCGCCCAGATGATTGCGACTGGCGTCGGAATTGTGGATGTTGGTGTAGCTGTGTCCTGAGCGGCTCAACGCCATAGCTGAATAGTTCAGCAGTTCGTTCGAGTAGTCTATCCTCGCTTGGTGCAGGTGCCTCAATCCAAGGTTTGGTGTGAGGATGTGTTCGGAGTGGCCATGCTGAATGTCGAGCATGGAGCATCAGGCTGAGGGTCACTGTGATCAACCACCCAGGATTCAGCTCATGCAGCCTCGCCTTCTGAGGCATACAGGCGCGGCGCTAGCGCGTTGCCAGCACAGCTGTGGCGTTACTTTGGGACGGCACGCTACAAATTGCAGCTGTGGAAACTCGAGAGTTTGCCTTCGAAAAAATTCGTTCATCTACAGAGAGAGAAAACTTGTATGTTAGGGGTATCAAAAAAAGAACTCTGGGACTTTTTTATCCTGTCAACCATCAAACAAACCCACCCACGCCACCAAAATACCTCAAACTCATTTGCCGTCCTGCCTGTTCGTCGTCTCGAAGCTGTCCTGTTCCAGATAGCTCCACTCGGGAATCTCTTTGATGCGCTTCCACATCTCCTTCTCCAGCTTGTTCGCCGCCTTGGCGTAAGGTGTGTTCTCTGCGTTGTAGCGCTTGCAATTGCGCACGACAAGCAGCACATCCTTGATGAAGTCTTCGACGGCTTCGTACTGGTCATTTTCCAGCTTCTGTTCCATGGTGCTCAGGTCCATAGGCTCCTTAATCACAGTGTAGTAATCCTGAACTTCTTCTTTGTTGACAGGTGCAAGGAAGGGCCATGAGGCTGAGGAAGTTTGGAGGGCGTTGAGGAGACTCATGAAGAGACTGTGAGATTGGTTACGGCGGGGTTGGCGAGAGAGGGCGTCCATGTCGTGGCTCCAGCCCGTGGCTTTGATGGCGTCGATTGAGAGCGGGTCGATGGGTGGGATCTTCTCGCCGGGTTTGAGCTTCTTCCATTGTGCGGGTGGTTGGTGGAGGGTGTAGCTGGCGCTGTTGACACTGATCTTGGCGTGTACAGCAGCCTTTTGCTTGAGCAGCAGGCGTCCCATCTCGAGGTAGCGAACCTTGGGCAGCATGGAGCACTGCATGATCGTACCGCCTTCGTAGTCTTTGATGTAACCCATCCATCTGGGCTTATCGAGGGTGATGTCTTTGGTGAAACCTTGCTTCTTAAAATATCCGATTGCATAGTTATCGGCGTAGGTCAGGAAGTGCATCACATCGCTCGAAGCCCGTACGTAGTCTTTCAGGTGACACATCAAATGCGCACCATATCCTTTCACCTGCTGATCGCTGCTGATCGCGCAAAAGACGATCTCAGCAAATTGACGGCCCTTGAAAGGTCGGTATGTGATTCCTCCAACAACCTCTCCGGGCAAGCCTGAGGTATCAGCAAAGCTTCCGATAGGTGGACGCTTGACGATTGCTATGCTCAAATGTGTCCTGTCGTATACCAACCTGGCTATGTAGTCCTTCGGCATCTTAGGCAGTTGTTTTTGAAAAATACATTTGAGTCCGGTAAGGATGATCGAGGAGTGATTGCGGCCGTCGTTGTTCACCACGTAGAAAGCAATGTCGCCGTTGCGTTCTTCTATAACAGCCGGCTTCTCTGGGAAAGGTATGACTGGCTCGTTTGTCGACGTGCCATTCTTGCCATTTGTGTGGTGTGTCTCATCTTCGCCATTCGCTGCTGGTGGGATCTCGGCTTCGGGGGATGTGGAAGGTTTGATTCGCTTTGCTTCGTGGCCGTTCGCGTCGCCGTTCAGTTCAGACTCGGCCTTCCTCTTAGGGGCTGTAGTGAAACAGTAAGTTAGTATTTATGGTTATTGCGAGTGTCGCATGGCGCGTTTCGAGATGGTGATGTTCAGAGTGACGGTGTGCTGGTGCTACACATAATTTAATGTATTGATTTAAACATACCTTCATCTACGAGTGCGCCTTGCGCCATGCTCGTGTTGTGTTTAGTTGATGTGTTCAGTGTGAGTAAGGAAGTGTTTCGGTGGTATAGAATGCGATGATGCTCTTGGGGTAGTGCTTGCGGAGTCGGCGCACGGAGCTGACACGTGAATGTTGCCTAAGCCTGAGGCATCCTTGCGTCTCAGAAGCCGAGCCGAGCTACAGCTGTTCAATGGCAGCAACATCTTGAGATTCAAGGGACGACGTTGGAGAGACACGACAACTACACCCAACGACTTCACACAATCTACGCCCATACTCCTCCAACACATCAATGTCTTCCACGCCTCTCCAAAGCCTCTGGGACGCCTCGGCGAGCCAGCCCTTCACTCCCACCATCTCCAAGGAGCAGCAGTTCACCGTCGGCTTCACCCTGCTGTTCGCAGCTCTGGTCCTTACCGGCCTGTTTGGCATGAGTATGTGGCGCGCAACACCTTTACATCTGCATATATCATGACCTAACACGACCGCAGACAACAGCCTCAAGAACCTGCCCCTGTTCGCTGTTCCTGCATCTCTAACTTTCGGGTAAGCGCTCACTCACCATGCACTGCACGCTTAAGAAACTGACCAGACTCTAGCTTCGGTGCCGTTTACATGATCTGCGCTGTCGGCGTCTACGTATAAGCGTTCATTCGGACCACCCACACATTACGAAGACCACGACAAGCCATTTCAAATCCCTCGACAACCCCGGCACTTAACCCGCCATGGCTATCGACTCAAACCTCTTCACAGCCGTCTCTTCATCGGCCCGGCAACTACTACAGCTTCTTCGCTGTATCTCATTCACCGATAAAGCGCACGTACGCATCGCTCAAGAAGGCCTGCGCATCACCACCGAAGATGGCAGCGTAATGGAAGCTTTCGTCTTCATAGAAAAGTCGCTATTCACAAACTATACCTACAACCAATTCCTCCCAGCTTCTTCCCAGGACGATCCTCCGGACTCGCCACATTTTCAAGTCTCCCTCGCTTCTCTTCTGGAAACCCTCAACATTTTCAACCTCTCGGATCCAAATACTGTTAAACGCTCAGATACTTCCGACCCGTATGCCGCGCACAGGCTCAGTCGTCATGCAGGCATCGACGCCTTCACTTCTCATACTGCTGGAATTTGCACCTTGTCATATGCTGGCGAAGGCAATCCTCTCAGCATTCACATGACTGAAACTGGTGTCACAACAACTTGCGATCTGACCACGTATGATCCCATCAGCAATGAGGAGATCCCGTTCGCAAGGGATGCCATCGCGCTAAAGACAATCATGCGCTCGACAAGCCTACTGGATGCGGTCAATGAGCTTTCATCATTGAATCCAGCCACAATCACCATCACGGCGACGGGTTCAACATCCTCATCGTCAGTTCTCTCGCTGTCTGCAGCCGGATCTCTGGGCTCGGCTACTGTCGACTTCAGCACTTCTACACCATCCGACACGCCAGTTTTAGAAACCTACACCTGTCACCGCAAGACCAGCGCCAGCTACACGTTCTCTTTGCTCAAAGCAGCACAACGTGCTATGGCTACAGCTACTAAGGTCTCCCTCCGCATCGATGAAGAAGGTGTGCTGAATTTGCAGTTCTTGATTGATGTGGAAGCTGTGGGAGGCGGTAACGGTCATACTTTCGTGGAGTTCCGTGTGGTTCCTCTGGTCGAAGGCGAGGATGGGACTGTGGCGGACGAAAGCGATGAGGATTGATGTACGATTATCCAAAAGATGAGGACTTAGCTTACGCTGTGTGAATAGACCATTTTCTTCTGAACACCCAGTTCCTCCATCATGTAAAGCACAAACTCGCCTAATATGAGTTGTGAGCTACAGTTGCCCGGATCAAACCCGCCACATTTCGCTTTGCATTGTTCTTGTTCAATCGGCAATTTCCATTTACATAATTTATTTTCTAAATCACCGTTTCCTAACCTGGATCAACGGACCGCTAGTCCTTATGCCTATAAAGGAATCGAAGTTATGATGCGAAGCCAACTTCTCCTCCGGCACAGATCCACAACAAGCCTCCGGCGCCAGCCTTACATCATACTCCCAAATTACCTTAGCAACAGCCTGCACCGTAATAACATACGCCAGCGTCTGACCCACGCACGTCCTATTGCCCTTGCCAAACGGCACCCAATACTTCTTCGCCTCTTTCCTCTCCTCTTCCGATCCCCCAAGATACCGCTCCGGCTTAAATTCATGCGGATCCTCAAAGTACTTCTCGTTGCGGTTGATTTCGAAGATGGAGGATCCGAGGTCGGTGCCTTCGGGGTAGAAGGTGTTGTTGATTACTACGCCGCCTTTTTGCACGGTGCGGAAGAGCGCGTTGTTGATGACGGGCATTAGGCGGAAGAGCTCGTCGACGCAGGCCCAGAGGTAGGAGCAGTGGTCTAGTTGGCCGTCGATGCGGATTTCTTCTGAGGAAGACAGGCTGCGGATCTCGGCGGTTAGGCGGTCTAGTTTGGCGGGAGAATGGAGGAGGAGGGAGAAGATGGCGCTTATGAAGGGTCCTATGCTTGTGGATCCTGAGTTTGGTATCAGCGTCGTTGTCTTTCGCTTACGGAAAGTAAGGGTTTTTGAGATGCAAGGATGACTTACCGACTGCGCCTAATAGGAATACTTCGAGCCAGAGCTCTTTGGTGCTGAACTCCAAGCCGCGCTTCTCGTCTTTCGTCTGCATCATCACGTCGATCAGGTCCTGCGACCCGGTGACTCCCTGCTCGGCGCGGGTTTTGGTCGCTTGCCAGTAGTACTTTCCGAGACCCATGATCTCCTTGTATGCTGGCGCGAGGATCATCTTATCTAAATTCCATTTGTAGAGCTTGGGCTGGAAAGAAGCCTGTCGCGGGATGTTAGCTTTTGTTCGAGGGATGGTCTGCCATGTGGTGGGAAGAGAAGACGAACGGTTATGGCGCGCCAGCTCACGTGCAAACTGGCTGCTGGCATCCAGTACTTGTCCGGCGACAGCATGACGTTCGGGTTTTCGCCTGTTCCCATGCTGAGCATTGCGTCGAAGCCGAAGCGAGTTCCTAGCTCGGAGAGGTCGATCGTAGGGCTCCAGGAGTCCGTGGAAGTTTTCTCGTCACCGCCTGGCGCCATGAGCGACAGCAACGTGTCGATCAAATCGTGCAAACGTGGCTCGGCTTTCTTGAGGCTCCGATTGTTCCACATATCCAGGTGGGCTTTCCGCTTCATGTTCACGGTTGGTTGGTGGTTGGAAGAGACCAGGTTCGGGGTGTGGCTTGCGCTGACGGCGGCGTAGCGGGTGCTCTTCACGAGGTTGGGGTTTGGAGCGTATACTTGTTTGAAGGACTCGTGCTCATTGAAGACTATCATGTTGGGGCCGACTCGGAGGATGGGGCCTTGGGGTGTGGTCAGCTTGTGATTTGGTAATGGGTGATAAGGGGTGTTGGTGCTTACCATATTGCTGATGCCAGGAATGGATCTTCCAGTGTAGCTGGCCGCTGGATGCGAAGTAGGCGGCATACCAATCGGAGAGGGCAGCTAGTCTGGGGCCTGGGTGTTTGGATAGAGGGTGGATGTAGAGTCGATATACTGCTACGCTACAAGCCTAAAGTTATCGTTCGTTAGCAGTCTGGCGATTGCATAAAGAGTCTACGTCTTCCGAAACTCACGAACAAAATACCGGCCAGCGGTATGAGCTTGATAGCATTGAAAGTTAGATCTACGAGCATGATTAGATTGAAGTGCAGTTCATAATCCACGAGATCCGGTCGTCGAAGCACAGCGGGACACCAGCGCACATATAGTATTTGTTGTACGATCGAAGGATCGACTGCAAACGCGTAGTCCCCACGACGGCTGCTTGCCGTGAGAAAGATGTGGTCTTGGAGCGGACGGCTAGTCACGACCTCACGGTGGGCCGCAGCCATTCCGTGTAGGAGGTCGGATTGTGGCTCAACGGCCACGGCATGCGAAATCGCTCCGACGTGTACCTGGAATGATCCCTACAAGGTATGGGAGAACCGTAGATCTCGATAATACGTCATGGCGTATACCGTACAGTCTGTCGAATCACCAACCAAGCACCGACTAAGTCAGCTTTCCCATGATTCACGAGATATCAGCCGCCCATTCACTATTGATCTGTGTGATGATGGATATCTCCTTAGTCGGCGATCACTGGGGCTTGATCGTCAGCAAGTGGACCCGGCGACTTTCACATGAAGTGCATGAACCCAGGAATTCGGTCAGATTTGAGATACGCCTGCGCATGAAACAACCTCGTCATCTCTCACACAACAGCATCACAATTCAATCGTACCAAACACAATCAACGTCCCACTTAACTAGTATGTTTACATTTGCACAAAAACAACAGCTTCAACTCACCATGTCAGTATAGCATTCATCTAGCATAGACGTTTGCAATGACGATCCAGTATCGAAGCTTGTCATTCCAGTGTCTACGAGTCTAACGAAGATTGACACAAACGTGTAGATCCAATCACCTATTCCCCAGAAAAATTATTCCGGTGAGGCTAGTCTACCTCCTGGAATTCGAGGCATGATATCAGTACCGAGAAGATCGCGGCCGGTCAAGACCCTTGACCCACTTTTGATTCAGTCTAGAAAACAATGGGACTTCCGAATCAGGTCAATGGACGACCTCGCACGACGTATTTTTGATCTTTGATCTTTTTCGAGACCGGCATAGACTCCGTTGTTCAATCTTTGAGCCAGAGGTCTGGCTGACCAACGCTCACCGGGGAACCTGACGTGTCAGTGCATCACAATACAAATTGATATCCCAACGGGGCTTGAATGAAGCCATGCCAAGCTGTTTCCGGCGCATTGGGAACCTGTGAGCCATGAACCGTAAAGATGGAAGTATGTAAGATACAGCTACAATTACTAGATATATAAGTACATTACTTACTACTCTACTGACCATGAACGTCCGATAAAGAAAAATCCACAAGTTCTCGAGCCTTCATGATGCCAAGCGTTTACCTGCAGCGTCGACGACCAAAATGCAACAGAATGCTCGCTTGCTTCCTTGTCTGCCATAACCATGCACCAAAGAAAGAGGAAGCGAGACGAACCCCAGAAAACGCCCGGGACGCCGACACGAGACATGTCAGCCATTATCATACGCCAACCCAGACTGTTGAAAGAATGCGAACTTTTTCTAACGATCCGAGAAAACAAAGCGTGAGCCGAAATAGTAAGCTGCGTGACCGGCACGAGCTGATGGGGGTGGAATTGCTGCCGCTACGCCGTTCACGTCTGTCCGTTAGTGATGTTGATCAGGATATGTGATGATCGCTTCGTTGTGAACGCTGGATATCATGCTGAAGCAGTGCTGATGCTTGTGAAAGAAATGCTGGAACTGGAATCGAACTGAAGTTGGGTTGGCGTCGGCGGTGAAGATCTCGAAAAGCTCAGTGTCGTGTCTGTCGAAGCCGGAGGGAATCTCTGGCGATTTTCAGTGGCAGTGCGTGGTTGGACGTTGCGATGACAACCTTGAACGGATGTGGAAGAGTCTCGTCGACATTGCTTGTTGGAAAGCTCAGAATAGTGCCGACATCCAATCGTCCTGGATATCGCCATGTGTAGGTTCAGTCGATGGCATCGAGGAGTGACGACGGCGACGACCACAATGGGTAGCAACCTGCCACAACACGGGCTTGCGCGCACAAAATCAATAACCCTCATTGAGGCTGCGCACGCTCATGCGGTGTCCAGGACCACCACTTCGCTGATGATCGTACTCTGACTGCCGCCTCAGCCCATCGTGGCTGGCAGAATGTTGAGGCTGTGTGTTGTGTCTGGCTTGTGGATAACTGGTGTAAATCGTATCTGGGGCGCTCCCTTCAGGTCCTGGGCTGCCATCATCACGGCCGCTGTTGTCACGTGCTGTGGCATCACTGCTGCTACGATCCGATGTTTCGGAACTGTAGCTGTAAAGGCTAGCCATGGGTGCAGGTGCGTGCATCTCAGAGGTTCGAGAAGACGATGGCCTTGCGCCATCGATGGGCGCTTGTATGGCTGGGAGCGAAGTGCTGGAAGCATTATAGCGGAGGCTAGTAGGGTGTGCTGGAGGGAGCATTGCGGTCACCACCGTGCTTGGGAAAGGTTCTTCCAGCGTCGAAACGACCGGAGGGGAGGATTCCGGACTGTATGTGCTGGTCGGAGGTTGAAACTGGTAGCCCAGAACAGCATCAGTCATTGGCGCTGTCGTGATTGGCAAGCCGCCGCGCATCTGGTGCTGGCTCGGAGAAGTGCTTGCATAGTTGGGCGATTGCATACTGGCTGAGCCATGACGTGAGCTGTGCGAGTCAACGGACCATGGCATTGCGTGACGGCTGTGAACACCGTTGATGTAAGGTCTGAAGTTTGCTGTGGCCGGGTTGATCGCTGGAGGCTCAGGGAGGCTTTGGGAGTACGCTTGACGTTGAGGGTAGCTGATCGAGTAGGGAACTACCGGTGGTAGTCGGCGCTCGAGGGGTGTGTGAGTGGGCAATGATGAGTGCAGCGAGCCCATGTCCAGCGAAGACATGCTTTCCGCACTCACACTTGGAAGACGAGCGCTGCCAACGTATGCTGGGGCTGGAGAGTGCAAGTTCCCGAAGGAATACGTACCAGTCTCGTGGTAAGGTGATGAGACAGGTGCAGAGAGAGATGCGCTCGTGCCATAAGTGCGATAGGTCTCGGGGGAACCATGTGCGCCGCCTGTAATGGAGTCATGGCGAGGAGCGGAAGCCGACCCATACGTGTACGCGTCAACCGGGGAGTTTTCGTACTGCGTGTCGAATTCAGGAGGCCATGTCGTACGAGTTTGCAAGACTGGCAAAGAAGGGCGTTGCTGGCCCGGATATGATGCTGTCGGGTTGCTCATGTTTGGCGGAGAGGAGTCGATGCTGTACTGCCTTGTACTAACGGCATCGTTCCCTGCAGGAATGACTTCCAAGGTCTCCGAGTTTACCTGAAGATACAGTCAATAACAGCCCTTGTGAATTTGCATATTGGTACTCACTCTGCAGAAGTTACAGTCTTCCAACTTTACGCCAGAGCTTCTACACGCTTGACATCCTGTGCCATCTCCCGGGTCACCAGAGCATTTGATTTTGCGTCTTCTGCAGCGCCCACACTTTGACATGTACAAGTCAGTTATTGGACATGACTGAGGTTGAATGTGCGTACTTACAGCAACAGCTATGCGAC
>Ga0265797_10007840_pt1 | contig 14432 bp, 10 predicted proteins | sample P2T30metagenome_FD_192433 | JGI IMG/M metagenome (GOLD analysis project Ga0265797, IMG submission 192433) | Plant litter microbial communities from East Loma Ridge, Irvine, California - P2 T30 | ecosystem: Environmental > Terrestrial > Plant litter > Unclassified | place: USA: California... | reverse complement strand
ATCGGACCTGCTGGCCTACCGTCCCGACATCCGTTCGGCCGAGCAGCAGCTGATCGCAGCCAACGCCAATATCGGCGCAGCGCGCGCGAACTTCTTCCCGCGCATTACGCTGACCGGTACTGCCGGCAGCGCCAGCAACGAGCTGTCGGGGCTGTTCGACAGCGGCACCTGGGGCTGGACCTTTGCGCCGCAGGCGATCCTGCCGATCTTCGACTACGGCCGCAATAGCGCGACCCTGGGCAGTGCCCGTGCGGGGCGCGATATCGCGGTGGCAGAGTACGAGCGCTCGATCCAGACCGCGTTCCGCGAAGTGGCCGATGCGTTGGCTGGTCAGGCGACGTTCAGCGAGCAGTTACGTGCACAGGCGGCGGTGACCGAGGCCGAGGCGGATCGTTTCAACCTGTCGGATCTGCGGTATCGCAGTGGCGCGGCGAGCCAGCTCGATTTGCTCGATGCGCAGCGGTCGCTGTTCCAGTCGCAGCAGTTGTCGGTGCAGGCGAATCTGTTGAGGTTGCAGAATCAGGTGGTGTTGTATCGCGTGCTGGGGGGTGGGTGGATTGAGCCTGCTGCGCCGGTTGAAGGTGGCGCGCCAGTAGCGGCACGTTAAGCTGGTATTGAAATAGCTGTCACTCGAACCGGGCCTGTATGGCCCGGTTTTTTTGATTAGTTGTGGCTGAAATTGTTGACTGTCGATATCAATGTCGCACCGCAACTTGTCTTGTGACCGTCATATACAACAGCGGCACCGCCGATTGTGTGTCGGGTCTCCCCTTCAATAATGGTCACTGAACCATGTATTGGGCAAGCACATGTATCGCCAACGCACGCGACAGGGAGGCCATCGACTATGAATTGAGTAGCGGCTACCTTCGTCACCTGACCACCGTGACTAGTGGGATCATTCAGGCGGATCACGTTAGGCATCTCTCGCCCCTTCGCCATCGTCAGTGGAACGGCTGTCGCTGTTTCTCTGGAAATCCATTAGGGATGTGTTTATATCTTCATATTCGAGCAATTCCCAGTTCACTATAGCGACTCGGTTCGTATCCCCAACCAATCGTTGCCATAGAGTCCCGCCACCCGAAATCAACACTGGTGGCATCCTGCTACCTTCCTCGAACTTCCGGCGCCTGTCTCCGGCACTGCTCCCCTTTTCGACACATTTCCACCAGCCAGATTGAGGACATTTGTCGCCAGATTTGCTAAAACTTCCAAGTGCTATTTTTGGATGAATCTGGCTTGGCGTGGTTGCATCGCTGGGCTGACGCAGTCGAATGGTAGGTAGAATCCTGTCCCAAAGCGCCATGGCTTCTTCATCAGTGATACTAGGCGTTACCTTGGCCTTCGCATTACCTCTAACGCCAGAATCCAATTGAATATCGAGCATTGGGTGAGCTGGGTCATTGACTCCCCCTAAGCTGAAGAATCGGAATTCATGTGCATCCGTATCGTCTTTATAAACTGGCCGTCGGGTCAAAATTTCCTCACCCTCCCATTTTCCAAGCTGACGCTGCGCTTCTCGCAGCACCTTGATTCTTGAGAAAAAGCTGCCGAATCCATTTGCTTCCGCGCGAGATTTTGCGGCATCACGCATCTCTTTGAGGCTACTTCCCTCCATCAAATAATCCCGATTCTTGCGCGCATCAATAGAAATATGAACATCTGGAAAATCGGCAAAACGTAATCCGATGGAAATGCTCTCATAATTAGGCTCAAGAGCAACGAAGGCTGACTCCAAGCAAATTCCCGGCTCCACCGGGATTTCAAGATCAGCGCGACTGCGCAGTTTACCAGCAAGATTATCAATAAATGGGATCTCATCTTCTTCAGGAAAAGCGCTGGAGTCGTACACTAATAAATCCTGGCCCAAGGGAATATACGAATGAATTCTATAACTTACGGAATCCTTAATTCCAAATACCGTTTTTTGACCTGACACAGCACCTTCCCTGACATTTCCGACAAGAGGAAAATTAGAGGACAAATAATCAGGCAGACGGCCCCGCTCTTTCTCTATTTGCGACAGGCGATAAGTTAAAATTTCGTCTATTTTTTCAGCTTGGTTTTTATGAAGGCGAATATTTCCATCGATTGCCGCATCACCATAAATAATTTTAGCAGTGGCCGGCACTTCCATTAGAAATCTACCAAAACACACGAGATTAGTACTTTTGAAGATTTCATCTATTCTTTGCGACTGAATACCCATCGCACCCCCTAAGAAATTTACCCGACAATATAGACCCAAGATGCCAATTATGAGGATCAGACCAAGAACGATTGATGTATGCCTCCTTGATGGTCTACCTATCACGGCTTTGACCATTCCATTGTAGAAATTATTTTAAATAGCGCATATATCGTTGATGCGAGCACTATCGAGTCACTGTAACTTGCCTGATGTTCATATCCGACTTGCCTAAAAATTCCTTTGAACTTTCCACTTCTGAGTTGAGCATCCGCGGAATATAATGGAACAGTTTCATCACCTGGCTCAGCTGCCCCTAGCATATTGACGCCACAAGGAAATTTGAGTGCCCCGCCTGCTTTCGAACTCTGCTCTATCACTTGAAGGCTTCCCTTCCGGGTGTCAGAAATAGTTCTCAACGATTCTGGCTCGTCTAGGCTGCCCTTTCCATCGATTTCCCACACCACTTTATACCAAGCTCTTCTATTCACATCTGCACCGTAGTGAGCATAGCTTTGACTGTGGTACGTGTCGTTGATTTTCTCGTGGAACTTCTTCGCGTCATCGAGTAGTTTGGATGTTCTCAATATCCCACCGGCCTTTACCCCTGCCGGATTTATCCATTGTTCACGCAGCAGGGAGAACCACTTCCCACGGACTTTATATATCTCCTCATAGGGACATTTTTCCGGCCAGCTTTTGATTATCACGCCATCTCGCTTTAATTCCAACCAGTGATTTCCGTAAAACTGATTTGGAAGCAGTTCCAATGCTCCTTGAGCATTGGCGAGAACGGCAGTTACATCCGCCGAGTTATCGCCAAGCACGCCCGCAGTTATTTCAGATGAGACACCACTATAAGATCCTTCGACACCGCACCGCATGCGTTTATAGGCGGCTCCTGCCCCAATCGCCGGCATGACACCGTGTATAATACCTAGGATCTTTTCAGGAATTTTACCCATTTCTGGGTGAATAATAGAACGAGCAACCAAGCCTCCCATCGAGTGAGTAATCAATATTACTTTTTCGCACTCATATCCATCATCCTGGTATTTCTCAATTAACTCGGTTATTCGTCCCGCCAATACAACGCCGGACTCTGCATTGCTTCTCAACCAGTTATAACCCATGGCGTGAACCGGAAACCAGCATCCCTTTACCGCATCACGCATTGTTTTTTCATCCAGAGGTGTCAACAATGGCTGGGGATGAGCATTCCATTTTGAGGGAGGAACTCCTTCTATATTCCTTTTCAAATAAAGATCCATAATCCCATCAGTAAACGCGGAATTTAATTTACTTTCACAAATCGTCAATATCTGTTCGTAACTCCCATAATATACCTCTCCCCATCCTCGTTCGCGAGCTTTCTGATTATGTGTACGGCCATTTTTTGTTCCTACAGGATCAGACTGCAGCAACGGACCTTCACTTCTGCCCCATCCTCGATACCCGCCTGAGTAGATAATATTTTTATTACGCCGATCGGAGCTTTCGTCCGAATCCCCGGTTGGATTAGCTACAGGATCATAACTATCGACCTCGGTAGCTCCCGGATCCAGCCGCAACTGTCGCTCGTACGGTTTATCATTGTATTGGCCCACCGTAACACTTGAGTTATCTGGCCGCCAAGAAATATTGTTTTCAAGATTTAATTTAACTTGACGCTCTGAGCTAACTCGCAAGTTTGATCCCATTATTCCTGGGATGAAAACTATCGGCAGCACTCGGCGAGGTGGAACACTGTGAACTTGGGGAATCTTATCCTGCTTTGGCGTCACAAAACCATGTGCTATTGTCCCTTTTTTTTGTTCAGGATTGACTGGCAGTCTATATCCAGGTGATTTTAATGAACCGGCCATTTGAGCCCTCACGATATCGATCTTCGAATTCAGTCTAAAATTGCCTCTATCGAATAGCTTCCGAACGGAATTTCAGACCGAAAATCTTGAGTCATTCCGTCTACTCCAGTTATTCCGTCAATAACTTGTCCATCTTCCATCGTTATACGGTATCGATGATCAACAAGAGGCTCGCCCGTCGCTAAATCAACAAGCCGCACCCGCTGGTTATGTTGAGTAATGCTTTCCGGCATTCGGATCGAGAGGGAGCGCCCGCCTCCTGCACCTGGAAACTCGGTTTTCGCTGATTTAATAACGAAACTGCCAGTGCATTGGTGGACAATGGCACCATCACCGATCACTACTTGTGCACCTTTAGTCACAATAGTTACCTTTGGCGACTGCATTACTATTTCTTCGCTAGCGGCAAGGACAATACGCTTAGCCGAGGTTATCTCAACGTTGTCATCATGTGCTGCAATCTCGACCTTTCCTCTTGCTGCGACTAGCTTGGCTCCCAGCGCATGCGCAAACAAACTGATCCCCTGCAACGCATGAAGCATTAACTTGCGTCCGGCAGACAATTGCGTATTCCTGACGCTGACCAGATCGACATCAGTCTGCGCGCCAATCGCGACTCCGGCCTGGCTACCCAATAGCACCCCCGCCGGCGCCTCAATAGCCACAACCGGCTTGCCTCCCCCTCCCGCAGCTGGCTGTCCTGCAGTATTGCTACCTTCCTCCCACTGCTCGACGTGCTCCTTCAACTGCGCCAGCGACTCGCGGTCCACCGCATCGGTCTCATGCGTCTCCGCCAACTCCGCCAACTGCTGCTGAATACCCGACAGCGCCGCCGCCAATCCGGCCAGCCCATCTCGAGCAAGCTGCCGCCCCGCTGCCCGCAGCGATGCATCGGCACTGATGAAGACACCCCGTCCACCGCGCAGCGACAGCGCGGCATCGGTACGCAATTCGGCCCCCTCGCCCCGCGCCTCGGCCGATCCAGCACGCCTGGGATGCGTGAGATAACCCAGATTGAGCTGGCTATGCCCATGCTCGCTTGCCAGATGCGCACTGATCTGACCGGGCGTGTCGTCCAGGCGAAGCTGGTTGTACCGGGTACCCCGCACCTCTTTGCTCACGATGCCCGACAGATTGCAGTCACCCGGCAGCACACTGGTGCGACTGAAAGAAGGCTGTGCGGTTCGGGCGCCATGGACGCTGCCGATGATGAGCGGTTTGTCCGGGTCGCCCCCCATGAACACCACGACCACCTCGTCACCGACTCGCGGCAGGGAAATAGCCCCATATCGGTCGCTACCCCACCCGGTGGCAACGCGCAGCCAGGCAGAGTCGCGGTCGGTATCAGAGGCCCCGGCGTCACTCGCATGCTCGTGATCATGCTTGCGGCATGCAGGAAAGCGAACCTTGATTCGTCCCGATTTATCGCAGAAGATTTCCTGATCCGCAGGCCCTACCACAATGGCTGTCTGCGCTTCAGTACGAGGAAGATCGAGGCGCGGATCGTAGGCCGGTACGATCGCGATGCCGCGCCGGACGCAGGTAAAGCGGTTCGTGTAACGCACGCCGCGTTCGGCACTGGCTTCCATCAATGCAGCGCGGTTATCACACCACCGGTTCAGGGCAAACAGGCGCGCAGCGTTTTCATCGAGTGTCGTGGGCAGATTGTTCTCGGCTTCCACACGCAACTCCGTACACACGAACTCGCGTTGTTCCGCCGGATGGGTATCGATTTCAGGATGCCTGTCGATGCGACGCCACTGCCCGACACACATATCGCGATCCCCGCTCTCACCCTGAAAGCACTTGGCTTCGTACTCCTTGCGCTGCATGCGCAGGACAGCGAGTCTGCGATAATCGTCGAAATTGTCGCCAGCATGCGGAGAGTCGACCAGATAGTCGTCGAGACTGTAGGCGAACTGGTTACCCTGCTTTCCCTGATTGGCAAGGCTTGTCTCGTGGCTGGTCATCAACCAGTTCTGAGCATAGTCCCAGCTGTGGCGATTCAGTCGGCCGGCCGTCAGGTTGCGTACGGCGTGCCAGGCAGTGATGCTGTCGCGTTGCTCGGTGCCGTCGTCACGGTGGTAGCGCGCGGCCCCGGCCGGATTTTTTTGTATCGCGTTGGGATGATCGAACAGCACCAGCGTATGGATCGGAATGTCGCTGCTCCCGCGTTCGGTCGGCGCTCCGGCCCTGATAAACCATCCGATACCGCGGCGCTTCCACAAGCGCCGCAGGAAAGCGGCGTTGGATTCGTTGTACTGCATCGTGAATTCACGCTGTGCATATTCCTTCAATTTCCCCAACTCGAAGCGAAATGCAGCGGCCGCGACGGGATTGGCCTGACGCCATTCGCGCAATATGATCTCGGTGATACCGACCTCGCTGCGTTGCCGAAACACCCGCGTATTGCAGGTCTGTTCAAGCAGTGAGAAAGCGTCACGGACAATCAACTGATAAGTCGCCAGCCCACCATCGCTCTGGCCTTCTATTACGCCGGCTATGATGCCGCATACTGCGCGCAGCCCACCTGAATCGGTCACGAACTGGAGTTCGACCGGATTGGCAATGAAATTCTTGAGTTCGATTCCAGCATGCAGGGACAGACACTGGAGTGTGTATTCAATTCCGCCGAACATGGATTCGAAGCCGCTCACATACTTCACCAGGAGCAGATCGTCTCGAACACCGCTGGCAGTCGCCACGCGCAGCCGTATGGCACGATTCGTGTCAGTCAAACTGCAGATGCTTCGAGCAAACTTATCAATCTTCACGCAGTCACCTCACCAAAACAGTTTGCTAATGCCTATGAGCAAAGCTGATCATAGTCACGGCAATCGGTGAGGAAATTGATAGAGCGCAAACGCAGTAAAGTAGGGTTTGAAACGAAAACCGGGCCTGACGGCCCGGTGTCTTTTGCTGCATTGAAGACGTCGTCCTCAACGATTACGGGTAACTCTCCACACCGTATTGGCCAGGTCGTCCGCCACGATCAGCGCCCCACGCGGATCGACAGTCACGCCAACCGGCCGGCCGCGCGTCTTGCCGCCCTCATCACGGAAACCCGTCACGAAGTCAATCGGCTCACCCGCCGGACGTCCATTAGCGAACGGCACGAAGATCACTTTATAGCCAACCGGCGGGTTACGGTTCCAGCTACCGTGCTCCCCGACAAACGCGCCATTCGCAAACTTCTCGCCCATCACCGGCGACGAGAAATGCAACCCCAGCGCCGCCACGTGCGACCCCAGGCTGTAATCCGGCTTGATGGTCGCCTTCACCTTCTCCGGGTCACCCGGCTTCACGCGCGGATCGGCGTTCGGGCCCCAATAAGCGTAAGGCCAGCCATAGAAACCGCCCTCTTTCACCGAGGTCAGGTAATCCGGCACCAGGTCCGGCCCCAGCTCATCGCGTTCGTTCACCACCGACCACAACTGCCCGGTTTCGGGATGCATCGCCAGCGCCGTCGGATTGCGCAGGCCGGTTGCATAAGGCTTATAGGCGCCAGTCGTCGCGTCGATCTGCCACACCATCGCACGATCGACCTCGGCCTCCATGCCGCGCTCGGTGATATTGCTGTTCGAGCCGATGCCGACATACAGGTAGCGCCCGTCGGCACTGACGGTCAGCGCCTTGGTCCAGTGGTGATTGATCTCGGACGGCAGCTTGGCGACCGTGGTCGGCGCACCGCCAGCCTTGGTCTGGCCTTGCTGGTAGTCGAAGCTCACCAGCTCATCCTGGTTGGCCACGTACAGCTTGTTATTGGCATAAGCCAGGCCATACGGAGCGTCCAGGTCGGCCGCGAATACGGTCTTCAGTTCGTAGGTGCCGTCGCCGTCGGCATCGCGCAGCAATGTCAGGCGATTGCCGCTCTTGACTTGGGTATTGCCCTTGGCCTTGATGTAGCCGGCGATCACGTCTTTCGGCTTGAGCTTCGCCGCTTTGCCGCCACGCCCTTCCGCCACGATGATGTCGCCATTGGGCAGCACCAGCGTCTGGCGCGGTATCTGCAGGTCGGTCGCGATGGCCGTCACGCTGAAGCCCTCGGGCACGGTCGGTTTCTGGTCGCCCCACGGCGACGGCTCGGCGATCTTCATGCTCGGCAGGATGCCGCGCTGCGGATCGGGCAAGGCCGGATCGGCCCCGCGCGACAGTGTCTTGGCGCCTTCGCCCTCGGTGCATGCGCTCAGCAGCAGCGCCGCGCCCATCAATGCCAGTGTGCTGGTGCGATTCATCGTGCACCTCCCACGCGTGGCATCAAGCCGACCCAGGCCGTCAGACAGATCAGAGCGAACACGATCGCCGACATGACCAGGCCCGCCGGCATGACCGCCCACGCATCCTTGGCGTGCTGGAAGGCGTTGAACAGGCCCAGCGCCCAGGTCGCCAGCAGTAACAGGAAGTACATCAGCACCTGGCCCGCCTTGTGCTGCGCCCGGATCAGGTCGACCAGGGCGAACACCAGCGCCAGCCCGCTGAACAACTCGGCGCCGGCGATCAGCCAGGACGCGAAGTTACTCCATTGAATCTGGTAAGTCTTGTAATAAGCGATATCGCTCAGCAGCGCACCCAGGAACAGGGACACGCTGCCGGCCAGCAGGATCGTATGCAGCAGGCCGGGCGGGCTTCGGTAAGCCACGTTAGCCGTAGTCACGGTTGACATCGATTTTCCCTCAATGGTGATTTTGATAACGCAATGATATCGAACATAAAACTGTCCTGTCGCATAGTTGGTTGTATGCACATCGCCAGCACAAGTGGTGGTGATACTTGCCAGCGTTGTAACGCGGAATTGCCACCAGGCCGGCGCACGTCGCCGGCGATTTGACTACACTGGATCCATCGACTTCTGACGATGCGCCCCACGGCGCCGTGGGATGCCATGCGCAACTTTTTCAACTCACACTGGAAAGTCATTCTCGCGATCCTCGTGGCCATCGTGCTGGCCATACTAACGGTCGAGAGCAGCTCAAGCGAGCCGCCGCTGGCAGCGCGCCTGCAGGCGCATACCCAGGCGCTGACGTCCGCCACGCCGCATGGCAACAGCGCACTGCGCCATGTCGAGACCTCGCTGCGGCGCTATGGTTACGCCCCGCGCTCGCGGCGCGGTGGTGATATCGCGCACCCTGGCCGTGGCGTCGACAGCGTCGACAGCGTCGAGGTTGCGGTATCCAGGTTAGCGCCCGGCCAGCGCCCCGACCGCATCTTCATCGTCGGCGCCCAGCTCGGGCCCGATGCCGTCGTGGGCACCGCGGGCGCGGCCGCCGTGCTCGAACTGGCGCGCGCCGCCAAAACGCTGCGTCCTGCGTACGGCACCGAGATCCACTTCGTCTTTTTCATGCACGATCGCCATGGCACCGGCGCGGGCACGGCGCGGCGTTCGAGCGACCACAGTGGCGATGGCGGCAATTTCATGGCGTTTGTGGGATCGCGCGCGTCGTCGGCGCAGATGCGGCAGGCACTGGCGGCCCTGCGCAGCGATCCGCTGCTGGCGCGCGAGGGGCTGGCGGCGCCGGCCCACGTGATGGGACTGACCCTGTCGGGGCATGGCGGGCCAGGTGACGGGCCGGCGCTAGTGATTACCGATGCAGGCTTCCTGCGCTTTCCCTATTTTCGCACCGAGGCGGCGCCTGGCAATCCGCAAGATGCTATCGACTACGATGGCATGGCGCGCATCGTCGATGGGCTGGGGCGTACGCTGGATGCGCTGGCCGGCGCGACCGAGATCTGATCGTTGGGTTGGCGGGGAGACCGCCAACGCCATCGAGATTCGTTCCCGCATTTCATTCAGCCAGGAATATCTCTTGCAGGTCGTTCAGGAAACGCTGGCCCATCTCGGTCGGCTTGATCAACGCGTGGTCGCGGTAGATCAGACCCTTGGACTCGGCCGCGTTCAGTGCTTTGGCGATCGCGCTGATATTCATGCCGGTGCGCTCGCCGAACAGGTTCGGGTCAAAGCCGCCGGTCAGGCGCAGCGCATTGAGCATGAACTCGAAGCCCATGTCGGCGCGGCCGATCTCGTGTTCTTCCTGCACCGGGTTGCCGCGTTTGGCGGCCTCGATGAAGGATGACGGCTGCTTGAAGCGCGCCTGGCGCAGCACGCGGTGCGGGAACGACAGCTTCGAATGCGCCCCGGCGCCGATACCGAGGTAGTCGCCGAACTGCCAATAGTTGAGGTTGTGACGCGCACGCCGGCCCGGCTGGGCATAGGCCGAGACTTCATAGTGCTGGTAGCCGGCGCCGCCAGTCACTTCGGCGATCATGTCCTGCATGTCGGCGCTCAGGTCGTCGTCCGGCAGCGCTGGCGGATACTTGGCGAAGACCGTGTTCGGCTCCATCGTCAGGTGGTACAGCGACAGGTGCGGCGGGGCGAACGACAGTGCTGTCTCCAGGTCGCGCCGCGCTTCATCGAGCGTCTGCGATGGCAGCGCATACATCAGGTCGAGGTTGAAATTGTCGAAGGTGTTCTTCGCGATCTCGACCGCGCGCAGCGCTTCGTCACCGTCATGGATGCGGCCCAGCGCCTTCAGGTGCGCCGGATTGAAACTCTGGATGCCGATCGACAGGCGGTTGATGCCGCTCTCGCGGTAGCTCTTGAAACGCTCGGCCTCGAAGGTGCCGGGATTGGCTTCCATCGTGATTTCGGCATCAAGCTCGAGCGGCAGCAGGGTGCGCAGGTCGGACATCAGGCGGTCCAGCCCGGCCGCCGACATCAGGCTCGGCGTGCCGCCGCCGATGAACACGGTGTGGATCTTGCGGCCCCAGATCAGCGGCAGCGACTGCTCCAGGTCCAGGCGCAGTGCGTCCAGGTAGGCCTGCTCGGGCAACTCGCCCTTCGCCTCGTGCGAATTGAAATCGCAGTACGGGCATTTGCGCACGCACCACGGCCAGTGGACGTACAGCGACAGCGGCGGCAAGGCGGTCAGGTTCAGCGCGCCCGGCTGCAGGTATTGCAGCGCGGCGGTGGCCGGCGAACGCGGCTCGCCCACGGTCTGGCCGGCGACTTTAATCGGGATCATGTCAGGCAGGTTTCAATTTCTCGACCAGCGCGCGCAGCGCCTGGCCGCGGTGGGACAGTGCGTTCTTTTGATCCGGCGCCAGCTCGGCGGTGGTCTTGCCAAGCGACGGGATCAAGAAATGCGGATCATAGCCGAAGCCATTCTCGCCGCGCGGGGTCGCGATGATCTCGCCGTCCCAGCGGCCGTCGGCGATCACCGGTTGCGGATCGTCCGGATGGCGCACATAGACCAGCACGCAGTAGTAATAGGCCGACTTGTCGCCCAAGGTCAACAGGTCGGCCACGAGTTTCTGGCTGTTGCGCGCATCCGACTTCGGCTCGCCCGCGAAACGTGCCGAGTAGACGCCCGGCGCGCCGCCGAGCGCATTCACGCACACACCCGAATCGTCGGCCAGCGCCGGCAGGCCGGTCAGGCGCGAGGCGTGGCGCGCCTTGGCCAGCGCGTTCTCGACGAAGGTGCCGAACGGCTCCTCGGCCTCCGGCACATCGAATTCGCCCTGCGGATGCAGTTCGAAACCGATCGGGCCGAGCAGCTGGGCGAACTCCTTGAGCTTGCCGGCATTGTTGGAAGCGAGGATCAGGCGTTGGGTCATGGGTATGCGCTCTGGATGGGAATGAGCCGGCTATTTTACCGGCTTCACGCGTCCCGCGCCGGATCAGGCCAGCTGCAAGGCCTGCTTCTGCAAGACGATCAGGTCGGCGATGCCTTGCTGGGCCAGGTCGAGCAGGCGGTTCATGCCGGCGCGGTCGAAGGCCGCGCCTTCGGCCGTGCCCTGTACCTCGATGAAGTGGCCTTGCTCGGTCATCACCACGTTCATATCGGTATCGCAACCGGAATCTTCGGGATAGTCCAGGTCGAGCACCGGCATGCCGCGGACCACGCCGACCGATACCGCCGCCACGAAATGGCGCACCGGGATCGCCGGAATCAGCCCCGCCGCCACCAGCTTGCCGAAGGCATCATGGGCCGCCACCATCGCGCCGGTGATGGCCGCGGTGCGGGTGCCGCCGTCGGCCTGGATCACGTCGCAATCGAGGTGCAGGGTGCGCTCGCCGAAGGCTTCCAGATCGAACGCGGCGCGCAGCGAGCGGCCGATCAGGCGCTGGATTTCCTGGGTGCGGCCGCTTTGCTTGCCGCGCGCAGCTTCGCGGTCCATGCGCGAGTGGGTCGAGCGCGGCAGCATGCCGTATTCGGCGGTCAGCCAGCCCTGGCCCTTCCCTTTCAAGAAGCCCGGTACTTTTTCCTCGATGCTGGCGGTGCAGATCACCTTGGTGTCGCCGAACTCAATCAGTACCGAGCCTTCGGCGTGCCGGGTGTAGCTGCGCGTGATGGAAACGGGACGCAGCTGGTCGACCGCGCGGCCACTGGGGCGCTGTTCAAATGCCATGGTTGTTACTTTCTTTATTTGATGACTTGGGATGATTTTTCGATCGCGGCGCGGATCTCGGCGATCGCTTTTTCGATATCGTCGTCGCCGAAGGCCTCCGCAGCTTCTGGCGCAGGGTCGCCGGCCACGATGGTGGACCTGACCATGTCCTCGCCCAGCATCTGGGTCGAGATCACGTTCGGCAGCCCGGCGTCCGGAGTATCGGCGCCCTGCCAGGCGATCGCCAGCGCGGTGGTGTTGTCGGCCTGGGCGCCGCCGACCTCGGTCGCCATCTGCACCAGCTCGGGCACCGCCCGCACCACGCCGCTAGTGGCCAGGCGGTGCACGATCTCGGTCTCTGGCAGCATCGACCACAGGCCGTCGGAGCACAGCAGCAGCAGGTCGCCCGGCTGCAGGCTGACCTGGTGCGACAGCGCGATCTTGGGCGCGCTCGAGGCGCCCAGGCAGTTATACAGCTTGTTGCGGTCGGGGTGGGTCGCGCGTTCGCGCGGGTCGGCGCGGCCGCGGTCGACCAGGTATTCGAAGTGCGAGTGGTCGCGCGTGCGCGCCAGCACCTGGTTGCGCCGCACCCAGTACAGGCGCGAGTCGCCGGCGTGGGCCCACACGGCGCAGTTGTGCTGCACCAGGCAAGCCACCACGGTGGTGCGCGGCATCTCGGGCAGGCCGTGGTTGGCGGCATAGGCCTGGATATCGTGGTGGGCCTGCAACAGCGCTTCTTCCAGAAAGCGCTCGGGCCGTTTCACATAAGGGCTGGCCTGCATGCGGAACATCATCGACACGGTCTGCAGCGCGATGGTGGCGGCGATCTCGCCGTTCTTGTGCCCGCCCATGCCGTCGGCCAGCAGGAGCAGCAGCGAATCGCGGGTAAAGCAGTAGCCCATGCGGTCCTGGTTGACCTTGCGGCCCCCGATATGGCTTTGCTGGTAGACGGAAAATTGCATGGTTATCCCTGGCCGCGCCCAAAGGCGCCGAGGCGGTCGACGAGTCCGCGCCAGCCGCCGCGCGTTTCGGTTTGCAGTGCCGGCTGCGATGTGTGTGGCAGCTGCGACTGCGGTGGTGTGATTGCCGGTGCCGCCGGCCTGGCCTGCAGCGCCTTCTGGATTGCGAACACGCTCTGCGGACGCGCGAGCGGATCGAGCGCCAGGCACGCTTGCACCAGGTCGATCAGCTCGGGCGAGTAGCGGCCCACCAGCCGGTCGAGCCCTTCGCACAGCCGGTCGTCGGCGCGCCGTGCCTCGACCGACTGCGGCGTGCTGCAGCTCATGCAGGCCAGCATGGAGGCGCCCAGGCTGTAGATATCGGTCCACGGACCGAGGCTGGCGCCGCGCGCATACAGCTCGGGCGCGGCAAAGCCGGGCGTGTACATGGGCGCGAGCATCGGCGCATCGCTGTGCAGGGTCTGGCGCGCGGCACCGAAATCGAGCAGCAGCGGCGAACCATCCAGGCGCAGGTAGATATTGGCCGGCTTGAGGTCGAGGTGCAGCAGCTTGTTGGCGTGTACTTCGCGCAGGCCGGCGCAGACATTGGTGAACACCTGGCGCACGAACTGCTCGCCCGGCCGGCTGCCCTTGGCGGCGGCGCGCGCGATGTGTTCTTGCAGCGAGTGGCCGGATTCGTAGGCCATCACCATGTACACGGTGTCGTGGGCGCGGAAGAAGTTCAGCACCCGCACCACGTTCGGATGCACGATGCGCGCCAGCGCCCTGCCCTCTTCGAAGAAGCACTTGAGACCGATGCGAAACACCGACAGGTGCGGCTTGGCGACCACGGGCACAAGCTCGCCCGGCTGGCGCAGCGCAAGCGCGCTCGGCAAATACTCCTTGATGGCGACCGCATTGCCTTCGCTGTCATAGGCAAGGTAAACAATACTGAACCCACCGGACGCAATTTTCTTTACAATGCGGTATCCGGCAATGTCCAGCCCATCGGGCAGGGGAGCGTTATTCTGTGCAGCCATCCAAGTGGGTTTCCTT
>Ga0265797_10007839_pt1 | contig 14432 bp, 10 predicted proteins | sample P2T30metagenome_FD_192433 | JGI IMG/M metagenome (GOLD analysis project Ga0265797, IMG submission 192433) | Plant litter microbial communities from East Loma Ridge, Irvine, California - P2 T30 | ecosystem: Environmental > Terrestrial > Plant litter > Unclassified | place: USA: California... | reverse complement strand
CCTTTCTCCTGGTGGAGTCGGAGGGAGTGGGGGTGACGTCCTCAATGCGGCCGATCTTCATGCCGGAACGGGCAAGAGCACGGAGGGCGGACTGGGCACCAGGACCGGGGGTCTTGGTAGAGTTGCCTGGCGTTGTCTTAGTATCCTGATTATCTCCTCAAATCATTACTCGAGTGTACTCACCACCAGTAGCGCGGATCTTGATGTGGAGGGCAGTGATGCCGAGCTCCTTGCAGCGGACGGCGACGTCCTGAGCGGCCAACATGGCGGCGTAAGGGGAGGACTCGTCACGGTCGGCCTTGACCTTCATGCCACCGGTGACACGGGAGATGGTCTCACGGCCACTGGAATCACCCAGGTTAGCCTTTGTACCATTTTTCTAAAGTGCCAAATGCCCGCATATTCTTTCAAATTCGCAGACCCTTGGACAGGTGTTGTTCAGACGTACGAGAGATCGGTGACGTGGACGAAGGTGTCGTTGAAGGAGGCGAAGATACGGGCAACGCCGAAGACGAGCTCGCCTGGAGGGACATGTTGTTAGCGAGAGGTCCTGGATCTTGCAATTTCTGCGTCGAATGTCGATTGTCGTGATCGCGTGTCGTCGCAGAGTTGGCTGCTTGTTCGGGGTGTCTTACCCTCGCGGACCTGGGGGCCCAGGGAGATGTTCTCCTGGGGAGCGCGGACAGCAGCTTTCTTAGGGGCCATTTTGACGGTATTTGCTGGGGTGGTGGTATCGAGATCGCTGAAGTCGTCCGTCCGCGAAAAGAAGAAGTCGGCGGCCAAACGCTGCGAGGTGCGGGCTGCGGGCCGGCTGAATTGGAAAGTGCGCCCGGTGCCGAAAGCCCGCCAAGAGTCACGTGGCTGCCTCAAGCTCTCTTCTCCTCTGCCTTCGCCGCGGTGACTTTTGAATCGCGTCCGAGCACTGCCGCTTTTTTCCTCCTGCACATCATACATAAGCGCATCCTTTATTCTTCTTTCCCATACCTGCTCTACTCACATCCACCACCACACCACTTTCCGACCACGCACACCACAGCGCCAACAGGCTTTCTCTTGCGCAAAGCGCGTACGCTGAGCGCGAGGCTCGCCAATCGTCAGAATGGGCGACGCAGTGGTGGGCATCATCGGAATGGGTGACATGGGAAAGATGTACGCCCGGAGGATCGCCGACGCAGGATGGAGGTAGGTGCAAAGTCTCGCTCGAGTCTGCTTGCACTGTCTCGCAACAATTATGGTACGTTCTACTCCCTCAACACCCCTCCCCTTGCATCCTGATGACTTGAGTGCATTTGGCTCGAGTATGGCCGTCTGGCACCAACCTTGCCATCTCGGCATAGTTGACTGGGCGGCTGTCGATGATGTAAAATCTCAGCTACCTTATAATTTTTGTCTGAAAAGCAAAATTTACAACACCTCTTTACATTCGCTTGTTTAGAAGTACACAAACTGACAGCGCTTCAGATACCCTTAGTTCTTAAGACTCACTTCTTTGGTGATAGAGTGCACGCCTGCGATATACCCGAGAAGTACGATGCTCTTGTTGAAGAGTTTTTAGACAGGGTACGCCGTGCACATGTCCCATCATATATAGCCTCGTTATGTAGCATGTATGCTGAGTATTCAGCAGAAAAATGTCACAATCCTCCAAAATGGTCATCTCGTGTCTCGCAGCAGTGACTGGATCATGTATAGCGTCGAAGCTAAGAGTATTGATGCCGTTGTTGCCCGCTTTGGCCCTTCCACCAAACAAGGTGCCATCGTTGGTGGCCAGACCTCGACCAAGGCTCCCGAGATTGAGGCCTTCGAGAAGCACCTCCCTGCCGATGTTGAGATCGTGTCGTGCCACTCGCTCCACGGCCCTGGTGTCGATCCTAAAGGCCAACCTCTCGTAATCATCAACCACAGTGGCTCGCAACAGTCCGTGGACCTTGTCGAGCGCATCCTCAGCTGCTTCCAGTCCAAACATGTACACCTCTCCGCCGAGATGCACGACCGCATCACTGCAGACACACAAGCAGTCACCCACGCCGCTTTCCTGTCCATGGGCTCCGCGTGGGAAGCAAACAAGCAATTCCCGTGGGAAGTTCCGCGCTACATTGGCGGCATCGAGAACGTGAAGATGAACATCACCCTTCGCATCTACAGTAACAAGTGGCATGTCTATGCAGGTCTTGCGATTCTCAACCCAAGTGCTAGGCGCCAGATTAGCCAGTACGCAGAGAGTGTCACAGAGCTGTTCAAGCTCATGCTTGGAGGCCACAGGAAGGAGCTTACCGAGCGCGTCCACGCCGCCAGAGCTGCTGTCTTTGGCACTCTCAAGAGCGAGGACGAGCTACTCTTGCATGATGAGCTGCTCGACCAGTTCAGTCTTGGCGAGAAGCCTGCACAGAAAGTGCGCAACAACCATCTCAGTTTGCTCGCTATGGTGGACTGCTGGTGGAAGCTGGGAATTGTGCCGTATGATCATATGATTTGTTCGACTCCTGTGAGTAGCTCTTGCATTCAGAATGTGTGGACTCACAGAACACCTTGCTGACACACACTAGCTGTTCCGTCTCTGGCTGGGTATTGCCGAGTACCTCTACCGCAACGAGGACTTGCTCAACGAGAGCATCGACAACGCCATCACGGACAACACGCACGTAGCCGACGACCTAGAGTTCACATTCGCCGCTCGCGTAAGTTTTGCTGCATACAACCATGCTCAGACAAGGCCCATCTCACTGACTTTCCCTAACACAGGACTGGTCCAACCGTGTCTCTCTCGGTAACATGGAGGGCTACCGCACAAAGTTCGAAAACATCCAGAGCTACTTCAGTCCTCGCTTCGCAGAGGCTACGAAGGTGGGCAATGAGATGATAAGGACAATCGAGGAGAACTTGAAAACTAGGAAGGAGGAGCAGCAGGCGAAGAAGTGAGGACTCTATGATAATACGAGCAACAGGAAATTACGGCTTCTGGTGTAGGGAAGATTATGGAATGGAGGTGAATGCGACTTTTCTTTTTCGAATGACACTGGGACTACAGCAGAGTATGGTGTATGAGTATCACAATTTTTTTGTGTTGTCACGGGTTGCGGCCACTCTGCTGAAGATCGCGATATTGTTCCACTCAGCTTCGCTTCTTAGAGCCTTGAGGTGGCTCGCTCTCTGGTTACTAACCAGAGCAGATAAACTGACCGAGTACCTCCGCAGCGTTGTCAGCAGGCGTCGAAGAAGGCGATCGGTCGGGATTCGCGCCCAATCCCGTTCGAAGCTGCTGACTTGCCCTGCTGATCAGCCGACAGCGTCGGATTTGGGAGACAAAAACACTCCGAGTGCATGCAGTCCTGATCACCAACATGGAGGATTGTAGTAATCAGCGCGCAGATACGAGCACCGAAGCTGAGTCACCAATAAAGTATTCAGAATATATGTATGCTCGTGCCTGCAGGTAGGTGCAAGCAATATTTTCATCGCCACCCATCTCTGCATATGTTACATTGCATAAGGCGGATCAAACCATCAGCTGCGACTTCAGGACTATCCAAACTGCTCACCCAGAGAACCAACCATCAACAGATCAACACCAGTCGCAAAATGTCTACAATGCACGCAGCAGTAGTTTCAACTTACGGCAAACCGCCAGCCTATACTGCGGTTCCTGATCTCCCACCTCCAACCTCGTCTCAAATTCAGCTCAAAGTCCTCGCCACTGGCCTACACAACATTGTCCGCTCTCGCGCAAGTGGCAACCACTACTCCAGTCCTCCTCTGCCTCAGATTCCTGGCATCGATGGCATCGGCGCAACATCTGACGGCACCCGCTACTACTTCAACGCTTTCCGCACCGGAGGCAGCTTCGCTTCTCACGTCAACATCGAGCGGCACAGTGCTATTCCTCTGCCTGAAAATCTTGACTCTGTGCAGACTGCAGCTCTCGTCAACCCGGCTACAAGCTCTTGGATGGCCATGAAGACTCGCACGACTAACTTGCCTGCCGATTTCACAGTTCTCATCCTTGGTGCGACGTCCGCGTCCGGCCGTCTGGCGATTCCGCTTGCTCGTGCGAATGGTGCTGCGCATGTCATCGGAGCAGCACGAAGTGAGGCCACGCTCGCTACTCTTGGACTCAACAGCTCGCTCATCGTGGCGGACGATGCTGGTAAGACCGACTTCTCGTCGCTTGCAGGCGTCGAGATTGATCTCATTTTGGACTACATCAACGGACCTCTTCCAACCGCTCTGCTCAGCACACACAAGCAGAAGAAGCCGCTACAGTACGTGCACATTGGCACATTGTCCGGGCAGGAAATGGCGCTTCCTGGCGCTGTGTTGAGATCTAATAATCTTACAATCCGAGGCTCTGGTCCGGGTGCTTGGAGTCTTGCTGAAGCAGCACAGGAGATGCCGGCATTGCTGAAGGCTTTGGGTGCTGTGGGAGAGCAGAAGGTGAGAGTTGCTAAGTTGGAGGATGTGGAGAGTGAGTGGGACAAGAAGGTTGACGGTGAGGGGAGGGTGGTGTTTGTGCCTTAGAAAATGGTAGAGTGGGGTGGCTTATGAGTGGGCGAAATCATTGGTTTTTTCGTTTCAAGCTGAGTTCACGATGAGTATTCCATAGATAGCGATAATGAGATCAAGTACAGCATAGTTTTCTCTATCTACGCATAAAGCATCAAGATATGGTGTGATCGGTTATGATGTGACGCCATCCGCGATCCGGAATGTGGGCTTGGACTTCGACGGTCCAGACTTCCAGTACGCTCGATGCCAGCATGCTCTCGATGGTCCAGTACCTTTGCGAACGTCTAATTGTTAGAACGCGAAGCCTCCGAAGCAAACTTCTCATCCTGATATCGTGGTGTTGGTGCCCTATTGTCCAATGTGACGTGGCAGTACAAGAGTTCCCCGCCGCTATCGCTTACCTAACGGACCCACCTTGCCTAGGGCGCCTTCTCGCGTGTGTCTCTGATACTCCGGCTCTACTTTGAATCACAACTCTCAAACCGCGTCCACCAGAAGCGTGCGTAGCTTTGCACCATGGCAAACACTGTGGAAGACGGCTACTTCGACCTGGGCTCGTTCCAACGCAAAATAACCACCAGCAACGCCACAGCCCAGCTATGGTCTGACCGAGGCATGGTATGGTCATACGGCTTCAACCGGCACGAGGCATTGTCTTGCTTTGAGAAAGTCATTGAAGCAGATCCGAAATGTGCCATGGGCTACTGGGGTCTGGCATACTCGGCAGGTGCTTACTACAACAAGCCTTGGGAGCTTTACGACAAGGGGGACCTCAAGGCTTCGACCAAGAGAGCCTATGATGCCGTGCACCACGCCACTACTCTTTTGGATGATGTGACTCCGGAGGAGCAAGCGCTAGTTCGCGCTCTTGCTGCTCGCCATCCGCAGCCTGAACCAGTAGACGACATGGCTAAGTGGGACCAAAAATATGCCAGCAGTATGCAAGATGTGTACGAGAAATTCGGCGAAGACCTAGACATCGCGGTCCTATATGCGGAGTCTTTGATGAACCTGACGCCCTGGAGACTGTGGGATCCCCATACTGGAGAACCCAGACCTGGATCTCGCGGACACGATGTGAAGAAGACGCTGGACCGGGCTCTCACTCTTCCTGGTGCTTGGGACCATCCAGGCCTGCTGCACCTATACATCCACATGATTGAGATGACCCGCGAGCCAGAATTGGGTCTGAAAGCGGCCGATCGCCTGCGCTTCCTGGTGCCCGAAGCCGGCCACCTCACGCACATGCCTTCTCACATCGATGTTCTCGTCGGAGACTACCGCAACGCCATCGAAGCGAATGCTCGAGCCATAGTCGCCGACAGCAAGTATCTGGACAAAGTCGGAGCCCTGAATACGTACACCGTCTACCGAGTGCACGACATCCATTCTCTGATCTATGCGGCGATGCTTTGCGGAAAGTCCGAAGTAGCTCTGGAGTACAGCACACGACTGGAGGAAGCCTTACCAGAGAGCCTACTCAGCGTCAGATCCCCACCCATGGCGGAATGGCTAGAAGCGTTCCTCGGCGTGAAATCTCACGTGCTCATCCGCTTCGGCAAGTGGGAGGAGATCCTGCAGCAGCAATTCCCCAAAGATGCCGATCTGTACTGCGTGACCACTGCGACGCTGCACTATGCTAGAGGCATTGCGTTTGCTGCGACGGGGAAGATCGCCGAAGCGCAAAAAGAGCAGAAGCTCTTCAAGGAGGCCCAGGTGAAAGTCCCGGACAATCGGTACGATTACCCAAACAAGTGCGTCGACGAGCTCAAAGTCGCCGAAGCCATGCTCGCAGGCGAAATCGAGTACCGCCGCGGGAACTACAAGCTCGCTTTCGAACATCTCCGAGAATCCATCAAGCACGACGATAACCTCCTCTACAGCGAGCCATGGGGCTGGATGCTACCAACTCGCCATGCATACGCAGCCTTGCTGCTGGAACAAGGCCACGTGGAGGAAGCAGCGGACGTCTACGGCGCCGATCTCGGCTTCGACGATTCGCTGCCTCGAGGCCATCAGCACCCAAATAATATCTGGGCACTGAAGGGAATGCATGAGTGCTTGACTCGATTGGGGAGGGTGAAGGAAGCGCGGATGCTGGAGTTGCCGCTCAAGCAGGCGCAGGCGGTGGCTGATATCGATGTTGTGTCTTCGTGTTATTGCAAGACTGATAATGCAACCAGCTGTGCGAAGAGCTCTGCGAAGGGAAATGCGAGCTGCCATATACAATAAGCAGAGCATTGTATGGAAAGGATGAAGTGGTTCTTTTCGGTATGCTGCATGGAGACATGGAGCCTACTCATGTATCTGGAGCAATTCATTCGAAGGCTAGAGTAGTCGTGTGACAAACAGATAAGAAAATGTACCATGTGTATATTCTATCGAAGAGCGAACCACTCTATTTATCCCAAATCGTAAGCGAACTTCGACCAGCCTCGGATCTTCGCGCCGTACTTGTACAGGAACACTGTCGCTGGCACAAGCGCAAGGCATAGGAAAGCGAGCAAGCTGGTAGCCCACTGCGTACCCAAATCGCGGTACATGAAAGGTGCGAACAAAGGAAAGACGGCAGCGATGAGACTGCGGACGAAAGTGTTGGCGGCTAACGCGGAGTTGGCGTCGAAGAGGTAGACGTCGATGAGATAGATGACGGCGGGCATGAAGACCATGATGATCTGGAGGATCGGTTAGCTGGGAGAAGATGCTTGTTTTGGATGAGGGTGGACTTACGCCACAGCCGATGAAGACACCGCTGATAATTTGAGGCCATGGATTGATGCTGGGCTGAGAAGTCCAGGCGAACCAGAACAGACCGATCACCAGGATGACTCCGCCTGCTATCATCGGAGGGAGACGCTCTTCCGGGATGACTTTCTTGGCCTTGGTGAACTTCGGTGTGAAGATCACCTTGGTCTCCCATGTTAGAGTGGCGCATGCGATGAGCACTCCAATGAAAATCGCAATAAAAGGCAGCGATGCGATACCAGTCTCCATCTGGCGGTCTAACTGGAAGCTGTACGGGTATGCGAAGAAGATCAGGTACAGGATGCCATACACCAAGCTGATGTAGATCGTCATGACGATCAAGATGGGTTCCTTGATTATCATTTGGACTGGTTTGAGACCGTACTTGCGGAACAGGAAGCTGAAGTGCACGGGGTCTTCATCTTGCTTGGTGTGCAGGGCCCAATTGTGTGTCTCTTGACGAAGGCGGTGAGCTTTCTGTTTGAGGATGACCGCAGGAAAGGTCTCTTTGACCGTTGGCAATGCGATGGCGTAGAAAAACGCGCCCATTATCATCGTAAACCAGCCAGTCCAGTGCCAGCCAAGGGAAGTGTTCTTGACGGTGTACTCGCCAACGATGGGACCGACAGCAGGTCCTGCGAAAACCGCTGCTGCGTACGCCATGGTTGCAACGCTGCGATCGACGGGGTTGAAGAGATCGACTGCCATGCCAGGAACAATCGCGAGAGTAGAACTGCCGAACGCGCCGCCGAAGAAGCGACACACGAATATGGTCTGAAGGTTGTTCGCAACGCCAATGGGGATCTGGAAGATGATGAAACCCAGCATGCCGATCATGAGAGGTGTACGACGGCCGTATAGTTCCGACAGAGGACCGAAGACCAGAGGACCAAGTGCGAATCCGACAACGTACAGTGTAACACCCAGAATCATGACCTCTTGACTAACGCCGAATTCTTCGGCCGTGACGACTGTGGCAGTCGACCAAACTGAACTGCCGAAAGACACAACGAAGGTCATGCAAGCAAGGATCATGATGGTATACCATTTGAACTTGCTGCTCCAGTTCTGGGGGTTTTCTGGATCCTGAGGGCCATCCCAATCGACAAGGTCGCTTCCTTCTTCGTTCGGTGGGGGTGGAGGCAGGCCGGCGCCTTGGGAAGTCGATGTTTCGTGGATGCCATCGTCCTTCTCTCCATACTGTTGGTCGTCCGAGTGGGCCTTGTCTGTCTTTATAGAATCGGACACGCTGTTTTGGCGAGTGTAGGCGTCAGGTACAGCTGGCACCTGAGGCACATCGGCGCTGTTGTGTTTGATGGAGTTGGTGTATTTGACGGAGTTGACGATCGTAGGCGTTTCCGATATCCGGTTACGGTTGGCTTCCAAGTCGTGGTTAGTCTCCATGGTCTGCAATATCACGGCCAAGGCTGTGGACAAAGGAGAAAACAGTTACACAAAGAGCGAGTGAACACCATGATAGATATCAGCACAAAATCCACCGACCAGGCGGCCAGGGCACCACCAAATCGACGAAGAAGGGCCGCTCCATCAATCACTGCATGCACAGTACTCACGACATCCCGTGCGATAGCTACAATGAGGGTGAAGTGGAACTCATGGCGCCATCAATGCCCACAGACTCAAAGCGATACCGTCACGAACTTACGTGCGCATACCTCTTCGGTCGCGATTGACCATGGCATGCGGTGGGCCGTTGAGATCGGTGCGAAAGCTACGCTTCTTCGTTGGCTGTTGCGAGACGGTCTGACTCGGGATGTGCAAAGCCGTTGCAAGTTCGAGTTGTTGCACTGAAGTTATGACGATCAAGATGCCCGGCTGGTGGGTTTTCCTCTGGCAACCGGAAGTCTGGGACGGGTCTCGGTCCACCCCGTGCGAATCATCGAGCGGTATCGTCCGGCAGATCGACCGTAGCGATTGGGTTATGCGATAAAGCTCCCATGTGCCGCTGTGATGTGCGACCCTTTCTCCCGAATAAGAAGTCGCACGTTGCTCTCGCTGCTTTTGCGGCTCAACAACCGTGAGATCACAGTGTGCGTCACAGCCTCCAGCGATTGCGCGGGTTGAATTGTCTATAACTCAGAAGACATTCCTGTCGTGTAAGAGATTTCCAAGATTTGTTCTCCAGTGTGCGACTAAGGGACGCCGCCTTCCAACATGCAAAACGGCTTTCGTGTCTCACCCTGTGAACAAGACAGCCAGCACGGTCAGACCACCGGCATCCCGTAAGACATCGAAACTGTTGTCGACTTTGGAGGTCTCACGGTACTTTATAGCGCCGTCAACAAGGCTTTCGTCCGCAACTCACCTCTCTTCTCTGAGGCTTTGCCTTTTATTAGGCATCGAGGAAACGGCCGTAGCTCTACCGGACGCGTTTGAGACCACACAGGCAAGCACGCTTGGTTGCGAGCTCTAGGGTATTCATCAGCGACCTTGCTTCCACCACGCAGCATCATTTCATCATCATCATCATCATCATCATCATCACTGCCAAAATTATGGCATCACGGCCAGGAGTTGATGGAACTTACGCTCAAAAATGGTGCGTGCTGAGGAAATTGGCACACGCAGTTTCCTCAGTCGCTCAACTGCAATTTTCGGTGTCCGGCCCCAATACTCACCGACTTTCGTATTCTCACCTGCACAACACCACTATACAGACATCACGTCCCATCTACACTACTACACATGAGAACAATACCCTGGCCTCCGTGTCGTGAAGGACCTCGGTATCTCGCTTTAAGTTCGTGTTTAGGCCCATACGTGTCCGGTCTACAAGCTTGCCCGGACTGTCCCCGATGACTTACGGACGTTAGACTTCGCCAATGTCGGCGTGACCGACAGCTCCGCGAAGCGTAGAATATAACAATAAACGTGGTACATAGCTCTTTTTGACTTGACAGAAGCATTATTCCTATCACACATCAAAATGGCAAGCATTAACGAGCACGTTGACAAAATCGCCGTCACCGGCGACTCGCGCATCCGTCGCGAGTCTGCAAACATTAACGGAAAGACCTACGGTATGCACTTGTATAGTTCTATGTCCACGATGTCACGGTGCTGACCGCCTGCGTAAAGGATACTTGATCGCTGAACCTGAAGCTGGCTTCACACGTACCCTGTTCTTGGTAGGCCTTCTCAGCCCGCCAGAGCTTCGAGGCGTGATCTTGGGCAATTGAAAGAATGTTTTATTGATAATAATCAAGATTCATGGCTTCCCTGACCTGTCCATGGCATGGAGGTACCAGATCCCACACTTCCTCAAGCTTGGATTCCGTGTGGTCGCCCCTGACTGCATCGGTTATGGTCGTTCGGTAAGTGTGGCCATGCAAATCGCTACAGAGCTATCAGAGGCTTACGAATACCTATACAGGACGCTCCGACCGACTCCATTGAGCCATACACTTTCAAGTCCCACGCTATTGACTTCCACGAGCTGTGCAAGTCGCTAGGCTGCGACAACGTGGTTGTTGGTGCACACGACTGGTGAGCTTTAACAGACATGATCAATCTTGCACCAATGTGAGCTAACAATGGTAGGGGTTGTGCCATCGCTTACCGCTTCGCATTGGAGTTCCCATCATTCGTGACCCACCTCTTCACATGCGCCGTTCCTTACCTGCCCACCTCAGAAAACTTCGTTCCTCTCGAGGCCATTGTGAAGTTCCTCCCTTCTTTGAGCTACCAACTTCAGTTCGGCAGCAAGGAGGGTCTTATTGAGTCTCACACTCAAGACAAGGCCGGCATTCGCAACTTCCTGAACGCTCTGTATGGAGGTCTTACAGCTGATGGCAAGCGTGCCATGACCCCGGAGAACGGTGCAGACCTTGAGCTGATGCCGACACTCGGCCGCTCCCCTCTGATCAGCGAGGATGAGCTGAACTACTACGTTGAAGAGTACTCGAGGCACGGCCTCCACGCACCTTGTAAGTGCCTCCCAAAACACCACCATTCGTGCCGTAACAATTGAGGTCCACGAGCTGATGAAATACAGGCAACTACTACCGCAACCGCCAGGCCAACTGGGAGGCCGACCAACCCTTGTTGGCTATTGAAAACGGCATCAAGATCAAGTGCCCAACTCTTTTCGTGAGGGCTCTTGGCGACACTATTGTCACTGATGAGCTTGCCAACGCGATGGGCGCAAACGTCCCGGAGTTTACTGCCAAGAACGTCGATGCCTCGCACTGGCTGCTTTGGCAAAAGCCGGAGGAGGTCAATGGCATCGTCTCCGAATGGATGCAGGCACAGGGTTTGATTGCTGCTGCTAAGTAGATGAGTATATGCAATCAGCAATGAACACATGAATCGCCCGCTATTGATGCTTCTACTATCTAGTACAATGATCAGAAGCAAGTCACAATCGTCGGGCTTTCTCTAATATGAGGTAGCCGAAAGGGAGGCGGTCAACTGTTATATGACGTCACTTCTCCAGGTACATTCGATGAACGGGCAGCACACATTTGGGCAAATGACCTGAATTCACGACCGAGGTGCTGGTTGAGGCTTACAGGCATTAGTATTTGCTGCGAATGAGATGGCTTCCCAATGTTTAGCACAGTCTGATTGCTGACAAACGCAGCCTGCAATTCTCCACGTGCAGCATCCCCACCATCTCACATCATCACTGCCCAGCAAAGTTGCAGGTCAATGGTCTCCACAATCTCATCTCATTTACGACTCAGATGATTATGTGAGCATTGATTTCCAATGCTCGAAGATCAATACATGATATATATGATGTCGCCAGTTCGCAACCTCAACATTTGCTTCATTGAAACCTGACCAGACGAAGACTGACCCAGAAGACAACATGTGCACGACTATCCCTACAACAAGGCGAGCTTTCCGACGAACCGACGACTACACGCCTGGAGCACCCAAATTCAGACTTGTCACAGAAGACCTGGCTCTCCCGCTGGCTACAACGCAAGTGCTCATCAAAGTCCACGCCGTCGCACTCAACTACCGTGATGCGAACATCGCAAACGGCGGTAATCCTTGGCCAGTGACCCCTCACGGTATCCCCTGTAACGATGCCGCTGGCGAAGTAGTCGACAAAGGCGAGCAAGTCCGATTTCTGGACATCGGAGACAGGGTAGCACCCATCATCGACACAGAGAACTTGACCGGCCAGGAATCGACGCGGTCGTGGCTTGCGGCCGATGAGGATGGTGTTCTGGCTGACTACATCATCTTCGATGAAAGGGTTTTGTGCAAACTTCCTGATTACCTGGACTGGACCCAGGCAAGTATTGTGCCTTGTGCTGGTGTCACTGCTTGGACGGCGATGAAGGACTTCGGAATTGGCAAGAGCGTATTGATCCAAGGTATGCTTCGTTTGCGCATGTTGAATACAAATGCTGATCACAGCCAGGTACCGGTGGCGTGAGCATGTTCGCCCTGAAACTCGCTCGTGCGGCTGGACTCAAGATCTTCTTGACTTCGTCCAGCGACAAGAAACTCAAGGACATCAGTGAACGTTTCCCGGGACCTCCGATTCAGACCATCAACTACTCGAAAGTCCCCGAGTGGCACACAGAGGTACTGCGGCTCACTAATGGTGTCGGCGTGGACCTTGTGATCGAAGTTGGCGGTGCAAGTTCGCTGCTGAAGAGCTTGAAGTGCACTCGCCGCGGAGGTACGATCAGCCAAGTTGGGTACCTGAGCAAACAGGCTTTCGAGGATGCATTAGAACTTCTACCAACTATCATCGACAGAAGGGTGTCTTTGAGGTGAGTGACGTGATGATTTACATCTCCAAAGTGGAGACTGACTCCTGGTGAAGGGGAATCAACGGAGGTTCCAAGATGGACCTTGACGAACTCTGTGCCGCGCTTTCTGCGACGAAGATCCAATTCGATGATATTATTGATTCCATACAGCCTTTTGACAAGGCCGAGGAAGCCATTGAGAGCGTTTGGCAGGGCAAGGTGGTAGGAAAGCTGGTGTTGCAGCTGTGATATGCACAAATCCGCATGTTCCTCAGAACCGCGAGTCTACCCGATTGGTCGAGCTGTTTGACATCTTCCAGTATACTTGCTACTGTGTGTGTCTAGGCCCGCTCTCATCGAGCCAGACATGCGATGGTGTTGACTTGCACATGAAAGGGTCTTGTAACTCGACCGTCGTGGCTTTAATTGACCGGCTTATTTTCTTTGTTTTCAGTTTGCCCACAGACAATGCCGTACTGTCATTTCCTGCGACTTGTGCTTTGTCGTTGGTAATTCAAGTCTCCGTGCTTTGTCTCTCCAACTTAGGTTAATAGTCGCTTGGACACAGCCGACCTCGATTAAATATCAACTGCTTATCCAACAGAAGCAACGCATTGTATCCTGCTATCCATATACGAGCACGCATACGAATCGGAGCCTACATTGCAACATCGAAACATGTGTCTCCCTCCTAAAGTGGCGCTGGAGAAGGCCGAGCACAAGAAGTTCAATGTACAAAAGTTCTGGGACCGGCACTTCGGCGAAGACGGAGACGATGAGAGCTCAGACGAAGAGAGTTCAGATGGCGAGAGATCAGACTCGGGCAGACCGAGCCACGAGCCTGGGACCGACCGCGACGACGAAACAGCCCGCTCAGACGATGAAGCATCAGACGATGAAGGCTCAGATGGCGAGAGCTCAGACGATGAGCGCTCCGACTCGGGGAGACCTAGCCACGAGTCTGGGACCAATCCAAACGATGACGCCGCCAGCGAAGACTCGTGGGGATCTGATGAGGCGCCGCCCTTGGAGCTGAACTACGACGCACTGAAGCACATTGCGGAGCACTTCCTTCCAGGCTCACACGGTGCTTGCACAGACATTGCTACGGGAGAGCGCAGTGGTTACGACGAAGTCCGCATCCTACACTTTGAAGACGGCTGGAGTTGCGTTGGCCGTTTCGCGCGCGACCCGAAGGACAAGATTCTAGAACAATTCGAAAGCTCGCTGGCGACTATGGAATACGTGCGTACCCACACTACCATTCCGGTGCCTCAAGTTTACTTCGTCAACCACGATGAGAACCACGTCGTTGGTTCGGCTTTCGTGTTGATGGAGCGTATGCCTGGCAATGAGGAAACACTGCTCGAAGGATGGTATGAACTTAGCCGCGAGCAGAAAATCGGTCTCGTTGGCGAGCTTGCAGACATCATCGGACAGCTATCTAAG
>Ga0265797_10007837_pt1 | contig 14434 bp, 13 predicted proteins | sample P2T30metagenome_FD_192433 | JGI IMG/M metagenome (GOLD analysis project Ga0265797, IMG submission 192433) | Plant litter microbial communities from East Loma Ridge, Irvine, California - P2 T30 | ecosystem: Environmental > Terrestrial > Plant litter > Unclassified | place: USA: California... | reverse complement strand
CCGAGCCCCGGCGCACCAGCGACTCGAGCAGCAGACCCAACGCGAACGACCCGACGAGGTTGATGACCAGGATCGCGACGGGGAACCCCCCGGGAGGCGCGGCGAACGTCAGCGCCAGCCCCTCGCGGAGCGCGGTCCCCACCATGCCGCCGAGCGCGACGAGCCCGAGCGAGCTCCACCGCAGGTGGAGGGGCCGGGTGGCGGAGGGCCGTGAGCGGTGGCCTCCGCGAGGGTGGGATGCCGGGTCGTCGGTCACCGCGCCTCCCCGTCCTCCGTCGATCGCGCGCCGATACGCGCCTCGCCGAGGGTACCCGCGTCCGGCCCGGGCTCCGCCTCCGGCTCCGAAACCGTGCCGACCGACGAGCAGAAGCGCACCCCCGTTGTCAACCCCTTGCGGCCTCAGAGAGCGGACCCGCGCCTCCACGGCCGTTTCCGCATTGACTGACCGATGCACCAGACCTCGAGGAGACCCATGAGCACGCCCGCCCCCACCAGCGCCCCCGCGCCGTCCGACAGCTCGCCGTCGAAGCTGAAGCAGGCGATCACCGGGCCGCTGCTGTACCTGTTCATCCTCGGCGACGTGCTCGGTGCGGGGATCTACGCGCTGATGGGCACGCTGTCGGCCGAGGTCGGCGGGGCGCTCTGGGCGCCGTTGCTGCTCGCGCTGCTGCTGGCGCTGCTGACGGCCGGTTCGTACGCCGAGCTGGTCACGAAGTACCCGAAGGCAGGAGGCGCGGCGATCTTCGCCGAGCGCGCCTTCCGTCAGCCGATCATCTCGTTCCTGGTCGGGTTCAGCATGCTCGCCGCCGGGGTGACGAGCGCGGCCGGTCTCTCGCTGGCCTTCGCGGGCGACTACCTCGGCACGTTCATCGACCTGCCGCCGGTGCCGACGGCGATCGCGTTCCTCGCCCTGGTGGCCTGCCTGAACGCGCGGGGCATCAGCGAGTCGCTCAAGGGCAACGTCGTCATGACGGTGATCGAGGTCTCGGGCCTCGTCGTCGTGATCGCCGTCGTGGCGATGATGCTCGGCGGCGGGGGCGGCGACGTCAGCCGGATCGGCGAGTTCCCCGTCGACGCGAACCCCGCGATCGCGACGCTGGGTGCAGCGATCATCGCGTACTACTCGTTCGTCGGCTTCGAGACGAGCGCCAACATCGCCGAGGAGGTGCGTGATCCGTCGCGCGTCTACCCTCGCGCCCTCTTCGCCTCGCTGATCACGGCCGGTGTCGTCTACGTGCTCGTGGGGCTCGCGAGCTCGATCGCCCTCCCCGCGTCGGAGCTGTCCGACTCGACCGGACCGCTGCTCGCCGTCGTCTCGGCCTCGGGTGTCGGGATCCCCGAGTGGGTCTTCAGCCTGATCGCCCTGGTCGCGGTCGCGAACGGCGCCCTGCTGACGATGATCATGGCGAGCCGCGTCACGTTCGGCATGGCCGAGCAGGGGCTGCTGCCCCGCGCGCTCGGGGCCGTGCTGCCTCGCCGCAAGACTCCGTGGGCGGCGATCCTCGTGACGACGGCCGTCGCGATGGGGCTGACGCTGATCGGCGACATCGGCACGCTCGCCGAGACCGTCGTGCTGCTGCTGCTGTTCGTCTTCATCAGCACGAACGTGGCGGTGCTCGTGCTGCGTCGCGACGAGGTCGAGCACGAGCACTTCCGGGTGTGGACGGCCGTGCCGGTGCTCGGCGTGGCCTCGTGCGTGCTGCTGCTCACGCAGCAGAGCGGCCAGGTCTGGCTCTTCGGAGGCATCCTGCTCGCCGCCGGCGCCGTGCTGTTCTTCGTGGCGCGCCTCCGCTCGAAGGCACCCGCCGCCCGCTGACCCGCCGCACCACGCCCGAGTCGAGCGCGCGAAGCGCGTGGCCGCGGGGGTTCGAGTCCCTCCAGGGGCAGGTCGACGCGAAGCGTCGTTGGGGTGCCCCTGGACGGGCGCGAGAAGCGCGTGGCCGCGGGGGTTCGGGTCCCTTCAGGGGCAGGTCGACGCGAAGCGTCGTTGGGGTGCCCCTGGAGGGACTCGAACCCCCAACCCTTTCCTTAGGACGGAACTGCTCTTCCATTGAGCTACAGAGGCTGACCCGCCGAGTCTACCGAACCCGCGCCTCCCCCCGTCCGGTGCGATCGAGGTGCCCGTGGCCGCACCCTAGGCGGCGGCCAGGAACTCGTCCCATTCCGCCTGCGGCCGCTCGACCCCGCGGACGACCCAGCCGACCCCGTGCGGCGCCTTGGGCGTCCACCGCAGCGACCATCCCATCTCGGCGGGCGTCCGGTCGCTCTTGAGGTTGTTGCACTTGAGGCAGCAGGCGACGAGGTTCTCCCAGCTGTCGGCGCCGCCGCGCGACCGCGGCTGCACGTGGTCGATCGTGGTCGCGCCGCGTCCGCAGTAGGCGCAGTGGTGGGCGTCGCGCCGCAGCACCCCGCGGCGCGAGACGGGGATCGTCCGCCCGTGCGGGATCCTCACGTACCGGGTCAGCACGATCACCGACGGCCGGTCGTACGAGGCGCGGGCCGCGAGCACCGGATGCCGGGCGTCGGCCGACACGATGGTCGCCTTCTGGGTCATGACGAGCACGAGGGCCCGCCGATCGGACACCACGGCCAGCGGTTCGAAGCCGGCGTTGAGAACGAGAGTGCGCATGCTGTCCCTTTCGAAGCACCCTGGACGGCTTCCAGGGATTCGATGCGTCTCGCAGCCACCGGCGCGGGCCGGGAGGAGGGACTCGCCGCACGAAAAAAGCACCGCCCCTCAGGGCAGTGCTCTATCGGTCGGCGGGGTGTCGTATGTGCTCGTGCGTCCGCGCACCCATGGTGCGAGCGGCGGTCGTGCGAGGCATGTGACTCTCCTGGTCTCAGCGGTACTCCGAGATCGCCAGGTTAACCCCGAAGAGCCGCCGTGCCAATACCCACGGCGGCTCTTCACAGCCTGTTCAGACGACGGCCCGCCCGAAGACGTCAGCCGAGGAGGCGCGGGTCGTCAGACCCCGAACCGCACGTAGTGCACGGCGTCCGTCCACAGCGGCCGCACGCTGACGACGCCGCCGGGCTTCGGCGCGTCGAGGATCATCCCGTTCCCCGCGTAGAAGCCGTCGTGCGAGCCGTCGTTGAAGATGATGACGTCGCCGGGCTGGGCCTCGGCGGCCGAGATCGGCGTGCCGAGCGCCCCCTGGGCGGGCACCGAGTGCGGCAGCGAGATGCCGTACTGGGCGTAGACGAACATGATGAAGCCCGAGCAGTCGAACCCGGCGGGCGTGGCGCCGCCGTAGACGTAGGGGGTGCCGAGGTACTGCAGGGCCGTCTGGTAGACGGCGTCGAGGCTGAAGGCCCCGGGGGTCGCGGCACCGGCGGCCGGAGCGGCGGCTGCCGCGGCCGACGTCGACGTCGTGGCCTCGGTCGCGGTCGCGACGTACTCGGAGGCGGTGGGCCCGGTGTAGCTCGCGGCCTGCTCGGCGAGCTCGGCACGCTCCTGCTCGCGCTGCACGGCCTCGGCGGCCGCTGCGGCCGCCTGATCGAGCGTCGCCTGCGAGGTCGCCGTGTAGCCGTCGCGGCCGGCGTCGGCTGCGGTGACGTCGTCGGCGACGGAGATGGTCTGCGCGTCGGCGGTCCGCGAGGTGGCGAGGGCGGCCGTCGCGGCGGACTCCGACGAGACGCCGGCGGCCTCGTTCGCTCCGGGCGTCTGGGCGAAGGCGGGGAGGGCCAACGTGCCGAACAGGCCTGCCGTGAGCGTCATCACCGTCACCGAGACGGCGGTCCGGCGAGCGCTCGTGCGGCGGCGCGGAGCCGGTGCCGCGGCGGCCCGGCGCAGGGAGGAGCGCGTGGGGAGGTCGGCGGGGGTGCGGAGGGCAGCGGTCTTCGGCTGCTCGTTCTCGTGTCGGGCGGGAACAGGCTGGGTCAAGAGGGTGGTTCTCCGGCGTCTCGGCAGCGCTAGGGTCACTGCCCCCGTCCATTCGTCAGGATCAACGACTCAGGGCACGAGACGGGAGTGGAGAGACGTCGTGCCGGGGATCCCGCCACCGGCTTCCTGGCCGCGGGACTCTGCGACCTTACGCGAAACAAGGCCCCGAATCATCCTCGAGACGGATATTTGTAACGAATTGATAACCAGCTGACCGCAGGCTGGGGATCAGCTCGACACGTAGATGTGCTGCGCGACCTCGTTGGGCAGCTCGAGCCCCTCGTCATGACCCTCCACCTGCACGAAGACGTACGAGCCCGCGGAGGTGACGGTGGCCACGCCACCGGGGGTGACGCCGGCGTTCTGCAGCTGCTGGAGCAGCTCGGGCTCGAACTGCACGGGCTCCGCCAGGCGGCGGATCGGCCGGGTGACGCCCTCGGCGTTCTCGGCGACGACCTGCACGAGGTTGACGACGCCGTCGAGGAACCGCCCTGCGGGCGAGTCGCCGAGCTCGTCGAGCCCGGGGATGGGGTTGCCGTAGGGCGACTCGGTCGGGTGGTCGAGCATCTCGAGCAGGCGACGCTCGACCTGCTCGCTCATCACGTGCTCCCACCGGCAGGCCTCGTCGTGGACGTACGCCCAGTCGAGGCCGATGACGTCCGCGAGGAGGCGCTCGGCGAGACGGTGCTTGCGCATCACGTGCGTCGCCTTGCTGCGACCGTCGTGCGTCAGCTCGAGGTGGCGGTCACCGGAGACGACGACGAGACCGTCGCGCTCCATGCGGGCGATCGTCTGCGAGACGGTCGGACCGGAGTGGCCGAGTCGCTCGGAGATGCGCGCACGCAGCGGCACGATGTTCTCTTCTTCGAGGTCGAGGATCGTGCGCAGGTACATCTCTGTCGTGTCGACGAGATCGGTCAACAGGGGCCTCCCGGTGGAACGCGTGGACTACCCCGTCAGCCTAGTCGCTGCACGATGCGGCCTCCGCCGCCTCACTAGGATCGACCCATGGCGGACATCTCGATTCCCACTGACCTCCTGCCCACCGACGGTCGATTCGGCTGCGGGCCGTCGAAGATCCGCGGCGCGCAGCTCGAGCACCTCGTCACGTCGGGGGCGTCCCTCCTCGGCACCTCGCACCGCCAGGCCCCGGTCAAAGACCTGGTCGGCCGGGTCCGCGCCGATCTCGGCGAGCTCTTCCGCATCCCCGACGGCTACGAGGTCGTGCTCGGCAACGGCGGCTCGACCGCCTTCTGGGACGCCGCGGCCTTCGGTCTCGTCGAGAAGCGCGCCGAGAACCTCTCGTTCGGCGAGTTCGGCTCGAAGTTCGCCAAGGCGAACGCGGCCCCGTGGCTCGAGTCCCCCCACGTGATCACCGCCGAGGGCGGCGCCCTGGCCGAGGTCGAGGTGCTCGAGGGCGTCGACGTCTACGCCTGGCCGCACAACGAGACCTCCACCGGCGTGATGGCCCCCGTCACCCGTGTCGTCGGCGACCCGGGCGCCCTGACCGTCGTCGACGCCACGAGCGCCGCGGGCGGCATCGACTTCGACGCCGCGCAGGCCGACGTCTACTACTTCGCCCCGCAGAAGAACTTCGCGAGCGACGGCGGCCTCTGGCTCGCCCTCCTCTCCCCCGCGGCGATCGAGCGCGTCGAGCGCATCGCCGCGAGCGGCCGGTACATCCCCGAGTTCCTCAGCCTCAAGAACGCGGTCGACAACTCGCGCCTGAACCAGACGCTGAACACCCCGGCCCTCACCACCCTGCTGCTCCTCGAAGACCAGACCCGCTGGATGCTCGACAACGGCGGCCTCGCCGGCATGGACGCCCGCACGCGCGAGTCGTCGTCGGCCCTCTACGACTGGGCGACCGCGTCGGAGTACGCGACGCCGTTCGTCGTCGACCCGTCGCACCGCTCGCAGGTCGTCGCCACCATCGACTTCGCCCAGTCGATCGACGCCGCGGCCGTCGCGAAGATCCTGCGCCAGAACGGCATCGTCGACACCGAGCCCTACCGCAAGCTGGGTCGCAACCAGCTGCGCGTCGCCACCTTCGCGGCCATCGAGCCCGACGACGTGCGTCAGCTGATCCGCTCCATCGACCACGTGGTCGGCGCCCTGTCCGCCTGACGCCCCTCGACGACGAAGACCCCCGTGTTCCGCACGGGGGTCTTCGTCGTCCGGCACCGGTCGGATGCCGAGGAGGCGCGGTGAACGCCCCCGGGACCGTCTACCGTCGCCGACGCCTCCGCGGCCTGCCGGAGCCCTCGCCGCGCGATGCGCCGCCCTGGGGCTCCTCGTCGTCCGAGCCGTCCTCGTCGTCGGACTCGTCGTCGCCCGACTCGTCGTCGTCGGACTCGTCGTCGTCGGACTCGTCGTCGTCCGACTCGTCGTCGTCCGACTCGTCGTCGTCCGAGACGTCCAGGTCGTCGATGTCGACCCCGTCGACGTCGCCCCCGTGGACGATGCTGCCGTGAGGCGCCTCGTCGTCCGAGCCGTCCGACTCGTCGTCGTCGGACTCGTCATCGTCGTCCGACTCGTCGTCGTCATCGTCATCGTCGGAGTCGTCGTCATCGTCCGAGTCGTCGTCGCCCTCGGCACCCTCGCGCGCCTCCTGGGCCTGCATCTCGGCGAGGCGGTCGGCCCACGGCACCCAGTCGGGTGCGATGAGCGCGCTGTCGCCGGGAAGCAGCTCGGCCTCGAGCACCGAGGGCTCCTCGCCCTCGAGGTGCGCGACGCTGACCGTCCAGAACCAGCCGGGGTATCCGGGCAGCAGGGTGGCGAAGCGCACGGAGGTGACGCCGGGCTCGTCCTCGACCGCGGGAGCCTCGGCGCCGATGGTCTCGTCGGGGGTGATCTCGAGCAGGGCGCGACGGGCGAGGTCGGACCAGGGGGTGGTCACGGCGTCAGGCATCGAACGAGTCGGCGACGGTCCGGAGGAGGACGGCGATGCGAGCGCCGTTCTGCGGGTAGCGACCATGACGGAGGTCTCCGCCGGCCTTGTCGAGCACCTTCACGAGGTCCTCGACGATGACGGCCATGTCGTCGGCGGACCGGCGGCTCATCTTCGCGAGGCTCGGGGCGGCCTCGAGCACGCGCACCGAGAGCGCCTGGGCGCCGCGCTTGCCGTCGGCGATGCCGAACTCGAGACGGGTCCCCGCCTTGACACCCACGGTGCCGGCGGGCAGGGCCGACGCGTGGAGGAAGACCTCGTGGCCGTCATCGCTGGTGATGAAGCCGAAGCCCTTCTCGTCGTCGTAGAACTTGACCTTGCCGGTGGGCATGACTTGACTCCTAGAAGAGGTGGGGTGAGAGCGACCTCAGCTTAGAGCGAGAGGTCGAGGCGCGCCCCCGCTATCCTGTGCAGGTGGCTGAGAAGACCGACAAGAGCGCGCCGACGAGCGTCCATCGTACTGAACGCGTGCTGATCTTCATGATCGCGGCGATCGTCGTGCTGTCGATCGTCGCCTTCGTCGTGCGGTTGATGGGCTCCGTCGCCGGGGTCTCCGACTACACGACGGGGATCTGGCCGGCGGTCAGCGTCCTGCCGCTCATCGGCCTCCCGCTGGCCATGCTGCTGATCATCGCGTACGTCGTCGCCAGTGGCGCTCGACGGGTGCGAGAGAACCGGGGCACCACACGGTAGACGCAGCACCCGGCTGCGCAATCTTCGGAGGTCGACCCCAATGACCAGTGCACTCGATCTCGCGGGCGTGCTCCGCGGCGCCCCGGCGGACGATCTGCTCCGTCGCCTCGCGGCGCGGCAGCTCCGCCCCGCGTCGGTCCACGACGCGTTCGACCTGGCCGACGTCCTGCTCGAGCCGGCGTCCGTCCGAGACGTCCTGTCGCGGCTCGACCGCACCGAGCTGCGGGTCCTCCAGTCCGCCCGCGTCCCCGCCGACGCGACGACCCTCGCCGATCGACTCGCCGACTCCGACGACGACGCCCTGTCTCCCGTCGACGCGGCGATCGACCACCTGGTCGATCTCTTCCTGCTCGTCCCGTCGGGCGACGGCTCCGACCGCGTCGTCGCCACCCCCGACGCCGTCGGCGAGCGTCTCGACGACGATCCCCTGCTCTCGGCCGACCGTCTGGCCGACGAGCGCCCGCCGGTGGTGCTCGAGGCGGTCGCCGAGATCGACCGCGAGGCCGTCGACGCCCGCTCCGCCGAGCGTCTCTACGCCGTCGTGATCGAGGTCGCCGAGATCCTCCGGGCGCTCGAGCTGTCACCGGCCCGCGAGCTGGCCAAGGGCGGCCTGGCGCTGCCCGAGGCACGCCGTCTCGCCGAGGCCGCGCGGGTCGACGCCGACGACGTCGCCACCCTGCTCGGCATCACGACCCGCGCCGGGCTCGCGCGGACGAGCCCGGACGGGTGGGTCGTCACCGACGATTCGTCCGACTGGCTGGCGTCGTCGTGGCCCGATCGCTGGGAGGCCCTGACCCGCTCGTGGGTGGACTCGCTCCCGCCCGAGATCGTCGCCGTGCTGCGGCAGCGGGTCGAGACGTCGTGGGGCGAGCCGCTCCGCGAGTACACGCTCTGGGCCTACCCGGCGGGGGCGGCCTGGGTGCCCGAGCGCCTCGCCGCCTTCTCGCGGTCGGCCGAGCTGCTCGGGCTGAGCTCCGGCGGGGTCCCCACCTCGGCGGCGCTCGCGCTGTTCCACGAGGGCCCGGCCGCGGCGCGGGCCCGCGTGGCCGATCTGCTGCCCGACGCCGTCGAGCAGGTCTACCTCCAGCACGACCTCACCGTGGTGTCGCCCGGCCCGCTCGCTCCGGCGCTCGATGCGCGCCTCCGGGTGATCGCCGACGTCGAGAGCGCCGGGCTCGCGGCGACGTACCGCATCACCGAGGGGGGCGTGCAGCGGGCGCTGAGCGCCGGCGAGACGGCGGACAGCCTCCGCGAGTTCCTGTCGGGCATCTCGGCGACCGGCATCCCCCAGCCGCTCGACTACCTCGTGCAGCAGTCCGCCGAGCGCCACGGGAGGTTCCGCGTCTCGAGCATCGAACCGGGCGCCCCGGGCTTCCCCGGCGACGCCCTCACCCTCGTCGAGGCCGACGATCACACGAGCATCGACACGCTCGAGGTCGACCACGCCCTGGCTCCGCTGGCGCTCCGACGGATCGACGGCCTCCGCATCGCCAGCCGCTTCGAGCGCGACACCGTGTTCTGGGCGCTGGGCGACGAGCGGTACCCCGTCGTCGTCCTCGACGACTCGGGTTCGTCGGTGACGCCGCCGCTGCGGCGTCGCCCCCGTCGTCCCGTCCCGGTCCCGGCGCGCGATCAGCTCCGCGAGATGGTCGAGCGTCTGACCTCCGACAGCGAGGGCAGCGACGAGTCCACCGACCGGGCGTGGATCGCCCGTCAGCTGGACGCCGCGGTCAAGGGCCGCTTGACGGTCACCCTGACGATCGCGCAGCCCGACGGCTCCACTTCGACCCTCGACATGGAGCCCACGGGCGTCGGCGGCGGGCGTCTGCGCGGTCGCGACAAGAAGTCCGACGTCGAGCGCACGCTGCCGCTGTCGCACGTCGTCGCGGTGTCCAGCTCGCGCTGACCCGGGCGCCGCGGTGTCCGGCTCGCGCCGACCCGGGCGTCGCGGGGCGGCACCGGCCCACCTGACAACGACCGCAGGAGGCGCGCCTAGACTCGACCCTCATGACCGGCCCCCTGATCGTCCAGAGCGATCGCACCGTCCTGCTCGAGGTCGCGCACCCCCAGGCCGAAGACGCGCGTCACGATCTCTCGGTCTTCGCCGAGCTCGAGCGGGCGCCCGAGCACGTCCACACCTACCGCATCACCCGGCTCGGCCTGTGGAACGCCCGTGCCGCGGGTCACACCGCCGACGACATGCTGGGCACCCTCGAGACGTACTCGAAGTTCCCCGTGCCGCAGAGCGTCACCGTCGACATCGCCGAGACGGTCGCGCGCTACGGCCGCATCGTCATCGAGCGCGACGGCGACACCCTCGTGCTGCGCGGCACCGACGACACCGTGCTGCGCGAGGTCACGCGCGTGAAGAAGATCGGCGAGCTGCTCGGCGTCCGTCGCAGCGACACGGTGTGGGAGCTCCTGCCGTGGGCGCGCGGCGAGGTCAAGCAGCAGCTCGTGAAGCTCGGCTGGCCGGCGGAGGACCACGCGGGCTACACCCCGGGCACGCCGCACGAGATCGGACTCGACGAGAGCGACTGGCACCTCCGCGACTACCAGCAGAAGGCCATCGACAACTTCTTCGACGGCGGCTCGGGCGTCGTCGTGCTCCCCTGCGGCGCCGGCAAGACCCTGGTCGGCGCGGGCGCGATGGCGGCGGCCGGGACGACCACCCTCATCCTCGTGACGAACACCGTCTCGGCGAGGCAGTGGCGCGACGAGCTCCTCAAGCGGACGACGCTGACGGAGGACGAGATCGGCGAGTACTCCGGCTCGGTGAAGGAGGTCAAGCCCGTCACCATCGCGACGTACCAGATCCTGACCGCCCGGCGCGGGGGCAAGTACACGCACCTGTCGCTGCTCGACGCGCTCGACTGGGGCCTGGTGGTCTACGACGAGGTGCACCTCCTCCCCGCTCCGGTCTTCAAGCTGACGGCCGAGCTGCAGGCCCGCCGCCGACTCGGCCTCACGGCGACGCTCGTCCGCGAGGACGGCCGCGAGAGCGACGTCTTCAGTCTCATCGGGCCCAAGCGGTTCGACGCTCCGTGGAAGGAGATCGAGGCGCAGGGCTACATCTCGCCGGCCTCCTGCTACGAGGTGCGGGTCGATCTGCCCCAGGAGGCGCGGCTCGAGTACGCCGCCGCCCCCGACGACGAGCGGTACCGTCTCGCGGCGACAGCCCCGGCCAAGCTCGGGGTCGTGCGCGACCTCGTCGCACGGCACTCCGGCGAGCAGATCCTGGTGATCGGCCAGTACCTCGATCAGCTCGAGCAGCTGGCCGAGACGCTCGACGCGCCGACCCTCACGGGCGCGACCCCCATCGACGAGCGCGAGCGCCTCTACCAGGCGTTCCGCGACGGCGAGGTGAAGGTGCTCGTCGTCTCGAAGGTGGCGAACTTCTCCGTCGACCTGCCCGAGGCGACCGTGGCCATCCAGGTCAGCGGCTCGTTCGGCTCGCGGCAAGAAGAGGCCCAGCGTCTCGGTCGCCTCCTCCGGCCCAAGAAGTCGGGGCTCCCGGCGTCGTTCTACACGCTCGTCAGCCGCGACACGGTCGATCAGGACTTCGCGCAGAACCGGCAGCGGTTCCTGGCCGAGCAGGGCTACAGCTACACGATCCTCGACTCCCCCGCCCTCGCCGCATGAGCGGCCCTCTCGAGCCGGGCGACCCCGGTGCCGACGAGCACGCCTCCGACGAGGGCGGCCGTCAGGGCGACCTCCCCCTCGGCGACGACGACCTCTGGCGCGACGGGCTCCGCCGGGTCTTCGCGGCCGACCAGGCGCCGTTCGCGACGTTCGGGCCGCTGGTCGCCTCCCTCGACCACGACGCGATCGAGTTCCGCGGGCAGAACGCCCGCCTGGCCCCCTGGGACGATTCGGTCGTCGTCTCCGTCGAGCGGACCTACGAGGTGCAGGGCGGTCTGCACGCCGGCTCCATGCTCAGCATCGTGACGTGGAGTCCCGACCCCGAGGTGCTCGATCGCAGCGACCTCCTCGCCGGCTCGCCCGTGAAGGACCACCTCTTCGCCGGTCTCACCGCGATCGGCGCCACCGACGACGCCGAGGAGGCGCGGGTCGTCGCCGCGCCCGTCGAGGAGTTCCCGGGATGGCAGATCACCCGCGCCTCCGGCTACACGGCCGTGCTGGAGCACCGCGAGGGCGTCGACTTCTCCCTGGCCGTGCCCGACGAGCTGCTCGAGCTGACGACCCGCATCGCCCTCGTGCCGAACATCGAATGGGACGACTCGGCTTCCTGACTGCCGACACCGTGTCCGCATACGGCGGACGTGCCTCCTGCTCACAGGCAACGCCGAGGAGGCGCGCAGATACTTGCACCATGAGTGACGGCCCCAAGATCCTTATCGTCGACGACGAACCGAACATCCGCGACCTCCTGACCACGAGCCTCCGCTTCGCCGGCTTCGCCGTCCGGGCCGTCGGCAACGGGGCGCAGGCCATCTCGGCCGTCCTCGAGGAGGAGCCCGATCTGATCATCCTCGACGTGATGCTCCCCGACATGAACGGCTTCGGCGTCACCAAGCGCCTCCGCTCGTCGGGCTACACGTCGCCGATCCTCTTCCTGACGGCGAAGGACGACACCGAAGACAAGATCACCGGCCTCACCGTCGGAGGCGACGACTACGTCACGAAGCCCTTCAGCCTCGACGAGATCGTCGCCCGCATCAAGGCGATCCTCCGCCGCACCATGAACGAGGACGAAGACGCCATCATCCGCGCCGGCGAGCTCACGATGGATCAGGACACCCACGAGGTCACCATCGGCGAGACCGCCATCGAGCTCAGCCCCACCGAGTTCAAGCTGCTGCGCTACCTCATGCTGAACCCCAACCGCGTGCTGTCGAAGGCTCAGATCCTCGACCACGTCTGGGAGTACGACTTCAACGGAGACGCCGGCATCGTCGAGAGCTACATCTCGTACCTGCGTCGCAAGCTCGACCAGTTCTCGGCCGAGCCGATCATCCAGACCAAGCGCGGCTTCGGCTACATGCTGAAGGCCTCGAAGGGCTAGCCGCCCGCGAGATCGAGGCGGACGCCTGGGGGCCTCGGCTCCCAGGCGTCCTCGGTATCGTTCGCCCTTATGCACGCACGCCTCTCGCAGTGGTGGAACGAGATCTCCATCCGCACGAAGATCACCGGGATCACGGTGACCCTGGTGACCCTCGGGCTCCTGGTCGCCGGGCTCGGCACCATGACCGTGCTGAGCACGTACCTCTACGGCCAGGTCGACACCCAGCTGAAGACGTCGGCCGACAGCTTCACGGGGGCGTCGCGCAACGGCACGTCGTGCACCATCAACTTCGGCGACAAGTCGAGCTACCTCGCGATCCTCAACCCCGACGGCAGCATGATCTGCGACACGAGCGATCTGCTCGAGGACGGCGTCGGCCCGGTGCTCGCCGGCGTGACCGTCGCCGAGTCCGCGGGCGGCGAGGCGCAGAGCGTCGACAACCGCACGCACGACCAGGAGTGGCGCGTCTACGCGACCGTCAAGCCGCTGACCCTCACCTCGACGAGCGGTGCGACGCAGACCATCGACGCCACCATCGTCACGGGCACCAACCTCGCGGCGACCAATGCGACCATCAACCGCTTCGGCGGGATCTTCCTCGGCTTCGGCGTCTCCGTCGTCGTGCTCGGCGCCGCCCTCACCCGGCTGCTCGTCACGTCGACCTTCTCCCCCCTCCGCGACGTCGAGGCCACGGCGGCGCGCTTCGCCGACGGCGACTACAGCCAGCGGCTCGACTCGACGACGCCGAACACCGAGGTCGGTCGGCTCAACCGGTCGCTCAACACGATGCTGAACCGCATCGACGACGCCTTCGACGACCGGGCGAAGACCATCGACCAGATGCGCCGGTTCGTCGGCGACGCGAGCCACGAACTCCGGACCCCGCTCGTCAGCCTCCGCGGCTACGCCGAGCTGTACCGGATGGGCGCCCTGACCAAGCCGGAGGACGTCGCCCAGGCCATGGAGCGCATCGAGAAGGAGGCCATCCGGATGGGCGTGCTCGTCCAGGACCTCCTCCAGCTCGCGCGCCTCGACGAGTCGAAGCCGCTCGAGCTCGGCCCGGTCGATCTCGTGCAGCTCGCCCGCGACTCCGCCCTCGACACGATGGCCTCGAACCCCGACCGCGACATCGAGGTGCTCGTGCTCGACCCGGTCGTCCCCTCGGCCACCCCGGCGGATGACGGCGAGGCGGCCGAGCCCGCGATCGACGCGGCGCCCGGCCTCCCGGTCGAGAGCCGGACCACCGGCCCGGTGACGCCCGCCGCGTCGGGGTCGGCGACGGCGGGCGGCGCACCGGCTACGTTCGCCGGAGCCACCCTCGCGCGCCTCCGGAGCCTCCGCGCCCGCGGCGTCCGCAACGCGGACGGCAGCACGGCGGCCGTGCCCGTCGAGCAGACCCCCCTCGACGAGGCGCACGCCATCGTCGTCGGCGAGGAGAACAAGATCCGTCAGGTGATCACCAACCTGATGGGCAACGCGATGCGCTTCACGGAGCACGACAGTCCGATCGAGATCGTCGTGCAGTCGGACCCGGGTCGCGGCGTCGCCACGTTCGCGATCGTCGACCACGGCGAGGGCATCCCGCCGCAGATCCGCGAGAAGATCTTCCAGCGGTTCTGGCGCGCCGACTCGTCGCGCACCCGCGACACCGGGGGCAGCGGGCTGGGGCTCGCCATCGTCTCGGGCATCGTGGCAGCCCACGGCGGCAGCGTCGACGTGCGCGACACCCCCGGCGGCGGCGCCACGTTCCAGGTGGCCCTGCCCCTGATGCCCGCCGACGCCGCCGTCACCACCGCCCCCGCGGCCGGCCCGCAGCCCGCCTAGCCGCCCGCGGCGCCCGCGCCGCCCGCGCCGCCCGCGGCGCCCGCCGCTCGCACCCCAC
>Ga0265797_10007836_pt1 | contig 14436 bp, 16 predicted proteins | sample P2T30metagenome_FD_192433 | JGI IMG/M metagenome (GOLD analysis project Ga0265797, IMG submission 192433) | Plant litter microbial communities from East Loma Ridge, Irvine, California - P2 T30 | ecosystem: Environmental > Terrestrial > Plant litter > Unclassified | place: USA: California... | reverse complement strand
AGACCGAGCGCCTGTTCGGTGCGCCGGTCTCCGTGGTCGACCGGTGGCAGGGCGTCTACGCCTCGGCGCCGGGGCGGGAGTTCCTCATCGACCAGCCGCTGCCCGGCGTCGACGTCGTGACGGTCACCACGGGCATCGGCATGACGACCGGCCTCGGCATCGCCCCGGCGGTCCTCGGCTGAGGGGGACCGTCAGTCGCGGAGCCGCCGACCAGGCCGACCAACGCTGCGACCCCGGCGGCCTCTGGCACCGGCGAGGTCGTCACGCGGTCGTCACACCGCGGCCACGGCCTCGTCGACCTCGGCGAGCACCGACGGAAGCTCGGCGACCGAGTCGAGGACGTGGGTGTGCTCGACCGTCGCGAAGTCCGCGTCCTGGTGCGTTCCGGTCCGCACGCCCGCCACGACGGAGGCGCCGGCGCGGTGCCCGGTGAGCAGGTCGGCGACGGTGTCCCCGACGACCGCCACGGCACGGACGTCGTCGGTGCCGGTCCGGAGCACGGCGGTGAGCACCATGTCCGGGTACGGGCGCCCGCGCCCGGCGTCGGCGGGGGAGAGCGCGAGGTCGACCAGCGGCCGCCAGCCGAGCAGGTCGAGCACCGCGTCACGCGTCGCGGGCGAGAACCCGGTGGTCAGCGCGATCTGCCGACCCGCGGCGCGGAGTGCGACGAGCGTCTCGACGGCACCGTCCACCGGCCGCACGCCCCGGTCGAGGGTGCGTGCGTAGGCGCGTTCGAACGCGGTGTTCGCCGCTGCGGCGCGGACGCCGTCCCCGTCGAAGAGCGCCGTGAAGACGGCGATCTTCGACTGGCCCATGGTGTCGACGGCGTACTGCACGGCATGGTCGTGCTCGGCGCTCCCACGCTCGAGGCCGACGTCGGTGAGCGCGGTGCGGAAGGCGTCGAGCACGACGCCACCGTCGTCGACGGTGGTTCCTGCCATGTCGAGGCAGACGAGCGAGATCATGGGACTCCTGGGTACGTGCCGCCACGCCGGGACCGGCGCGGTCCGACCAGCGTCGACGCACCCCATGGCGGGCAGACGATGCGCGGGTGTCCGCCAGGTGAACGCCGCCAGGAGGCTCGTCACGGCCTGTGCGGACATGCAGCCGGTCCGCCAGGGGGAGCGGCTCCGGTCCCCGTTCGCCGATCTGCGTCGGTGGCGCCGCGTAGCGTCGGCCGCATGGGCGAGACACCGCACATCGACGGCGCGACCATCGACGACCTGCGCGCGCGGCTGCGTGCCACACGCTGGCCGGACGCACCCGCCGGGGTCGGCTGGTCGCTCGGTGCCGACTACGACGTCCTGCGGCCACTCGTCGAGTACTGGGCCGACGGCTTCGACTTCGACGCGCACCGTGCCGCGCTCGAGGCGCTGCCCTCGCGTCGTGCCGTCGTGGACGGCATCGGCATCCACCTGCTGCACGACCGGGCCGCACAGCCGGACGCGCTGCCGGTCCTGCTCGCGCACGGCTGGCCGGACTCCGGCTGGCGGTACCGGAAGGTGCTGCCGATGCTCGTCGACGCCGGGTACGACGTCGTCGTGCCGGACATGCCCGGGTACGGCTTCTCGGATGCGCCGCCGCAGGTGCTCGACGCCCGGCAGGTGGCCGGCATGTGGGCGACACTGATGACGGATCTCGGGTACGAGCGGTTCGCGGTCTCCGGTGGCGACATCGGCACACACGTCGCCCGGTACCTGGCACTCGACCACCCCGACCGGGTCGTCGCCGTGCACCGCATCGACGGCGGGCTCGCCTGGCCGGGGCTCGACCCGTCGACGCTGTCCGCCGCCGAACGGGAGTTCGTCGCTGCGACCGACCGCTGGCGCACCGCCGAGGGCGCCTACGCGATGCTGCACCGGACGAAGCCGCAGACCGCAGCGGTCGGGCTGAACGACTCACCCGCTGGGCTGGCCGCCTGGATCGTCGAGAAGCTCCGGGCGTGGAGCGACTGCGACGGCGACCTGTGGTCGGTCTACACGCGCGACGAGGTCCTGGCGCTGCTCACCGAGTACTGGGCCACCGCCACGATCGGCTCGGCGATGCGGATGTACCACGCGAACGCCGCGATCCCTGCGGAGCAGCTGGAGCGACGGGTCGAGGTGCCGTCCGGGTTCTCGATCTTCCCCGGCGACCTGGTGCGGGCGCCGCGCGAGTGGCTCGAGCGGACCACGAACCTCGTGTTCCACCACGAACTCGACCGCGGCGGGCACTTCGCGCCGTTCGAGCAGCCCGACCTGTTCGTCGACGAACTGCACGCGTTCCTGGGGCCCTTCCGCCGCTAGAGTGGACGGGCCAGCCTCTGTAGCTCAATGGAAGAGCAGTTCCGTCCTAAGGAAACGGTTGGGGGTTCGAGTCCCTCCAGGGGCACAAACAACCGGAAGTACGGCGGTCCGCAAGCCCAAGTTTCACCCAGGTCAACGGTTACCCAGCGGTCATGACCGCCGGTCCGACACGAAAAGCGGCTGCATCCAAGTGGATGCAGCCGCTTCGTCGGTGTCGGGGCCGGGTCAGTCGATCGGCGTCTGCATCGGGGCGAGCATCTGCAGGGCTACTCGCGCGTCAGCGGGTGCCTTCCTCGCCTTCGGGACGCCCCATCAGGCGACCCGCACAGCGTCAAGCCACGCGAGGATGACAGCCCGGTCGCAGCACACACGGCCGCCAACCTTGTGCGCGGATGCGGGACAAAGCGGGACATTCCGGGAAGTGCCAGAAAAAGCCCAGGTCAGTCTTGCTTGCACTCACTCCGGTCTCTCCGCGCACACCGGCACCGTGCCGTTGCTGCGTTTGACCCTCCCTGCTTGCTCTGACTGGGTTTTCTTGAAACCTGCAGCAGTCCCGCCGACGGCGCTGACGAGGGCTGTGCCGGTGGACGCACCGAGGATGAGGCTCTGCACGCCCGCAGCTACTGCGCGTCTCGAAACCCGATGAAGATGTGCCGGAGTTCAAGCATGTCCTCAGCGTCCGCGTCGGCGTACCGTCCCGACACCGCTGGTCAGCAGCGCTTGGTGCCGCCGACGCCGTTGTCGGTCCAGCAGCCACCGCCGCCAGAGCCGACTCCGCCGCCACCGACGAACTCTGGGCCCTTCCGCGGCGCAGTGGAGCCCCACGGAGCGGTCACCCTGTCGCTCTGCCCGGACGTCGTTCCGCCCGTCGCCGGCCCGCCACCAGTCGAGCGCTGCGTCACACCGGACTCGGTGCTGGTTTCCGCTGTCGCCGCAGCTGCGCGTGCGGCTGCCTGGCGGGCAGCGTCCGCGGCCTCTGCTCGCCGGACGGCTTCCGCTTTCGCGGCCTTCTTCGCGGCGGCTTCCTCGGCAGCTCTCTTCGCTGCTGCCTTCTCCGCGGCGACGCGGGTCGTCTCGTCCGCCTGGAACGTCTGGAAGTCATCAGCCAGGTCAGTTGCCGCCGTGGTGAGTTGCTTCGAAGTCATCGCCAGAACCGCCGCGCGCTCGGTGACCGCTTCCGCGTCGCCGCGGGACTCACATGTTGGCGCGGTCGCCAGCGACTGCAGCTTCTTCTGCTGGGTGGTGACGGCGGCGAGCCGGTCCTTTCCGCTGCTGCCGTGTGGCTGCGCGGTGGAGGCGGGCTTGTCGGCGTACTTCTTCGACGTCCAGCCGTCCGTGTGCGGCAGCTGCGTCGCCTCGGACTTCTTCACCGCGGTGTCGGCCGCGGCTGTCGCCCTCTTCGCGACGGCAGACGCCTTCGACAGCTTCCCGCGGGCAGCGTCACACTGACGGACCGTCTCCGCGTTCGCAGCCACAGTCACGCCGGTGCCGACGGCGATACCGCCGAGGATGACGGCCGCGGCTGTCGCGATGAGGGCGTTTCGGCGGCGATTCAGTACAGCGATGATGGGACTCCTACAGTCGGGGGGGGGCACGATGACCTGTCGGCCAGGTCGGCGAATCTGTCAGGTGTTCGGGAGCTGCCGGTCCACGATGCGGTCGGTCAGGATTGCCTGACCGACCTTGACGTTCACACGCAGCAGGTCCTTCTGCACACCGGCGAACTCGCCGACGGCGAGACGCGGTCCGAGCGCTTCCCGGTTCAGCACCTTGTGCACGACCTGCAGCGCGGCCCTGACACCGGCGCTGCGAAGTCGCTCCGCCTCCTCGGACAGGGTGGTCGCGAGGTCCGGGATCTCGTCGAAGGGGTGCGGCATGCTGCCCCTATGCGCGGACCGGCCGCACCTCCGTGGCGGGAGGTTGTGCCATCCTGGTCAGTCTCGGGGGAGGGGAAACACCATGAGGGGAACCAGCCGCAGCGTCGCCGCTGTCGTCATCGTCGCGGCGCTCGCCGCGACCATCACAGGATGCAGCAAGGCCTCGACGCCGACCATCTACTCGCACTCGGAAGCGGTCTCCGCCGACGACGAGATGTTCACCGTCCTGAACGACACCATCGACGCCACCGGCGGTCTCCAAGCATGGAAGGCGTGGTCGTCCAACAAGCCGTTGGACAAACCGGTCGGTACCGGTGACCACAGCAACGGCGGCGGTGAATGCCTGCCCACCAACGGAATGGGCATGGCAGGCGACCCGCTCGGCGACTACGACGGCGCCTCCTTGAACTCAACCGACTTCGTGGATGCTGATGCAACTCTCGTAGCTGTCAAGAAGGTCTGGACGGCCGCCGGCTACACGAACATCACCACCGACGTCAGCACCGACGTCAGCACCGACGCCGGCGCCGACGACGGCATCGTCGTTCGCGCCGCCCACGAAGCGCCCTCCCCCACGCTGACCTTCACCTACCGGGACACGAAGGAGAAGCAGAAGGTCCTGCTCGAAGGGGACTCCATCTGCCAGTCCTACGACTACCTCAACGACGACGAGCCGGACCGGTACGACGACCCGACTGACGCACCATCGTGAGAACCGCAACCCGGATTGCCGCTGCAACGGTCATGGCGGCGCTCGCCGCGGTGACAACCGGATGTGCGAGCACGCCGACGATCTACACACACCAGCAGGCCGACCGTGCTGACGCAGAGATGTATGAGGTGCTGAACGACGTCATCGATGCCACCGGGGGACACACAGCCTGGCGGTACTGGTCCGCGCAGCAACCACTCGACGGTCCCCTGACCCGCGGACTGGCATCCTCGGACTGCCTACCAAAGGACTGGGCCGGTTTCTCGGGCCACTCCATGGGGGAAGCGGACGGTGCCTACCTCGAGACGGTGTCGAAGCGAGACCTCAGCGACATCACACAGAAGGTGAAACGGGTGTGGGCGGACGTCGGCTACACGCATGTGGACACGGACCGGTCGAACGGGCAGACGTTCATCCGCGCCACCCGCGACGACCCTTCGCCGTCCGTGAGCATCCAGTACCCCGACGGTGAGAAGGCAGCGGTGGTCACGCTCCGAGCGGGGTCCCTCTGCAAGTCGTACGACGACGACGAGTAGCGGCGGGCGTCTCAGCTCTGCCAGGCACAGTTGGTACAGCGGCCGGCGAGGATGGTACCCCGCCGGCGCTTCCCGGTGACCCGTGCCGTCGTCTCGCACGGGCTGTCCGCGCACCTTGAGATTCGTCACGTGCAGCTTCTCGTGGTGCCCGGCAACCACGACGGAAACGACGCAATCAACGGTATCCCCACCGACAGTGAAGGCGTCCATCGTTTCGACGATCGCATCGGTTTCCTCCCCCGGGGCTGGCGGGCACGCACCACCACCGGCGTGACCGTCGCTGCGCTCGGTGGCGCGAACAGCATTGATGTCGGCGCCCGGGGTCAGCAGCTCTTCGAAGATTCGCTGCGGACGGGCGCCGACATCGCGAACCTTCCACCGTAAGCAGGCACGGTGGTGGCAGCGGCGAAAGATCACGGCGGCGTGAGCGGGTCGTTCGTGGCCGGTGGTACTACGGACAGCCCGTCCACCGCGACGAGGTCATCTGAACCGCGGCAGTAGGAGCAGAAGAGCAGCGCGAGCCCACACCGGGCTCCTGCTTCTCCTGCCTCAGAGGAGGCTTGGTCTAGAGCTGTACTGGAAGGTACTTCACCGCACACAGCACGGATGTTTGGGTAGTTCCGGGAATCGTCGGGAGCCCCGCGTCCTCAGGAAACGGTTGGGGGTTCGAGTCCCTCCAGGGGCACCAGATCGAAGCGGTTCGAGTTCCTGCCGCGCGTCGGTGTCGCTCAGTGTCTCGACGTCGCGAGGTTGACGGCGTTCACGAGGTACGAGGTCCGGGTCGCGATCGCGTACTTCACGGCATCGCTCACCCCGGTCGGGTCCTCCGAGAACGCATCGAGGTCGGACTCCGCGATCCCGGTGAGCGACGCGATGTTCGCCACCGTCAGCCCGGAGACCTGCGTGAGACCCTCGAGCATGCCCCGGACGCGGTCATCGTCGGGCACGCTCCCAGCCGCGGCCAGCATGGCTGCGAAGACGGCGAGCCGCTGCGATTCGTCGGGAGTCAGCCCGGTCCCGAGGGCGGTCAGACCCTGGTGCTCGGTCCCTGGCCCGGTCAGGTACGCGGAGAGCGTGGACTCCGAGATGCCGGTCATCTGCGCGATCGCCTCGAGCGCGACGGAACGGTGCTCGATCAGCGCGCGGAGTTCCGCCCGGACGTCGAGGGCCTCGGCAGTCATCTCGTTCCCTTCATCGGTCGCAGGACTCTCCGCACCATGGTGCATCATCCAGCGGGCTGGGCCGGCGGGTCCTCCGGCACGGGGTGTTCCGCCTGCCAGAGCGCGTCGACCTGGCCGAACTCCCGCGGGTAGCACTGGGTGTCGAACACCTCGAGGCCCTCGGTCGGCGTCGAGTACAGGTACCAGGGGCCCGTGCCGACGGGTCGGCTCGTCCAGGACCCGTTCGCGAACCAGAGGAGGGGCACGTCGTCCATCGGGTGTCCCGCCTGCGTCAGGCAGGCCTCGAGCCGGTTGAACGCGGCACGGTACTCGTCGAGGGTGATCCGGTCGTCGCGGATCTCGGCTCGCTGCTGGGCAGACGGGTCCGCGATCGGCGCGGACTCGGCCCACGAGGCCCAGACGGCGTAGCGGGCGGAGCCGCCGCCCATCACGGAGACGGTCACCGACGCACGTCCGGAACCGGTCGCAGGGGACAGGCTCCAATGCGCACCGGTCGCGCCGGGCGTGCAGCGGGTCGGCCCGTCGACGGTCGTCCCGTCGACGGCCACGGTGAAGGTCCCCGGGTCGAGGCACTTCCACGTGAGCGTCACACGGTCGGCGTCCGCGGGGCGGGCACCGAGCGAGAACGAACCATCGCCCTGCGTGCTCGCGAAGGCCGGAGTCCCGAGGATCGTGGCGTGGTTGACGTCCTCGACCATGTAGCGCGTCGAGGTCGCAAGGGTGCTCTCCAGCGCGGCATCCGGGTCGTTCGACGGGAGGGCAGCCGCGGTGATCCCGCCCGTGACGGCCGATCCCGCCAGGAACGCGGCCGCGATCGTGAGGACCGTGCCGCGGGTCGGTCGGCGACGTCGACGGAGCGGCGCTCCGGTGGCGCTGGTCGCGTCGACCTCTGCGACGAGTGCGTCGCGCATCGCCGCGAGCCGGGGGGAGATCTGGTCGTGGTTCACAGTGTGCCTCCGAGGGGTTCCGCTGTCGCCGAGTACTGCTTGTGGAGCCGCGCCTTCGCACGGTGGAGCCGGGACTTGACGGTGCCGGGCGGGACGCCGAGGACGGTCGCGGCCTCACGCTCGCTCAGCCCCTCGAGCACGCAGAGGGACAGGACGCGCTGGTCCGCGATCGGGAGACCACGGAGTGCGGTCACGGCCTCTGCGTCGGTGAAGGAGTCCGCTGGGTCGGGTGCCGGGTCGTCGACCGGGAACCTGCCGAGGAACGAGCGGTGGCGCCGAGAGGCCCGCGTCAGGTTGTGCGCCGTGTTGGTCGCCGTGACGAGGAGCCACGGCAGCATCGAGTCGTCGACGAAACGGACGTGGTCCCGCTTCCGCCAGGCTTCGAGGAACACCACGGCGACCACGTCGTCGGCGTCGTCCGGCGTCGGGACGAGCGCTCGGACGTGACGACGCAGTCGCGCCGCGTGCCGGTCGAAGAGCCGACCGACCGCACGGCCGTCCCCGGCGACGCCCAGGGCCCAGTCGGACCGGTCCCCCGTGATCTGGTTCATGCTCTGTATTGTCCGGTCGCCCCGGATCGGTTCCTGGTTCTGCCCGACCAGTTCTCCACAACCGTCGCCCCGGACGGTAGTCGACCCCGCTGGCCCCGTACGATTGACCCCGTGTCCAAGGTCCTGAGCAGTCTCCCCGTCGGCGAACGAGTCGGCATCGCGTTCTCAGGGGGTCTCGACACCTCCTGCGCCGTTGCCTGGATGCGCGAGAAGGGAGCGATCCCCTGCACGTACACGGCCGACATCGGCCAGTACGACGAGCCGGACATCGACGCCGTCCCGAGCCGCGCCCACGAGTACGGCGCCGAGATCGCCCGTCTGGTCGACGCGAAGAGCGCCCTGGTCGAAGAGGGCTTGGTCGCCCTGCAGACCGGTGCGTTCCACATCCGCTCCGGCGGCAAGACGTACTTCAACACGACGCCGCTCGGCCGCGCGGTGACGGGCACGATGCTCGTCCGTGCGATGAAGGAAGACGGCGTCGACATCTGGGGCGACGGCTCCACCTACAAGGGCAACGACATCGAGCGGTTCTACCGCTACGGCCTGATGGCCAACCCGCGCCTGCGCGTCTACAAGCCGTGGCTCGACTCCGAGTTCGTCGAGGAGCTCGGCGGCCGCAAGGAGATGAGCGAGTGGCTCGTCGCCCGTGGGTTCCCGTACCGCGACTCCACCGAGAAGGCGTACTCGACCGACGCGAACATCTGGGGCGCGACGCACGAGGCGAAGAGCCTCGAAGAGCTGTCCAGCGGCCTGGACATCGTCGAGCCGATCATGGGTGTCGCCGCCTGGCGTGACGACGTCGAGGTCGCGACCGAGATCGTCAGCGTCCGGTTCGAGGCCGGTCGCCCCGTCGCGATCAACGGCGTCGAGTACACCGACGCGGTCGCCCTGGTCTACGAGGCGAACGCCATCGGTGGCCGCCACGGCCTGGGTGCGTCCGACCAGATCGAGAACCGCATCATCGAGGCGAAGAGCCGCGGCATCTACGAGGCGCCGGGCATGGCGCTGCTGCACATCGCCTACGAGCGCCTGCTCAACGCGATCCACAACGAGGACACGGTCGCCTCGTACCACAACGAAGGTCGCCGTCTCGGTCGCCTGATGTACGAAGGCCGCTGGCTCGACCCGCAGTCCCTGATGCTCCGTGAGTCGCTGCAGCGCTGGGTCGCCTCCGCCGTCACCGGCGAGGTCACGCTGCGTCTGCGTCGCGGCGACGACTACACGATCCTCGACACCACGGGCCCGGCGCTGTCGTACCACCCGGACAAGCTGTCGATGGAGCGCGTCGGCGACGCCGCGTTCGGGCCGGACGACCGCATCGGCCAGCTCACGATGCGCAACCTCGACATCGCGGACTCCCGTTCGCGACTCGAGCAGTACGCCGCCGCCGGCCTCATCGGTGGCGCGACGGCCGAGCTCGTCGGCGAGCTCGAAGCGGGCGAGGCCGAGGAGATCCTCGGTGGCGCGATCGTCGCCTCCGACGCCGAGGACGCGATGGGCCGTCGCACCGACCTGGCCTCCGAAGGCGCCGCCTTCGACTCCGGCACCGACTGATCGAGCGGACCCGCGCCCTGGGCGCGACCCCCCTGACGACGGGAGGCCCGGTGCCGGCTGGCACCGGGCCTCCCGTCGGTCGTCAGCCGCGAAGCGCATCCGCCTCGACGGCGGTGGGACGCGACCGTATCGTTGCGGTACCGGGTCAGTCATCAGGGACTCGTCGTCACGATGCTCCTCACGATCTGTGGGGTCTGGCACAGCGGGTCGACCCGGACGGATCCGAGATGCGCATCATCTCGACGAAGGGCTGGTCATCATGGCCGCCAACTTGCAGAACATCTGGCACCGCCACGGGCTCCGGTCCCCGGAAGAACTCGCCGCCCTCGTTGCCGAGCGCCTCGAAGGAACCGGCCACCAGCTCGTCGGCGCCGGCGACGCGCGCTACGAGCCGACGTACGCAGACTTCCTCGGCGAGCAGCTCTGACCCGCAGCGGATTGCCGCTCGACCGTCGGTAGAGTCTGCGCATGCGTACAGCCCGAACCACTGCGGCGGCACTGGCGATCGTCGCGGCGGGACTGCTGACGCTCGTCGGCGTCCAGCCCGCGTCTGCCCACTCGGCCCTGACGAGCAGTACCCCGGCGGACGGGGCGGTCATCACCGAACCGCTGCAGACCGTCGACCTGACCTTCTCCGAGGCGCCGCTCGCCGGCCTCGACGCCGGGCTCCGGATCCAGGTGACGGATGCTGCCGGCACGGACGTCGCCACGGGTGACGTGACCGTCTCCGGCACGACCATGCGCCGCGCGGTCGATCTCGACCGGGGCAACTACACGGTGCTCTGGCGGTACGTGTCGCCGGACGGCCACCCGATCGAGGGCACGCTCGCGTTCGACTACCGGGCTGCAGCTGCTGTTCCGACCCCGAGCGCGACCGGTGCTCCGACCCCGACGGCGAGCACCGCGCCCACACCGAGCGCCACCGCGACGGCCACCGGGGCGTCCGACGGAGCGCCGTCGTCGTCACCGGGCATCGCGCCCGGCGTGTGGGTCGCCCTCGGCGCCGGCACGGTCCTGGTGGCCGGTGCTGTCGTCGTGCTGCTGCTGCGCCGTGGGCGCAGCGCCGAGCGCAGCTCGTAGCGCGGCGCACCTCACTTCGTGAGCAGGAACGGTCGGGTCGCAGGCGCGCACCCGACCGTTCCTGCGCACGAAGCGCACGCGGCGCGACCGCGTGCGCCACGGGAGTGGCCTCGAGTGCGGCGTCGGCGCGGTGCGGAACCCGATCGGGAGGAACAACACCTCTGCGCGATCGACAGCACCATCGCGTGGCATCGAACTGTCGATCGATCCGGTCCATCCGGGCCGATCGGCGTGATACTGGGGTGGTGCGTGAACTCCAAGCCGCCATCGCAGCGGACCTCAACGTCCAGCCGACCATCGACCCGGAGCAGGAGGTCGCCCGTCGTGTCGGGTTCCTGCGCGACTACCTGCTGACGACCGGGGCGAAGGGGTACCTCCTCGCCATCAGCGGCGGGCAGGACTCCACCCTGGCCGGCCGCCTGACCCAGCTCGCGGTCGAGTCGCTCCGTGCTGAGGGGCACCCGGCCGAGTTCACGACCGTCCGCATGCCCTACCGGGTGCAGGCCGACGAGGACGACGCCCAGCTCGCCCTGCAGTTCATCGCGGCCGACCCGGGCATCACCGTGAACATCGAGCACGGGGTCGACGGGGTCGTCGAGGACACCGCGGCCTCCGGCGTCGAGCTGAGCGACTTCGTGAAGGGCAACGTCAAGGCCCGCATGCGCATGGTCGCCCAGTACGCGGTCGCCGGGCAGCGTGGCCTGCTGGTGGTCGGCACGGACCACGCGGCCGAGGCCGTCACGGGCTTCTTCACCAAGTACGGTGACGGCGGCGTCGACCTCACCCCGCTCACCGGGCTGTCGAAGAGCCAGGGGCGGCAGCTGCTCGAGCACCTCGGCGCACCCGCCCGTCTGTACGAGAAGGCCCCCACCGCGGACCTGCTCGACGAGACGCCCGGGCAGACCGACGAGGCGAACCTGGGGCTGTCCTACGCCGAGATCGACGCCTACCTGCAGGGGCACGACGTGCCGATCGAGGTCGCCGAGGCGATCGAGTCGCGCTACCGCGCGACGGAGCACAAGCGGCAGGTGCCGGCGACGCCCTTCGACGACTGGTGGCGTGCGGGCGCGTAGGCGCTGACGCGACACGGCCGGGAGGCGCGGTGAAGGTGATCCTGCACCGCGCCTCCCGTCTGTCGTCCCCGACACTTCCCTGCGCGCCCCCCGCTGTCCGCCGGCGCTCCTAGGATGGGAGCCAACGGAACAACAGATGCGGAATCCAGGCTGGTACCTGGTCCGCAAGGGGGGAAACATGGACGTCCTGTTCGCGCTCGGAGCCATCCCGCTGGTCATCGTGGGGATCATCGTCCTCGCCGTGATCGCGCTGATCTACGCCAAGGTCGTGTACCGCAACGCCGGCGCCGACGAAGCGCTCATCATCACCGGCAAGCGCTCGCGCAAGGTCAAGAACGACGACGGCACCGAGACCGTCGAGTCCGGCATCAAGGTCGTGCTCGGCGCCGGCGTGCTCGTCCGACCCTTCTTCGAGAAGGTCGCGAAGCTGTCGCTCAGCTCGCGCGCGATCGACATCAACGTCAACGCGCAGGACTCCCGAGGGGTCACCATCGACGTCGAAGCGGTCGCGCTCGTCAAGGTCGGCGAGACCGACGCCTCGATCCGGGCTGCCGCGCAGCGGTTCCTCGGGCAGGAGAAGAAGATCGACGACTTCGCGCGCGAGGTCCTGTCCGGTTCGCTCCGCGCCTCGATCGGTGCGACCGACGTGTCGACCATCATCCGCAAGCGCGACCAGCTCACCGTCGCCGTGCTCGACGTCGCGAAGGACGCCCTGCACAGCCAGGGGCTCGACGTCGACTCGTTCGAGATCAAGGGCATATCGGACCGCAACGAGTACATCAGTGACCTCGGTCGTGCCGAGCGTGCACGGGTGCGACTCGAGGCCGAGAACGCCGAGGCCCAGGCCGACCGTGAAGCGCGAGAGGCGCGCGCGACCGCCGACCAGGCGATCGCCGAGGCCGAGAACACCCTGGCCATCCGTCGTGCCGCGCTGCAGCTCGACGCCGACCGCGCCTCTGCCGAAGCTGCTGCCGCCGGCCCGCTCGCCCAGGCGCGTGCGTCCCAGGGCGTCGTCGAGCAGGAGCAGATCACCGCGCAGAAGCGTGCCGAACTGCGCCGTGCCGAGCTCGAGTCCGAGGTCTCCGCCGTCGCCGAGGCCCAGGCGCGCAAGACCCGCGTCGAGGCCGAAGCCGCTGCCGGTGCCCAGGTCGAGACCGCACGCGCCCAGGCCGAGGCCCGCCGGATCTCCGCCGAGGCCGTCGCGGCCGAGGCGAAGGCCGAAGCGGACGCCCGCAAGCTCGCCGCCGACGCCTCACGCGCCGAGGGTGAAGCCGCCGCCGACGCGATCCGTGCGAAGGGTCAGGCCGAGGCCGATGCGACCAAGGCGCAGGCCGACGCGCTCGCACAGCACTCCGAGGCCGTCCTGCGGGTCAAGGCGATCGAGACACTGCCGAGCATCGCCCGCGAGCTCGCTGCTCCGATGAGCAACATCGACACGCTCACCGTGGTGTCCTCCGACGGCGCCGGCGCACTGTCGAAGAGCGTCGTCAGCCAGTTCAGCGAGGTCGATGCGCTGCTCGGTGCCACCGCCGGGTTCACCCTGAGCGACATCGTGAAGAGCACCACGACGGGGCAGGCAGCCGCCCGAGCCGTCGTGCGCGAGCAGGCGGCGCCGCAGGCCGAACCGGTCGAGTAACCGAGCGGACCCGTTCGGCGGGCGCGTCGGGGGTCAGCCCTCGCCGCGCCCGTTCTCGTCCTGTTGGTCGCGCTGCTGCCCACCGGCGTCCTCACGCTGCTGCGACCCGGCGTCCTCGCGCTGGTCGGCCAGCCGCTGCTGCCAGACGACACTGCGAGCGGCGCCCTCGAGCACGTCGTCGACGCTGCGTCCGCTCTGTGCGGCGAGGGCGCCGCTGAGCCCAGCGGTCAGGGTCCCACCGGCCGCGGCGAGTCGCTCGACGACCTCTTCCTGCCGCTGCGTCAGGGGCTCGTCGACCAGCTCGTCGATCGTGTCGCGGATGTTCTGCTCGCTCGCGTCCAACGCCGCTTCGTCGCCGGACTGCAGGGCTGCTGCCTCGCCGACGACGACGAGACCGAGGCGCGCGGCGTCGTCTTCGGGGCGCGGGGTGCGGTGCTCGTCAGTCATGCGGTGGACCGTACGCTCCGGCGCGCTGCGCTCCCTGGACAGATGCGTCCCCCGGCGTCCGCGGACGAGCCGTCAGTCGGCCCAGCGGCGGAGCAGCCACTCGGCGGCCGCCACGCCCTCGCGCCGCTGGAAGTCGCGGATCGTGGGCATGTTCGGTGGCGCCGGCGGCAGGGCGTGCTCGAAGAACAGCCCGGCGAGCCCGGCCAGCACGGCGTCGATCGTGTCGGCCGGCACCCCGGCGAACACCGGGTGCGCGGCGAGGTGGTGCTCGACGTCGGCGGCCTCACCACGCACGAGGGTGTCGAGCAGGTAGGTCAGCGGGTCGAGCCAGTGCGCACCCATGCTCGCCCAGGGCCAGTCGACCACCCAGACGAGCCCGCCGCCGTCGACGAGCAGGTTGTCCGCTCGGCAGTCGGCGTGCACGAGGTGCTCGCCGTCGACGAGCGCGGCCGCCTGCGATGCCGCACGGGCGATCGCGGGGCCGGCGTCGAGCACGTGCGGCGGCACGACCTCGGCCACGCGGGCGGCGGTCGCGTCGTCTGTCAGCATCCGGTCCC
>Ga0265797_10007835_pt1 | contig 14437 bp, 15 predicted proteins | sample P2T30metagenome_FD_192433 | JGI IMG/M metagenome (GOLD analysis project Ga0265797, IMG submission 192433) | Plant litter microbial communities from East Loma Ridge, Irvine, California - P2 T30 | ecosystem: Environmental > Terrestrial > Plant litter > Unclassified | place: USA: California... | reverse complement strand
CTTCAGGAGTGGCGTGCACTTCCCTGCTTTCAGTTTCGAGAAGCACGCTGAGACCGAAGGATTCGGCAAGGTAAGACCGTTTGCACTGCTTGTTTGGAGCCTATTTGAAACTAACAACATCACAGATGGCCAAGCGCATGAAGTTCTCAGTGGTCGGCTTGCCACACTACACCATTTGGCACTTGTACGAGCCTTCAGTCGACGACATCCGCCACATGGAGGAGATGGAGAACGAGCGCAAGGCGCGCGAGGCCGAAGAAAAAGCCAAGCAAGACCGCTTGGACAAGATACAGAACGACTTCGACGACGGCGCTTCCCAGTGGGCCAAAGACAAGGAGGAGTTGAAAGAGCTGCAGAAGGACGCCGAGGCCAAGAAGGCTGAAGAGAAAAAGACCGAGAAGTCAGGCGAGAAGGCTGACGAGAAGGCCGACAAGAAGTCGGACGACAAGGCGTCGAGTGATGTGTAAGTTCTCGCGGTGACACCCGTTTGGTTGGCACTTGATTTTGTTTAAACCCATGGCACGGTGGCTTTTATTGACACGTAACTACTTTTTGAAGGGGCAAGGACTTCGCTGACTCGTTCTCGCTGCAGCAAAAAGACGGAGAGCGACGACAAAAAAGCGGCGGACAGCAAGCCTGATACCGCCGCCGCCAAAAAGGTCGCTGAAGGAGAGAAGGCTTGATCAGGGTAAGACCAACACCTTTTCTACTTTGTTCTTTTTTGTGCTTTCGTTGTCAAGGGCGTATGGACGGCGTATGATTGCTTTTGTAACACGGGATTGAATGGCCACGGGACATGTGTGGTGTACAAGTATATTGCATAGCGGAGGCTTGGACGTGAGGGTGCTCTCTTTTTTTGTGCCCTTTGCGTGCTGGATGGGGAGTAGGTTGTATAGACGTGCAAGCAACCGACGTATATCAGGAATTCTGGCTATTACGCATGTGTTGATTTTGGTTTGTAAGGTTGTTGTTTGCGTGAAAGGGGAGGGGAGTTTCTATGACATCTATTCTACCTCGAGCATCCAGACAAGTAAGCAAGTAAGATATGTTCCACATTCTCAACAATGCTGTTGTCGAATCGGTATGATAAATATATGGTTTTCGAGTGCAAGTAGTTTAGATTTTGTGTCAAAAGGGAGTTTCTATGGCGGCATCTCACATTGATCGGCAAGCTGGGCTGACACGAGCCCGGACGACTCCTCGGCCACGTACAACTACTGTACCGGACAGCTTGCCGTCTTTCTAGCATTAACAACGTCCACCAACGATCATTCGGCCACTTGGCTCTCTAGTTAGGCAGAAGCATTGGGGATGCATTGCATTGGCTGCCTTACTACAATTTAATTCGACATTGCGCGCTCGCAACAGGCCGTGCCCGTTTGGTTGCCGACCTCAAATCCCCGTTTACCTCATACCACATAACTACATACATACCCATACAACGCCTCCTTCTCCTGCCACAACACCACTCCACCACCACCATGGCCGACATGGACCTCACCATCCCCCGCCGTTCTGGCACAGTTCCAGTCGCCATCGATCCAGTCGCCCTCGTCGTCACAGAATGCATTACTGTAACCTCCGCCATGCGCAAGCACGCTCGCTGGGCCCACAGCTCCATCTCCTCCATCCTGGGCTCCTCAGCGCCCTCACCTCGCCTCACGCCCTCAGACGCCCGCCGATCGGACCGCAGCGTCTCTACAATCGACGTCTCGGACGACACAGACTCGGCTCTCACCTCACGATGGGGCCTCCGTGGCCGCAAAGGCCAGAGCATGCAGGACAACCCGCTCATGAGCGCTTTCGCGAAGCTGCGCGTGGACTTGAAGAGTTGCAAGGATATCCACCAGTTCGATACACCGGCTCTGCTGCAGCCGTTCTTGCAGGTCATTCGGAGTAGCAGCACTACGGCGCCGATCACGAGTTTGGCGCTCATTGCGATTACGAAGATGCTCGCGTACGGCGTTGTCAGCCCGGCGAACCCACATTTCGGCTATGGCATGCAATTGCTCGCGTCGACGGTCACGCACTGCAGGTTCGAGGGAGACAATTCGCCGTCTGACGAGGTGGTGTTCTTGCGGATCCTCAAGCTCATGGAGGATATGATATGCGGGCCTTCGGGCGAGGTCCTAGGCGATCAGAGCGTTTGCGAGATTGTAGAGTGTGCGCTGAGCATCTGCTGTCATCTACGCATGAGCGAAGTGCTGAGGCGGAGCGCGGAAATAAGCATGGTCACAATGTGTCAATCGATCTTTGGACGGCTAAAATTGCTGGAGAATGAGTACGGCGAGGAGCCTGGCGCGTACGGCGAGACGGTGCTACAGGCGGACATGGACAAGGCGAAGATCGATTCGAATCCCAACGGGAAGGCTGGCGTCGACAGCATGGCACAATTAAGAGGTGGAAGCTTGGAGGTGCCTTCTATAGAGGGAAATGGAAGTGCCAGGACAAGCATGGATGTCAATGGTAGCCAATTGGATCTGTCGAAGACTTCTGGAGAGGAAGACAAGGATGTGAAGCCCTACGGATTGCCTTCGATTGCAGAATTGTTCCGTGTATTGGCCGACTTGCTGGACCCGCACGATCGTGCTCGTACGGATACGCTCAGAGTCATGGCATTACGGATCGTCAATGTCGCGCTGGAAGTCGCAGGCCCAAGTATCGCCAACCACCCCAGTCTGGCGAGCTTGGCGAAGGACACAATGTGCAGGAACCTGTTCCAGCTGGTACGATCAGAAAACATCGCCATCTTGCACGAGTCGCTTCGCGTTGCTGGAACTTTGCTGGCAACTTGCAGAAGCGTGCTCAGGCTTCAGCAAGAACTTTTCCTCTCATACATAGTCGCTTGCCTCCATCCTCGAGTGCCGATTCCGGAGGAGCCTGGTATCGACCCATCTTTGTATCAGGGTGTTCCTCAAGCGCCGGCGCTTGTGAAACCAGTTCCTAATCCGGGTACTCAGAGTGGCAGGTCGACTCCAGTACCTGTAAAGGACCGCCAGAAGTTGGGTATGGAGGGAGGCTCTCGCAAGCCTGATGCCAGGGAAGCTATGGTGGAATCTGTTGGAGCTTTGGTACGCATACCCAGCTATATGGTCGAACTTTTCGTCAACTACGATTGCGAGATTGACCGCAGCGATCTATGCATGGACATGGTTGGACTGTTGGCTCGCAACGCTTTCCCGGATTCGGCAACATGGAGTACCACCAATGTGCCACCGTTGTGTCTGGACAGCTTGCTTGGCTACGTGCAATTCGTAGCCGAGCGAATGGACGACGAACCTGTGACTGCTGGTCTACCCGGTGTGGATGCTTTGAGGGAGCAAAGGCGGAGGAAGAAGGTCATCATCAAAGGAGCTTCAAAATTCAACGAAAGTGCAAAGGGTGGCATTGCATACCTCGCCAGCCAAGGCATCATCGAGGACCCAAACGATGCAAGTTGCGTAACACAATTCCTTCGCGGCACTACCAGGATCGACAAAAAGGTGTTGGGCGAGTACATCTCCAAGAAGTCGAACGAAGCCATTCTCGATGCTTTCATGGATCAATTCGACTTCACCGATCAGCGTGTCGACGAAGCGCTGCGCCAGGTCTTGAACACTTTCCGTCTCCCAGGAGAATCTGCACTTATCGAGCGCATTGTCACGGTCTTTAGCGAAAAGTACATCGACGGCGCGAAGCCAGAGGGCATCACTGACAAGGACGCTATCTTCGTCCTCACTTACGCCATCATCATGCTGAACACTGATCAGTACAATCCTAACGTCAAGACTGCCAACCGCATGAAGCTGCAAGACTTTGCGCGCAACCTGCGAGGCGTCAACAGCGGAAGCAACTTTGACGACCAGTATCTCGAGGACATCTACAACGCGATCAAGGAGCGAGAGATCGTGTTGCCCGAAGAGCATGACAACAAGCACGCGTTCGAACATGCGTGGAAGGAGTTGCTCATCAAGACTCAGACTGCGGAGAACCTCGCCATTTGCGACACTAACATTTACGACGCGGATATGTTCGCGGCTACTTGGAAGCCCATCGTAGCAACACTGAACTACGTGTTTGTGTCGGCGACCGAGGACGCTGTGTTCCAGCGTGTTGTCGCTGGCTACAATCAGTGTGCGCAGATCGCCGCGCGTTACGGCATAAGTGAGTGTCTCGATACTATCATCGCTTCTCTCAGCAAGATCAGCACATTGGCGACCGAAGCACCCAGCGATACAAGTCTGAACACTGAGGTCCAAGCTGGTGGTAAGAGTATCATGGTTTCGAAGTTCGCTGTGGACTTTGGTCGTGATCAGAAAGCTCAGCTTGCAACCATTGTTCTCTTCAGGATCATCAATGGCAACGAGAAAGCGGTGAGAGATGGATGGACACATGTAAGTTTGACTTTAGAGACATCGAAAAAACCATTTCAGTTTACTAATAGAGTACACACAGATCGTTCGCATCATCATCAACCTCTTTGTGAACTCACTCATCCCTACGAGCTTCACCAGCATATCCAGAGACCTCGACCTACCGCCTATACCATTGCAGTCGCCTGCACAAGTCATCGAACGGAACGACAAGGCCGGAGACGTTGGCCTCTTCAGTGCGTTCACTAGCTACGTCAGCAGTGTCATGAACGACGAACCTCCAGAGCCCAACGACCAAGAAATCGAATCCACACTCATGACCGTTGACTGTATAACGGATTGCCGGTTCGAAGAGATTCTAGGCAACGTCAGCGAGCTGCCCGTTGAGTCACTCAAATCATTGACGGTGGCACTGCTTGGTTCTTTGCCTGAGGACGAGTCCCCGAGAGTCATCACTGTCAAGCCGGAACTGCCATCACCACAAGTCGCCCGGGGAACTACAGCTAAGGCGACCGCAGACGCGCCACTTTACGATCCCGCCCTGGTATACGTATTGGAGTTGGCAACCATTCTTGCACTGCGTGACGAAGAGACGATCTCCACCCTTGGCGCTGACGCGGCGGAGGCTCTGCAAGTCGCTATCCGTGATGCAGACCATCTGCATCCTGTTGCGCTGAGCCGCGCGGTCTTCTATCTGCTCAGTCTATTGCGTGCAAGCAATGACCACGGCTACATCCGAGTACCTGTTGTCCTGCACGCCATCTCCTCATTCCGCCCCGAAGTGTTGAAGCAGTGTGCTCAGCCTATACTTAAGGGCATATACGGCTGTATTAGCGGACCGCCGGAACTGAGGAATGAGCTAGCATCAAGCCCGGACTTTTGGGCTGTGCTCCATACCCTGCAGCCACATCCCGAAGCGGCGGACCTGGCGTTCGAGATCGCAGAGTCCGTGGCGAGCAGCCAACTGCCGGCTATCACTGCGGACAACTACGAGCCCGCCATTGCTCTGCTGAACGCGTTTGCGACTGCTGGCAGTGTCGGTGCCAAGTTCGAGCAACAACAACGCGAGCAGCCTGTTCGTAAGGGCCAGCAAAACGCCAAAGCACAAGACAGCAAAGCTGCAAAGAAGCCTGAGGCTATTGCACGTGCTAATAAGGCTATCGGCATTGTAACGCAACTGGCAAGCCGCGTGCCTTCGCTCATTGAGCAATCCCATCTCGAGACTCACGAGGCTTGGAAAGCTTACTGGTCGCCAATCTTCCGCTGCCTCGCAACGCAGTGCGTCAACCCATGCCGCGAGGTCCGATACCATGCCTTCACCGCGCTGCAGCGCTGCCTGCAAGCTCCAGACCTGGCCTCGCCCGATCACACCGAATGGACTAAGATCTTCAGCGAAGTCCTCTTCCCGCTCATCAACCAACTCCTCAAACCCGAGGTCCACCAGACAGACCCCCACGGCATGACCGAGACCCGTCTTCAAGCAACGCAGCTCCTCTGCAAAGCTTTCCTGCACTACCTCGCTCTACTGAGTGAATGGGATGGCATGCTCGATCTCTGGACCCGCATCCTGGGCACCATGGACCGCCTCATGAACAGCGGCCAGAGCAACATGCTCGTCGAGGCCGTGCCGGAGACTCTCAAGAACGTCCTGCTCGTCATGGCGAGCGCTGAGCACCTCGTCCCGCCGCCTGCCACCGCTGACAACGAGAAGCGCACAGAGCAGCAGAAGCTCTTGTGGGAGGAGACGTGGACTAGGACGGAGAAGTTCATGCCTGGTCTTATGCCTGAGCTCTTCCCGGGTGCTGGCAAGGAGCCCGCGCCTGCGTCTGCGCCTGCGTCTGCGTCTGTTTCTGCGGTGGCTGCTGATGCTCCGAGCAACGAAAAGGCGGAATCTGTGTCTGAGGACGGATCCTCGTCGAACGCAACTGAGGAATCTGGCGTTGAGGCTGCTCAGAAAGCTTGATGAATGCGCATGAGCAGGAAGAGAGAGACTACCTATATGTCTGTAATAGTGTAAGCATAACGTTTGGGAAGTTGAGAAATGAAGTGGACGTCGAATCCACAAATGATAGATGATAGCCAACCGCCATCCAAAGTACTTGTATCATATGCAACTAATCTTGTTTCCGATGTGGAACAACTGCTCTGCTGTAGTAAAAGTCTCAATTGTGATTTTCCCAAAAATCCCCTGCGAAGGGGTGGTATCACCGACGAAGAACATTTCTTCATGGGAGAGGCCCAAATTAACGTTCTATATAATCCAAAATTTGGAAAAAGAATTTTTGCTGGTTGGTTGGTTGGTTTGTTGCGTTTCCTGCTAAAGATGTTTTGGCCGTTCGAAACTCCGTAGAAATCATAAGAATAGTCATAAGATATATCCAGTGTCAGGAAATGAAAAGAAAAATCCTCTCATTTCCTCTCTCCTCCCGTTCCAAACCCCTCTCTTTTCTCTCGCTCCAAAAGAGCATGTTTCAATGAAAGCAGCGCCTCTGTACCAGCGCGCGACATGCCATCCTTCCATCCAAGTGGCTTCTCCTTTTCCCAATAGCCATATTCCCACACCATTATGATTACAGTTGTTATTGTATCTTCCTTTCTTTCGACTCACTTCACATCACCTCTGCCCAAAAACACTGTCGCTCCATTTCATTTCTGCAACACCTCATCAATGCCCATCCTCCTGCGTTTCCGCGGCGAGCGCAACCGTCTCTCCTCACTGTCCTCGTCGCTTTTGGAGCTACGCTGTACGCCTGCTGTCGCTATTGCTGTGGAAGGCGGCTCGTGGATAGGCGGCATGCTCGAGGGTCCGGTGGTGGGTGCCAGAGTTGAGGCTGATGTTATTGGTGGTAAGTGAGTAGAGTCTCGGGGCGGCGCGGGCATTGTTGTTGACATGGAGATGTACGGCGAAGTAATTGTTGAGGGATCTGCCATTGGAGGACGGCGGGGCTCGAGGGAGGAGGCTAGGATGGGTTGAGAGGCGAGGAAATGTTGCGGTTGTTGATGTTGTTGCAGGGGTGATTGGACTTGTTGTTGTTGGAATGTTGGTGGGTAGTGAATTTGTGGTGGTGGGTACGTTCGTGAGAAGGAGGGTGCGCGTCGGTGTAGGTAGCGAGGTTGTGGGTGAGCCATTTCTACGGGATAATAGAATGATGGCGGGGCAGAGTGAGCGAGAGTCTGTCGATGGTGTTCCCTCATAGCTTCTTCCGAAGGTGGTAATGGTGGGCCAAACGAGTACTGAGACGGTGCTTGATGCTGAGTCTGTGGCGGTGGCGGTGCGAGTGGCATTGGACGAAAGCTTGGTAGCGTTATGACTGCAAAGTAAGTCGCTGCTTTTGCTAAACGCACCCGTGCTGGGAACGTTTGAGCGCCTCTCGACCCAGGCTTAAGCTGTATCCAGGTGTAAGTGTGGTCAGAGAAACCCCTCGTGAAACTCTCCACGTCGCCGTCCGCAACTCCGGCCAGAGGATCCTCGCCGCTCGATACGATAGGTGGAAGAAATGAAGGCTCTCGAGACTCTCGCTCTCCTCTCAAACGTGATCGAATCGACATGAAGCTCTCCGCGTCAGCAGGAGCCGCAATCTCATGTAGTCTGCTACGCGTAAGATCATTGTCGTCCGCCATAATCTGCCGGAAAGACTGATTGGCACGGATAATAACGAAATCCAGGTCGACCAAAGCTGTGGGAATTTCTGGTTCGGTCTGAGGAGACATGACCAGGTGAGCAGGTGGCTGGTATGTCAAGGGCGTCTGAAACGGTGCCGGTGGTCTCGGGAGGAAACTGGGAGTAGGAGGGCCATAGCTGGACGATTCCTCGCTGGTCATTGACTGGATCGATCTGAACGACTCTGCACGCCGCTGGCGAGTAGCAGCTATAGGCCGTGTCGGCGTTGTCAACGGTGCTGTTGTGCTGATTGGGGCATTTGTAGCCGGCAACGATCGTTCACTGCTGAATTGAGCTTCATCGCGTAATCGAGGGCGACCGCGCTTCTTATGTGCAACATCGTAGCAAGTATCCTTTGTTTTTTGTTAGCTAGTAATCTTCATCAACTTCAGGACTTATCACACTAACCTGTTTTCCGGAGGCAACGCAACGTGCGCATGGCCGTTGTACATCACAACTCAAGTGTGCGCGTTTGCAGTTGACGCATGCTGACGCCACATGTGTTTTAGCCTTCCGAGCATCATGCGAAGTTGTACGCTGGTGTGATATTGGTGGAGGTGGCGCATACTGTGTTGTAGCGTACTGACCAGAGGTGGATCCGAATGTGACAGCACTCCCTAAGCCTGTAGCGAAAGTTGCTGGCGGATGATATGCCGGTACTTCAGACTTAGCAAGTCCGAAACTTGCAGACGGCGAAGTAGTCTGCTGCAAGGAATGCACCGGTGTAGAAGAAGTGAGCGGCGGGTTCGTCGAAACTGGCAAGAACTGCTCGCTCCGGGTGGAAGGCAAGGTCAAGTCTGATGGTCGCCGTGATGGGGACGGCGGGCTTGACATCGGCGGTGAGGGATAGCCCGATGTCGCTCCGTGGGCGGTGTCCCACAAATGTGCTGATTTACGTCTGAGCGTGGCGTGTCGTAGAGAAGAAACGTTGTCGTAGGAGGAGGGGCGCTGGTGGTGAGCGAGCGTGAGCAACGAAAATCCGTCAGTCATTGCTTCGCAGTGACGAGTCCAGATGGCACTTTGCAGCTTATGGTGGGTCAGCTTGGTGTAGATGCGCTGCCAACGCTCCGGATGGTCGATTGGTAGTCTTGAATCTCCAAGATGGTGTCCAGAATAACAGAAAGAAGGCTAGGAGATGTAAAGTGATCGATGAGTGGTTCGCTGGTGCCTTTTGAGGGGATATCGACCGGTGCTGGTCGCCTCGTTCAGGTGATGGTCAGTCCGGGCATGTTGCGGACTCTCTTTAGTCACGAAAGCCTTCGACACAATCCGCCGCTTCCTGAGAATTCTGTTGTCGAACAACGAATGACCGTAAAGTCTGTGTAAGAAGTGACAGGAGGAGGACTGACGTGGGGAAGTAAACGGCTTGTGTTCAACAAAGAGGTGGTGGTCGCAGAGCACGATTTCCGAAACACCTCGCGGCTCCGGAATTTCTCACCTTACATGTCGCCCCAAGCCCGCGGTCAAGCAATGGACTCTTCCCTGGATACACAGCACGCAGCGGTCCGCAGGATCTACGAACCTTCGTTATTCCCCATAGTGATCTAAGTCATTTCTTGCCCATCGCTTTGCACGGGTCACTAGTCGTCTCCTACTCGGCATCCAAACTACAGATGGATCTTGACGACTCCGGTCACGATTGCGGGCTCATGGGTGGTGCGCATAAGGCACACCGACGCTAGCCAGGATCACTTAAGCTGGGACCCCCACTTTCACTGAGCAACAACAAAGAGATCATAGGAGATCAACCGTATTCATGCATGTCAGTCGGGAACGCGTGTTAATTGCTTGCCTTGCTGGGTGGCAGACGCCCGCAGGAGCGCCTCAACCGTCATACCAATGGCAGGAAGACACAGCCCCTGCGAGATGATCGGCCTTGTTCCTGCTTACATTGGAAAAAGCTTGACGAGTTAGTGCTTGCATGACCGAGCCGGCTACTGATGGGATCATGCATGCCAAAATGCGCAATCCGGTGTCTCTGCCAAGGGCACAACAGAGTGGTTCCGGTGACTCGAGTGCTGCGCAAACCGAGACTCACTCCGTCAACACGGTGGAGTAAGGCATGGATGGCGGCAGGTCCTTAGTCACCCCAGCCGTGCTGCCTGCATTTGCCCGTGTCGTCAAGACCAAGACATACCACGAACGGGGAGATCAAGCGCCGACCACCGATGATATGGCTTTCGACGGGCGAAAGTGAACACCCCGGCATCCTTGAAGGAATCCCCAGGCGGCCCCGCTATGGAGGGGTTGACGGACAAGGCTAAAAGTCGATTCGATGGCGCAGGCCCATGAGCTGTTACCAGCCGTTCGCGGGAGGACAAAGAGCAGTCTGACGGCTGCGGGTCTGGAGCCACCATTCTTAGCATACATATAGCGGCAATGCGCCGCTGGTGAGGCATGAGCTGTGATGCACTGATGCCCTGATGCCGCAACGCTCAGACTTGGAAGAAACGGATGTGTTTTCAACGTGGTGAAAGCCTAGGGCAAGTCTTGGGGCGTCAATTCCAGTTACCAATTGCGGCTGAGCAACCGAAAATGGCTTTCAGCGTAGCGAAAGCAATCTAGTTGTATCGCCAAATGGCCCATCCAAGAACAGCTACGGCGGAAAAGGCTGTGTCGCGGGCGCCTGTGTGTAGGATGGCCGGAGGGGCGTACGGAGATGGAGGTGATGGGTATGCAGGTGGTTGAGAGGAGCCGAATGCCGGACTTCAGAGCGGTTCTCCGCCGTGGGATCGCCGTTGGGAGTAGTCAGTGCGTCGGTGGTGATGGATAGACCATGCTCATCTCTTCCTCCATCGGCGAGACGGTGCGGACGTGGCAGGTAACATGAATAACAGCGGCACGTCGACGGTGCTGCCTGTTGATGCGTGTTGTCAAGCAGTGCAGGAAGAGGTGAAGTCGCTGTTCCGTCCGGCTTCAGCTCGGGAAGCCAAACTCAAAATGGGCACATGCATGCAAGATGCTTGCTGTTGTCTTCTTGGCCGCCTTCCCTGCAACAACAACCACAACAACATGAATGCTCCATATTACAGCAGCGCCTCGCTCCTTGCACATTGAGAGACAGTACACCTTACCACTCATGCGCCTACTCCCAAACCCATGGAACCGTCTTTTACGATTCATGCGTCTGCATACATGCAACGTGCGCGGCAGCTGGAGTCCCAGGCCACCCCGACTCATCATTCGCTGACGTGCGATCGGTTTCATCTCATCCTACATTCAACATCTACATCTCCTCGTGACGCGTATGAGCTTACCTAGATCTCTCGACACCGCCATCTACAGCATATCAGGCTATTCGTGCAGCTCCCCCCAATGCAACTGACAGCTCAAAATGCACCATTGATGTCGGTTGGGAGGCAACATGCTCAACCTTGTCTGCATATACGAGACATCTTGAATCGTGACTTTTCGTGAGCACACGCCATCCACGATCGACGTTTACTGCAACCGCTTCTATTGTTCTTCATTGTCGGTAGCCACAGAGATCGATCCAGAATAAAGCCAACGGCCGGAGTTTTGCGTCGGAGTACCGTGGTTTGGTCTGGACCCTAACATCTGATCTCCCGGTACGACTTTCCTTGATTGAAATCATTGCCGATCGAGAAATATCATTTAGGCCGCCCGTTTCTGCCAGCGTTCTTCTGTCGAAACGAGAAAGATCCGTGGAACACTCACTAGTTTCATTGCGCATCAACTCAATTCGGCATTCTGATGTCACGCTTAAGCTTCGGATTTCGATTGTTGACCTGCATTAGGTTGGAATTGTTCCCATCAACGTTTGATCACAGAAGTTTTTACTTGGTCTGTATTTTCCTGTCCAAGGTTGACAAATGATCCTGTCAGAAATCGAATCGATTGAGAATGTTGCGCATATCAATTCAACGGTAAGCATGATCTTTCAATAAAGAGCCTAATTGTAGAGGTGTAAGCACACGCGAGTTCGACATATGTCCTCCACGACAACTCAAAGTTAGTGCTCCACCACCAGATGCTCAAGTCTGAGGAGTTCCAACAATACCAAAATGAAAAACTTCCACAGAAACGCGCGCACATCTTCACTAATAAGCAACCAAATTTACACCAAACACACCAACTACTTCGCCTCCACCATCTCCTCAACCCACTTCGGCACGACAGGCTTCTTCTCCCACTCTCCTCTCCACCTTCCCTCCCAACCCTCCGCCGTAGCAGGCATAGCAAACACCGCACTCAGGAACCACGTCGTCGACCCAGCCTTGAGATCCATATACAACGTCGGCAGCAGCGTCCTCGCCTCAATCAAATTGCTATTGGCATCCGCCGCACAAACCCCTCCCTTCCTCTCAATCCCACCACCTTCTTTCGCGGACGCGGACAAATGCCCCATCTCAAACACCGCCGAAGCGCCCGCCCTTGAAGCAACGCAAGCCCCAGCACGGCACTCAGCCGTACCTTCATTCGGCGACTCCGGCGTAAACCCAGTGAGCATCCTCCCATTGCTAGCTTTCGTCCCCAGAATCGCAAACCCGCCCTCAGCGCTCTGCAGATCGCGTCCAGTCGTGATCTTGTGCACGCGGAGATGCCAGTTCGGCGCCTCGTCAGTCGGCGGCAGGAGCCACGAGGTCACTTCGACATCGGCCCAGGGGTGCATGACGGAGTAAAGGACCGGCTGTCCGTCTTCTTTCTCTAGGATCTGAGCGTCTTCGACTTCGCGGCGCATTTTCCAGATTTCGCCGCCGTCGTCGCTGAGCGCGAGAGCGGATTCGGGAACGAATTGCTCGAGGGTGTAGCCGCCGGTGGGGACGGAGTAGCCGAAGGATGCGCTGTAGGCGAAATGGCCGTATTTGGCTTGGGTGGCTGTGAGGTTGTTAGCGTGACGATCGAATGGTAAGGTGGTTCTTCTTCGGGATGATCTAACGACTGACCTTTGAGCGGATAATGACATTTCTGCCCCGAAGACAGCAAAAAAGTATGTCCTCCCTTATGCACCATAACATGCAAAGGATGCTTCAGCGCCTTGACCGCCGGCACCAAACTCCCACTCTGCGTGAAAGGATGCGCCTCTTCCTCGCTGCTCCAAAACGGGTGACCCTCCGGCTGCGCCAGAGCGGCAAACGCAAGCATGCACCAGTACGGCGAGCCGGGCGAGTTGTAAGGCTCCGCGAGGTAGTAATTCGGGTACGTATACCCAATATTAAGCATGCCGTTCGGCTGGAAGATGTGGTGGTGCTGGCTCCACCATCGCAGGTTGCGGAGCAGCAGGCCTTTGGCCATACCCCAGGTCAACGGAGCTGGGGGCTCGACGTCCGCGAATGCAAGAGCGCTCCAGAAGCCGATTGTGGCGAAGCGGTAGGTCATGCTGCGGCCGAAGGGAATCGAGTGGCCGTCGGGGTCTTGGTAGTGGACGAAGTCCAGAGCGAAGGCTTTTGCGCGGTGGCGGTACTCTTCTGCTCGTTCTGGATCCGTGTCGTTGGCTAGTTTCGCGTAGAGGAGTTGCAAGTACTGAATCGCGAATGAGCCACTGTAATAATCCATCTGCGTGTATCCCGCAGGCCCATCGTTCGACCACCCGTCTCCGCGGTAGAAAGTGTCTAAATGATCCATATCCGCAAAGATACGGTCTTGGGAGTACTTCGCTCCATTAGCTTTCAGTCCCAGATTCGCAAAAACACGGAACCACAGCCAGTTAGTGTTCGGCATTTCTTTGTCGTTCATCGAACCGATCCAAGCAGCCACATTGCCCTTCTCCCTATCGCTGAGAGGATCCCAGAAGTCCTTGCCAGCAACAGCGAGCGTGAAGCCAATGGGACACGACTCGACCATCCGCTGGTCGAGATCTTCCATATTGCCCCAGAACTCCGGACCTTCGGGATCAGTGCCCGAGACCAGAGCCTTGACGAACAAGTGCGTTTTGCTGTACGTTGAGTTGCCCGCGAGGAGCGGCGCCAGGCCCCAAAGTGGTCGCGCGTAGCCTTCTATTTGGGCTGCTGTTTCGTCGACTGCATCGCGGTATCAGAAATCGGGCTTTAAGGTAACTCACAGATCTCTCCCTCATGAAACCATAAAATACTCACATCTAGTCCCCGTCCCACCGACTCTGACCATCGCACACTCAGGCGAGAAACCCGCCTCGAGGGGATCGAGCAACGAAGCACACGCATCGACAACATCCTGTCGAGTCTTGAGAGGATTCTTGGAGAAAGGGTGAGCAGGGAAAGGCTGGTTGGCTTCGGCGACGTTCATGGGAGGCATATTGGAGCGAGTAATGTTGGCGCACTCGATGGTAACGATGTGCAGCAAATGTGATACTACAAGAGCATAAGGAATGCAAAGAAGACGAAACGTAAACCTACTGATATCTTGGTACCATCGCGGTGATCGCCTGGGCATTTGATCACCTCGCATCGAAGTAGACTCCAAGGACAAGAACGAAGTATCGGCT
>Ga0265797_10007834_pt1 | contig 14439 bp, 7 predicted proteins | sample P2T30metagenome_FD_192433 | JGI IMG/M metagenome (GOLD analysis project Ga0265797, IMG submission 192433) | Plant litter microbial communities from East Loma Ridge, Irvine, California - P2 T30 | ecosystem: Environmental > Terrestrial > Plant litter > Unclassified | place: USA: California... | reverse complement strand
TCGATTACCACGATGAGTTCCAGCGCTCGAGATTGCGAGCACTGCAGTCAGTAGACGAGATGATCGACAGCCTTGTCAATTCTTTGAAGGACAAAGATCTATTGGATAACACTTACATTATCTACACCACCGACAACGGCTTCCATATCTCTCAGCATCGTCTGCCACCCGGAAAAGAGTGCCCTTTCGAGGAAGACATCCACATACCGTTGATAATTCGTGGACCCGGTGTGCCAATTGGGGAGACCGCGAAAGTCGTCAGTTCGCACACTGACTTGACTCCAACAATTTTGAAGCTTGCTGGCAGTGATCGACCAGATCTCGATGGATTCCCCATCCCTCTCGATGCCAAAGCACTGGCTTCACCTCAGTCAGGCGAGCACGTCAATGTCGAGTTCTGGGGCGAGGCAACCCTCGAAGGCAAATATGGTTCTCCTTTCGACGACCCCAAGATCACGTCGAACAACACCTACAAAGCACTGCGTCTCATTGGAGAGGACTACAACATCCTCTATACTGTGTGGTGCAGCGGCGAAAGAGAATTCTACGACGTCCATCGCGACCCCTCTCAGATGCACAACTACCATGACCCGAGCCATACATCTTCGCAAATCCACTACGACCTACTAGGAAGGTCCTTCAAGCATGCCATGAATCGACTAGACGCCCTGCTCATGGTGACGAAGTCTTGCAAAAGTTGGGAGTGTCACGAGCCATGGCGCGTACTGCATCCAGACGGGTCTGTAGCGACTCTTGGTGAAGCTCTGCACACAAAATTCGATGCTTTCTACGAAGGGCAGCCTCGTGTGAGTTTCTCGTCGTGCGTGAAGGGCCATGTCATCAGCGAGGAAGGACCTCAGGACGTGACACCTTGGCAGAGCGGTGCACATGAGTCTTATGAAGGCAGTATGGTGGGAAAGGGTGCGCAAGGTCCACTGCTTCCGGGTACTGCTCGGAAGGCGAGCTTTGAGCGGAATGGAAGATGGAGCGACTGGACGTAGGAGAAGGCCTTGCGTGTACATCATTTGATCGGAATTCAACCAAAGTTCAAAGCCAACGTCATCCTGTGCATACAAGTGATACGCCAAATGCTCTAAGCATCAATATAAATACCTTGCAATGAAGCGGACTTAAGAACTTCCGCCAAATAAACTCCACAACCCCCACACGGCACGACCTATGTCGTCTTGCGGAGACGATCTCCATCTACATTTAGTAACCTCGGCCAATGGTTCTTGGTGCCACCATGACAGCCTGATGTTTTCTCGATGGCTGTTGTCAGTAGACCTTCGACGCGATGTCTGCATATACCGCACGATAACCCTCACCTCCCACGATGCCCCAACAGTCGCCCTTCAAGATCGACATCCCACAGACTGATGTCTTGAGCTATGTCTTCCCTCAGAACAAACAACCATCCGACCAGCCGATATGGATCGATGCGGAAGATACTACGCGATCGCTGTCGCCTCGACAACTTCTTCAATGGGTTAAGAGATTGGGCGTCGGTCTCGACCGACTAGATATCAAACAGAACGAAGCTGTTTTGATGTACAGCAGCAACCACATATTCATTCCGGTCGCATACTTCGCAGTAGCCGGTTCAGGGCGCATCTTCACTGGTTGTAACCCAGCCTATGGAGTTGAAGAGACGGTATATCAGATCCAGAACACAGATGCAAAGATGATACTTGTCGAACCACAGTTTCTGGACATTGTACTGAAAGCGGCGGCGAAGAGCAAGTTTCCTCTTGAGCGCATTTACCTTTTCGACGACAAGCCCTCCGAACCTCAGCAAGGCGTTCAGAGCTGGCTGACAATGATCGGATCTGAGAGCGAGAGCAAGAGCTGGCAATGGCATCGCATGAGCCCAGAGGAATCCAGAACTCGTATAGCGGTGCTCAACTATTCTAGTGGCACCACAGGACTTCCCAAAGGCGTCATGATCTCGCATCAGAACGTCATTGCCAATGTGGAGCAGTCATTGTACATGCGACGGCTGGAACAACCTTCAGGCGATCCGCCAGCGGAGAGATGGTTGGGCTTCCTACCTCTCTACCACGCCTACGGTCAACTATGGTCGATTACGGCTGCTGCAATCAACCAGACTCCATGCTACTACATGAGATCTTTCAACTACCCGAAATGGCTTTCACACATTCAGAACCATCGTGTTACCCACATACAGACCGCACCACCGATCTTGGTCATGCTCGCTAAGCGCGAGGAGACGAAAGACTACGACTTGAGCTCACTGGTTAACATCCTGTGCGGTGCGGCTCCTCTGTCGAAAGAGCTACAGAACGAAGTTTCGGAGAGATTCAAGCTCAAAGTCGTGCAGACTTGGGGCATGACAGAAGTCACCTGTTCCTGCCTACACGTCCCAGGTGGCATGGACGATCGATCAGGCTCCGTCGGGTATATTGACCCCAACAGTGAGATGAAACTAGTCGACGAAGACGGAAAAGAAGTAGGAGTAGGCGAGCGGGGTGAGATCTGTGTACGAGGTCCTAACATTTGCTTGGGCTATTGGAGAAACGAAAAGGCGACCACGGAGACTTTCGATAAAAACGGGTTCCTCCGCACAGGAGATGTTGCGATACGTGACGACAAAGGCTGGTACTGGATAGTGGATCGAAAGAAGGAGCTCATCAAAGTCAAGGGCTTCCAGGTCGCGCCCGCAGAGCTTGAGGCAGTCTTGCTTGAGAACGAACATATTGCAGATGCGGCCGTGGTCGCCTTGCAGGGAGATCACGAGGAGCTACCGCGGGCTTATATCTCTTTGAAGGATGCCTCGAAGGGCAAGGTGGAAGAGAAGGACATCCAAGAGTGGACAGCAATGCGAGTGGCAAAGCACAAGCGCCTTACAGGTGGTGTCAAGGTCGGTCTCATGTCAACCGCAAGTGTGTGAGCTTATGCTGATTCCTGAACAGTTCATTGACGAGGTGCCGAAGTCACCAAGCGGTAAGATACAACGTAAAGTCATCCGCGACTGGGCCGCTCAAGATTCTAAAGGTTTCAACAAGCCAAAGGCGAAGCTGTAAGCTTGTATATATACTGTGTTGAATTAATAATCCAAGTACCATGAACAACGTCGTCTCGCGTCAAGTTCATGAGCTGTCTATTTTCGAGTGGCTGGCGAAGCCTTGCATACCATCTGAGCCCTGGAATGTGGTTCATGCAACCACTTCCACACACTCATGCGTGTACCGAGGCTGGCATAAATTCCAGAAGCACACCAGCTATAGCTGACCAGCCCGCCAATGTAGGTTGCCTGCCATCGCATTAGTAGTACATGATGTTAGCTTGGCTTCAGCAGAGTTTGAGAGGACACTCTGATACTCTCCACCCTTCTTGCCCAGAGAAGCACACAAAGCACCAGAATGGGCAGAAAACTAGTCAGACGAGTACCGAGTGAGAAAGATGTTGGCGACAAATCGACAAAGGGTCACATTAGTATCATCGTTGCCCAGCACCTATTACTCTATACTTCGGGATATGTCGTTGCAAGTACGGCTTATCTGATCCACAACGGAACATTCACAAAGAATCTGCTACCGATAGCAGTAATTCTTGAGTTCTCGGTATACCTCAATGATATTTGATTCATCTTGGACGATGGACTGACCATTACAGGGTTGCGCATCACTCGTCTGTATCGGCCTTTGCAACCTAACAGCATGGCGATCATCTCAACCTACAGGACGTAGCTTCTTGACTTCGCCAGCATGCTTGGAAGTGCTATCGAAGAACTCCATTCGGTTTGTGGCTACAGCCTGGATGGTGGCTTCGGGACTTGTCCTTGCCTTCACTGCCGCCAGGCATCCATTATGCCTCGTGTCGGCCAGAGCACAACTCCACTCGCCCGCGATTGACGTGGGCACACAATGTATAACGCAGCGTGCCGGCGTCGCAGCAAGCCTTTTGGCAATGTACGGTCTCTCCCGCCTTGCGTGTGTGGATGTTATCGAACCTTGCTGACTAGTACAGGGTTGTGTCCATCGGGCTCGTCCTTCTTGCTTGGGGAACGACCGACCCATACCACGCTCACTTGCTAGGAATCACCAAACCGCCAACACTCCTTCCACTCATTCTGCCGTATAACACCGGCGAACGTCGGATGTTCTCAGACATGTCGTTCAAATGTCGATCGACATCCACCTTTTCCTCCTACACCATTGCCGAGCCAGACGAAGACATCCTGTACAAGCTGTACCCGACAAGACCAGAGAAGGCATACGGTTTAGGAATCTATGCTCCGAAGACGTCTACAGCGAACTTCCTGGCGCCGAGACCATCGCTCAGGACAATCAGAAGTCACGCATCATTCGGACCTCCGCCACCCAAGTCTTCGCCTGTGCCTCCATTGCCGGTGTACGATCCGGAGAAATACAGAAACTTGCCGGCTATGCAGAAGATCACGGCTGCTCCAAGACGAGTATACACCTTGCGCAGGAAGAACAGCCGGCGACCGCTGCGAGTTGTACAGTACGATCCGACGCCTTCGAATGACAAGCCGCATACGCTCGACAGAAGCACCAGCAAAGAGTCTCTGTCTAGCATATACAGCAGGAGCGTCAGTGGAGACAGTCCTGATCCGTCATGCCGGCTTGTCATTCGGAAAGCGTCTGGCCAATTACTGAATCCATCCACAGCGTCGACGACTGTCGGACGCAACCGTCTTAATGGCAATCAGCCTGGTCTGGAGTCTGGTAGAGTATACAGACCCAGATTGCACTCGAAACTAAGAGAGGACTTTACCGATCAGGTGATCGATGCCCACACGGGACACCCAAAAGACGCGCCATCGAGACTCCCAATAGTCAGAGCTGTGAGTACCTTCGGCAATGTGCAAGACTGGGGGACAGCGAAGGCATGTGATGCGACGTCTGTACACAATGGTCGAGTCAGTACTTGGTCTGAACGATGTAACCTGCCACCACTTCCTGTGGAGAGGGCAAAGACTGGCGGGCAATGAAAACGTATATAGACCAAACCGACTACATTTCTTCGGCATCTCATCCGAGCACATGGCGTCTACAATGTACGGAACTCGAAGTGAACACCTTATCTTGAATAATATGCAGTGCTTTCATCAAATCGTTATATTCCGTGCTGTGATGTTACGGTATGCAGCCCGCTCCAACCAGTAATGCAACATGTCTCATGCACGCCTATATTGAATGCACCAGCTCGATGGAAAACAAAAATCAATGAACGTTCTTCTCGTGCCGTTGACTTTCAGAGACGAGTCCATTCGTGAGCAATCCCACAAAACTCATCCTCTCTGACTGCGGCAATCCGGGAAGTATCGCCACAATGCTCGGTCGATGCAGTGAAGTCATGCCCGTCGTGACCCTTGCCAAGGAGGGCGAGACTGGCGAGATCGGAGACATCGTGTCCGAATGGCCAGGACTGAAGGTCATACCATCTTCGGAAAATGTTTGCACCATAGGCAGACGCATGCAGTGCGATGGTATGTCTGTTTCTTCGAGCAGGCAAGGACAGAAGTGGACCAAGAGAGGCTTGAGTGCGATGAGCGAAGCACAGATGATACCGATGTTGACCTCGATGGCGGACCATGTCACCGCTTGAATGCCTGATTCTAATTACCAGTTAGCTGCCATTATAACTTCACGCCGCGTGCAAGTACTCACCGACAAGTCTGCCCCTCCTCTCCAACATGTAGACAGTCACAAGTCTGACGACGCTGACGACGCAAACGAAGAATCCGAGAAGGAACATGAGTACCATGCATATCTTTTGCTTGCGCGGAAGCCGTAGTTGTGTAATCGCAGGCAGTGGCAGTATGAGAACAGCAAAGTCAATGCCAATGTTGATTCCAGCAGCAGACAACCAGTACGCTCGTGGATCCATACACTTCCCGGCCAGTTGCGGCTTCCACAGCTTTGAGACTGGTGTGCAAAGAAACGTGCCGCCGAAGACGCTCCAACAGACTGCAGGGACTAGCGATACCAGGAGTGCGTAGCAGCAGAATCTGGTAATGCGACTGCTGAAAATGCGAAGATATTGCGCGACGATGGAGGCTTTCGTAACGTTGACCGCTACCGCCCAGAGGTTGTTGTTGATGATCACCAACTTGGCTAGGTGTTGCGCATCTACGGTTCGACCACCTTGGTAGACTCCTAGGCCTTCATTCAGTTCTGCACCAATGATGGCGCACATACACCACGCGAGTATCTGAGGAAGCGGTCAGTTTGGCAAACACCTCTAGTGTGATTGCTGTTAGTACTTACGATCGAGAGGAGGATTACGACGTCGTCAACACCAAGGCAGCGAGCTAAGCGGCAATGCGTATACCATCGAAGTGTGACGACGGCAGTAGCAAGCACTGTGCATGCTATTGCTGGGCCCAATGCTTGCCACCCGATTTCCTCGGAACCAAAGCTTGTTGAGATTGGCGTAGGAGCCCAGTCGGTCGCTTTGTCTTGTACATGACTGAGAGACATCATGTGTGGCCCTCAGTGAGGAAAGAGAGCTCAGAGAAGACGAAACGATGCGAAACGCAGCATATCAGCCAAATGACCCATCTTTTGGCGATATCTGGTGAAGGATAAGAGCAAGCAAGCAGTCAATCAAAGATGGCGATTTGATCATGACAGCTTTGTGAGCGCGAGCACAGCATCCACAGAACCAGCGGACGCAGCCTGTGCGACGTGTGTCGATATAGTTATGCCCTTTGCAACAGATGTGAGAGGCCAAGTGTGTAGGAAGGTTCTTCAAGGACCGTGGTAGTAGCCTGATGGACAAGGCAAGGTTCTTGTAGAAGGAATCAGGGTGTCTTGGTCGGTGTTTGTGTTGCCACATGTGCCATCGGGCGACAAATCGTCGTCGTACGATCCATAGCAAACATAGCTTCACAAGAGGACATCATGAGATGCTTGTCGACATCAAAAGCCGTCAAGCGAGGGTATGTTCGTAGTATCTCAATGGAAATGAAGAGCTCCTCGGATCCGCCCGCGTCCGTAAAGTTTGTTTGTGACGATGATGACCAAAGCGGCATGCCCGGCTGGCTCTTTGCAAGAATTCCAGTATGGCTGTCCAAGTTTCCAAAGATGATGTAAGTGACACTGTGGTGCTGGTCGATAGAGATCCGTTCGGCGCAGGGCACCGATACAGGAGCCAGTGAAACTGTTACCTCGTCGGGGTGCTACTTTTTAGCAGAGCTAGCTTCGCTGCAATGTAGGCCTGAACTGAAGGATCTAAGATAGCCGCCTGGGTGTGCTCTTTGGGTAGCTTGTCGGGAACCCGAGAGCTCCATTCATGAATGACCTCTGCTTCGCGTTCGCCAACGTAATGGTGCGTGTTGATTGTACTTCGACGCGAGCACGTAGAAGATGTAGATGCGGAAGCACGCTCGTTGAATATTGGTTGAGCCATGACGTTTGCACCAGGTGTCCGGAGTCAATGTAGTTGGGATACTATCGTCAGCAACCAGAGGGAAGCGAGGGGGGCAGTGCAGCATATACATATGCAGTCATGTTCACCCTCGCAAAGATGTTGCTATGAAGGATTTGAAGTGATTAGGGCATCATGACTAGGGTGTGTTCGACGCTAGGATGCGTTCAAATCATGGCAAATCATGGTGGGCAATGTGATTTGAATACTGTGCTGCAAGTCAATATCAGTGCTGGGAGGTAGATTACCACTCCGTCGGGACTGTCGCATACAAAGCCCGTGGCAAAGTGTCATCGCGTCTCTCCTCTTGAACGCCATTTGCATTACCGACGGCATGCAACGCCAGATACCTTGGGCTTACCGCAAGTATGACAATATTCTGACGGAGTCGTGTCGAGAACACGCAACGTTCGAGCATGTCGGTGAGAGATAACCCATTGCGATGGCCTGATGTGGGCGGAAACTCATGTGGCCAGAAGTGTATCTTGAAAGACTCATGACTCGGTCGGCTGGCGGACTGACAAATTATGCCCTGTGCGACAGGTCATTGGCTGAAAGTTCCGAAAATATACAAATACAGATAACGGGAATTCGAAACGTTGCCGGTGGCTTGCGATACAGCTGAGTTTGGTAGTACTGTTTCGCGAGGTGTCATCGCAGATTCCAAATAGCGGCTAGCAAAGGAGGCTGCCACGCGACATCGCAGAACCACAGAACTGTCAACCTTACACGAGGTTCCTGCGCAATGACCTCAGCAACGACAGCTGGTTTCAAATTTTGAAATCAGGAAACGATCATGAAGCCCTGAAGATACGTCGATACGTCTGTATACCAATTCGTTTGGATGCGATAGTAGCACGTATCAGGAACCGAAAAGAGGATCCCGGAATCGTATTTGCAATTCACCCCAGCACAGACTGCGTCTAGTATCCGCCTCTTCGCGTCTTGTTTCCTATAGCCTTTTTATAGACGAGAGTCCGGCCACCGGAAGCAAGGCAATACCGAATTTCAAAAGGCCGCCATCCACTTTCTGATAGTGCAGAACAAGGGAAGCGTTCGATGGTGACATATCTCTCCAAAGCAAGTCGAACCGAGTGTCTGATGAGTCGAGTGAGTCCGGGTGATCGGTGGATCAATCGGAAGATGCTCCGATCGCTCCTGAGATGGTCTAATGTTTGTGAATAAACATAAATTTTCACAGAATGCTCCCTCCATCAAGCATTGGTGGTTTAGTGGTAAAATTGGCCGTTGCCATCGATCTCAGATGATTCGGCCAGCCCCGGGTTCGATTCCCGGCCGATGCATGATTGTGACAACCCTCCACGGGGTGGTAAAGTTTTTGCCAAATGGGCGGGAAAAAGGCCCTTCTCAGTCCGAGCAACGATCGTTTTGGCTCACAGTAGCAAGGTAACGATTGGATAAGCAAAGATTTCCCTCCGTTTTGACCAACAGATCGTTGAGAACATTGGTAGTGCTTCTCAAGGCTGACAGAATTCCGTGTCGACGTTTCCACAGCATCCGCACCATGACGCGTGCTGGGAGATGTTGGAGATCGATGAACAGTCGTTGTAACACTCATATCCTCTGTATCTAGTCTCAAATATTATATGTAGCCTTTGGGTAGTGAGAAGTCTAGCATTCAAGAATCATACCAGGTTGACCGCATCTCTAGACCGTGATCCACGAGTACTATCTAGCATAGGTCCTGCAAAAGAAGTGTATACCATCGAGACACTAATAGAATAAGGCGAGTACCTGAGAAGTATGCGTGCTACTACTTTGAGGTACCGATAAAATGTTCTAGCGCCTTGCCCTTGAGATACTAATAGGATCATACTAGTTCCTTAGCAGTATACGTACTACTACATTGAGGTACCGACAAACGATTCTAGGACGTTACCCTTGAGATAAATACTAAGTGTTACGCGCAGACTTACAAGAACAGAGGTGCTATACCTCCCATCGCCCGAAGAAACAACGTGTTGCATAAAGCAAGGTAGCGAATGTCCAATTCAAAGCGTGTAGGTCATTATGTGGATTGTGGAGACCGAACGCCCGATCGCGCCCTTCAACAGGTGTAGACTCATACAATAACTCATAACGAAAACTTAAAAGTAGCGTATATAATTCCTTTTTTTTTTTCACAAAACGCCAATAGAACCACAGACCTTCAACCACAATGGAGCCACCAACGAGATCGTTCACCGTCCGACAAGCGACCCTCGACGATGTTCCCTCCCTCACAACCATCGTCCCCAGATCGTTCCATCCAACAAATCCATACATTCTCAAAGTGCGTCTTCAAGATATATCTTCCCACAACCAAATCGAAACAACCCCCTAAGAACCAAACCCAGCTCCTCCCCAACACCCCAATCCTCCGCGATTGGTGGGCCAAGATCTTCACCTCCAAACTCCACACCCCAACAACATCCCACCTCCTCACAGCAGCCTCCACCACCAACCCCTCCCACTCCCTCGGCGTCCTGTCCATCCAACTCCTAGGCCCCTCCGACCACGGCGCAGGCTTCTGGAGCTCCTTTCCCCCAACACCAGACCACGACGCCGCCGCGTACGCAGACGTTTCTTCAAACCTATCCAACGCCCGCGAAGCCCTGATGATGGGCCAGCCACACTTTTTGATCGAGTTGTTCGGCGTCGATCACGAGACCAAGGGTTCTGGATTGGGGAAGAAACTACTGTTGAAGGCTTGTGAGATTGCTGACGAGGCTGGGCTGCCGGTTTTTGTGATGGCGAATGCGAGTGCGAAGGGGATTTACCAGCATCCCGAGATTGGGTTCGAGCTTAGGGATGTGAAGGTCTTGCCGGGGGAGATGCGGTACGAGGAGTATATGCTTGTGCGGCCTGCTAGGAAGTTGTAAGCAGGCTCGCGCCTAGAGTAGCTTTGAACTCTGGACTAGCATTATCTCAGTGGCAAGAGTGAGTGTATCAATCCTATTCGCATAATGATAGCAGTGTTAACGATACTGAATAAACTGAGATTCCATGTTAGCATCTCAATGGTAAGAGTGGGCGTACCTCATATCATCCTGCTGCGTATGATGATAGTAGTGCATTGGATGCCGCATAAGCGTGAAGTATGAATAGTATCTCAACGGCAAGAAAGAGCATATTGTAGTCTGCGAGTTGATGATAAGAGCCCACTAAGCACCTGTGGGAAATGCGAGATTAGACAGCATCTCAGCGGCAGTACGGACTTTGCAGCTAGATCGCGAGGGAAGGAATTAGCAACATTGATCTCCGTGGTAGCACAGACGTAAGTTCAAATGTACGATGTAGTCATTCAGACTGTCTATATATCAAAAGCTCCTGCTTCCTCAATTCTAGAACTGCACCTTCCACCCAGCGCCAATCTTAACGCCCGGATCTCTAACAACAGCCCAAGCAGCACGACCCTCATCAGGACCGTGATACTCCAGAGCAGCCTTCCTCACGCCCTCGCTCTTCGCCTTGCCGCTCAGTTCTTCGCTGACATCGACCGAAGTCGAAGAGCTCCAGCTCTCAGGAGCGCCAACAACGACGATGCGCTCGACGCGGACGTTCTCCATGCTCTTGAGGTACTCCTTCGCCTTCTTTGACGGAGCAGCGTTGGCAGGAGTAAGGTCTTCGGACGTCAGAGCGCGAGTCTCGGCGTTGAAGTTGAAGCGGCGGTGGATGAAAGCGCCGTCTTGGAAGTCGAAGCTCTCGCCATCGTCGAGGTACAGAGTTCCCTCGGCATCGCCGGATTTGCCGATTGCGACTACGAGGGTGAAGGGGTCGTACTTCATGAGACCTGAGCTGCGGCGTGGGCGGTCGCGACGTGGGATGATGTTGCCACCTTGCATGAACAAGGGGATGACTTCCAGTGGAGCGGAGACTTTGTACTTGCCGGGGCCTTGGTAGGTCCAGAAGTCAGAGTAGTCGTAGTACTTCTCGTCATCGGCGAGGTAGATTTCAGTAGACGTGGCACCCTCAGCAGTGATGGGCTTTGCGAGCAGGCCAGTCGAACCAACGTAGAACTGGTCATCGACCGCGAATCCCTTCTCGTCGGAGGGGTGGACGTAGTAGTTGGGGCGCAGGATAGGTGCGCCATTAGTCGACGCTTCGTGGAACGCAGTGTACCATGCAGGCAGCAATGAGTAGCGCAGACGAAGCGCCTGGGTGATGACGCTCTTGTACGGCTCGCTTGCAAGGTAAGGTTCGCGACGGCGAGTGTCGATGTGGGCGTGACCACGGAAGAATGGGTAGAAAGCGCCAGTCTGGTACCAGCGAGCAAGGAGTTCCTCCGAGGGATTGCCAAAGAAGCCACCAACATCAGCACCTGCGAAGGGGAAACCGGCGATGTTCATAGACAGAATCATCGGGATAGACGCCTCAAGGTGAGACCAAACAGCTTGGTTGTCACCAGTCCACATAGCGCCCATGCGTTGAGAGCCGGAGTAGAACGAGCGGGTGAGAACGAAGGGACGAACATTGTGCTTCTCCTCTTCCTTGTCACGGGCGAGAAGAGCGTTGTAAGTAGCGTTGACGAAAGTAAGACCGTTGGCGTTGTGGACGTCACGGTGCTCCCATTGGCCGTGGTGCAGGTTGTCTTTTGGCATGGTAGTTTCAGGCCCGTTGAAGACCGAAGGCTCGTTCATGTCGTTCCACAACCACGAGTTCTTAGCGGTGCCCTTGAAGCTGGAATACTTGAACAAAGACTTCCACCACTCTCTAGCCTTCGGGTTGAATGCATCCACCCAGTGACTGCTACCCGGCCAGCACCAGCCCTCGTAGATGTTGCCATCCTTGTTGTGAGTGGCCAGATCCTGCTTCTTGAGCTCTTCGACAACGGGGTAGTTGTTTTCGTTTTTGATGTGCGGGTCAATGATATAGACCAGCTTGCGCTCATGCTCGTCCAGCTGCTCCTGCATGTCCAGTGGCTTAGGGAAAGTCATCGGATCCCAAGTGAAGTACTTCTTGCCGTCAGTGTATTCAATGTCAAGCCAGATGACATCGTAGGGGATGTTGTTCTTGTCAAACTTGCGGTCAACATCCTTGACATCCTCGTCGGTGACGTAGTTCCAGCGACATTGGTGGTAGGCAATGGCGAATTGCTGGGGAAGCTGAGAGTAGCCAGTGAGTTCGCTGTATGCGCCAATGACATCCTGCGGAGTAGGGCCAAGGAAGACAAAGACATCGAGAAGTCCACTCTCGCTGATCCAGTGTGTAGTTGTGGTTGTCTGGGAAGCAACACCCATACTAAGGGGGTTCGCAAGCGATGTAGACTTGGTGATGTCGATCCATGTTTCGGCAGTGTTAAGCCAGAAGACGCCAACAGTGGAGTCCTTCTTCTGTGCCTGCATGAAGGGGATGGAGCCATAGAGTGTCATTGGGCTGTCCATCTCGTACTCGAAAACATCGCTGTTGTAAAGACGGTAAGGGTCGTCGTACTTGCCCTCACCTCCACGAGTCTCCTTCAGACTAAGCGGGCCAGCGTGTTCCGCGGCACCAAAGACATGACTGTATCCAGGGAAGCTGATGTCCAACGCAACAGCTTCTGGTCCACGGGGCTTGGAGTCGGTGTTTCCACCAAACGATTCGTCCCACCACGTGCTCTCGTCTTCGGAGGTAGATTCAGCCTCCTTGGCTTCCTCACCCTCAGCAGGTGCAGGCTTGTCGACCTTTGCACGCCAGTGTTCCATGTTCAAGAAACCGCGATCGTTGAACTTGATCTGTGTCTCACCGTCTCTCTTGAACTCAAGGCCCAATGGAGAGTGAGTGATGACGACCTCGAAGTTGCTCTTTGGGCCATATACAACTCTGGTGACGCTGTCGTCCGCCTCGCTGATGGCAGCGCCAGTGCTGACCTGGGTACCACCAACAATTGCCCATTTTTCAGCTTCGTTGTACCTCTCTTTTCTAGCCTTGCTGTTGTGACGAAGTTCAATCTCGCCCTTCTGGCGTTTCTCCTCGTCCATGGTCACCCTGGCGACACCGGACTCCAAGAAGGCCACAGTAAGAGGAAGGACAACATCCTCGCTGGAGGAGAGAGCCTTGAGGACATTTCCAGTGAGCACTCCCTTTTCGAGCTTAAGAGAGGTCGAGTCGAGCTTGTAAGGCGATTCAAATTTGGAGTTGGAAGAAGCGGTGTCGGCGTATGCGCGGTTACGCTTGCAGAAACCAGATTGATCGCATGTCTTGAAGTTTTCCTTCTTTACGCTCACTGAGAATGGTCTTGTTAGTTCTTATTCATTGGCCAACGGAGTACATCAGGAGAATGCATCAAGGTAGCTCGTTCTGGACAGCTTGCTTACCGGCCGGCGTGATCAGTGCAAGAAAGGCGCACAACAACGCAAACCATCCCACCCAAGAGGCAGGAGAGGAATTGGAGGTCCTCATATTCGCACCAAATTGTCTGGTAGCGATTGTATCCAGCCAAAGTGGTGTAGTAGTCGTCTCAAACAATCGAGGCAGGCCACTTGGCAACCCTGACGATGCCTCCACAGCAGCAGCAGCAAAGGCCGAGAGATTAGATCGATCTTATCAGCATTGGTTCCTGCCTCCACCAGCTGATGTGCTGGCGATTGCAAGGGTCGAGAGCTGTTTCTGTCTGTTCAGGGCAGGTGGCCCGGCCCCACCAAAGGCTGTGACCCCTCAGGCGGAACAACACTTTTTATCTCAAAGTGAAGCCCGCCGCCTGCTCTTGTTCTCCCCATCCACCATCACATACACATCAAAATGTCTTCCAACGAGCAGACGTAAGCAGCCACCACCCCCAATCTCCCACCAAACCCATTGACTAACCCTCGCCGCAGCTTCATCGCCATCAAGCCGGACGGTGTCCAGGTAAACATCCCTCACCGCCAACTCCCCTCCAACACCACACGAGGAGGCAGGCAGTAATAACACACACATCTAACACCTTTCCCCAGCGCGGCCTGATCGGCCCCATCATCCAGCGCTTCGAGCAGCGCGGCTTCAAGCTTGCCGCCATCAAGCTCGTCACCGCCTCCAAGGAGCACCTCGAGACCCACTACG
>Ga0265797_10007832_pt1 | contig 14440 bp, 17 predicted proteins | sample P2T30metagenome_FD_192433 | JGI IMG/M metagenome (GOLD analysis project Ga0265797, IMG submission 192433) | Plant litter microbial communities from East Loma Ridge, Irvine, California - P2 T30 | ecosystem: Environmental > Terrestrial > Plant litter > Unclassified | place: USA: California... | reverse complement strand
ACATTGCGGGGCCGTCGCTTTCTCGAAAAGGATCGCATTTCGAGAATGTCGAGACTTGTGGTTTGCAGTCTCACCAGTTTCAGACGATAATTATAAAAGGCTGCCAATTTTAATAGGCTAGAATCCATGCTGATAGGCCTCTCCGGTACCATTCTCGGATTTTTCGCTCTGTCGGTGACAGCGTCGCCAGGCCAGCCTTATCGAATTATAGGAACCTTTGCCTCTGCACCTCGTACCTGTGCGGTTTTGCAAGCTGCTTATACTGCTGCCATTAAGCGTAACGCGCCAGCATATCCAAACGATGTTCGCGCCGCTGATCGCACACTTCGATTAGCCAAAACTAGCCCGGAGTATCGCGCGAAATTGGGGATATCTGCCAGAGAATATGAGGATTTGGTAGAACAGCAAGCTACGTACAACACGCCGGGGTTCAGGCCAAATTGCGATTGGAAGGGTCTTGCTGGTCCTTCGAAAGACGATGAGGGACATCCGACTTACGTAACTTTTACGAGTCCGGTCTTTTCAAAAAATGGCCGCATAGCCGTTGTGGAAACGTCCTTCCGTGAGGCCGGCATCTTTGGGTATGGCTTGATTTGCACAGTTCGGTCAAAACGCGGCAGTTGGGCGGCACAATGCTTAGATAGTTGGATTACGTGAGCAATTGCTTCCATAAGTACGATCGGCGCGGTTCGTTGCCTACAGATGCGCGTTAAAGGACGAAGCGGCCCAACACAATCAGGCGCTTGTTGCCGGTCCGGTTTCCAGCCCGATAGCCGCCGGTCCGCTTCCGAGCAGGGCAAGCCGATCGCCAGCGCCGGAACGGCGATAGGTGGTGGAGAGCGGACATTCACAGACGGTCATCACCAATGCCCTTCCACGAGCGCCAGATACCTTGCAGTCCCGTGAAGTCACTCACGAACGACGCGACTACGATTGGTATGCCGAACAGCAGGTAAACTGGCAAAAACCATCGCCATATTGTGTCCGACGCTCCCGTGTAGAGCATTGCTAGGCCAATGACGGTTAGGGCCAACGTGGGCCACAAAGTCCATCGCGCTAATCGCTCGAGCTTCCCAACCTCTACTTTATTACTGCTGCTCATTCAGCAATCCTCGGAGGATTGCTGAATGAGCACAAGTGGGCGACTGCCGCCCGGCCGGTTTTAGGGTTCGCTTTTCCGCTCGCGAATGTCGCGATCTGGTGGTGAGCGGACGGTCCGCTTTTCCGAAAGAAACGAAGAAACCTGCCCTCAGCGTGGCATTGCGATCTGCGAAACGCTGACTTGCGACGCACGAATCATCGGCTTCTGCGTTGCACCATACGGAACTACGTCCCCAGCCAGATAGATCACGCGAGTGATGAAACCTGCGCTATCCGGCTTTGTCGTTTTTGCGATCCTGTAAACGGCACGTTCCGCTTTACCGTCAGCAGTAGTGAACGGCACGGGTAGGCAATTCTTCCGAAGCAACTGCATCCCACATTCGATGCAATCGCGCCCGGTGTATGCAAAGAGCGTTGCTTCGCCTACTACGTTGTCGCCAATCGAAACGGACCAACAATCGTTGGCAGAAAGTCCGACCTGCCTGGGGCTGCACGAGGCGAAAGCAGCAGCAGCGATCAGCAGGCTAAGCAATGTCCGCATTGGGTCAGCATCACAGAGCATCCGCGTGTCCGCAAGTGGGCCGTTCCGGCCGAGCGGCTTTGCCACCCGCGAATGTCGCGGTCTGGTGGTGAGCAGACGTCGATCAATTCAACCGGGTCAAGGCCGAACAGGGGATACCAGCTTGAGGATATGGGCCATCCCCATCTAAGTCGAACTGAGGTTGGTCGAACGTAATCCACGTTTCTTCAACCGCTTCATGACGGACGCAAACTGAGATTGTGGTTGCGTCCACTCGCTCGCGGTTCGGCGCTGGCGGAAATTCCGGGTAGAGCGTGACCGTCCCAATTGCGCCGCCTGCCCACAAATAAGCAGGTGATATCTGAACCCGGTCGCCAGCTATGAACCTCATTGATCTCGATTACCCGCCAAGGTTGAATGTCCGCAAGTAGGTTCCCACCGGACCGCTTTTAGCGTCCGCTCTGCCAATCCCCGATGTCGCAATGTGGTGGTTCGCAGACAGTCCGGTTAGCGATGACTAGGCTAGATAGCCGCCGCCGGATTGATTATCCTGAGGAATGATCCACCACTTCTATATCACTGCCTTGGCGACCTTTATGATGGTTCCGGATCAGCGAAGCGATCAACCAGCCATTAAGGCTGAGTTGGACGTTCAGCCGCAGACGATGCCGGTCCTCCCTTTCGCTGGAGGTCCCCGCTCCCAAGCTGTTCAGGTCAAAGCAGTGATCCAACGATGCCGCGTTAAGGTACAGCTGCATAATGCGGACCAAGGGCGCGTGCTGGTCTTTCTCGTAGGCGACGGGGGCGGCGCACGTCGGATCGACTGCCTATCCCGCTGGATAAGATCCCAACCTGAAGAAGGTTTTCAGCGGTACGGGTTTATTAGCCGAGGGTAGCTTTAAGACAGATGCTGGTGGAAACTGCCGTTCGTCCTACTTCCGGAGATTGGCCTGAGCCTCCGCGACGATCTGCGCCTCAAGGTCTTCGGTGTTCGTTCCGACATATGCTTCCATACGCCACCGCCCAGCCAAATAGTGCTGTCCGACGGATCGCTCCAGAAAACCAACGATCTCTGAAAGTTCGGCTTCGGTGAACTCCCAGTTTAGGTGATCCTCATAGGCCTCCTGATACTCAGCCCGGTGCTGGGCGTAAGCGTCTCGTAAAGCGGTCATCTTTTTTTCAAAGGCACCGCTCAGCGTCTCGCTAAGTGCCTGGCCCGATGAGATGGTCCACATGGGACCACCGGGCACGGCGTAGCGCTCTAGAAAACTGCCGGTGTTCAGCTTATCTTGCAGCCCTATGGCTTTTATGAAGCGCCGGATCAGCGCCAGCTTTGCCGGACTGGCCGGTTTCTCAAGCTGAGCAGACGGAGCCAACGTCGAAGGGGTCTGACCTTGAGCTATAGCTTCGTTTAATGGCATCAAGATCGCCAGTCCGAAAAGGAAATATGTTCTCATGTAGGCGGCTTGCCGCGAGATGGCCTATGTCCGCAACTGGGCGTCTCCCGCCGGGCCGCTTTTCGGCCCACTCTTTTGCCCGCCAACGTCGCGATGTGGTGGAGATCGGCTATCCAGACGGCCTTGCGTGCAGTGGTGACCGGGAGCAGCATCGCCCAATGACGCTCGATTCCAGAATGCTGGCGATAGCTGCGGCTGGCCTCTTCGCCCTGTTCACTTCATCGACTGGCAGCGCCTGCAGCTTCGCGCAACGAAAATTGACTTCCTCACAGGTAAGGCAACAAGCTCGAGATGATTTCAAGCGCGCGAGCGCTGTGATCGACGCCGTTGTCATCGAACCGATGAATTTTGGAAAAGAGTGGAAGCCGGGGCTCACGCCAATCGCTTACCTCAAGGCATCGAAGATTTGGAAGGGCCACGTCGAACAGGAATCCGTGCCGGTCGTTTACATCACCTCTTGCGACATTGGGCTGGAAACCCAGGGTGAAAAGGTGCGTATTCTCTTGACGGGCAACGGCGTGTTTAAAGCCGACCAAGGCATGAACGGCGGGGGCATTCTCGATCTAACGACCTACCAAGCCGAGATCGACCGTCTCGCCGGTCGGCGACGCCCACCTGCGCTCATGCATTTCCCCGGTGCGATACCGCCCCCGATCCGAAAGCGGAATGTCCGGTAGTGGGCGAAAGCGGTCATAACTGATTTACGCAGCAAGATGCCACAGCATGTGATACTGGATAGCTACCAATCTAACAGATAGCTACTAAGCTACCAAGTAGCTACCATAGTACCAGATAGCTAACAGATATCATTTAGAGATGGATAGCTATTGGCTAAGGGATAGCTATCCGATACTATCCCAGAAAGAGTGTTCTGCATCGAGATTTTCATGCCCGTTATATCCTTCATTTCGCCCAAAGGGGGCGTTGGCAAAACGACCGCCGCCACCCTTCTCGCAACGCAACTTGCCCGAGGTGCAGATGTTATTGTGATCGACGCTGATCCGAACCGGCCAATCGACACATGGGCAAAGATGGCGGGAAAGCCGGACCGGCTGACTATCATCGCTGACGCCAATCAGGAAAACATCATCGATCGAATTGACGAAGCAGCGGCTCAAGCTCCGTTCGTCATTGTCGATTGCGAGGGCACGGCCTCGCTGACCGTGGCCTATGCGATCGGAGCATCTGATTTGGTGATCGTGCCGACTCAAGGCTCGCAGCTTGATGCGAGGCAAGCAGCGCGGGCGCTTGGTCTCGTGAAGAACGCAGAGAAGCAGGCGCGGCGGAAAATCATTAACGTAGTCCTGCTGACACGCACAAGCCCTGCCATTCGGCCGCGCACCCTTGGGCATGTTCAGGACCAGCTTACCGAGCATGGAGTGAGAATGCTGGAGACGCAGCTCAATGAGCGAGAAGCCTTTCGCGCTATGTTTTCATTCGGCGGCGCTTTGGAAAACCTGGACCCAGCTGGCGTCGGAAATCTTGAAAAGGCCATCTTGAACGCCCGCGCTTTCGCAGGCGAGGTGCTATCGCTGCTCAAACCGGCGGCGAAGAAGGCCGGTACAGAGGCAGAGGTAGCCTGATGACAACGGAACGCGCTTCGATATTTGATGAAGACCTAGATGTTTCAGGCTTCGCTCCGAAGCCTCGTGCAAAGGCGGGGACAACCGATAAGGAGGCTATTCGTGAAGTTGCGGAGAGCCGAGGCTTCCAAAGCCGCGAACCAGAAGGGCAAGGGAAGGCGGCGGCCGACCCGGCCCCGCGCCAGCGCCGCCGTCACACAACGGGGCGCAACCGCCAACTAAATATAAAGGCGACAGAAGCGACCGTGAGCCGCTTTTATGCCCTCGCAGACGCTAATGGCTGGGTGTTGGGCGAGGCTTTCGAATTAGCGGTCGCGGCGCTTGAACGGGAAGCGCAACGCAAATAGCCGCATATCCTACTTGCGTGAGGCTATCAGGCGAGGTCCGGTGTCCATAAAATTCGTGATCTCAATCTTTCCATCGATACGAGCCTTGCGGCCGACTTTGGGACGCAGCAGTTCATCCATCGCCGCCTGCCATTCTTCTGAACTTTTGCCAGCCCAGCGGAGCCGATAACCGGCAACCGCGCTACGTGGACCTCCTTCGCGGATCACTTCAACTTCGACATTGCAGTCCGAAAGGGCATTCACTTCCGTTAGGGCCGGATCAAGCACACGCCGCTTGAAATCAGGGAAGCGGGTCAGGAGATCGCGGTCGACGCTGAGCAATTCCCGAAAGTCATCCGGTTTAAAAAATTGGTTGTTGTGCTTAAGATTTATTCGCAAGCAGATGGCTTCGTAAAGTGCAAGTGCGTACTTCGATGAAAACGCGAACATAACGCTCGCTTTGATGCGTCCCCAATAGTCCGAGCGAGATATAATATCTCGAACTTCTTTGTGAAAAGAATAGGCGACTTCTCCATTGGGATTATCTTCGTCATCGGTGGTTGTAGTGCTAGCGAGAAGCTGAACTCGCGTCGTCGCCTTGTTGCCCTGGCTGTCACGCGTTGGGATCAGGATCAGGGTCTTCATCAAGTTTTCGATAGAGTCCCGTACCCGCTCGCCGCCCCGATGAGCCGGTCCGCGCAGGCGTGCCATAGGCATACGGTGATGCCGATCGGAGGCGATGTCTGGTCCGGCATGCTCGATCAATAGGTTGAGGACACGCCGATCATGTAAGGTAAGCGCAGCACTTTGGCGAATGTCGATCAGTTCGCCAGGCTTCACGATTCCTTCGGCGGAATGCCGCTGGCGGATAGTTCGTCCCATATCCTATTGTCTATCGTGACGTGACAAAGGTCAATCTGTCACGACACGATACGGCATCAAAAGGGGCCCCCAATTTGTCACGATATACGACAGAAGGCGATGCGTAAGACTGGTGGCCCATGTCCATCTAACCCTCTGAAATAACATGTTTTTATGCAGATTGTGAAAATCGATCGTGCGGTAGCAGAAAGAGCGATCCAATCCGTCACGATAGGCCCCCCAATCCGTCACGATAGCCCCCCCGATTCGTCACTACTTGCGCCCCCCATCCGTCACGTTAAACCCCCGAAACGTCACGTTACGAGGCATAAAGGCATTTAATATCAATGGGTTACGTCACACGAATCTACTGAAATTAAAGAAATAGAATCTCTGAACAGGCTGGAAGCTTAGAAAGGGTGATATGCTCCAACCGGTGATGCATAAAAACAGGCATCAGTGGCTTGAACATGAGCCGATGAACTGAAGCCCTTTGCCGGCTTGTCGCACGAGCATGGGGCACTTCACCATACAGAAGCTAAATCAAAGCGGACCCACTCCTTGACCGTATGGTGATCGAGCTACGCAGTGACGAAAGATATTATCCCCATCAATCGGATAAGCATTGGAAGCCGTGACCGAAACACGGTCTGCTGGCCGGCTTTCCGCCGGCCCAAGGTCCCGGCGGAAAGCCAGAAGCCAGGTCCGGAACGCATCGAACATCAAGGCGCCAAAAGCAGGAATTCCAAGGTTCAGGAGGCACACATCACGCTGTGTTCAGCACAGGTAAGTAGCTGATATTGTTGGGGTATGATGCCGTCATACGGCAGTAAGCTCCATTCGTATGACGTCATACCCGGTATGATGCCGGTATGACGTGAAAACGGCGCTTGCGCTTCGTGGCGCAGCGGTCTTCCTGTGGGTCCGCAGCGCATGAACGCACGCCCATTGGGGGGCAGGGCGGGGCGACCGGGAGCAGCGATATGAGTGAACGCGAACGGATCACGATCTCGATTGGCGCGGACGAAAACGCGCTGATCCGGGAGGAGTCCAAGCGCACCGACGAGACGTTCAGCGGGGCCATCATCCGGCTGGCGAAACTGGGTCTGGAACATCAACGGCAGGCCGAGGTGGGCGGGGTCGTGGTCCGCGATGCCGATGCGCTAGCAGGTCCGGAACCAGTGCCAGCGTTGCTGGTGAGTACCGTGACGACTGCCTCCACCGACATCGTCTCCGTGCCGTCTGCAGCCGTGGCGTTTGATGCGCCGACGCCGGCGCTGCGGACCATCGACGAACCGACCGTGACCGGCGCTCGTCCTAGCTATCGGTTCAGGACAGCGCCACAACACTGGTGGACGCCGACGCCAGCTGGTGAGCCCCCGGTGGGGTCGGACAAGGCACGCTGGGCATCTGTGGGGGTTCTGTCGGCCATGCTGGCGGTGATGCTGGTCCCCGGCAACGGTGCAGGCGCGGCTGCGATCAGCAAGGTGGCGCTTGGTGAGCCCGGCGACGGTGTTGCCGCCTCCAACCTGCTGTTCGAGCGCTACAGCCAGCGGGCGGGTCCGCTGCGCCACTGGAATGCGACCAACCGGCTGGCCGGGAACGACGGGCGGGTGAAGGCCTGTGCGGACCGTGCCGACCGCTTCACTGACTACCGCCGGCTCACCCGCTGTGAGATCCTCGTCTCCAGCCGCAAGCGCGCGATCGAGGTCGGGCAGGGCATCGTCGACTGATGCTGACCCCGGCCGTCGTCCGCTCCGCCTCGGGCGCCGCCAGCTACTATGCCACCGACAACTACTACACCGACGGCCAGGCCACCGAGGCCAGCCTGTGGGTGGGGCAGGGAGCTGAAGCGCTCGGTCTGGAGGGTAAGGTCGAGCAGCAGGCCTTCGAGGCGGTGCTCGCCGGCACGCTGCCGGGTGGCGACACCATCGCGGCCGGCGCCAACGGCAAGCACCGGGCCGGGCTCGACTTCACCTTCTCCGCACCCAAATCGCTGTCGCTGCTCGCCTATGTCGGTGGCGATGTCCGGCTGCTGGGTGCCCACATGGCCGCGGTCAGGACGACGATCGGGTGGATGGAGGCCAACCTCGCCGAGACCCGAGTCAGCCGTAACGGCCGCCAGGAGGCGGTCAGGAGCGGCAATCTCGTCGTCGCGCTGTTCCAGCACGACACCAGCCGCGCGCTCGATCCGCAGGCGCATATCCATGCGATCATCGCCAATGCGACCAGGGCACCCGATGGCAGCTGGCATGCGCTCCACAACGATGCGCTGTGGGCGGGCTACACTGCGGCCGCCTCGGTCTACAACGCGACGCTGCGCGCCGCGGTCGAACAGCTCGGCTATGCCACCGAGCGCGTTGCCAAACATGGCCAGTTCGAGATCGCCGGCATCCCCCGTGAGACCATCGCGCTGTTCTCGACCCGCTCCGCCGAGATCGACGCCGGCATGGCGGCAATGACGCATCGTACCCCCGAGGCACGCTCGGCGGTGACGCTCAGCACCCGCGCCGCCAAACCGGCCGGGCTCGACCGTGACGTGCTGCGCGGAGAATGGGCTGAGCGGGCACGGGGCGCGGGGGTTGATCTGCCGGCGATGGTGGTGATGGCGCAGGCAAGGGCGGCGAACTCGCCGACGACGTGGCAGCGGCTGGTAGCGGGGGCAGGCGGTATCGCCGCGCAAGGGCTCGTGCTGGCCGAGAGGCTCGGCATCCGCATCGGCCCTGCGCCGGATCCGCTGGTCCCTGAGCGTGCCGGGCGGCTGCGACCCGATGCCTTCGTCGCCGCACACGCAGTGGCCTCCGCCATCCGTCATCTCGGTGAGCGCGAGGCGGCGTTTCCGGCGCGTGACGTGCTCAAGGCCGCGCTCGACCTCGGCGCACCGGTCGCGGTTGCCGCGGTCGAGGAGCGCATCGCCCTGCTGGCAACCCGCGGGCTGCTCATCGCCGACAACGACGGCCTGATGATGACCACCGACCAGGCGGTTGCGATCGAGCGCAACATCGTCGCCGGCGTCCGCGCCGGGCAGGGTGCCGTGCCGGCGATCATCGCCGCCGGCGACGCCGGCGCGCGTATCCAGCGGGCGGCGGTCGCGGCGATGAACCGCAAGCTCAACACCGGCCAGCTGGCGGCCGCCACCACCATCCTCATCAGCCGTGACCGCGTCGTCGCGGTGCAGGGCGTCGCCGGGGCGGGCAAGTCGTCGATGCTGAAGCCCGTCGTCGCGATCGCCAAGGCCGAGGGGCGGCAGGTGATCGGTCTTGCCATCCAGAACAGCGTCGCCCGCCGGCTTGGCGCCGACACCAGCGTCGCCGCTCGGACGATCACGTCCTTCCTGCGCGAGCATGAGTATCGGCCGGGCACGTCGCTGCGCGGGGCGATGCTGGTCGTCGACGAGGCTTCGATGATCGACAACCGCACCATGGAGCGGCTGGTCGACGTCGCACAGGCGCACGGTGTCGGCCGGCTGGTGCTGATCGGTGACCGCAAGCAGCTCGGCGCCGTCCAGGCGGGCAAGCCGTTCGACGTCATCCTGCGCGCCGGCAGCCGCACCGCGGTGATGGACGAGAATGTCCGTGCCACCACGCCCGGGATGCGCGCCATCCATGCCGCGGCGCAGGGCGGCAACGTGCCTGAGCTGATGCGGCTGCTGAAGCCCGACACCATCGCCGCGCCCGGTACCGCAGCTGCGGTCGTTGCCGAGCGCTGGCTGGCGCTGTCGCCGGCGGACCGGGCGCGCACCGGCATTTATGCCTCGGGCCGGCAGCTGCGTGGCGAGATCAACGACGAGGTCCAGCGCCGGCGCCTGGCCGCCGGCGAGCTGACCGGCACGGCTGCCCGGTTCGAGGTGCTGTCGCCGGTGCATCTCACCCGCGAGGAGCAGCGCATCCCTGAGCATTACCCGCGTGACCGCGTCGTCGAGTTCAGCCGCGGCGTGCCGACGCAGGGCATCCGGCCCGGCTTCGCGGTGGTGGTGGGGGTGACCGGTGCCGTCGTCACTCTGCGCCGCCCTGGGGGCCGCCAGGAGCAGTTCCGGCCGGGCAAGCTCGCCGCCAACCGCGTCGACGACTTCGTGCGGGTGTACGAGCGCCAGGGCATTACCCTCTATGCCGGTGACCCGCTGCGCTGGACCGCCACCGACCATGACCGTGGCCTGGTCAATGCCGACACCGTCCGCTTGACCAAGGTTGCGCCCGACGCGCTCACCGTCGCGACCGCGGACGGCCGCGAGCTGCGGCTCGAGCGCGGCGATCCGATGCTCAAGCGGCTCGACCTTGCCTATGCCACCAGCACCCATGCCGCCCAGGGCGCGACCAGCGATCTCGGCATCGTCGTCGCCGACAGTCGCGAGGGCAGGCTGATCACCACCAGCTTGCTGCGCGTGCTCGCGACCCGCATGCGCGAGGGCGTGACGCTGGTCGTCGATGACGGCCAGCGGCTCGAGAAGGTGGCGGGCCGGCAGAGCGGGGAGAAGACCGCGGCGAGTGACGTCGTCGGGCCGGGTAGCGGGGCGGCCGCTCCCGCTGGCGAGGCGCGGATCCAGTTGCCTGACCCGCGTGCCGCTGAGCTGGCGGCGATCCGGGACTATGCCCGTGCCTTCATCGCGGTGGAGACCGCGCACCAGCGCCGCGAGTGGCCGGAGCGTGACGATGTTCGCGCCATGCATGCCGGCGCCGACCGGCTCGACCAGCTGCGCCCGAACGGTGCCGAGGATGTCAGGATCGTGCTCGATCGTAGTCCCGAGCTTGGCCGTGACATCGCCAGCGGTCGGACTGAGCCGGCGTGGCGGGCCTGGATCGATGAAGGGCAGGTGCGGGCGGGCAGGGGGGCAGACTATGCCGCGCGCTTCGTCGCCGACTGGCGTGCCGCCTCGGCGGAGCGTGCCAGAGCAGGCGACGAAGACGGCAGCTGGCGGGCGGAGCGTAAGCTGGAACGGCTGGCCGAGCGCATGGAGCAGCAGCCAAGGCTGGCACGGGCGTTGGAGCAGCGGATCCCGGAGCGTCAGCTTGAGATCGACCGCGCTGGTATGACGCGGACGCGGGATATGGGCATGGGCTTATGAACGACCGCGGCTTGGAGTTCGTCGGCTGGCTGAAATGCAGGTGGGAGTAGGACACCCATAGGCTATGAGTGGCAGCCAAGGCAGGCTTCTAAAGTTGGGCTGCGGCCTGTCATGGGGTGAGGAACACATGCACTTTCAAGCAGCCGCTATGATCACCGGCCTGATATGGGCAGCGTCAGCAGCAGCGCAGACCGAACCGGTTGCCGTGGCAACTGCCTTTCTCGAAGCCCTTACCGATGGCGATGTCGTCGCCACACGCGCTTTGCGCACCCCGGATGCAGTTTTTGGCGCCGGGGATATTGCGGGTCCGATGGCTGAAGCGGAAACCGTACTGCTGGGGCTTTCGCAGCGGAAATGCTCGGTTGGAAAGCCTGTGCTGTCATCTGAGCCGGTCGACTCGAACTTGCTTGGCCTGGATTCTGTCAAAACCGGAGACGGCAGGTGGGTCGAAGCAACAATGTCGTGCCCGGCTGATAAGGGCGGGATCAAGAACACCCCGGTCAGGGTAGCGGTCGTTCGTGGGAAGATTGCGGCGTTCGGTTTCTGATTGCTGACTCAGCGTCCGCTTGCTGGCGATCGCGCCGATCGCGATCGGCAAAACAAATTTTGACGGTTGCGGGCATAAGCGAATGCTGATCAAAACTGGCAATGCGACATGTCCTAGCCGCCATTTTAATCAGTATCCCGCTGGTAGGCTGCTATCCTGGCGAGCCTATCGTACATGTAGCATATCAGCGGGATTTTCGTAAAAAGATCGATTTTAGCTGCATAGATGAGGCGTTAGGTGCGGTTGCATCAGAAGTACGTCGACAGACGTATCAATCCGGCGGCGATGGACCACAGGGATTTGCACGTGGAACAGTAGTTACTTATTTTACTTATAAGGACCCATCTCGCGTTGGAGACTATTCGCTCTATGTGGCGGTTCAGCCTAGCGGGACAACCCATTACTGGCACCAATGGGGTAAGACTGGTAGGCGCGTAGATGCAGCGGAACAAGACGCTGCGCTTCCCCTTCTGACGTTGGCAGACCAATCCGTTGCAAGATTTTGTGGTTTATCGTTCTCCGAGGCCACTCCGCTAGTTGGCAGAGGCTAGATATCTTCACAATTTCATGCCAAGCCGATAGATTAATATTATATATGTATGTGTTTTTTATGATAAACCAACGATATATCCATATATAATGTGGCATGATTAAATCAGATAAGCTTTATAATGGTCAAGCAATCATGTTTTAGAATTGGATAATCTATCTACCTAACCAAGAAACCTGAAACCACGGCACAGGTTTTGCAGGCTTACCCTCTCCTATCAACGTTATCCATTGATGTACCGTGTGGATTTCCTGGGTAATATCGATGCCACCTATGCGTAGCGGGAGAGTGGCAAGCACGGTATGACGCTGGCCGTCATAGACGATGATCTTGGACCGCTCCGTCACTCCTTCTGCGTTCCACACGCCGAGCCAGGCATAGCCACCAACATGTACTTCCTTAGCCGTTATAAAACGGTAACCTGGTATGTCCGGCCAATAGGCGGGTTCGTGTTCGACATATGAACTATTGAAAATTGCCTCACCAATGCGGCCATTCGCTGATTTGGTAGGGCTATGAGCAACTTGCATGTCCCATCTGAACCAGCAACCGCTTGATTCCGAATAAACCTGGCCACGATGATACCGCAGATGGACAAAGCGGCTATCATCTGACCGCAGCATGACGCCCCAGTGGTACCTGAGTTGTCCTACGAATGGATAAGTTTCGCTTGTGGACTCTGAACCACCGAGTTTTTCTACTGGCAGTGGGGTCGAGGTGATTGCAACTGGATCACCAACAGGGGCAGGACACAAGGGTGATGTGGTTGCCGCCGCAAGAAGCACCGCAACTGTTATCATGTGATATAGCCTTACAAAGCACGATTTTTCGCTCAATCATATGCGCAAAGGTAATATACTTGCCGAATTTTGTCGCAATAGTGGATGCGTTCGCCAACCAGATTGACCATGCTTGATTGCGGTAGTCGATCAGGTCGCAAAAGGTCTGTGCGGATAATTGCCAAGCCACCATCTGGAATTCCTTCCCTGAATGGAAGCACGGAATATCCTTTAACGGTACTTCCGCGAAATTCGTCATGATGAGAATGGAGGTACAGATATGCGGATGTATACCTGCTGATAAACGCCGCAGGACCGCATAGGATGACGGCTATCGCGAGCAGGCAAGGTGCTATCAGACCAGCACGCCACCGGATCAATCCAGTATATGACCGAGCCCATATGGCACCAAATATCGAGAGCAGGATCAATATGAGGATTGCAATGCAGCCAATGCCGATCGGTATCAGCTTTGCAAATCCATCAGCTAATCCGAGCCACAGCGCTGCACACATGACGGCTGCAAAGGAAATAAACGAGGCTTTTTCGTTTGGAAGCGTCGAATGCCAGAAACCCCTCATTCGCGGACTCCGCATAATCTCGTTTTGATTGGATGAAGCTAATCTATCATTTACTTAGGCGATTGCTCGATGCCGACTGTAGCGGAATGGACGCGAAAGCCATAGCCGTTCTCTTTGGTCCAGATGATCGTCACTGGCGCTTGAAAGCGGCGATTTTCGACGTATCGAAAGACTGTAGCTTCCATCCGTACTCGGTCTGCCGTCTCGCCGACGAAGCGCTTTGGAGAAATTAAAGCTTTTTCCAGCCTGCTCGACCAAAGCTTTGCAGCTGCTTCGGATCCCTCCGCAATCGTTCCCGCCCAGTCGAGGCGGACCTGATCGAAAAACAGATGGCGGATGCCATATTCGGTTCGGTCGCCGCGGGTGCTACTGAACCAGTCGCTTTCGAAAACATTCCGTGCGAGCGCGGCGGCAGCCCGGTCGCCTTGCAGTATCGTGCATCCGGCAAGTCGGATGACGTCATTGCGGTACTGCTTGGCCTCGAGCAACGCGCAGCTGGGAAGCGCAGCAACCGCCTCGCGGGCCAACTGAAACGCAAGAGGCATAACCAGCCCATCATTACAGCCCGATTGGGTGCCGGTACGTACGGCAGCGGGGCGGCCGGGTCGCGCGCGATCGACTGCCTCCATTGATACCGACCAGGGATGGAGACAAAACGACAGACCCTGAGCGGCAGCGACAGGTGTCAACGTCCGGTCAAACAAAGCGGAGGCGGTGTGGACCCGTTCCCATGTAGCCAGCGGCACGATCGTCGCCAGCGTTTGACCACCAGCTGTACGAAACTCCACCTGCGGCTCCTCGCCCGGGCGGCGTATGAATATGACAGTACCTGCCTGATTACCGTAGCCATCGACGAACGACGCACGGATGGACTCGCCTTTGTCGACTACGACGCTTTGCGGTGATGGCATGCGACGAGGTTCGGGCCTGGGTGGGCTTGTCTGGGAAGCAAACATGAGCGCGATGGCGGCGGCAAAGGCATTGGTCATCGGCGGTTCTCCTAGCTGCGCTATCCCTTCTGGCCTTTCTACGCGGTCACGTCATTACTCCACCACGCCTCGCAATGCTGTCGC